>Ga0172367_10000057_pt1 | contig 159586 bp, 211 predicted proteins | sample Lak10m_FD_114542 | JGI IMG/M metagenome (GOLD analysis project Ga0172367, IMG submission 114542) | Freshwater microbial communities from Kabuno Bay, South-Kivu, Congo - kab_022012_10m | ecosystem: Environmental > Aquatic > Freshwater > Lake | place: Democratic Republic of the Congo... | reverse complement strand
GTTTTTGTGTACTAGTACACAAGGTACTTTCCATATAGTAATTTATGAATCAACTAATTACATTGAAAACCACATTGCCGTTAAACCAAACTGCCTGCAATGGGCGGGAGGCACTGCAGTGCAAGGGATTCACAATGCAACAGGAACACAAGCAGTAACAGTTCCTGGAAGGAATTCAACTCAATGGACTGCTCAGCAAGATGCTAGAAGATACACTCCTAACGGTGCTGCTGTGCTACCAACTTTAGTATGGTATCAAGTAGGAAATCCAATCCCAATTGCAACTGGTGTAAATCAAATAACAGTTACACCTCCAGCCGGTGGAGCTTATTATACTTGTCATCTAGAGTATCCGGCTTGCAATGCAGGATGGTCAACATGTAATGCAGGAGTAGGCTTAGGTCCAGATACGGTGCAAGTAGTACCAGGTCCTCCAGTACTCAATCAACCTAACTTTGTTATAACAGATCCATTATGTAATGCTGCGTGCGATGGTACTTTAGTTGTTACTCCAACTAATGGTACTGCACCTTATACGTATACATGGACAACGGGTCAAACAACAAATTCATTAACAGGTCTTTGTGCAGGAACATATACAGTAACCGTTTCCGATATCAATGGTTGCAACATAACTACATCTGCTACATTGATCGATCCAGCCCCACTACAAGATCCGCTGATAACTTCAACCAATCCCGTATGTGTTGGAGATTGTAATGGTACTGCAACTGCTAATCCGGTTGATGGCGTAGCTCCGTATACTTATGCTTGGAGCAATGGACAAATTACTCAAACAGCTACAACGTTGTGTCAAGGTACATATGCTGTAGTGGTGACTGATGCCAATGGATGTACATCATCTAACACCATCACGTTGATTGATCCGCCTCCAGTAATTACTGGTCCTATTGCATCACTTGATACCGTATGCTTAGGAGAGACTGCTGCAACATATTCGGTGCCAACGCAACCGGGTTATACATACGCGTGGACAACGCCAGGGACGATTACATCGGGGCAAGGAACAAGTGCCATCACGGTAGATTGGAGTGCATTAAACGCAGGATTAGTAGGCGGAGCCGTTCAAGTAGTAGCAGCAAATCAGTTTGGTTGCCTAAGTGCACCCGTTACGGTTAATGTGTTCATATTAAATATCGTTCCAACAATTGATGTGGTTGGTCCATTTTGCGTATATGATGCAAATGCAACACTCACAGCAACTCCTGCAGGTGGCGTGTTTGCTGGTTTGGGTGTTACTGGTAATACGTTAGACCCAACCAATGCAATTGGAACAAATAGCATATCATATACATATACACAGAGCAATTGTGCATTTACATCTTACACAACCGTAACAGTATATCCACAGCCTGAAGTATTAGCAATTACTCCAAATGATGAATTCATACAAATTTGTGAAGGTGACTCTGTATCATCAATATATGTAGCTACAGTAACTGCACCAGGCATAACAGAATGGACGTTGTTAGGCAACGCGACACAATCTCCGACACTAACAGTATCATGGAACAATGCCGGAATGTATGTGATACAAGCAACGCATACAGTCGATGGATGTGTTTCAGAACCTACAACCACAACGGTAACGGTATCTCGTTGTCCGCAGATGTTGTATTATGTACCAAATACATTTACGCCAGATGGTAACCAACACAATCAAACATGGCGGCCGGTGTTTACCTCAGGCTTCGATCCTGCAGAATTTCATTTAACGGTATTCAATCGTTGGGGAGAAATGGTATGGGAATCTTATTGGGCAGAAGCAGCTTGGGATGGTACATATAACAATGCATTATGTGCAGATGGCGTATATACATATAAGATTTGGTTTGGTGATAAAAATACAGATGCAAAATATACTGTTACTGGTCATATAACGATGATTCGTTGATATTTATAATTGACTCGGCCGGCCCATGGTAGATGGGGGTTTCTGAAAAGATTCTTCAAGTGAGTATCGTAAAGGATACCGTATGAAGAAACTATTACTTGCATTTATATTGTTGTTATCAGCAATCTCATTTTCTCAATCTTGTATACATACATTACATATGACTGACACATATGGAGATGGTTGGACGGGTAACCGCGCATCTGTGTCAGTAAACGGAGTTATTGTAGTATCTAATGTAACGCTGAGTAGCGGATACGGACCAGCAACTGTTACCTTTAGTGCGACAGCTGGACAAACAATTCGAGTATGGCGTTCTACAACTGGTAGTTGGTCTAGTGAGTGTCGAATACGTGTAACAAGCAGCACAGGAGCCACAGTCATACCACTACAAACTCTTCTAACAGGTACATCAACTTCAAGTGGTTCAATTGGAACTGCGCAATGTGGCGGAGGCGGAGGTGGAGGAGGTGGAGGAACGCTTGTTCCTTATAGCGGATTCAATACCGTTAACTGCGGAACAAACACAACATTATATGATCATGGAGGTCAATTTGGAAGTTACTCAAACTACGCAAATGGATATACAGTATTGAATAATGGCGGAGCTGCTGTTATTTCGCTATCAGGTTCTTCGTCTGGTGAGTCTTGTTGTGATAGAGTTAGAATTTTTCAAGGAGTCGGAACAGGTGGAATTCTTATTGGAACCTATTGGATGAACTCTAACATACCAAATATATCATCACCTGCAGGAGTTCCGTTAACCGTTCAATTCCTATCAGATGGTTCTGTTGTGGGTAATGGTTTTACGATTAATGTAACTTATTCAGGAAGCTGCACTCCACCCCCTGCACCAACAAACCCAACCTCAATATCAGCTAGTGTCATGGCACTGTGTAGTGGTGGATCGACTACGTTAAATGCAAATGGTGTAGTAGGTACAGCGTATTGGTATACGGGAGGATGTGGTACAACTTTTATAGGTACTGGTAACTCCATTGCCGTTGCACCCAATGTTACAACTACATATTTTGTAAGAAACTATAACAATAGTCAGTTCAGTGCAGGTTGTGCTTCAGTTACTATAACAGTCAATCCAATACCATCAGTTAGTATCACACCTAGCTCTAACCCTATTTGTGCAGGTAACTCAACGCAACTCGTTAGCACAGTAACGGGATTACCAGTAGGTGCGCCTATAACCTACACTTGGACACCAAATGTTAATTTAACTAATACCTCTGCACCTAGTCCATGGGCATCCCCAACTAGCACACAGTCTTATGCACTTACAGTATCATCAAACGGTTGCAATGCATCAACATCAACAACAATAAACGTTAATCCTAGTTTACCTCTAGTAAGCAATATATCAGGCAATAACAATATCATTGCTGGTACTGCTGAAACATACTCAATCACTCCGATTATAGGAGCAAGTTATGTATGGGCTTATACTCAAACTGTTTCTGCACCATTATGGGTTAACATACCAAACTCAAACTCACCTACAACAACGTTTACATGGCCACAAACAACAACAAATGGAGCAGTTCGTGTAACAGTATCCAATGCGTCTGGATGCAATACTCAAACCCAGCAGTACCTGATAATAACAATGGGAGCTTTACCAATTGAGTTGCTTTACTTCAGTGGTAAGCCAGTAGACAAAAGCAACTTTATTTATTGGGCAACTGCTACGGAACACAACACGACACATTTTGTAGTAGAAAAAAGTGAAAATGGAATTACATGGTCTCAACTGGGAACGGTTGCTGCAGCCGGTAATTCGACTCAAGAGCTTCATTACGATGTTACAGACAATGCCGTTAAACCCGTATACAACTACTATAGACTAACTCAATATGATACCGATGGTGCTTACGAAACTTTTGATCCAATCGTAATCAACAATAAAACCAGCATACGCGTTGTGGCTCGACGAACTAATCTGCTAGGACAAACCATCGATGAAAATGCTACCGGCATCGTTATAGAAGTATTTGAAAATGGTGAAGTAATCAAAACAATCAAATGATTTGGATATAGAATTTATTTTACATATATTTATATCATATAAGTTATAAAAACATGATCATGTAGTACCAGTTATGAAAATAGAAATACTTACGAGATTGGCAGAATCGGGAAGTTACTACAAACTTCAAAAAATTGATTTCGATAAACTTTCTAATGTTGTTGCTTTTCCGCGGGAAGTATTTGCTTATATTGATAATGTTCGAATTGCATTTCCTAGAGAAGATTACTATGAAGCAGTTCAACAATACGTTGATTATAAAAACATAACAGGAACACCAATATGAAACTAGTTGCTATGATACTTATTGCATTGTGTTGCACGCTTACAGCTTGTCGCTCAACAAAAACTTCTTGCGATGCATATTCGCAAGTACGATAACCAACCCGATACGGGAGTTCTTTGACATACGGAGGAAAATTATGGAAACATTAATGTTTGCTTTTGGAGTACTAACAATGGTATTGGTGGCACTTGCTGCTATTGCTGTATATAGTACTGTGAAGGTACTGAAATTAAAAAAAAGCTTAGAAATGTTAGATCGTTATATGAACGAGTCGATTAGTAATTTATATCGAAGCAATGGGCATATCGATGAAAACTTACATAAAACGATTGATGAAAGAACGCGCAATACACAAGAACAATTCAATCAAACTCGTTACGAGATTAGTCATCGCGAAGAGTCGATGCATCGACGAATTGATGAATTAAATTCATACGTTGATCGTCGATTTGATAAATTGTTGTCAGATCCAAAATTTTGTTTAAACAAAGAAGATAAAAAATTAATTAAAGGATAACAAAGTTTCTTCCGTATCGGTTGGATTATCGTTGATTCTTTTCTATATTATAGAAAAAGAGTTATGAAACGATTACAATTTATTGTTACGGCGACAAACAAAGTACGAAAATTTTTATTTGAAACTAATAATGGCGAGTTTGATCTAGTATTTAATCGGTCTAAACCAGAACCAAGAAAATTAAATATTTCAATGACAATTCATGCCGATGGTAGCGTAACTAAGTATGATGGGCCTATAGATGCAGTTCCCGTTAATACGCATTCATTGCAATCGGAAGTTGGTGCATTCTTATCAGATAAAAAAATATCAAAGCCAGGTTGTAAGTTTGATGTGTCTTCGCAATCATGTGTATGCGGACATTCACTTAACGATTTTTTGAGTAAAACGTGTAACAATAAAAATAAGAGAATATGACAAAAGAACAAAAAAAGTATTGGTTAAACAGAGGCTGTATTAACTGGATTATAAATTGGAAAGCCGGTTTGGATTGCTTTGGTAACATTAAAAAATAAGAGATATGACATTAGCATTTTTTGGAATTCCATTGGCGTTAGCCTGTGTGATTAGATTGATAAAAGGATTAGAGGAACCACAACCAGATTTGTTTACAGAATCCATGTTGTTCGTAGGAACGGCAGGATGGTCATGTGCAATTTGGTTATTAATTAATATAGTATCATAATATGAATTTAGAAAATTTAACGCCCGAAGAACAAGAACAATACAATCAGTTCTTGCAACAATTTATGAAAAGTATTGACCCAACTGATTATCTTCCTCCGTCAGTACGCGAAATAGCCAGAATGGATATGGATACTTTGAAACAAGAATATGATATGGTTCAAGACAAAACATCGGAACGTAGCAGTACGCAACGCAAGTTGATTGCAGAACGATATGAATATGAATTATCAAAACAAAAAGATGTAGAAAATGGAGCGGAGTAAATTATATGCAGCAATAGTAGGTACGTGTATTGGATGCATAATGGGATACGTAGTAGCTATGAATTTGATGAAACGATTTGAAACTTGTAAGCATTTGGAAAATGAAAACAGAATGCTTCGAGACATGTTGTTTGAACAACAAGATCCATATCGTCCTGATACAACACAACAACCAATTGAGATAGAAGGATGTGGTCTGTAAGAAGTTTAAGGTGGTGGTGGTTTGATTTCAAACAAGGATGCAAAAACATCAAAACGTTTTGGCGTGTCATATGGAGATTCAAACCATATGATTATGCGTATCAGTTACAGCTTTGGAGAGCATCACTCATACCATTACGCGATGCAATTCAAACGGGCAGTGAAGTTGAAGTAACTCGTCTCAAAAAGGTTGCTAAGATTCAACGTTGCATTGATTTGATAGATCGTATACATGCAGATGATTACTTTGCATTAGCCGAAGCCGAATTAGGCGAGACGGTAGAATTTGACCTTGCAATAGAATATCATGTAGACAAACTACGTAAAATCATAGATTTGGCAGAAAAAATGGCAGAAGCAGATTGGACGGAGTTATGGCGAACACTGCAAGGTCAACGTTATGTAGAATTTCAAATGATGCATGAAAAGTTAACGTTAAAAAATTATCATGATGAATATGAGACTTGGTTTGATGGTAGCGGAATAAAAACATGGTGGGATTGATTGGAAATGTATTATAAATTTTATATTATAAGTTATGAAAGATCCGATGCAACAAATTACAACGTATTTAGATGATTTAAGAGCAATGATTGTTGAATTGCAACAGGTAATCGAAGGATTTAAATCGGACATTGAAAAACGAGATAAACATATTGAAATGTTAGAACGACATATCAAGATAGCTGAAAATGCATTATTAAAACAAGAAAAATGGCAAAGAGATTAACAAGACGAGAAAAACAAGAAAAGATGCTTGTCGATATGATTAACGAAATGTTCCGCATTGCTGGGCATGAAGTAACCTATGATGACATAAAGGATCGAAAGGATAACTGGTTCCAAGAATGGACGATGACAGTAGAACAAAATGATTGCTGGCAAGCATGGGGCAAGAAGTATTTACAAAAGAATCTTAGATTGCCAGCTCGCTGGGCAGAACGCGAAATGGCCATGATAAGTTTGATGTGGGGTTTGAAGTTTAGCGATTCTTTACGTAACAAGATTAAAGATGAGCAAAATTAAACAAGACAAAATACCAATGACATTAACGGAAGATAATGTATTGAAGATTGCACTCGAACAAGGAGTTATTGAAAACGAATTCAATTGGAAACTTGTTAGAGAACGAGATGGATTAACTAATCAATCTAAAGAAGTGATGTGGCTTGAATGGAATTTTGAAGGTCGGCTTAAAGCAAAGCATACAAGTCCAGATATTGGTCGCTCACTTATCATGTCCCCATTTAATGATTTCTTTACATGGCAAACTACAGTTGTTACCGAGATCATGGAACAACGGGATGATTACGTTAAATTTAAAACAACCAATAGCGTTTACGAATTATTTAGAATCAATGAAAACATTTAGTTACCTTAAGACCATATGGTCACCATTTCGTCCTATACGACCTAACGTTTACATTGGAAAAACTGCTATAGGAACACCGTACTTTTATCCACGTAAAGTCGTTAACGATCCCGATAAACCGGGTCAGATGAAATTTGTTCCTAAACGAATTGGATTTGATTTTGTTGGATTGGGATGGAAATCGAAATGGACATCAAAAGATATACGTTTTGAATGGGCTCCTATTTGGTCATTTGTATTCTTTGGATATCAAATAGCCGTAATATGGAAAGCTCCAGAACAAGATCATTATTGGGAATGTTGGTTGTATTATGAATTATTTACTGATAAAACCAAATCGAAAACAGAACGCATAGCACAATGTCGCGAAGAGTTTCCATGCGTATGGATCAAAAGCAAAGATGGAGTAATGGAGACTCGAACCGATTACTATGATATCATTTTGAGAAAAAAGTATCGTAACAATTAGGATTTTTGAAATTGTTTTCTTATATTAATGTTATAAGATAAGCAGAATGAAAGTATACACCAAGCAAGAAGTTAGAGCAATGCGTAGAGGACCTTCCTTGTATGCGCCAGTAATTGCAAATTTGTTATCAGGTCGCACCATGTTGTTTCACGATGCCGAAGGCGGTAGCATACGCATTGCTGAAAATGTTACTTACGAAGATGCATCTCATATATGGGTTCGCTATCAAGCAAAGCAACGTGACATTCCAACGGATCGTAAACAATTCACAATTAAAGGCTCAACGGGTACTGCATACACCGTTACCGTTCGCTTTAAGCAATGGTCATGTACATGCTCCGGCTTTGGGTTTAGGAAGCGTTGCAAACATGTTGATCAAGCAAAACAATTAAATTGAGAATAATATGATAAACTACACAAACAGATACGGAGAAGATTACCATTTTGAATTGCAACCAAATGGTAACATTAAATGGACCGGAAACTTTGAATGGCATCGCTGTGGTTGGCCCAATGTATACAAAGATGCATACGCTAAGTATGTAGCCGATGGTGGTACGGATAGTGAATTAGTATTCAAGACGCGTGTACACGAATGGGACACGGAAGCAAGCACATGGACAGAGTTTGCAAAAAAGTATATGCATTTAGTATACAGTGATACCGAATCCATTGATATGGTAGATCCATCAGGAGGACCTTACATTGCAGCAGGCCAGGACATGGGATGGTTTCATGAAAGCTTCAAAGGCAAAATGGTTACAAAGTTTATTCCATTGCAAGACGAATCGGGTTATGAAATTGTAACGCGGTAATCTACGTAGCACCATATTTATTATCATATAGATAAGGAATATAAATTATGATACGTTTACACAAGATTTTATTAGAACAAGGAAACTTCAAAGACTTGGGTCCAGATACGTATCAGGTAATGAAAGATCCAGTGTTTGGTGGAACTGCGAGTAGCTCCGCGCGCGAAATAGGTGGATTTAACTTTAGTCTTGATAATGAATATAAAGACTTCGAACGCATCACACCTAAGATGCAAGCGAAAGAATGGGACAAATCGATTAGCCAAGCTATTAATCGCATTCAACGAGTGCCCGCAACAACGGATACAGTAATTGATAAAGTATCTAAACTTGAAGCAAATATTCGCAAATTTAAAGGATTGGTTGGACCATATGATGATTCAAAGTTCCGTTACAATTATCTTATGCAGATAGTACAAAAAATTAAAGGATAAAATCAAATTAAAGTGTCAGCATCACGTTGGCACTTTTTTACTGTATGAATATTTATTATTGTGGGTATAAAACTTAAATTTTTGTTAGCTCAATCACTACAAGAGCAAACAGATAAAAAACGCGTACAACGTGCATATAATCAAACTGTTACTGCAGTTAAAGGATTAGGTACCGACGTGGATGCAGTACTGGCTGCAATCAAACTGCTACGTAACAGAGATGAGTTTCTGGAATACATATTGAAATTTAAAGATAATAAAACTGGATATACTACATTCACATCGATGATCAATGCAGAATATGATCGATTTAATCTTGCTGATGTACAAAAAATAGTAGCATCATTACGCAATATAGGTATTGCATCACAAAATATCACTAGTAAAAAGATTATCGGTACCGAATTTAAAGAGTTTAAACTGAATTTGATGGAACCGGTAACAATAAAAAAAGAACGTTATATTCGTAAAAAACAATGGTTAACTGAATTACCTAAAGCAGTTGCTTTTTGGAAATCATGGCTGTCAGATCCAATAACAAAACAACGAGTTCAACAAAATTGGGACACGTGGTATTTACCTAGCAAGTTTCAATCGATACAAACGGTGTGGCCAAAATATTTTGATACGTTAGATAAGTTGTATATTAAATTTTATGATTCTACTGCCACTATATCGGGATTGGATACTGCATATGCATACGTAGACAACCCAATCGTTGGAATATCTACTGTAATAAATGTTAATTTAGAACTTGATGATCCAGCAAAATATGATACATTAGTTCATGAAATACAACATATCATATATGCTATCAAACCACTTAATCCAGAAAAGAAAATAACAAATGCATTTGTTAGAAAAAATACAAAACGAGACACATCAGATAACATAAAAGCTACTATAGTTTCGTCAGCTAATAAAAAGTTAAATGCCAATATATTGAAAGCAAAATCTGTTATAACTTCATTAAGATTAGATACGACACCTGATCAGTTAATTTCATGGCGCGAGCGGGCTTTAACAGGTCGCAAAGGAGATCCTGGATATACATGTAGAGCAACTGAAAAAATGTCTAATATAATGGCAGTACGTAATCATTTTAAATTAAAACCCGGCCAGAATATTACAGTTGCAATGTTGAAACCCTATATAGAAGAAAAAAAAATTCATACTGATATATATTGGATATTAGCTTGTTGGGCACTCAATAATTTCCCAGACCTTAATACAATGCTTAATCGAATCAACATGTTAGCAAAAAACGATACGAATACTACAAACAACAAAGGCAAATCTAATTTAGCATAATGTTATCAATTGAATTCAAAGTGTCTGCTACGGTAGGCACTTTTTTACTGGGCGTCTGGACTAATTAGTATCTGTAGGAATGCAATGTTTACGGATACTGAAGAAGAATAATTAATATACGAAGAAAGCATATACAAGTATAAAAGACGAGTATGCAATAAGAGATACATGTATATATGCATACAAGTACATAAGTCCCCTCGTACCCAGGGTTTCCCACATACGTTACTAGTTCATGCAAATTGGTTACAGAGTCTAGTATGGCTCCCGCCCCCTTGTTATTTTTAGAATGGTACACGTAATATTCATAGACGCATATCCAGAATGAATTGTAGTTTTAGTGTGTAGTAGCATCCAGCAAGGTAGATTAGATATCTCCCTGCCGGTCCTACTTGTTTTGGCGGGGCATAGCGTCTTTATTGTGGTTTACCTGGTATCTAGACTCCAAAAGGGCTACAATGTTCTTAAACGAACTGTATGAGCCGCGATCATGGATCACCTATTTTTAGACCGATATGCGCAATTTTTAGATCACGTGCCCCGTATCTCCCTGGTTTATTTTTAGTCCGAGTGAAGGTTATTTTTAGTCCAATGTGCGCTCTATATATACGAGATCTCGTACCATGTCTATTTTTAGTCCATATCAGCGTGTCGTTATAGCTAGTGATCTGAATGCTTTATTTTTAGAGCAATATCCGCACCCTCCCGCTATTTTTAGACCAATATGCCCTATTTTTAGGCCATTTTTAGAGCAAAAGCGGTTTGATTTTTAGTCCGAGTGGTGTCCTATTTTTAGACCAAAACCAGGTTTTAGACCCGGTTTCGTTCGGTTTGCTAGCTATACAGCGTAAACTTTTTTTACTTTTCGGTTGGATGTTGCGCGCGTATTTCATATTATATAAGAGTAATTAGAAAGATGATGATATTGTTTATAGTATGGATGGCGGCATTGTTAGGATTGATTGCGGCGATCGTAATCCGCGAACGTAGAAGAAAATAACGACGGGGTCCGGGAACAATGTGCTCCTACCAGACGCACCCGGCGGATCGTTAACGAAGGGATCGATTCGTTGGATCGACCTTCACACTTGGTACCACGTGGGCCTAGGCGCCAACACCTCGATCCCGCCGCATATTGGGTAACACGACCAACGGGTTTCTCTCTCTTATTCCCAGGCGTGTACCACGGGCGGCTTCGGTCGCCCTTTTTTTGTGAATAACTTTTTTGAAACATTTCTGCAGAAACGGTTGGATCGCATTGGATTTTTACTTATCTTTATAGTATAAAATTAAGAGATATGAAGATTAACAAAATGTATGCCGGGTTTATAGTGTTGGATGTACAAAACAATGCAACGCACCAATTCCCATATCAACCAAATGTAGACAATGTCACAACGGAGAATCGTGCAATTGCCGGGTTAATGCATCGGTTGGATTTGCCTCGCGGTAATTTTCAAATAACGGCTTTGATAAAAAAAGTTTAAAAAAAAGTAAAAAAAGTTGCTAAAAGATTTGGATCGCATTGATCTTTTACTTATCTTTATATAAATTAAAAAGAGAGAAAAATGAAAAAAGCAAAAAAAGTCCAGTACGGAATTGAGATTGTTAAGCCTTGGAGCAAGGCAATGTATGACCACAATGATCAGGTTGCCGAAGCCGTTAAAGTAAAAGTGTTTGAAATGTGGACCGCTGCATGCGATATGGATGTAGAAATGTTTGGATCTGATTCGGAATGGTTGGATTATGCATTGCCGGAGATGATTAAAATTCAAAAGGCTGTATTGTGTTATGGATTCGGCCATGGATTTAGCGTAGCAGATGTTGCCAGACGCGTTGAAGAAGAAATAGAATATGCTCCTTATTAGCGCTTAAAGGATATAGCAGAAGAATTAGAGTTACCACTCAAAGTAGGGTTTGTTGGCTTTTAGAGCCAGCAAACTTTTCTGTAACTTTTCTTGCAAAAGATTTGGATCGCATTGATTTATTCCTTATCTTTATATAAATTAAAAAGAGAGATATATGACAAAGACAGCAAATTTAGCAGATCAATTGAATGCACAAGCCAACGGCTTAATTATTGACTCACAGGGACAGAACGATGCATGTTATAACTTTTATGATTGGTTCTGCAAAGATTCCAGTTTACGAAACAAATCCTGGAAGCTGATGAAGCAGGTAAAGACATTCCTCCGGCATAACCCGCAAATTGATTTATTGACGCACTATGTGTTCTTTAAGAATAATTGTCCGATGAATGGCCCATTGTATGATGATTTTCGTATATGCAATATCGAGACAGGCAATGTAATGTATACGGTAATTCCTAAGTGTGGACATAGTGGCTTAGCCGAGATATGGGGACGCGAAAATGACTTTAAAGGTCCTCTTAAGACAGCCAAAACTTTTTCCAAACTTTTTTCCTAAAATGCTTGGATCGCATTGGATTTTTACTTATCTTTAAATAAATTAAAAAGAGAGATGAATAAAAAATTAGAAAAACAGTTAAGGGCGGAGTACGACAAATACCAATCCGCAGCGCATCCGGAGGACCGAATGAGCTTTATTGATTATGTTTATAGCTTGGGTCGATTCCAGGGTCACCGAGTTGAGGTAAAAGAGTCTTGGGACTTTGAATATAAAATTACATTTACAAAATAAATAGGTTATGAAAAAAATAAAAGAAATGATTGAAACAGCTCCTACCAAAAAGATGGCTATGGATATGTTAGAAACATTTAGAATATTTGGAAATATTACTGATAGACAATACCAAAAAGGTAGAGAATTGATTAGAAAAGAATTTGATAGAGATTAGATCAGGATTAAAATAACTAAAATCTCATTCATATATTCAGGTATAAATTAAAAAATTAAGGTTATGGCAACAAGAAGTAGAATAGCAATTGAAAATGAAAACGGAACAGTAACATCAATATATTGTCATTTTGATGGTTACTTATCAGGAGTAGGAAAAACATTATTTGAACACTACGATAGAGAAAAAACAGAAAAACTAATGGAACTAGGTGATATTTCAGTGTTAAATGAATCAACTGAAAGTACAATAGCATATCATCGTGATCGAAATGAAGATTTGAATTTTACAACGTTTCCAAATGTAGAAGATTTGTTTGATTACGGATTTGAAAGTGGAGTAGAGTATGTTTATTGTTTAACTATAGGAGGTATTTGGTTAGTAAATAAATTAGGAAGTTACAGAGTAGATATTTTAGTAGAAGAATTAGAGGAAGAGGGTATTTAATACCCTTTTCGTATATTTCAAGTATGAAAAAAGAATTAGAAAAGCAATTAAGAGAAGAGTATAATACATATCAATCCAAAGCACATCCAGATGATAGAATGAGTTTCATCGATTATGTTTATGGAATAGGTACGTTTAAAGGTTATAAAGTTAAAGTTAAAACATCATTTGATTTGGATTATCAAATCACATTTACAAAATAAGAGCAATGAAAAAGTTATTTAAGTTTGAACAAAAAATTCCAGCAACAATCTTCCAATACTTCGAAGTAGAAGCAGAGACAGAAGAAGAAGCATTAGCAATGGTGCAATCAGGTAAAGGATTCATCAACGCGTGTACTGACAGTGATGGTGATGGCGATTATGAGCTATATGACACGGAAGATATTCCGGAAAAATAATTTAAAAAAAGTTTCAAAAAGATTAGGATCGCATTGATTTTTTTCTTAAATTTAAGTATAATTAAAAAATAAGAGAGATGGCAGTAGGCAAAAAGAATTCAGGATTTTTCAAGCAAGACGCAGTAGCAGCCCGCATGTTGGCAGATGCAAAACGTCCACAACAATTGAATGCGGCAGTGAAGCAAGCAATGGCACAAGCAGAACGCAACCGCATATACCGAGAAGCTCGAGCAGCATTACAGAAACCCCGCTTTATCAAATAAGCGGGCTAAAAAAGTTTCAAAAAAGTTTGAAAAAAAGGGTAACCCTTTGCAGAAATTTGGTTATATATAAAAAGAAATAAGAGTTATGAAAAGAAGAATCAATGTTACAAATGGTGCAATAGTAGGCGCCGAATCCACAAAGCGTTACGTAGCCGAGATAAAGAAGGCTCAGGTCATAAGCCGGGAGGCAGAGACGCAGTTAATCCTTGATGCACAGGCAGGCTCCCTTAAGGCACGCAACACCATAATAGAAAGCAACCTGAGGTTTGCAGTGCAAGTGGCACGACAGTACCAGGGCATGGGCTTGGAGATGGAGGACCTCATAGCATTTGCCAACATTGGATTGTTTGAGGCTGTGGATCGTTTTGACACCAGCAAGAATGTTAAATTCATAACGTTTGCAGTATGGTATATCCGTGCCGAGTTGCAGAAAGCCCTCAATGATTTATCCCGCACAGTAAGAATCCCATCACACCGTACGGCTACTGAGGAGTATTCCACAAAGAGCATTTCCACTCCAGTAGGCGATGATGACAACAAAGAGACATATGCGGATCGATTCTTGGCAGCCGATGAGGTGCGCAGCAGCAGAGACCGCGCGGACCTGAAGTTTGACATTGATAGAGCATTGGCACAATTAAAGCCTAAGCAAGAAGAGGCATTGCGACGCAATTATGGCTTAGGTGTTGAGTATGCACAAAGCATGGAGCAGATTGGTGAGGAGATGGGTATCACAAATGAGCGTGCACGACAATTGGTTCGTCAAGCTGAGGAGGCATTGGCAGCACTTCCAGGAATTAAGTTACTTGAGCAATACCTATAACATATGAAACAGAATGATCCAGATCTTAACGATCTCTTCGGCCGCGTAGCCATGTACATTATCATGCCCTTGTTGATTCTATATATCATTAGTTGCATGCTTTAAAAAAAGTTTGAAAAAAGTTTGCGAAACGGTTGGATCGCATTGATTAATTCCTTAAATTTAAGTATAATTAAAAAATAAGAGAGATGAACAAAATGCAAGAACAGTTAGCTAGGGACTTAATCCAGAACGTAACAGATGCTCAAAACAATGCTCAGGTATTAGCAATGCTAACCGGCGATGAAGATTTTGTGTTGTTGGGCATGATAATGGAAATGTTGCTTGTTGCAAAAGCAAAAGGCGACCTCGTAGACTTTGCCCGGGCGATATCAGATGTAGCGGCTCAGAAGAACGCTGCCAAGCAAGGCGGATCTGCAGTAGACCACATCGTCAACACGTTTGATGGCTTAGGCAATTAGAAAAAAAAAAGTTAAAAAAAGTTTGAAAAAAAGGGTAACCCTTTGTAGAAATTTGGTTTTATATATAAATTAAAAAGAGAGAAAAATGAAAAAAGTGTTTAGCATCGAGAACGTAGTAGAAGTTACCCTTAAGGCATTAGCAGTAGCATGCACCGGGTTATTGGCATTTGGTATTGCCTTTATTATTTACAAGTTAGCATCCGGTACCGCCGGGGCCGTATATATCGGAGTATGATAGGCGACATAGTATATATGAGCTTGTTGCTCAACGTGGTGCTAATTATGATGTTAATTAGCCGCAGCAAAAAAAGTAGTAAATAAAAAAAAGAGAGATATGACTAAAACAGAAGCAAAAGAACAGTTACAGGAAAACGTATTATGTATCTTAGAAGGATTCGGAATTGATGAAGCATTGGAAGGCGCAGATTACAATAATTTAGTAGCCACGTTATGCGATACCATTATAGATACCCTGAATAAAATTGATTAAAAAAAGTTTGAAAAAAGTTTGCGATTCGGTTGGATCGCATTCTTTTTTTACTTATCTTTAAGTATAATTAAAAAGAGAAAAAAATGAAATTGATTAGCAAAACAACTAGCGCCGTAATTACCGAAACCTTCGAAATTGAATTGACAGCAGGTAATACAGTATACGTAATTGATTATCTGAATGAGAGTGGCAAAGTGATTGATACGGTATTTCGAGATGAAGATGGCAATGATTTAAGTGATGATCCAGGCTTATATGATGCAATACTAGAATTTCTTGAAATGCAATTGTGAATAACTTTTTTGCAAAAAAGTTGCAAAAAGATTTGGATCGCATTGATTAATTTCTTAAATTTAAGTATAATTAAAAAGGGAATAGTCCCACAAAACCAAAAAAAAAGAGAGATGAAAAAAGTAGAATTAGTAGCACAATTGGAAGCAGCAAAGACGTTATCTTCACAAGTTGACATCGACAAAGTAATTGCCCTTATCCAGCAGTTGGAGGCAGAGCAAGTCGAAAGCAAGACGTTCCTATTAAATGAGGAGTCGTTTGACAAGGTAATGGACATTGTCGAAAATGCCATTGGCAATTTGCGCACCCGGGACATAGTTGATTTTGACGATGCAGAGTTTGAATTGAATTACAACAACACTATTGAATTAGTGGATGTGCGTATCGACACGGATAGTATAGTTAATAACATACGCGAGGAATTGGAAAACATATTTGAGGAGACGGCAGATGAGGATGCGAGCGATGACAGCTCCGAGGATCAATAAAGATATATCTCTCAGTCCAGGGTCGGCAGAAATGTCGGCCCTTAAGGACGTAAAAAGAGAGCATATGTTACAAGAAGTATTTAATAGCAAGTTGGAGATTGTTCAAGCACTCCAAGCAGAATATGGTGAGAACCCAACGGCATTCTATAACACCAACACCAACAAATCGGTAGAGAAGTTTTGGACCTATAACAGGTGCTTACAGTATCTATTTAAATTGCGCAGAGACTATGTGCGTACCGAGCATGGCAAGATGCTTCGAAGCTTCTATGAGGAAGTTTATAGCAAGTAAAAAAATCCAAAAAAAGTTTGCAAAAGATTAGGATCCTATCGATATATTCCTTATCTTTATATAAATTAAAAAGAGAGATATATGACAGATTTTCAAAAGTTAGTTCAAGGCTTGGAGCAAGCAAAAGTTCCGTGCAATGTTAAATTATTCAGCATAACCGGCAAATACGGAGCAGCCACTACTATTTCAGTTGAGTGTGGTTTCAATTGGCCGGAGGAGATGTTTGATCAAATTTCCGCAATTGCGGAGGCCGTAGATGTTCCTGTAAGTGTATGTGCTTCTGTATCTGGTTTTGCCATCGTAGATCAAAAGAAGATAGCCGGCGGACCAAAAACATATTTTCCTTATAACATAAAATTTTAAAAAAAAGTTTGCGAAACGGTTGGATCGCATTGATTAATTCCTTAAATTTAAGTATAATTAAAAAGAGAGATATATGATGAGTAATGTTTTTGAACCAGTTAGAATTAAAGGCAAGTTGTTTGCCAAGAACACAACCACAGGTAGCATAGCGCCTAAAGACACCATCCGACACATCCAGCTATTGAATGCTGAGAAGAACCGCGAGGTATTAGTAGTATCCACAACGGGCCGTGTTACCCGAGTACCTGCAATGGACATGGGTGTTGCATTGACTCCACCACCAGTAGCCAAGATGTCCTTTATGCAGGCTAAAGAGCAACAAGACCCAGAGGAGATGTTTGCAAACATTGAGCGGCTGACTAAAATGGTAGGGCGTGGCATTCAGCCATCACTTGTTATTACCGGAGGCGCGGGTACCGGCAAGACGCATTTGGTTAAGAGTACATTGGAGTCATTGGGCCTTAAGGAGTCTACCGACTTTGTTCACTTCAAGGGTCGTGCTACCCCGGCCGGTTTGTTTATTACGCTGTATGAGAATAGCGACAAGGTTATTGTGTTGGATGATTGCGACTCCATATTCAAAGACGATGATGCAGTGAATATCCTCAAAGCGGCTTTGGATTCATATGACACCCGCAAGATTAGTTACATCTCCACAAAGACGCTCAAGGATGAGTTTGGCAGTGAGGTACCGCGCCATTTTGAGTTTACCGGGCGCATCATCTTTATCTCCAACATCGATCAAAGCAAATTGGATGAAGCAATTCGCTCACGTAGCTTTGTAAGTGATGTTGCTTTGACAACGGAGCAGATGTTTACCAGAATGGGTCAATTGATGATAACAATGGAGCGTCGTATCCCAATGCCAGCTAAGGAGCAGGCTTTGCAGTTGATGAAGGAGCTCGATGAAGAGTTTGATGGAGTAGAGATTAACCTCCGTAGCTTTATCAAGGCAGCCCGCATATGTGCAATGGGATTTGAAAATCCCAAGATGATGATTGCAGAACAAATCATCCCGGCTTAGAACGTATATATCTCGAACCAGGATCCGGCGTCGAAAGGCGTCGGATTTCTGCTGTAAAAAAAGTTACCAAAAGATTAGGATAATTGAAACGTATTTCTTATCTTTATTATTATTAATTAAAAGAGAGAGACAATGACAAAGAAGAACATGATCCAAGAGATCCAAAACCGAGAAGCCCAAGCATATTTAAGTTACATGCTGGCTACGAAATGGTATGGCGAAGCAGATACATTAACCGATCGTCTAAGAGGTAAGTGGGCAGGCATATATCAATTGATGGAAGCCCTAAGCATTAAGTCCGACTTAAGTCATCCAGACAATGTAGCTGCCACAGAGATACGCGAAGCATTACGCGAGTCGGTATAAAGAACCAAGGGGTCAACAAGGGGGGGCAATAGCCCCCCTTTTTTTATGGGGCTAGGGGGGGTATGGTATAGGGGTGTATCGGGGGGTGATCGGGGGGGCTATATAGGGGGGTGGGGAGGGTTTCGTTAAAGGGGTAGACCACCCCCTAGATGATGCGGGTGGTTATATATGTTTTTCTCGCACGGGGAGATTTTTTGCTATATAGGTGCTCTTTATTGAATATGACGGTGTCATATTTATTATTAGATAATCTATAATATAGGAACAATAATGCAAAGAACATACCTAACACTCTGGAAACAATATTTAACAGAAAATGGAGATCTTCCAACAGACCCCATTCAAAAACAAGGCCTGGAGCTCGACCAATGGGCACGCAAGTATGTTAAAACACACAAGCTCGAACTACAAAGTAGCACAAGAAGAAAACCACAGGATGCTGTTGTTGGGACATATGATGATCCAACATTCCAAATTTGGTCATATGGGGAAGGATGGAAGGCGAAATTTCCGGAATCATTAACACATCAAGTACGAATTACAATCTTAACGGATTATGAACAACCAGAAAACAATGAGGTCGAAGTGCGAGTTTATGGTGCTGGAGTACGAGCCAAGACCGGCGATATGGTAAATTCTACCATCAAAGCAGCAGATTGGGATGCATCCAAACAACGAACTATAGAGGATTTATTGAAACCCTATGTACGAAAATAACGAATCGTCTCGTTTCCAGGAGCTTTACATCGTAAAGTTACGGAAACCGATATTTATTAGTATGATACGATTAAAACAATTGTTGACGGAATGGACGGGTGAATCTTGGAAATCCTGTATACATTGGACAGAAACCAAAGCCAATTGGGATGGGGGAAAAACGGCCGATGGTCGCGTACGTCCCAAAATCGATATTGAAAAATCTAGCTCTTCATTTCGGCTTGCATATACAGGTCCGGCCAGCGGATGGGCTATATCGCATGCTAATCGCGGCAGCGGAGATACCTTGCATCAAATATTCAACGTGTTGATATGCGAATGCAATCCATGGTTAAAGGATCAACCGCTGCAACCCAACATTGCCAACGTTGCAATTACTAGTCGAGTCAACAAAGGTACGTACGATGTAACAATCACAATACCAATGCTTGCAGAAGCTGATGACGCTAAGCATTGGCAGATCGATCGTAGAGGCGGGATGGGCCACGATCCAGGTGCAAGTAGCATTCTAGATGCAACACGCGAAAAGCCCAATCGGCAAGGTCCTATACGGTACAAGGTCGACCCGGGCAACATTACGGAATATATGGTGTGTTATACTTTACCAAAAAAGCCTTAACGTCATGATACAATTAACGCAACTTTTAACGGAAATTACTTTAGGCGGGGTGACACCTTATGCAACCCAGTTTACCTGGCGCAAAAACTCAAGAAACTATCGCGAAGCCGAGTTTCAAGCAGATGGTGTACGCATCACTCTGGCAATGGTGGACCAAGGACACCAACAATGGGCATTTGCCATGTTGACGCCTACCCAAGACGGTGAAGGCCATACTGTGGCGCATTCACGTAGCGCGGCAGCGGGGCAAGTCAATTACCTGCGTCTCATGGCTACCGTGCTGGAAGCCCTCATAGATTTTGCAACACAATGGCAACCTGCAAGCATCGACATAACGGGATCTGACACTAGCAGCGGGGACAAGGAAGCTCAAAAAACACGCATATATCGTGCCTTGTTAGCGGCCAATGCAACGCGCTTCACTACGGCAGGATATCGGGTGCTGGATCGGCCTTCGGGGCTTTGGTTGGTGCGCACCGGCATCGCTACACGCGCGGAGTCCTGAAAGGACGCTATTATGGAGTAACGGGCGTACTAACGTACTAGTTTATATGGTATTGCAATATTTATTTAAAAAAAGATATATCATGAAAAAACTTAAGGATATTTTATCGGAAGCGTATGCTTGGGAACGCAAACCCGGACAAGCGTTACCAACGTTGGCTGAGGTACAAGCCGAATACCAACGCAATAAAGCTGCTAAGCCTGATTTTCTAGATCTAGATAACGATGGCGATAAAGAAGAACCAATGAAATCTGCAGCACACAATATGAATGAAGAAGATGATGAAACACATTCAGTGTCTGTAGCCGAAACGGGCGTCGAACCATATGATGCAGCATATGAAGATCCTAAAGATGCAATGATAGAATCATTTTGGAAACGTGTTAGTGGCAATTTGCATGGACATGAACATATACTTCGCGAATCATTTCGCAAATAGATGCCTGCTACCTTAGGCTAAACATTTCGAGGCAAATGTTTAAGAGTGCGTCTTTGGGCGCACTTTTTTACTGTAAAATGATACTAGCAATATTTATTAATATGAATAGGTTATTTGCTTTTATACAAGGTAGCATTGCATTAGTTGTTGCTGGGTTATATTCGGTTTATGAAACGATAATAGGAGTATTCAATGGCAGCAAAAGCAAAAATTAGCGCTACGAGCATGCATGTACGTAAACCACGAGTTAAGCGTCCAGGAGTTCATGCAAAAAGCAAAAATAGTTCTAGCAAAACAAGCAAGAATTATGTTAAACCGTATTGCGGACAAGGAAAATGAAATTAAAACACATATTAAATGAATTTGAATCTGGCCAAACTTTAGGACAATTAGAAACCTTTTTTATTGGTTCTAAAAATTTTAACATTGGGTATGATGCGGGCCTTGTTGGCAAAACTAAACAGCTAACAAGAGATACAGCCGTACATAATTCAGATTATGGTGCAGGAGATGCTGCACATAAATCTAGAGGCGGACATAAAGGTATTGATGTATTTGCTGAAAGGGGTGAGCCTGTGGTTGCTCCGGTAACTGGCACTGTTGTGAGTATTACTACGCAAGATTCGGGAGCAGGTGGCCGTACGGTGACTATTCAGAAAGGTAACATTAATTATTATCATGCACATTTAGATCGAGTATTTGTAAAAGCAGGCCAAACAATTAAAGCTGGGCAGATAATTGGCACTGTCGGAAACACTGGTTCGGCACGAGGAACTCATCCACACGTACACTTTAGTATGTATTATGCCGATCGAGGTTATAATAAAGGGTCGATTGATCCGTGGCCTTTTATTAAAGATGCTGCATATATTATATCGCAATCTGATAATGATTTAAAAACTATACAGAAAAAACTAAAAAAAGCTGGTTTTGATTTAGGTGATGAGATAGAACAAGGCGTTAATGGTCCTTTAACTCAAAATGCTTTAGAAAAATTAAATAAAACTTATCAAAAACGACAACAAAAAGACGATTTACCAATTAGTATATTGAAAATTATTAAAAATATATTAACTGCTGCGATAACTAAAAATGTTTTAACGCCAAAATCCGATAAAACCAAGGCTGGTGATGTAAAATTTGATACATTAGGTGGCTCAAGTTCAATAAATAAGTCAAATGCAGCCAAATTGGTAATGACATTTTTAAAAAATAAAGGATTATCAACATCACAATCAGCTGGAATTGCCGGAAACATGCAAATTGAGTCCGGATTTGACCCTAAAGCGGTTGGAGATTCTGGAACATCTTTTGGTATTGTGCAATGGCACAAAGAAAATGGCGATAATTTAAAGAAATGGTGCGAAAAAAATGGTTATAAATGGGATTCGATGCAAGGCCAATTGGAATTCTTATGGTGGGAATTAAAACATCATCAAGCAAAGACGCTTTCAGCAATGCGATTACAAACAAATCCTCGGGATGCTGCATATACTTTTGCAAAAATGTTTGAACGACCTGCTCATATTGGAAATAAAAGAGCAGATGCAGCTGAAGAAATCTATGATAACTATACAAAATCTATACTAAATAAAATAGCATAAAGGGAAACGATGTTTGAAAAATTAATTTCTACGCTAATGGCATCACGAGACCAAGCTCATGTGTTTCATTGGCAAACTACTGGTGCGGGCTCATTTGCAGCACATATGGCACTAAATGCATATTATGATGCAATACCTGATATGGTTGATACACTTGTTGAAACATATCAAGGAAAGCATGGAATTGTTATGGGATATGAACCTGCGGAACGATTTGATGAATATACTCCAGATGGTGCACTTAAATATTTTAAAGCCCTAGCTACTTTTATAGAACGAGTATATACAAAATTTCCAAAAGAGGATACAAACATTATCAATCAATTGGATGCATTTAAAGATTTAATTTATACAACAATATACAAATTGGAAAATTTATCATGAAACTTTTTGACATTAATAATCCTAGCCACGTGCAAATTCTTAAAGAAGAATTACATAGAGCCCGTCGTATTCTTCGCGAATATAATGAAGCTGATATTTGGAAACGTTTAACTGTGCAACAACGCGAAGAATTACTATCTTCAGTAGATGACGATATGGGTCCGGATTTTGCGGATGAATATGCGGAAACCGATTGGATGCAAATACCCGATGTCATTACTAATCGCATTGATATAAGTCGATATACAGCTGATTATGCTAAATCAGTTGATAACAGTGCTTTAATGTATGCGCGCGGTATTTTTGATATTATATTTGATGAAGCACGTTTTAAAAATACTAAACAACTTCAAAATTTTATTAAATCTAAAATAAATTCAACATCGACGGATCCGGAATCGATTAAAATGGCATTAATGCAATATGCACGAGATAATTCTGCGCAGATGATGAAGCTAAATGTTGAAACTCAAAAAATGGCACAATCAACATCGCCAATGGGTACGGGAAATTTAGGAGGAGCTACAACTCCAAGCAGAAATCCTGGATATATGGGTGGTGCAGAATGGACAGGTGACTAGATGCAACACCGAACGGAATTTATAGCTTTAATGGTAGTTAAAGTACACCGTAAAAACGAAAAAACTGAGCCTGAATTACGTTTCGTTAATCGAAATCATATAATGCAAGTTTGGCAAGAAAATTCAGATATTATTATTGAATTATCTGACTATGTAAAATTAAAGATACAAAATGAAAACATTCATACGTTTATGGATCGTTTTATTTGAATTGATATTTATAATAAATAAAAAAAGGTTAACATGAATTTATCACAAGAAATTTTTGATCAAATTGAACAACATTGGTTAGTGTTCAAAGAAAATCACGAACGGTTTGCAGACAAAGGAGTTAAGGCAGCTGGGGTGCGTGCCCGTAAAGCTATCAATGAAATTAAAAAATTAGCAAGTAAATATCGTTCAACACAATTGGCGGAATCAAAAAGCGAACAATGAAAAAATATTTAGAACATATCATCAAAAAAACATTGTTAGCAGAGCAAGAAGCTCCAGCTGGCGATGCTGCAGCAGCAACACCATTGGAGACTGATAATGCACCAAGTGATGCAAAAGATTCTCCATTTACGCCTGCAGAAGAACGTTTCTTGGGAAAATTTGATGCATATGGTTCTAAACATTTAGGCATAGTATATTCAACTTCGGATGCTGGAGTACGTGAGTTTATTGCCAGAAGTGGAAAAGAATTAAACGTATCTCCAGGTATTCTTCGAAGTTTATTTAGAAAAAAAATTATTAAGTTTGTTCCATATACTGGATTTGGGCGTAATGATGATTATACTATAGAATTGCAATTATCATTAGATGATGTTAAAGGATTAGGCAAAGCGGATCAGGCAAAGGCCGAAAAAGGATCTACTGCAAGTGGCGCAGCACCTGCAGGCGGCGGAGCGCCACCTCCACCGGAAAACGCCGGAACAATTAAATATGGTCACGTGTTAACTGAAATGATAAATGAAGATAAATCGAAATCTCCGGCAATTTTACCCAATGATGAACGTAAACGTTGTGACGATGCTTTAGTATGGTGGATGCAACTTACTACTGGAACTAAAAGTTATAATTGGGATGAAGGATTGATTATCGAAGCATTATTAGATGTCAAAAATAGACAAGCAGCACTTTATATAGATGCAATTGGATATATTTTTACAAACGATGAATCAAACAAACACCCAGAATATATTAAGTTTATTACAGATTTAGGCAAAGACGCATTAACTTTTACTAAATTACCTATACAATTGGAGCAATCAGCATATACGATTCCTAGGCTATTAAATTCTAAAGAATTTTTATCAAGTGTATTTTATGATAATTTAGCAAATGATGAAGATTATAGAAAAATAAAAAATTTATATCAATCTCGTGGTATCGGTCAATTGATTCTTACTAACAATATTGCAATGCCCAGTAAAGGCGGAAAATATTTTTATCCAGCTTATTCGACTGATGAAGTTTATAATCTAGTAAGAAAATTAACAGGACCATATCTTAGTAGTAAAGATGTTGAAAACAAACGGAAAAAAGAACGCCATGATTGGATAATTAAGCAATCTCAACAAATTAAACAACAAATTGTATCTACTAAAAAATTGCAATTTAAATCATATAATGGTTTATATTCTAAAACTGCCGAATGGATAAAGAATATTAGTAAAACGTATGGTTGGAATAAATATAATTTAACGAGTTTTGATGATATTAAAACAATCATGCATTTTGGAAAAAGCTCTGGCGTATTCGAATTTGGTATGTCTAAAACTCCAATTAAATTTATAAGGGCATATCAAGATAAGAGTGGTAAATATTATGCAGCATTCCGCGCGGATTCATCTCGAGATACCATATATCGTTTATATGCAGATGGTACTATAACACGAGATGTTCCTGCTGCAATTGGGAAATATTGGACGTTTAATAGTGGTATATATGTTGAATGGTCATATGATAAAAAGTTGGATGTTACTCCTAAGTCCGGAGAGGTTGCACCTCCAGGTGTAAATAAATTTACAAATAATAAAAATCTATATAGTCAAGAATTTATAAAAATGAGCCGTAAAGATTCTAAATATAGTATTCCAATTGATATATCAAAAATTAAGACCATGAAAGAAAAAAACGGCAGCTCAATAAGATCAATTTACAAAGGAGAGCGATTAGATTCGAATAACGTTCCATATGTATGGTTTCGACAACAAGCTTTTCCAGGTGAAATTGCAGATGGTGAAGTTGATTTTTTTGATTTTAGATTGTATTCAACTGGAGTGATGAAGGTTTCTGGTTCTACCGGAATGGCAAGAATGCATTTAAAGACGAGCGCTAGTTGGTTTAAATACGGTAAAAAAAATCTTTTTTGGAAGTTCAATAGTCCTACAGAAATTGTTTACGGTACCGAAAATATTTAATTATTTACGGTACCGTAAATGCCAGTACCGGGAAGTTGGACGTTGAAAAGTAACAATAGTTTATTAAAACTTTGATTCTTACGAAAAAATCTATATATTATTAATATAAATTTTAAATATTAAAAAAATGAGTTATTACACAGCAAAAGTTCAATTGATTGACACGGTCGATACTCCAAAAGGACTAAAAGAAAAGCGAAGCACCGAAACGTATCTAGTAGAAGCACTTTCGGTAACAGAAGCAGAAGCTAAAGTTGTTGATGATTTCAAAGGTTATACATTTGACTTTGAAGTAAAATCAGTTTCAGCAAGTAAAATCATTAAAATTATTGACTAATGGCAACATATAAAGCAGGAGATACTGTAGTTGTTACTCAAGATGGAGTAAATCGAGTAGGAGTAGTTTTAGATCGATATGTAGTTAATAAGGCCGTCGTATTTGATGTGTTATTAGAAACGCGATCGGCAATGTGTATGATTACCGCAAATTCAAAACATGACACATATCTCAATAAACATTTAACTGCAATGCTTTGTGATACTGGAATGATTACAACTACCATTCCTTATAAACAATTGCTAGCAGATGATGCATTGCCAATCACTAAATCATAATGAATGAATTTAGAAAGTTTAAAAAAACGAGTTCAAAAACGATATCCCGGTAGTGTTGCTATGATGGATCATGATGGTGAATACTACATTGTACATGATGATATTAGTTTAAATGAAACATTTATGGTGCCAGGCTGTGATACAGAAATTGCAGCCTGGCATATGATATCACAATTTGTTCAAGTAGAACAAAGCATTAATCGCACACATCCTTTAAAGGCAATGATATCTGAACAAAAGAAAATGCAGAATAAAGAACGAATCTCAAATAGAATTCATGGATAGAGAACAATTAAAACAGAGCATCATGAATAATTTAACAAATTCAGATGCCGAACAAACGCGTTGGGACTCATTACAACCTACCGATTCTGAATACATGATGCATAGTCCAATACCGGTTGGATATAATACAACTGCAGAACAACGATTTTTAATGCAAAACTTATTAGTTGGGTTTGGCGGTGGATCATTGTTAGATATCGGATGTGGTCGTTGTGACTTGTATGGAGTAGCTCGCGATTTGGCTGCGTTAAACAATGATATTGTTATGTATAATGCCATTGACCATAATCCTATAATGACGCAGTTAGGCGAAGAAAAATGGGGCTTAGATAAAGTTTCAATTGGTGCATTTGAAACTGCTAAATTAGATAAACATGAATGGGTTGTTGCATCTGGCGTATTTACGCAACGTAGATGCGAAACAGAAGATGATGACTTACGAAAATTGTTTACAGACATCGATATATTATATGATCTATCAACTCATGTAGTTTCATTCAATTTGCTTAATCCGATCAACACACAACATCATGAAGGATTTTTTTATGTTCACCCCGGGTTGGTTATGGATATGCTAATTGAGAAATATCAATTTGTTAATATCCGATGCAACTATTCAAAAGACGTATATACAGTATTAATTTATAAATTACAATAAAAACATGACAAACAGTATTAATCAGCCATGGGCCATTTCAGATGATTTTAGACAGCGATATGGCAACATTTGGGCAGATTTAGATTTTGTGGTAGAAGCAAAAATTTCTGCAGATAATTTTAAAACAGATCCAATGAATTGTACAATTGGACATTTGAATATATTCAATCAACAAATCAAAATGCGTTATAAAGATTTGATTTCATACTCAAAATCAGTAAGTACATTAGCCAGCAATGTTTATGCTAATAAACCAGGCAAAGATGCAACATTTCCTGTTGAAATAAAAGGAAGTACTTTAGTATTACGTAAACACGAAATAGGAAAATTAGCACAAACATTATCCGATGTATTAGCAGTATCAATGCGAAGTTACGAGCTAGGTTTATATTTATAATAAAATTGCATCATGCGTAACCAAGTATATGTATATTTTTTCAAACAAGATGTAAATCAAGAAATCATAGGTAGTGTAAAGGCAACAGATTTCGAAGATGCTCGAGAAAAAATTGCAATCATAAAGCAGTTGCCTGTTGATGAAATTGATCGGTTATTTGTTATTAAACAAAAACGGAGGAATTATGGAATCAATCTTTAGTAAAATATTTGTAACGAAGTCTGAATATTCAATATTTCGTACATTACATTCATTAGAACAACTACGTTGGTTATTTGATACGTTTGATGCAACTACTCTGCAAATCAATGGATTAGATTTATCTTCATTTTTTGCAGAAGTTCGCGATAATTTAGATCAATATGCTGCAACTCCTATTACAAAGCAGGAATCAACAATTAATGAATTGCCAACATCGAATGATAGCAATACTGATTTTGTAGATGTAATAATTGATGATCGAAACATCATGATTGAATCTAATAGTTTGCGAGCCGTACGGCATGTAACCTACAAATTTGTAGAATCGGGGTATATTTTACGAAGAGACTTAGCAACAGAAAATATGTTTCGTAAAGATAAAACAACACGTTATATTCGCATTTTTCGCATTATTAGTTACGTAAATTCAATGTGTCTTAATTAATTAACGATGGCAAAAAAACAACAGGCACCAGATGCTATCATCAAACAGTTTGAAAAACTGCAATTTAAAATTGATGATGCAGTATTCTTTACTTGGTTGGGTGCAAAAAAATATGGTTATGTTAAAACTTTTAAAACAAGTAGTTGGGGTATTCAGTACATGGTTGAATCGCATAATACACGTTATCCGTGCGGCGTTTCAATCAAGGGGCATAAAACAGCGTATACAACAGGATGCATCAACATCGATGAAACAAGATCTATTGGACAAGATGAACTTAGGAAACGCATCCAAACCGGACATTCAAGCACATATACAGAGCTTTTTACAGACACCCGAAGGACAGAAGATGAAAGCGGAAGCAAGTCTGCAAGTAGCAAACATGTATCTGCAACAAATTCTAAAGCAATCAAACCACCCCGATCTAACAACGAGAGAAAAGATGTTGTTAAATCTAGCTCTAATGGAAATATTGCGGGAACTGGAAAAAAACGAAAAGATTCTGAACTTGATACCGCAATCCAACGTCAGCGAGATTTCTTGAGTGGCTTCATAAAAAAAGATTGATAATTGGTTGGATAGTATGTTTTAATTTCATATTATTGTAATATAATTAACCAATTAAATAATTAAAAGCCATGAAAAAGTTATTGTTTGTAATTCTATTGATTTCTAATATCGTTGTTGCACAGCATCAAACCGTTGTAGGAACAAATATACCTTGGTATTCTAATATTATAAAATATACGTTACCAGATCCCAATGCTAAAGATTTTTTATCTTCCTTGATAGAAGTGGTTGCCATCAATGAAACGGATTACACCGAAAGGAAGGTTTTCTTGAATGAGGATTCGGTTCGAATGAATTTTGGAAAAGCATTGAATGAAATGCGGGCACAATACAACCGACATCCGTTGAAACATAATGATTCAATATCGCAAAGCATTAAACATACGTTTGAAAATGAATTGCCAGCTGAATTTCCGGATACTTATTATCTTTTAGAACCGGTACTATATCAAAATCGCGTAATGCACTTCGAAAATAAAGAAAAAGCCTATTGCGACTACGTCATTGACTTAGCTACCCTTACCGATACAGATTTTTTTGAAATGACTGACTCAACTGCATCGGAATACGGATTCTATTTTGATGATAGCGTATATGAAGGAGCATATGCTGTTATTATCGTCGTAAAATAAATTGATTGCTCGCATAGTAAAATAAGGCAGATTGCTCTGCCTTATTTTTTGTGTTTGTTTTTTATTTACTGCCCACTTGGAGTATATACCGCTGGAACATCACCTTTCTTACCAGGACTTGTTGCATATGGTGCCAACATTGCGGTCCTCATAGCATCACCGTCTCCAGTAAAAACATACAGTCTACCACCTCCGGTTGCCACATATGATGGAATTGATGGATACCAAACAATATTAGATTTTTGTCCCGTAACAACGGTACCGTTGTGTTTATAAGTTCCGGCAAGTAATTGTTGTAATTTAGCCTGATCGTATCCCCCATCTTTTGAAATTAAACTTTGTATTATATCTTCATTAGCAAAAAACATTGCTGAGCAGAATGCCACTGTGTTAGTTGGTGACGGATACCACGTGGCACCTTTTGCTGCAACAGAAAATCCGTTTGAACTTGGAAACGACATTCCACCAGAAGCCACTATATTTTCTGGATTTACATATGTTGATCCTTTCTTAATTATCCCTACTGATAACATTTCTTTACCGTCTTGTATATTTTGAGATGCCAATGCGTCTTTAGCTTTAGTCATCCATGCTGGATCAGCAGGTACCTGTTGTTCCATTAAACGTCGACGAATAGCACCATGCAAACCATGTTCATCAATGGTTTCCATGATTGATTTGACAACTAGTTGCCGTTGTGCAGCTTCGGATAAGTTTTTGGTTCCGAAACGCAACATGTTTTCTGAAAGTAAATTTTTCATTTGTTTGTATTCCTTTATGGGGTTTTAATAAATATGTTCTTGTTAACAATAATAAATATCATACAAAAAAAAAAATAATGAAATTTGGAATCACGGAAACGTTTTCATATTATTGTAATATAATTAAAAAGTTAACCAGTTATGAAACGGCTATTATTATTGTTTTTATTAAGTAGTATTTCGGCATACAGTCAAATTCTTGAAATTCAAATAACTGAAGGTCAAACATTTTTTGGAGATTCTGCATTAACAATGTCTCAAATTTTAGACCCTATCAATCGTCAATCTTCACCAAAACTAACCAAACATTCAAGATATGTTATTGACGTGTCAAACAATCATCATGATTGGTATTTTAAAGGCGTTTTGATTTCTGATTGGCCTGTAAACGTAGTGAATGCCGATGGATTGGTTTATATCTATATACTAAATCCTTACTACCCAGGCCTATTAATGTGGAACCCAGATCCAATGAACGAAAGCCTGGTGTATAAAGAAAAAATAGATTTAAATACTAGATACATCGTATACACTAAGTTTAAAATTACAAAATCGCAGTAATACTATTCTTTTGGTCCTATGTATTTTCCGTTTTTCATGTTTTTAGCAATCCAATCTTTCATAGACGCGTCGGTTTGTATCGGAACTTCGATGCCGCCAGCAGCCATGGTAAACCCATATCCGTCCAAATTGGTTGGCATTAACGTCCATAAATCTACCCATGGAAAAATACCCGTAATGGGTGCTCCAGATATTGCTCCAGATACATTTCCGTTTTGGGTGATTTTTATTGTACCGGCTTTCTTTTTTGATATAGGGTCTGTGTCTATAGTCTGACTAGAATCAGTACCACCAACAAGTACTGGAATTGAATAGCTCTGCACGGCAACCCCACCATTTGGTACTAAAGATAATGTAGCATCCACCATGTCATGTACATTGTATAAACCCGGGAGGTATGTTTCAGTATCGCTAATTTTTACTGTTTGTTTAGCCCAATCATAATTTCTAGTTGCTGCAGTATCCCATATGAAAACGGAAGAATCCTTAGTCGTACCTTGAGGATCGGTTTTCCCTGATCGATATGAAAAATTAAAACTAGATGCTACTGTTACTTTTCCAACAATACTTGCAACCAAATTTTTTTCATATAGGTTGAACGATCCAAATTCTGGTTTCATGATAAGCAATGTTTGTCCAACACAACCAGTTGATGGTGTAAGATATTTTATATACCAATCAACAAAGTCTTTCACAGTTTTTGCAGGACAATTCGGAAAGCCAATTGCTGCCGGATCAATTGGGTCTTCAGCTTCAGTTAATCTTCGTATGGTTGCTTCAGATAAATTTTTGGTTCCAAACCGCAGCATGTTTTCTGATAAAATATTTTTCATTACGTCCTTTTTATTACATATAAATATCATGCAAAAAAAATAACGTAATTTGGATTTTAATCTTTTATTTTATATTATTGTAATATAATTAAAAAGTTAACCAGTTATGAAACGTTTAGTGTGTATTGCTATTTTATTTGTTACAAACATTCAGTCACAAATAATAAAAATTCAAGTCAATGAAGTTCAATCATTTTATGGAGATTCTTCGCAAACTGTTTCTGAAGTTTTTGCAAATCCGAGGATGATTGAAGAATCTCCTAGAAAAGTTAATAATTTGTATGTTTTAGATTTAAACAACAATCATTTAACAAAATTTAAAGACAACAAACTCGCGTATGAATCACCAATTTCTGTATTAAAAATAAACAACACGATCCAGGTTAAAATATTAGATGCATGGGATAATGGTTTATTGATTGAAATGACAGGGCATCAATCAGTTACTTGGTATTGGTTTACTGATGATTTAGTGAAATATCAGAAATGGATTGATTTTGATATTATTAAAACATATTGAAATTTATTGAACACAAAAAAAAGCTCCGCTATAGAGCTTTTTCTATGTATATTTTAAAACTTAAAAATTAAGGCTTTTTTACCATCTTAGCTGTTGATTACTGGCTTGCTGCTGGCGGGTTTTGGCTGTCCAAAAATGTTTTATAAGCCAAAAATGCCTTGTTCATAGCTATAATATTGGGTTGATTAAATGATTTTAATGCTATTCCTTGTGGAGTTTCGGGTGGGTATTGGTTTTGCGTAAGATTAGCAATATATTTCTTTAAGTTTGCATCGTTATTGCTAACGCCATTTAATACAACCTTATCGTGCACATTCTGTAGCTGGGTCTTCAATTTTGGTGCATCGTTAGGCAATGTTACTGCTCCATTTGTATAAACATATATGTATTCTTGAGGGTTATTTCCGGGAAACGGTATGTATCCGGTGGCATCGTTTTTCCCCGCCACATTGGCAAACGTATTCGGAAAAGCTGTTATAACGGCCTTACGGTAGTTTTCAACGTACGTTGTTACATTCTCGTTAACGGTCTGTTCCATCAGCCTTCGTCGTACGGCGTTATGCAATCCATGCTGATTAATGGTTTCCATGATTGATTTGACAACTAGTTGCCGTTGTGCAGCTTCGGATAAGTTTTTGGTTCCGAAACGCAACATGTTTTCTGATAAAATATTTTTCATTACGTCCTTTTTATTACATATAAATATCATGCAAAAAAAAATAACGTAATTTGGATTTTTCAAACATTTTACATAATATAAAATAAAACATATATGATACGTTATGGTTATGCCTGTATCAACATGGAGTTATCCGCCCAAGGTATTCGTACCGGTCGTGCCATGATTGATCGCAAATTTAAATTAGGCGGTTTGCAATTAGCATCCGACATTGCTCTTGCTAATGCCCGCGATTTGTTAACTATTCTGCAATGGAATGAAGCACATGGTATTCGTTTGTTTCGTTTAGGCTCTGAGCTCTTTCCTCGTTGGAATCATTACGAGCTTGCAGATTTGCCTGACATCGATCTTATTGTGCAGCATCTACGTGCTGCTGGTGACTTTGCTCGTGCGCATGGCCATCGCATCACAACGCATCCTGGTCCATTTCATATCCTAGGTAGTCCTGATGCTACGGTAGTTGATAATAGCATCACTGGTCTTGAACGGCATTCTGAGCTCTTTGATATGATGGGCTTTGCTCCTAGCTTTGAGAACAAGATCAATATTCACGTTGGTGCTACTTACAATGACAAGCCCGGCACCATTGCACGGTGGTTACATAACTATGATCGTCTTTCAGATTCTTGCAAGGCACGTTTAGTTATCGAGAATGATGACAAGGCCTCCATGTATTCCGTGCGCGAATTGTATTCCATGTTGCATACCGAAATTGCTATACCTATTACGTTTGACTATTGGCATCACACATTCAATACTGGTGACTTATCCGAACAAGAAGCATTTTTTATGGCGCGTGAGACATGGCAACGTCATGGTGTCACACAATGTACTCATTACAGCGAGTCTCGTCGACGCGAAGCACAAATTCTTATTGAGCGTATGTTTGCACATCACAACATTGACATTGCCGACTTGCCCAAATGGCCTACATTTCACAAACAATACAAGGAGTTTACCAAGATCAAGGAGCAGGCTCATGCCGACTATATTACGCGGCTTCCTGCTACATATGGTGTTGCAGATCTTGATGTTATGGTTGAAGCTAAGGCTAAAGAACAATCATTGATTGCGTTGAATGTTGAATGTTGTCAAAACGCCCAATTAATTTTAGAATAAGATATTTATATTATATAATGATATTAATAATAAATAAAAAAGGTTAAATTATGACAAGTTATGATCCAAAGTACAAATACAAAAGTAATGTTATTGACAATGTAGAAGATGCAAAAGAAATTGTTAGAAATGTAGGCAAAGCCATTTCCGAAGGTAAGATTGATAAAAATTCAACTTTAGACAATTTAGCTCGTGCAATTAAAAAATTAGAAGAGGCACGTTATTTTATTGATCGCGGTTAATCTAAAACAAATGAAAAAAATAAAAAGTAGTCCTGCGCCAAGGGGCTTTAAAAAGTTACAATGCAAATATTGTGATGAAATTTGTCAAAAAATAGATATAAACGCAACAGCTGTTACTTGTTTCCGTTGTGTATCAAAGCTTGTCAATGGACATCAATTGGAAATACGAAAATAAATCAATATAATAAGTTATGTTACAAGCAGAAAAAATCAAATCAAACTGGGAACAGTATCGCAAATTAGTAAATACTTATTTTCCTACCCGCAAAACAGAATTAAATAAAATGTATGATGAATTTGAAGATCGCATAGCAATGATGCCAGCATCTTCGATAGCTCATTTTCATAATGCATTTGCCGGAGGATATGTAGATCACGTACTTCGAGTTATTGCATGTGCTGAGAAACTTTATGAATCTTGGAATGAGATGGGTGCGGATATGTCTGGTTATACTATTGAAGAACTTCGCTTTGCTGCAATGCATCATGATTTGGGCAAAGTAGGATTTCCGGGCGAAGGTAATGAAGTATATCAAATAGAAACTTCAGATTGGCATCGCAAGAATCAAAATAAAATGTATCGTCACAATGAAAACATTCCGTTTACCATGGTACCAGATCTTTCAATTTGGTTGCTACAAGAATATGATGTTAAAATGTCTTGGACGGAATATCAAGCAATTAAGATTCACGATGGAATGTATGATGAAGCAAATAAACCATATTTTGTTGCTCGCTCGGCACAAGCCAAATTGAAAACAAATCTTCCTATCATTTTGCATCATGCAGATCATATGGCAGCACAAATTGAATTTGAACGTTGGAGAAATAAAGACAAAGAATCTCCCAAACCAGCTGCGGAAAAAAATCGTGTCCAAAAATCAACAGGACTAAAGAATTTAGCTGAAAATAATCCAGGTGTTGAACAGTCATTAACGGATATTTTTAAAGCATTTAACGAGGAATAATATGTTATTTTTTATCATAACAACAATATTGCTAATCGGTGCAGGGTCATATTTAGGCTACCGAGTATGGTTTCTTGCTGGTGCATTAGCTGATGCTCAGGATTATATTGAACAATTGGAAACAACAAATAGTTTCATGTTTGAACGCATTGAAAAATCATATAATGTAATGAAACAAATTGACCGATTAGGGGCATTTGAAGCTGAAGATGAAGCGGGAACTACATTTGATTTACTTAAACAAGTTATTAATGAACTAAAAGAAGAATTTGACAATGGCCAGAGCGAAGAAAAGTAAATCATATTTTACTAAAATAACAGATTTTGCAATATCGGCTTATAATAAGTCAGAAAATATAGCACAACGAGAAAAAATTTATCGTAGATTTATTTATCCGGCTTTCATGAAAATGTCTGAAAATATCATCAACAAAGTTAAGCCTGATTATATCGATTCTTCGTTTCAAGATTTGCAAACCGATTTAGTTACTTATTTAACAGCTCGATTAGACAAATTTAATCCAAATGCGGGTAAAGCATATTCTTATTATACTAGAACTTCATTTAATTATCTAATTGCAGAAAATCAAAAAGGCTATTCTAAATTAAAATCTAATTCGTTAGAAATTAATATTGATGAACAACGCAACATTATGGCAGAAATTCATAATGATGAAATGCGTGAAATTCTAGAATATTTTATGAATGCATACGTTCAATATTGTTATGATAATCTAAACTATATTTTTTCTACAGCAACCGATATACATGTTGCTGATTCAATCTTGCATATTTTTGAGACTAGAGAATATATTGAAGATTTTAATAAAAAAGCATTATATATCTTAATTCGCGAGCGTACTAATTTAGAAACAACAAATATTACGCGGGTAGTTAAAGTTTTAAAACAAATTTACGAAGATAAATTTCGTGAATATGAACAATCAAACTTCATAAAATTGCCTTTTTGATATTTATTTTAAAGGGTTTTTGTATGGACAAGAATGATGAATTATTCAAAGGAACTACCTTTGCCGATTTAATGTCCGATGTTTATCATAATTCAAAAAAGAAAGATAGACAAATAAATCAGCTTATTGCACAGTTGCAACCATTAATAAAAAATGCATCGGATGCTACAATTATTGTTCCGTTAATTAAAGAATATTTAGATGTTGCAGTTAAAAATGACGATCATCTAGTTAAATTAACTGCAATTGTTCAACGTTATATTTCTACAAAACAAACAATATCAGGCGCTGATAGTTTATTGAGTGACGAAGAAAAACAACAATTGCTTCGTGTTGCGGAACAAACATTGTCTGCAGAATTAACTGATGAATTGGATTCAATCGAACAAGAATCTGCAGCATTAAAACAGCGTATAGAATCATCAATGGATAAAGCAAAAAAGGATTCGAGTGGATCATAATGTTCAATTTCATGTTGGCGAAGTAATTTCAGTTCCTGAATCTGCTACATATGAATATGTTGTGGAAAATCAATTTGAAATTTTTGTAAAAACATATACCAACTATTTTGATCAACAAATCGTACGTGCTATACCATTTAATATTAATACAAAACAAATACCATTAATTGGCGAACATGTTCTATTAGTTAGTGGATTAACTCCAGATAATACGGCTGAAACTCAATATGTCAAATGGTATTATGTTTCTTCGTTTTCATTAAATTCTAGTGTCAATGCAAACTTATTGCAAGGCGTTTCTACAGTAGATGTTGCAGACATTCAGGAATTATCGTTTCAAGAAAAAGAAGTTTCAGCATTACAACCATTTCAAGGCGATTCAATTATCGAAGGTCGCTTTGGAAATAGTATTCGATTAACTAGTACAGTAAAAGGCGGCCAATATTCTATACGACCAAATTGGGATAGTTCGCAAAATGGCGATCCTATAATTATTTTATCTAACGGCCGATCTTATAAAAAAGATTCATATACAATTGAATCAGTTAAAGATGATGCATCATCATTGTACTTAACTAGTACTCAACAAATTGGATCATTACAATTAACAAAAAATTTAACAGTGCATAACGGAATATTTACCGGTGCACAGTTTATTGGCGTTGCTGATCGTATTATACTACGAGCTAAACGAGATGTAGCTGTAATTGATTCCCAAGATGGCATTATTTTAAATACTCCAAATGAAATTTACATTGGGGGCGAAGATGCATCGGAGCCATTATCACATGGTTTAGTTTTGCAACAAATACTACAGTTAATAGTTCAAGCAATTGCAGCGGGTACTACAGGTCCGGGTGGTGCTCCCGGAGTTACTAATGCAGCACCGTTATTGTCTCAAATACAAAACTTATTATTAACATTGAATAGTAAAAAATATAAAATAACAAAGACATAATATGGCTGTTGCATTTCCGTTTGATCAACTTACAAATAAACCAGGTGCTGCAATAAATAAATTGCAAACTGCATTAAACAAGGTTGTTTCTAAATTAAATCAAAAAGTTTCTGAAGCTATTGGTAAATCAAATGTATTACCTAAAAATAATATTTCATGCGATGATCCTAGGATCAAAGAAATCAAACAAATATTAGAACAAATTCAACGTTATATTGCACAAATTCAAAATATTTTACGCATTCTAAATATTATTATTCCTATTCTAACAGTTGCAGCACAAATTGCTGCAGTTATAATTAATGGACAAGTTGCTTTACCAATCCCATCGCCGCCCGCTGTTAGTCAGGCATTAGCAGTTCAAAATGAATTGGTTGCAAATATTGCAAAGGCTTTGACACAAGCATCAATTATTTTAGCGGTAATCAGTGGAGCTGTAGCATTAGCATCAGGATTACTTGCTACTGTAATTAACTCTATATCGGCTATTTGTAATTCAGAAACATTTGCAGTTAATCAAGATACAAAAAATGCAATTGATGCAATTAATAATGAAGTTACAAATACATCTACTATAGAATCTGAATTTTATCGTTTAATAAACGTATCAGAATCTGATATTGAATTGCGAGAAGATTTAATCGCACAGTTGCAAGAAGATCAAAGATCTTTATTAGATTTACTAGAAGCTCCTAGTCGGGTTATCGTAGGAACGTCTAACGAACAACCACAAACAGATCAAGGAAAAGAAGGCGATTATTTTATAAATCAAACTACGCGTACTATATATGGGCCTAAAATTTCCGACACCGTATGGCCCGCGGGCATAATTTATTAAACCTAATATTTATATAAAAGTAATCATATGGATACCAAAACATTAGTAAAAGCACTTAAAGTTGCTGTACGAGAAGTTATAAAAGAAGAATTAACCGAAATTCTTCGCGAAGGATTACAATCTACGATTTCAGAAATGTCACAGCCTAAAAAACAAGCTAAAGTAGATGTAAATAAAGTAATACAAGTTCAACCTAAAATGGTTAGCGAATCAGGAAAAAAACAAAAAGTACTTTTTACTGAAAATCGTTGGGCAGATATTTTGAATGAAACTGACAGCTTATCGGAACAAGAGCCCATGGCTATGAATAGTTTTAAAGACATTATGAATGAAGGGATGGACGAAATTAGAATGACATCTCGAGATGCCGTTAATTTTGGGGCGATGCGACAAAACATGAAAGAAGCAATGGGAATAACGCCGGCTGCTCCTAAAGTTATGGAAGATCCTGAAACAGGTAAGGTATTCGAAGTGCCGCAAGAAGTACAACAAGCAATGACTCGAGATTATTCAGCTTTAATGAAAGCAATTAATAATAAGAAAGGTAAATAATGCCATATCAAATAGTAAATGTTAATGATATAAGTCAAACAAATCCGAATGGAGCAATTGGTATAAAATTGCCATTTAATGGAACAACTGGCATAATATCATCGACGGTTACTAGTTTAGAACAAGCTATTAGCAATTTGAAAAATTTGCTTTTAACATATAAAGGTGAACGTATTAATCAACCAAATTTTGGTACTGATTTACCTCAAGTATTATTTCAACCAAATCTTGCAAATCTTAAACCTATAATTACAGAAATTATAACAGATGCTGTTTCTTATTGGTTGCCATATATTAATATAACTAACATTGATATAGTTACTGCGGAAGATGATCCAAATTTATCATATGAAATAAAAGTATCAATTTCATTCAATGTACCATCAGCTTCGATTGTAGCAGAAGATCCTACCGTAACTATATTTGTTGAAAATAATCAATTAACGGTATCATAACATGGAAACAAAAAAAGACGTATCATATTTAGGAAAAGATTTTGGACAATTACGACAAAATCTGATTGATTTTACTAAACAATATTTTCCTACAACATATAGTGACTTTAATGAAGCTGCACCTGGAATGATTTTTTTAGAACTAGCTTCGTATGTTGGCGATGTTTTATCGTATTATGCTGATAATAATCTTAAGGAATCATTATTAGAACAAGCATCAGAACGGGCTAATATATATGATATTGCAAAGTCATTAGGATATACTCCGAATAATGTTGTTCCTGCATATGTCACGTTGGATATATTTCAACTAGTACCATCAATTGGATCGGGTTCGAATGTTGCGCCAGATTACAATTATGCATTATCAATTAAACCTGGAATGCGCGTTAAACAAAATAATGGACCTTCTGTATTTCGCACATTGGATAGTATTGATTTTGATTTTTCATCTTCAATTGATCCAACAGAAGTTACCATATATGAAACCGATCCTGCTACAAATTTACCGTTATATTATTTGTTAAAAAAACAAGTAAGAGCAGTATCGGGTGATATTAAAACTGCTACATTTGATTTTACAACACCTGTTGCATATGATAAAGTAGTTTTACCAGATACTAATATCATCGAAATTATTTCAGTAGAAGAATCAGATGGCGATAATTGGTATCAAGTTCCATTTTTAGCACAAGACACTATTTTTGAAGATGTTCCTAATTTATTAGAAAATGATCCAGATTTATATCAATACAGGTCATCATCTCCTAGTTTGTTAAAATTACGTAAAACTGCAAAACGATATGTGGCAAGATTGCGAAGCGATAATAAATTAGAATTACAATTTGGTGCAGGTATATCTGATAACAATGATGAAGAAATTGTACCGAATCCAGATAATGTAGGAAATGGATTGACGAGTGTGCGACGTGCAGTGGATGTTGATATTGATCCATCGAATTTTTTATATACTCGTACTTATGGACAAGCTCCTGCTAATACAACTTTAACTGTCACATATACGGTAGGAAATGGAATTGCTGATAATGTTCCGACAAATGTTTTAACAAAAGTCGACTTTATTCAATATAACGATGATGTTAATTCATCAAATAGTGTTCCGTTAACAAATTTTGTTAAAACTACGATTGCAGTAAATAATCCAAATCTAGCATCAGGCGCTAAAACTGCAGACACATTGCAAGACATTAAAAACAATGCAATGGCTAATTTTGCGACACAAAATCGTTTAGTAACACGCGAAGATTATATTATTCGAGCGTATTCAATGCCATCTAAATATGGTAGCGTTGCAAAAGCGTATATTGTTCCGGATGATCAAATTTCTCAACAAGATTTAGAAAGTAGCAGAATACTTAATCCATTAGCAATGAATATGTATGTATTAGGATTTAATGAAAGCAAACAATTAACAACGCTAAATCAATCTGTAAAGGAAAATTTAAAAACATATTTAAATTACTATAGAATGTTAACAGATGCCGTTAATATTAAGGATGCCTTTATTATTAATGTCGGTGTTTCTTTTGAAGTTTCAGCGTTACCTAATTATAATAGTAATGAAGTATTGTTGCGTTGTATTAATGCAATGAAAGATTTATTTAGTGTTGATAGATGGCAAATAAATCAACCTATTATAAAATCAGATGTTACTACAACATTAGCCAATGTAAAAGGCGTTCAAAGTGTAGTTGGAGTATCGCTTGCAAATTTATATGATAGTGATTTAGGTTATTCTGGAAATGTTTATGATTTAACTACTGCTACTAGAAATGGCGTTATTTATCCATCGCTCGATCCTAGTATTTTTGAAGTTAAATTTCCAAATCGAGATATCAAAGGAAGAGTTGTAAATTATTAGTCCTTTTATATTTATATGTAAAAAGGATTATAATGGGCGTATTGAATACAAATCGTTCACAAATTGTTGCTGGTGGATTAATTTCTGCTAGTTTTGTTAAAGATTTATATGATGTTTTTACCGGAAACGTAACCGAATCAGTTTCAATATCTGGTTCATTAATTGTTACAGGTAGCATTACCGGTAGTTTACTAGGGACTGCCACTACAGCTTCTTATGTATTAAATGCTGTTAGTTCATCATATGCTGCAACATCATCATATGTTTCAGGTTCATCAGTTCGTACCATTTCGGGTTCATTTAATTATGTATCTGTTTCTAGTAATTTTATCACACAAGGTACCGTATTTATGTATACTGCATCACTACCCACAACAGATCCAGCAGTTGTAAATCAACTATGGAGAAGCGGTAGTTATTTGATGATTAGTACGGGCTCTGGCAGTTAAGGTAATTTATGTTTAGAATATTCTATGCAAGTAAAGATGCAACTTTATATGAAGGTGCTACTACTAGTAGTGCACTGTCTGTTACTAATACCGGTTTAGATGAAATACTAGAAGTTGGTAAATACTTAGATACCGATGGAAGTACTTTATTAAAATCTAGATGCTTAGTGCAATTTGATATGCAAGAAATTCAAGATGCATTACAAAAATATTCAGCTGATTTAAATAATTGTAAGTTTATGTTGCAATTATTTACAACACAAGCACAAAATTTACCTAGCGATTATACAATTGATGCAAAAGTAGTTGCACAACCATGGATTAATGGTACGGGCACACTAAACACTTCTCCAGTTGTAAGTAATGGCGTACAATGGGCTAAACCATATACATCTTGGTCGTTAGATGCTATGTCAGGTAGTTTGTGGATTTCTAGTTCACAACAAATACAAGTAAATAGTTCTTCTTTATATGTTTCTGGATCAGGAGCTGGTGGTAGTTGGTTATGGCAATCTGGTAGTGGATTTTTTAATATATCTAATTTTAATCAAGTATTTTTTGCTCAACCTGGTTTAGAAACAAACGAATCATTTTCGTATCGAACTACTGATATCAATATGGATGTAACCGATGCTATAAAAATGTGGTTAAGTGGTAGTGGCGGACGAACTATAGAAAATAATGGATTTATATTAAAATTTTCTGATTCAGACGAATCCGATAACGCAGTTGCTGGTCGTATTAAATTTTATAGTAGAGAAACACATACTATTTATGTTCCTAAAATAACGATGTACTTTGATAATACTACGTTTACAACGGGTTCATTAACGCAGGCAGATTTAGAGTCATATGTTATATATACGCAGTTAAAACCTCAATATAAAGATACTGAGATTGCAAAAATACGTATATATGCTCGCGATAAATATCCACAAAAATCTCCTACTAATTTATTTCCTATAGAAACTGTTAATTACTTACCAAATACAACATATTACGCAGTGTTTGATGCGTTAACGGATGAAGCTATTATTCCATACGATAATATTTATAATAAAGTTAGTTGCGATGATACAAGTAATTTCATTTATATTGATATGAATGGATTTATGCCGGAACGTTATTATCGTTTAGAATTAAAAATTGTAGATGGATTTACAGAACAATATGTAAATGATCAAATATATTTTAAAGTAGTTAGATAATGGCAAAAAATGATTCACAAAAATCACCAGTTGTTAATAGTTCGTTACCAAATTCGGTAGATGGACAAATTCAATCGTTATATCAACGCCAAGGATTAAACTACATTTCAAATAATACTAACATCATTCCTAGAGATGAAGTAGGTAATATTGTTTTGCAAGAAAATGATACAAATAATCCGTTATTAATAATTGATTCAGTAACCGAACGATTTACTAATGCATCTGTTCTTAAGGTTTTAGATACGCAATTTAGATATTTTAAATTTCCTGCTCGAACTACGATTATAGAAGAAGAAGCCGTTGATTTAGATTTTGATTTAGATTTGCAAGTAGAATTACAAGATCCAGTATTTGCAAGATACCGTCCTAGTGAAGATAGAAAAATTTTAGCAGTTCCGGATTATGCTGGTATATTAATGGATGATGTACAAGAAGGCTTGCCACAACAAACGCCAAACACATATACTATAACAAAAGAAATTAAAAACTCAGGGATAGATTTACGCTTTAGAATTAAATTGCAACATCGTTATGATGCACCAAGTGGATTTGGTACTGCATATTTTTCTTTAATCAAAACAGGCGAACAGGGTTTAAATCGAGAATTTCAAACTTTTGAAAATACATCGCAGTATGTGCCTAATACTCCAGGATCTATCAATCAATACGAAGTTCAAGATTTAGAAGTTGATATTATTATTCCAAATGCAGATTTTGAAATAGGTGATAGATTTGGAATAGGCGCTAAAGCGGGACAAAACAATAATACACAATATCATACAATAAATGCATTACAATCATATTGGGTAATATCAGATGCAAGTAAAAATGTAGATCTGTGGAATCAGGAGATAAATGCTAACGCAATATAAAAATATCAATCAAATTGTATCAGCGTCTAAATCTACTACAGGCGAACGAATTGCAAAATCAAAAACTGAATTTTTTAGTTCTGCATTAGATACAAAATTTATACATGTTCCGGATATTGCAAATCAATCATCGGATATTAAAGTTGAGTTTCATGTATATGCTGGCGATACTTGGATTACGGGTAATCATCAAATACTTTTACAATCTAAAATACCAAACTATGTAGATCAAAATACTAAAGCTCCGATTCGATTTCCTTCGCAGCCGATTGCAATTAACATTTCGCAAGAATTTAATAACTTAAAATTATCAGCAGGTAATTTTAGAATTGCAGTTAATTTCTTTAAAACGCTGATTGGCGATTATAATGAACAATATTTGCGCATCGATGAAATATCTCCTGATAGAACCGAGATTCGATTACGTGCAATTGATGTTGATAATCCAATATACGCACAACAGATTGTTAATTTTATTCAGTCAGTAAATCCAACATCGCCTACTCAACAATTTTATAAATCATATTTACTAAATTTTAGTAGAAATCAAACTGCAGTTATTGTTAATACGGTAGTTATTGGCGAATATATATACATTAAATTATATGAACCATTAACAGAAAATATAGTTACAGATTTTAAATGTTGGATTGTAGAAGAATTAAAACCTACTTATATAGATAAAGTAGCTATAACTCCTATAATACCTCAAAAATCTTTTAATCAATTGGCAAATCCAAATTGGTATGCTAATGCTACATTTAATACATCTGCAGAAACAGGATTACGTGCATGGAATGATTTATTAGGATCATCTACACAAACATCGCAACAAATTGTTGATACGTATTTTTCTGGAAGTTTATCTGGCATAAAGTTAAACATTGATTACTCAGATTTTAATAACTTTATATTTTATAGTTCCGCAACTGAACGCGTTTCTAATTTTAAGTACAAATTAGAATTGATAGAATTTTATGCATCGCAAAGTTTAGTTGCATCTCAAATATCTGGAAGTGTTGCGACTACGAATGTTGCAGATTTTGAAAATAAAAAATCTAATCTAATTGGCGGATTTGATAATTTTGAGCAATTTTTATATTATCAATCTTCATCTATTTTAACATCAAATCCAATACCATCGGAATTTGCAACAGTAACGGAGTTAACAGGAAGTTATATTCTTCCTGCACCTAAAACAAACTCAACTAGGCCGTATACGTTGGCATCTACAACTAGTAGCGCATTTATTTCTTGGTATGATGGCGTATATGCATCGGCATCGCTATATGATACATTAAATTATAACGCTCTAGTTTATGCATTACCAGAATATATTAGATTCGATGCACTAAGTGATGGTATAACTACATTTGTTAATATGCTTGGTCAACATTATGATATTTTGTATACATACATAAATCATATGACTCGCATTAACAAGCGAGAAGAAAATCCTAAATTAGGTATGCCGAATGAATTGTTATATTCTGTAGCAAAACAATTTGGGTGGACTTTAACGGATGGAAATCAATCGCAAGAATTATGGCAATATGTTTTAGGAACTTCCGAAACAGGCGTACCATTAACTGGATCTAATTCGGTTGGTGATCCGTCAGTACCAGGTCAAGATATTACTTATGCCATATGGCGAAGAATTGTAAATAACTTGCCGTTATTATTAAAATCTAAAGGTACAAAACGTAGTATTCAAGCACTATTATCTTGTTACGGAATTCCACAGTCTTTAATTAGTATCAAAGAATATGGAGGACCTAGATTAGAACGTGCTCCAATTTATGAGAAACTAAACTTTGATTATGCATTAGATTTGAGTTCTAGTGCAGCCGGTACCGTTACAGTTAATTACGCACAGCCCATTCAATCAGTTGAATTGCGATTTAGAACAGACGATGTAATTACAAATCCTACATTGCCTAGCACAATGAATTTGTATACAATTGGTTCTAATGTTGTTACTATTGATTTTAGTAGCGGAACATTAGGTACTATACAAATTAATGGTACTGGTTCTGGCAATATTGAAATGTTTAATGGTGATTGGATTTCAACATTACTTAGAACTACGGGTTCAAAGCTTGAAGTAGTTGCAAAAAAATCTAAGTATGGTAAAATTGTAGCTGCAGTATCAGCATCGGCAACTGCTTCATTTGCCACTACTGGTACATTGACATTAGGTAGTACATCTGCAGGTGCTAGTAGATTATATGGACAGTTACAAGAATTGAGATTATGGACATCTAGTTTGTCCGATTCGCCTTTTAACAATCATGTAAAAGCACCAGGAGCATATGATGGCAATGTCGATGCATATTCTGAATTAGTGTTTAGGTTACCTCTTAATCAAAAAATTAATCATTCATTAACCTCAAGTTTACAAGGCAGTCAGCCTGCAACATCAACTATATCAGCATCATTTGCTAGTTGGACTCAAAATACACCATATGATTCGCTTGAAGAAACATACTACTACGATGGTATATCTTTAGGAGCAGGAACATATGATGATAATAAAGTTAGAATTGAGCAAAATGAATTGGTTGGCGTTTTAGACATAAAAACAAGAGCAGAGCGTAGTCAATTTGATAAAGCTCCATTAGATAGTAAAAAATTAGGAGTTTATTTTTCTCCACAAACAATGATCGACGAAGATGTTATTGCACAATTCGGATTTACGGACTTAGATCAATATATCGGAGATCCAGGCAATGCAGATTTAAATTCATATCCGCAGTTAATTCAAGCAGCGCAATCATATTGGAAGAAATATCAAAATAAAAATGATATCAATGCATACATTTCTATGTTTACATTGTTTGATTTATCATTCTTCCGACAATTAGAACAATTACTTCCTGCTCGAACAGATAAAATGGTTGGATTATTAATTCAACCAAATATATTAGAACGTAGTAAAGATACCATATTGCCAGTTATAGAAAGATTTGATTCAACATATACCGCATCGTTGCAAAACGTTAGCCCGGTGGCGAATGGTGAATATTCTTTATATACTGCTAGTTTTGATGGAAATATTTTATCTATTGCGGGACTAGATGATGATCAATGGCAAGCGTATATAACCGGTGGCGATGCTACTTATAATAGTACACCATATTCATATGAGTACGTATTACGATCTGGCAGTTCGTGGATAACAGCATCATCTCCATATTGGTTAAGTGATGCTTTACAACCAGTATATTTAAATAGTATTTTATCTGAATATAGATTTACTTCAGAATCTACGCAATATATCACATCGTCAGTTAGTATAGGTTATTATGGTACTGGATCATATGGTTCTAGTTCGTATACATTTTCTTCAACTAATAGATTTACAGGAAGTTTTGCTAGAGTGCAAGATTATTTACCAACGGGTATTGATAATCAAAGATATTCTGGTTGCAAAATGTCATCTCCAGGCTTTAATATTAATTCAACTCAAACCATCGATGGTGGTCCAGTTGCAGAATGGTCTTCTGCGAATCCGAATCAATTGATTTACCAATCATATGGTGATCAAGGTAGTTTTGTTTTAGCTCGATAAATTAGTATGGCGTATATTTATATTAAATAAGGTAAAAACATATGGGATACTTAGATAATACCAGCGTTACAATTGACGCAATTTTAACATTGAAAGGACGCGAATTGCTAGCAAAAGGCGGCAATGCGTTTAATATCACGCAGTTTGCATTAGGCGATGATGAAATTGACTATTCACTTTGGAATCCAGATCATCCATTAGGAACTGCATATTATGGCACAATTATTGAAAATATGCCTATAACAGAAGCGATTCCAGATGAAACTCAGGCACTAAAATATAAATTGATTACATTACCAAAACAAACAACTAATATACCGGTTGTTACAGTAGGTAACACATCAGTTACATTATTAGCACCTGGTGATAGTACTACAATATCGCCGAATACAAGTAATTTCCAAGGCGGAAATGCAAACCTAGGTTATACAGCAATATTATCAGATTCTTCAGTTGCGGATATTCAAGTAACAAGAGCATTACAAACATCAGTACTTCCAACTACACCTCGTTTTATTGGAGATAATGAAGATGCACAAAGTGTCGCAGTTGCTGGATTTGAGTTCCGGGTTGTTGCTAAAACTCAATTAATTGAAGATAAAACTGCAACGATTACAATTATTGGTAATGAAACTGGTGGTAGTATTACTGTGAATTTAACGGTTAGAAAAGCAACTACCGCAACTTTATAAAACGGATATTAACATGAAAATGAATGAATTCATTGCAAAATTAAAACAACAACCAAGAATTGGTGGTGTACCTAGAACAGCATTAAATGCAGCTCCAGCTGTTACGCAAGCAGTTCAAAATGCAACAAATATTACAGCTGCTTCTTCACAAATTATCAATGAACAAGTACAACAACTTGCACAACAGTTAGCTAATCAAATGGTTGCTGAAATGCAACAATCGCAAATCTTAGCTCGTAATGGTAGAACATTTACAAAATTTGATTTAGTTAATGATGTTGTTGCAAATCAAGTAGAGACGGTAACGGCTGGCGTTTGGAGTGATAATGCTGCTAGTTTAACTACATACTTTACATCATCGATTGAAACAACATCTCAAAGAAAATATTATATCGATGTTTATCAAGCAAATCCATCAAGTTCAACAGCTGCAGTACAATTTGCATTAGCATTTGGTCATGCATTAGGTAGCGGATCTGATTCGCAAGGTCAACTTAATGATTCACCATCAAAAGCAATTTATTCTCAATATCGACAACTTTTATTGAATCCATCAGATACGAGATTTACAACAGCTGGATCAGGTAGTACAGATTATATTTATGTTGTAAACTTTAAAAGAAATAGAATCAAGGAAAGTTTAGATCCAGGAAATTGGGAAATGCCTCTGATAAGTATTACATCTAGAACTACTAATGCAACCGGATCTGTTGTTACTGGTAGTACTATTATTAAATTAATTGATGATTCAACACTTTCTACGGGTGTAACTACCAATGGTGGAAAAGTTTATAATATTGTATCAGGGTCAATTAATTCTGGTGTAGTAAATCCGACAGCGCCTACTTATTACGGATTAGCATATCCAGATTATGGTACATTGATATTAGATGGAAAAATGTTAGATCAGCAATTAGGATTTGCAACTGTTACTGGCTCAAGTGTAGAAGGTAATAATCATTTTGTATTATTTCATTCTATATCAGGTTCGGCATTCTTTACGGATCCATCAACTGCGGACCCATATGGGTTTCAAGCAAGAAATTCAGAAAAAATAACAAGTACGCATTATTTCGTTCGAATTAAAAATGCAGAATATAATTTTTCAAACAACCCATCTTATGTTACTGGTAGCGTTGGTCAAATTGCACAATCAACGTTTATTGGCGATCCTAAAACATATATTACAACGGTTGGATTATATAATGATAATCAAGAATTGTTAGCAGTTGCAAAACTTTCTAGACCATTATTAAAATCATTTCAGCGCGAAGCTTTAGTTCGAGTTAAGTTAGATTTTTAAATCAACACTGATTTAAGCCCTGTTATATTTATATTAAATGTAGCAGGGTTTTTACTGAATATGGCTGAATCAAGAATAACACAAGAAGAATATCAAGGTATATATCCAACAGTCTTTAAAAAAATAGACCCAGTAGATGTAATGATTAATTCATTTCAAGCAAATAAATCATGGATTAATATTTCTGGTAGTAGTACTAGTAGCATGCTAGTATTACAAGGAATTTATAGCGATGTTAATCAACTTCCAGCATTGGGTTCTAATTTAACATATAATGATGCTTCGAATATAGATGGTAGTTTGCAGTCAGTTACATATTTTTCTATAAATCATATGTTTTATAAGTACAAAGATCAACCATTTAAAACATATGGACCTACCGATTTAACTCGTACTAAAAAAGCATTATATCAAAGTGCATCAATATTTTCATTTCCGCAAATAAAAATCGGCGAAGGAATTAAACCAAAATCTTTTACATTAACCGGATCTGCATTTACATTAGCATCTGATTTATACGGAAATGTATATGATGTTTCTACTAATACTTCATCATTTGCTACTGGCGAACGTTGGTATGAAGGATTTAATGAATATTTTGATACATCTAGAATTTCATATGAAAGTGCAAATGTAACATATGTTTTAGGAATTCCAACAACTAATGGATTACAATTACCTATAGGATATGCAGCATCATTTACGGGTTCTGGTTATATTAAAAAATCAGTTGATGGATTTTATGATCGTGATCATGATTATGCAGTATCATTTTTTATAACTAGTTCAGCAGTTGGAGCTAATAATGAATTGATAATAGCAAAAGCATCGAGTAGTTTACAAGCATCATATCCGTTTAAAATCGAATTAAATGCAAACAAACAGATTGTATATACTATTGCTGGAAGTACTACATTTTATTCGCAGATTACATCTTCGATAGCAGTTTCTGCATCATGGACTCATGTAGTATGTCAAAAATCTGGCAGTAATATGCAGCTATACATTAATGGTACGTTGCATTCATCAGCATCAAATAATTTATTAGTTAATACGTTTTCTCCGTTTACTGCATCTGCGCGTATAGATAATACGTCCGATGTATATTTAGGCGGTTTTAGCACCAATAGTTCAAACCTTAACGGTGTTATTGATGAAGTTAGAATCTTTAATAAGTCACTAACAACTGCCAATATAAGTTCTTTAACAGACCGTAGCGAGGGCGGGACATTTTTACAAACAGCAAATGTCGGTAACATATTCGATAAACACGGATTAGTAGTGATATCGTCTGCAGATTATCGTTATAACAATTTGATTGCATCTCCATTTACTGCATCATATCGTAGTACTGTAACAATTCATGAATTTTCTACGATTGCAAAAGTTGATGCTGGAGATTTTAATATGTCTACGAATATAACATTGACGCGAGATGATGATTCTACATACTTTCCGTTTGTAAGTGGAAGCACGTTTGCGCCATATATCACAACAGTTGGTTTATATGATGATGCGGGCCAACTATTAGCTATTGGAAAATTAGCACAACCTATAAAAAAACGTAGCGATGTTGATATGAATTTTTTGATACGATTAGATTTAGATAAAAATATTTCATTCAAAGGTGTATAATGATACGTTTACGAAATTTACTTGTAGAAATAGATAGCAAAGATTTAAACAGAATCTTGCAAAAAATTAAAAATAAACAATTTTCTTTGTTTGGACAAGGCGATAATGGACGTGTATACGAAATTGAAGGTGAAGATAAATTATTTAAAATAACTACAGAAACAGAAGAATACCGAGTTGCTGAACAATTAGTAGATAATTATAGCAGATATACAACTTTTATTCCGGTATATTATGTAGATGGAAATAACATGTATATAATGGCTAAAGCATCGGAATTATCAAGTAACCAAAAAATAGTCGTTAATCGATTCATTGCTAATTATAAAACGTATGCGCAAGAGCAAGGCGGTGAAGTTTCGATATTTGATTTTTTAGATGCAGATGGTGCTCGCGACACAAATATTCAATTGATTAATTTTTTACGAGCATTACAACAAGACATTAAAAAAATAGATATTCCAGATTTAGAATTAGATTTAGATTTTAAAACTGACAACGTGATGGTGTGGAATAATAAACTTGTAATGATTGATTGGTAATCATATTTATATAAAATGAAACAAATGAAACCTGAAATAATATTAGAGCAAATTATACGTAGAGCATTGCATGAACAAGGTGCTACAATCATTGTGCAAACTGCAATATTAAATACTGAAGAAGATAAACTAATGAAAGATTTGCATGCACTAATATTGTCGCCGGATAAACAAAGTAATATTACTTATTCTACTGCCGATGGAACTGCAATACTTATTACTAGACGATTCGGACGCGGGGATGATAAAAAATTCGAAATGTCTGCGGAAGATTTAAAAAAACAAGCTCTTTTTAAACTTAATACGCTCGATGCGGGTCTTTTAGCAAAAACTTCTTCTGATTACGTTTGGGTTCTTGATATGCAAGATTCTAAATTAGATAAAAGAAAAAAACCAAAAGAAAAACGATTATTTGCAACTTATAGATTCCCTGCATTTTATATTAGTAGAAGTTTAATAAACAAATCTATTTCTTCATCTACATCAGGATATATTGGTACAATTGGAAAAGGTGCATTATTATTCGATCGCAGTAAAATAAAAAGTTCAGAGTGGAAATCCTTTAAAGGAACCCCGTCGGGAGAAACGATTCAAGGTCAAGAAAAATTAACAGTACCTAAAACAGAATTAAAATTTGGAGATTCGGATAGCGCAGTTTTATCATTATTTAAATATTTTTATACAAATCCTAATGCTAGTTCGCAACTAAATAACTTAGCATCAGTAAAAAATTCAAACAAATTTGGATGCGAATTACGGGCGGCCTGCGAACAATTTCAAAAAGAGCAAGGTTTAACAATTACCGGAGCATGGGATTCTGATTCTATTGCAAAAGCAAATTTATTATATCAATTAACTATTAATAAATTGGATCCAGATAAAACACCAGGAGCATCATATGAATTTACAAACTCTGGTGAATTAAAAACGCGTATTGCAGCTTGCGAATTAGACATAAAACCTAAAGATAAATATATAGAATTTATATCATATGATTCTAGAAATGATGCATCTGCTGCAAAAACTAAATTTTTTAAAAATTATTTTTTAGCAAAATCTGAAACTCCATCAACATGGGATTCTAAGACTGTATATGAATTTCAACAGTTTTTAAAAATTGTATTGTCTAATTACACAGATGTAGAAAAATGGAATTCAGTTATAAAGTTCCTTAACGTTCCTATTTCGCAGTATGGAACTTGGGGTGACACATCTAAAGCTTTATTAAAAGATTTGAATGTTTATACAGGTTACACGCCTGAAACTAATTGGCCAAATTCTTTAACAACTGCGTTATTTGGTATATCTACTAATGAAATAAAAACAGGAATTAACGAATCTAGAATTAAAAATTCTAACATGTATAATAAGTTATATGAACAACTTGTGGCTGCAAATAAAGATGTTATTAAACAAATTGCTACAACTGACAATCCTAACCCGGTTATTGTAACTAAAACAGATGATACTAAAAAAGATACAAATACAACGCATAAAAAAGACGATACTAAAAAAGATACAACGCCTAAAAAAGATATGGATAAAGATATTGATAAGTCTAAAAAGATAACGCCACAAGCAACATATCAATGGAAGTTAATATCAAAGTCAATTAGTTTTATTGAAGCAATAAATTCTTTACGATCTACTTTAGCATTCGGCATTGACGGAGAAGCCGTATATCGTATTATCAAAAGATATTTTTTGAAAAAGTCACCTTCATTTGCGGTAACATATGCAGCTTATGTAGATATGATTATACGTTTGATTTATGGAGATCTTCGTTACATGTTAAAAAAATATCCAAAACAAGTTAAATATTTTATTACAAGAAATGGATCCACTGGCACAACAGTTGAGTATTTACAAGGAATTCAATCATATGATTTAAAATATCAAAGCTTAACTGGATTATTGTATCGTAATGGCAAGAAATTAGAATTAAATGATAGCTCGGAAACGGCAAAAGCAGCTAGAAGGATATTAAGTATAGTATATAGTCCTAAATTTGCATTTATCGATGGCGTTACTCCAAAATTAAAATCAGCTTATTCGGCAAAACAAGTTTATGATCGTATTGCATTTGCATATGAAAATAAAATATGGGGAAAGCCGGGTGGTAAACGTACTAATTTACCTAAAAAGTAAAAAGTTATATAATGAGACGAAATCATTTTCATAGTTCCGGAAACTCTAAACGAGCAAATGCACTTAAACATGGTTATAAATCAGGATTGGAACTAACTGTATCAGAACAAATAAAACAAACAGAATATGAATTGCGTTATGAAACTGAAACATTGAATTACGTAGTTCCAGAACGCAAAGCGAAATATACACCGGATTTTGTATTTACGAAACGCAATGGCGGAACCATGTATATCGAAACGAAAGGTCGTTGGACTACGGCCGATCGAACTAAAATGAAACATGTATTACAATCAAATCCGGGTATTGATATACGAATGATATTTCAAAATCCTAATCAAAAATTGTCAAAAACGTCCCCAACTACATATGAAGCATTTGCTCGCAAGCTAGGTATTCAACATGTTGCAAAAAAAGACATACCTGCAGAATGGCTAAATGAATGCGTAAAAACAGGCGAAGTACCAGCAGACCCAAAACGTTTTTTTAGTTAAGGTTTGTTTTGTGAATTATTTTTAATATATTCATGAAAGTTAATGAAATTTATTTTATTAATAGATTGAAGAATTTATTGATTCAATCGTTAAGCCAGTAATGAAATGTATGTGCTTAACATATATTATATATTAATTATAATTAATTGGATTCCTTACAGTTTTTCATTATAATATAAATGTGAAGAATCTTAAACTGTTACAATTATTAGAATCAGTTTTAGGTAAAGGCAAATCTACTTCCGGCAATAACATTGCATTCTTTTCTCCGTTTACTTCACATTACAAGCCAAAATTAGAAATCGACGTTAATACTAATCATGCAGGAGAAAATCCATGGCATTGTTGGATATCAGATAAGAAAGGTCGAACTATTAACAGTTTGTTCAAGCAAATGGGCTTGTCAAAAGAATGGTTTGAACAACTTTCAAAAATAATTGAATCTGCTAGATATCGAAATACTGCAGAAACAAAATCAACAGTAACATTGGCTTTGCCGGAACATTATGTTCCATTATGGAATAAAAAAAATACACCTGATTATCGCAATGCAATTCATTATTTGCAGCAACGAGGTGTTGGTATGTTGGATATTTTAAAGTATCGAATTGGATATTGCGAACAAGGTGAATATTCTGGAAAAATAATTATTCCTAGTTATGATGAAGCAGGACAATTAAATTATTTTGTATCTCGAGCATTTTATCGAGCAGACAAACAAAAACACAAAAATCCTAAAATATCAAAAGACATCATTGGATTTGATTTAACTATAAATTGGTCACAACCTATCGTTCTTTGTGAAGGAGCATTTGATGCAATTGCAATTAAACGCAATGCAATACCGTTATTTGGTAAAATCATTCAACCGGCATTGCAAAAGAAAATCATTGAAAAACGAGTTCGAGATATCTATATTTGCTTGGATGCTGATGCACTTCGCAATGCAGTGCAAATTGCAGAACGATTCATGGCAGAAGGTTTAAATGTTTATTTTGTACGATTGCAAGATGCAGATGCATCAGAATTAGGTTTTGAACAAATTACACAAATTATTAACGATACTGATATATTAACATTTGAAGGCATAATGGCACTCAAAATGGACATGTTATGGACATAAAAAAAATTGAAACTGGTATTGAACGGATTGACAAAATCTTTCATATATCCGATGTACATATTCGTACATTGAAACGACACACCGAATATCGTCAAGTATTTAAAAATTTATTTGATTATATTAAAGCAAATTGTACTGCAAACAGCATTGCGGTTGTAACTGGCGATATTGTGCATAGCAAATTAGATATGTCGCCAGAATTAGTTCAAATGCTTGTTGATTTCTTCAATGAATTCACAATTCCTACAATTGTTATTCTAGGTAATCACGATATGAATTTGAACAATATGCATCGCGTAGATGCAGTTAGTCCAGTTCTCGATGTGATTAAAAATCCTAATATTCATTTCATCAAAGAAAATGGATTGTTTGAATTAGGTGGCGTAACTTGGAATCATATGGCTGTCGATAAAACACCCGCAGAATACATTCGTGCAAAAGATTTTTCGGCATCATATAAAATTGCATTACACCATGGTGCAGTAAATACAGCTCGTACTGATATTGGTTATCAAATATCAAATGAACACGTAGGCGTTGATTTGTTTGAAGGACATGACATTACGTTGCTAGGAGATATTCATAAACCGGCACAGTTTTTAGATGATGCACGCACCGTTGCGTATCCAGGTTCACTTATTCAACAAAATCATGGCGAAGCATTAGATCATGGCATTTTGGTTTGGGATACGGAACGACGTACTGCAGACTTTGTGCAAATTGAAAATGACTATGGTTATGTAACTATAGAAACTCAAGGCTCTGCAATTATATCTTCACCTCACCGTATGCCGAAACGTCCACGCATTCGCATCAAGTTTAATGAAACAAGCGCGGCAGATATGAAACGGTTGATTGCAACGATTCGCAAAAAATATCAAGTAGAAGACATTACAATTCAACGAACTATAGGAGCTGCAGCAACCAATGCATCTTCTAGCTTGGCAATTGGAAATGTGCGCGATGTTGAATATCAAAATGTGTTATTGACGGAATATATTGACGCAAATTATCCACAAGCTACTCCGCAAGAAGTTGATGCTATCAGACACATCAATCGCACAATAAATTCAAAATTGCCAGCAGTAGAATCAATACGACATACTACATGGCATCCTATATCATTTGAATTTGATAACATGTTTTCATATGGCGAAGGCAACGCATTAAACTTTGACAAACTTTCTGATGTGTGCGGACTTTTTGCTACAAATGCATCTGGCAAATCAAGTTTACTTGATGCAATTACATATATTATATTTGATAAATGCAGCAAAACAAGCAAAGCAAACGAAGTTTTAAATAACAAAAAAACGTGGTTCCGTGGTGTATTTCGTTTTGAAATGAATGGCATAACATATACCATTGAACGGCGCGGCACGCAAAACAAAAAGAAAGATACGCACGTTAAAGTTGATGTAGATTTTTACACTGATTCAGAAAATCTAAATGGCGAAGAACGCAGTGAAACAAATAAAAACATTCGTCGCTATTTGGGCACATATGATGATTTTATTTTAACGGCATTTTCTTTGCAAGCGGACAACAATAACTTTATTGAAAAGTCACAAAAAGAACGCAAAGATTTATTGTCGCAGTTTTTAGATATTACGGTGTTTGAACAACTTTATCAACTTGCAGCAGATGAAATCAAAGAAACTGCAGGCCGATTAAAAGATTATAAAAAAACTGACTTTGCCGAAATAATTGTGCAAGCCGATGCAGTAATAATGGAAAATCAAAATACTATTATTTCGTTAGAACAACTTGAAGATCAACAACAAGATCAGCGAAACGGATTACAAGAACAAATTGTACAGTTAATTGAAACTAAATTACCAACAACGTACGATGGTCCAAACATCAAAGAATTGCAATCACAAGAACGCGTACTAATTAATAAGATTGAATCAATCCAAACGGAAATAGAAACGGCAGAACAAGAATTAGAAACGTTGTCAGAAAACATTGATTTATTAGAATCTAAATTAGTTAATATTGATGCAGATTTAATAAAAACACAAATTGAACAATATCAAAAATTAGAATCTAACATAAACAAACAATCACAAAAGTTTACACAACAACAGGAACAAGTAAATGCAAAACAAGAAAAAATTAAACATCTCGAATCTCATGAATATGATCCAAACTGCAAATACTGTACATCTAACGTTTTCGTGCAAAATGCAATCGAAGCTCAAAATACAATTGATTCGGATAGAGCGATATTAGAGGAATTGCAACAACATATTGAATTTGCAACCGTAGAATTAAATAAATTACAACCTGTATTTGAAATAGCAGACCAATACAACAAATTGAAATCCAATATTGCAACTAAAAAAATTACATTGGAACGCAATGAATTGCAACTTCAAATCCTAGAAAGTGATTTGCAAACACGAGAATCAGAATTAGAAACCGCAATTGAACGTCAAGAATCATTCCGTAAAAATGAAACCGCAATCACACACAATCAACTAGTTGACGCTGAAATTGAAGAATGTAAAACTAAAATTGCAACTTGTTCTCAACAAATCAAAATAATTCAAGATCAAATTAAATCATTGTTTGGCTCAATTGAAGTTGCACGTACAAATAAAGGCACTGCAATAGAACAATTGGAACGTTATCGACAACTTGAAACAGAATACAAAGCATATGAATATTATTTAGAATCAGTTAAACGTAACGGTATTCCATATGAATTAGTTGCAAAAGCTATTCCAAAAATTGAAGCTGAAATCAATAATGTACTCAATCAAATTGTTGAATTTAACATGGTATTAAACACCGATGGCAAAAACATCAACGGATATATTATTTACGATGAAGATAATTTTTGGCCATTGGAATTAACATCTGGTATGGAACGTTTTATTTCGTCATTAGCAATTCGCATTGCACTTATCAATGTTTCAGCATTACCACGTCCCAATTTCATTGCAATTGATGAAGGGTGGGGTTCATTAGATGCAGAACATATTTCTTCAGTAGTAAACTTATTTGATTATTTTAGAACTAAATTTGATTTTTCAATTATCATTTCACACGTTGATTCGATGCGCGATATGGTTGATAATTTGATTGAAGTTAATAAAACAAACGGATTCAGCAAGATTAATCATGTTTGATATTTATAATAAAGTATCAAATTCATGAAACGTAAAGAAACAGTTTATAAAGGTTTAGAATTTATTGATGTTTATTTTACAGATACATCTGCTACATCTCCAGATTATTTTCAGATATCCGAATTTCCGCTTCGATTAACTGCAGGAAAGAATTTATTTAAACTTCGAGGAAATCCTACTAACTTAAAAGTTGGCGGCGTATTAAATTTAGAAGTTTTAGATTATAATGGTAATCCAATTTATACTGAAGTAGTAGATTTTTTAGATGAAGACAAAGGTCGTGTTATTGCAATTTATATTTACGAAGATTCTTCTCCAGGCGATTGTACCGTAACTTTAATTGCAGAAGCTGCAGTAATTAATGGTCAACCTACACCCGTTGAATGGCAAGGTCGTGCTAATGTAAAATGGACACGTACGATATCAGTAAATCCTAATATCTCAAACGATTCGGAAATAATTTTTGAAACGTTGCCAATTGTAACTGTTTCAGAACAAGTTGGGGTTCAATTAGATCGTACGTATCCAAATAATACGCAGTTTCCAACATATACTACGGGGCAAGTACGGTATTTTGAATATAATAATCAACCTGCAATCGAAATTACAGGAGGAACGTTTACGGGAGATATGTCGACAGGAACAATAACAGTTTCTACTCCACAAAATCCTACACCTAATCCTAATTATACTATATCTACAACGGCATATGTATCTACGATAAAAAAGATATTATCTCCAACATTGGCCTTATTAGATGATGTTTATACAGTATATAGCAGCCAAAGTGTATTTCCGCATACATATACTCAATTTGATAATTCGGCATTTTCATTAAATTATGAAGCAGCTCCAACATACGTACCAACAGAAAATTCTCAATCATTTGCATTAATACAAATAACCGGATTAGAACCAGCTACTGGCGATGTTTCTAGAATCAAAGTATTTACGAATAATAATGGTACTGTAGGCACCTGGGATCTAGTTAATGATGTAGAATTAGATGAAACAGAAATATTTATTTCTAATACTGCGTCATTATTTCCCGATCAATCTATAGGTATATTTACATCGCAAAGTATTATCGATACATATTGGACGGCACATACATATCAAAATGGTATAGAAATTGCACCAACAACGTTACAATGGACAACTGCATCGATAAGCAATGCAATGTTAATATCTAGTTCTATTAATATTGCAAATAGTAGTTCAGTACAAGTAGCACAAATTAACGGTTCATTTGCTGGAATATTTAAACAAGATGCCTCATATAAAGTTACATTAGATGCATTAGGAACTAAAGTTGCTACAAGTAATAATTTGCAACCTAAACTGGCAATTTATGTATCAGGTAGTAGTTTTTATCAAGATCCAACTGATTATTTCAATCAACAATTTCCTACTAAATTTGGAAAACGAATAGGAGAAATTAATACAGTAGGCGATTCACAAAGATTTGACGATCAAACATTTAGTTTTACAGCAGATTATACCGGTACTGGAGTATTATTACTTGTAGTAGAAACGGGCGAATGGCAAATTTCTGATATTCGTGTTGTTACAGATAATGATGTAGGATATACTCCAGATTATACAAGACTTAAAACACCTATTCAAACTACACATAAAATTGATAATCAAATTTCATTTAAAGTTGAATATTACAATGTAGCTGGCGTTAAAAGCAAACAAATATCATACATTTATAATAAAGATTGGGAAGGTGGTAACCGATACATTGATGGCGATTATTCAATGCTTACTGGATCTTTATATGTGGCAGATTCATTAAATAGTGGTGTAGCAATCAGTGGATATCCAAATTCAGGCTTTGTTAGATCGTTAGGATACGAAGGATTTACAGCAGGATTTCCTGGATTTTTACTTTGGTCTGGTTCAGCCTTACCAGGAAGTGCTGGAACAAAAGGCGGCGGAGCATACAGTGGTGTTGGTTTAGAACTTTATGCAAACACTTCAAGCTATTTTAGATATTCAACTGCCGATTCGGAAATCGATGTTCGGACGGATAAATTCTTTTTTGGAAATCCTGCAACAACGTTTATTAGTGGGGCTAACGGTAACATTGAAATTTCGTCAAGTGGATTTCATTTAACCGCACAAGGTAATGTAACTGCATCATCTTTTATTGCAGTGCAAGGCGGAGAAGTACTATTTGATTCAAACAGTGAATTTGTTGATGGATTAAACGTTGGACGAGTTGTTTATTTCGATCGATCAGAATTTACATACACCGGAAGTTTATCTACTACGGGATCACAAACATCTTCAATCTTTGAAACGTTCGTATTACCAGGTGAAACTAGAATGCAAGTTTCATTGATGTATAATTTTAATGCAGCTACTAGCACTACTGGCGATTTGCGAGGTCAATGGTATATTCAATCTGCTAGTATATCAGGAAGTACTGGTACTAGTACTGGATATGATTCATGGAGCGCACCGCAACAATTATTTGGATCGGATCAAATAATCACATCAATCAATGTTACTGCAACATACCAAGGTGGCACTCGTACTTTTACTACAACATCGTCAACCTTTGCAAATTATCAAGGTCGATATGTTAGAATATACATGATTACAAGTAGAAACGGAACCGGAAATATTGGTGATATGTTAGCCATGAAAGGATTTGTATATCGAACAAGTCGAGCAGTTGGAAGTTCCACACTGCCACCACCTGGTGGTATTGTATCATAACATATTTATATAAAACGGAACATAATGGATAAAATAACAGTTTTATTTCCTGGTGGATTTAAACCATTAACTGGAGCTCATTTAGCATTAGCACAACGTTATGCAGAATCGCCTCAGGTAGGTCAAGTAATATTACTTATAGGACCTCAACCTAGAGAAGGAATTACACGAGAACAAAGCATTGAAATGTTTAACTTGCTCAATGATAATCCGGACATACGAATTCAACCCACTGAATTCAATTCGCCAATCATGGCAGCGTACGAATATTTGTTTGAACTTCCATCAGATGCTAAAGGTCGTTATGCAATGGCTGCATCTACAAAAGGCGATGATTATGTTAGAGCAAAAGCATTTGTTCCTAATGTAGACAAATATGCAACTATTGGTGATAAAAAAGGACGCAAAATACCTATGGGCGTTGATGCAACTGAATTAAGTATCGATGTAGATCCAGAAACATATGCCGACGGAACACCTATATCAGCAACCATCGTACGCAAAGCTATTACGGATCGCGATTATGAAACATTCCGTGCATCATATCCGCAATATAAAGATGCTCTAGTAAAAAATGCGTGGCAAATTGCAACAGGTTTACAAGAAGCATTGTTTACCAAAGAGTGGTGGACTAAACAATTACAAGAAGATGTTATGCAAATATTTGAAGGATATCCTACTCCAAAACAAACAGCAAAACATCAAGCAAAAATTAAAAAATTAAGAAAATTTTTAGATAATCACGTCGGAAAAGCATTTACATATGACTTTGCAGATTTTGATAAAACGGTTTATGGAGTGCCATTATCAGAAGGAATTCGATTAATTAAAGAAGGTGGCGCAGCAGGACACATGGCACATCCATGGGATGATCATGGGTTAACGTTTAGCGATGTCAAAGAAATTATATCTCGTGCTTTAGAAGGCCGATTAGATATTGAACAAGCAGTGACAGAAAAAACCGACGGTCAAAACATTCAAGTTACATGGAAAAACGGACAAATTGGATTTGCACGAAATAAAGGTACTGTTATTACACCAATGTCAGTTCAACAAATACAAGATAAGTTTGGAGGCCGAGGACCAATATCAGATGCATTTGGGAATGCTGCAGAAGATTTAGCTGAAGCATTTAGTCGTGTACCACAAGATAAACTCAATCAAATTTTTAAGAATGGTCGAGTATTTGCAAACATGGAAATTATCTATCCAGCTACGAAAAATGTTATTTCATATGAAGTTGCAGTGTTACAATTTCACAATTTAATAGAATATGATGAACAAGGCAATCAAATAGAAACAGATTTAACAGGTGGTGGTACTTTGCAAGGCATTATCCAAGATGCTAATGCACATCTTCAAAAAACATTTTCATTCATTCCGCCACAGCGAATTAAAATAGGTAGAATTTCTAATTTTGAAGATCAACAAGCAGCATTTTTTGATGAAGTTGCACAATTACAAAATCGTTACGGTTTAAAAGATACTGATCGATTAACTGAATATCATCGAGCTTGGTGGTCAGATGTTATTAAAACACAAGCAAATAAAATGGGATACGATATTCCAGAAAATATATTAAACACATTAATTTATCGTTGGGCATTTTTCGATAAATCAGAAAGCATGACCACACTTAAAAAACAAATAGATAATGCAGAATTTTTAAATTGGGTGCAAGAATTTGATAAAAATGAATTTAAACGTTACTACAAACAAAACATGGAACCATTTGAAACATTGTTTTTACGTTTAGGCGCAGTAGCATTAAAAAATGCAGAAAATTTCTTAGCAGCAAATCCATCAAAAACAGTTCAAACAATTAAACAAGAAATGGCTGAACTTATAAGAGAACTACAAAACAATCCTAATCCGCAGACAGTTGCAAAACTAGAATTAGAACTTAAGCGTATTGAACGATTGGGTGGTTTTGATGCAATTGTGCCGTCCGAAGGTGTAGTATTTACATATGGCGGAAATACATATAAGTTAACAGGTGCATTTGCTCCGGTGAATCAGATACTAGGAGTATTGAAATACGCACGATGATATATTTATATTAAAATTGGAAAGACTCATGGCTGAAAAACATAAAAGCAAGTACAAAAAACCAGAAAATAAAAAACCAACGTATAGAAAAGATCTTAAGGATTATACATTGGATGATAAAAAAGGTGGATTAAATCCTAAATCGACTGGCGAAAAACAAACCAACGTTTTACGTAAAACAGATAAAACAATGCAAGACGATGGTAAATTATATCCAACATATAATGATGATGATCGTCTTTATAAAGATTTAGAAAACGGCGATTATGATCCAAAAACAGCTGCAAAGCGTCTTAAAAAACGACAAGATACAGAAGAAAAAGATGTTGAAGATGTATTGCAAGATAAAATTGAAAATCTAACTAGAGAACAACGAGAAATCTTAATAAGAGAATATGTTCGAAGAAAAATTGTAAAGATATTGCGAGAGCAAACAGAACCAGCTGCACCAGAAGAAACACCAGAAGAAGCACCGGCACCTGAAGCACCTACACCTGCTCCGGGCACGCCCGACTTAACAGGAACTCAACCAGCTGATACTCCGGCGCCCGATGCGGGAGCAACACCACCACCGCCTGCACCTCCTGCGGGAGCAACACCACCTGCACCAGAAGCTCCAGCAGCCGATGCTGACTCATCTGCAGATACTCCGACATCCGATAAAGACGACGAAACAAAATTAGATCCAGCCGCACAAGAAGCATTAGCTATTCAAAAATTTGTTGATCATTTGCGAGAAAAAGAAACAGGAAATATTGCAAGACTTAAAACGATTTCGAAAGTAATTAATAATGTATTAAAAGATTCTGAACCAGAAGACTTTAAGAATTTTTTCATGATGTTGAAATCGTTAGCACTCAAAAAATTGCAACAAGGGAATCCTAAAAAAGATTCTAAATAAAATAAAACAAGTTATGTCAAAAAAGTTACAAAATGTTAAAGCTGTTCAACAAATGTTGGATGGTACTCATAAGTTTCAAACCAAAAAAACAATTGGATTTTCTGATGCAAAATCTAAGAAAAAACAATCTGAACATCGAGAAATTGGAGATACGTGGGAAGAAACTGATTTACACGGAAATGTGTATATCATAGAACAACGTGATGGTTTTAGAATTCGAAAAACAAAAAATTCTGAAATATTTCAAACCGTGCGAGATGAATTGCAATCATTTCCAAATTGTAGAAAGGACGTATGTACATGCATCGGCACGCATCATTTAGATCAAAAGATGAGAAAAATTCATGGAATGTGTTTTGATTGTGTAATTGAAATGGAACATGAATTAAAAAAAGCCGGTAAATTTGAAGAATATGAACAAAATAAAATTCGAGAAAATGCCATGGCGTGGTTGCGAGATGCAGAACGAGATGTCGAATTATTGAAACAAACATATACGCAAGTACAACAGTTTGTATCAAATTCAGATGGACAAGTTGAACATTGGTCAGAAAAAATGACACCAGAGGAATTTGAAAATACTATTCAAAAACAATTTGAAGAATTCAAAATAAATTTTTTAGAAAAATTAAACAAAAAAGAAAAACACAATGAAAACAATTAAAAAATATTGGGCTGCTATTGTAGGAGCAATTTTAGCACTCGTTGCTATTATATTTGCAAACGATAAACTTAACAAAAAGAAAGTTTCAAAAATTGATAAAAAAATTGATGACAACAATCAACAAATAGATGTACTTCAAGGTAAAACTGAAGTAATTGACGATCAACGCATTGCAGTTAAACAAGACATTCAAAACACTAAACAAGACATTGCAACGTTACAAACTGCAAAAGAAAATATTCAACCCGCAGAATTGCCAGTTGATCAAGCAAAACAAAACGTTTTAAACAAAACCCGTCGCGGACGAAAAACAAAAAAATAACATGAAACGATTATTAGTAGCATTATTGTTTCCGGTATTTGTTGTTGCACAAACCACACCAGATACATGTTTTACTCAACAAGAAATTGTTGATATTTCATATACATTAGATTCATTATATGCAGCAGATTCAATTAACAATGCAATGATTGAAACATTTAAAACATTAACGACGCAACAATCTGCACTGATTAAATTAGATTCTATACAGCTTGTATATAAAAATCAACAAATCAAATTGTTACAAGAAAACGTAGATCTATACATACGCAGAGAACGATATCTTAAACCAAAGTGGTATGATTCAAAAGGATTATGGTTTGCTGCAGGCATATTCACAACATTAGGTTCTGGAATACTAATTAATGAACTATTAAAATAATATGTCACAAAACATAAAACAGATCATTCAACAACAGTATACAATGTGTGCTAAAGATCCTGTTTTCTTTATGCGACAATATTGTTATATTCAACATCCAAAATTAGGTAAGATTAAGTTTAATCTTTACGATTTTCAGGAAAATACATTAACCGAATTGCGAGATAATCGATACAATGTAATTTTGAAATCTCGTCAGTTAGGTATATCAACGTTAGCTGCCGGCTTTGCTTTATGGAGCATGTTGTTTAAAGAAGATTTCAATGTTCTTGTTATTGCAACAACTCAAGAAGTAGCAAAAAACTTGGTAACTAAAGTGCGCGTAATGCATGATAATTTACCAAGTTGGTTGAAGGGAACTATTGAAGCGGACAACAAACTTTCGTTGAAGTTTAAAAATGGCTCGCAAATTAAAGCAGTTTCATCTGCAACCACAGGCGCACGTTCAGAAGCATTATCGTTGTTAATTATTGATGAGGCTGCATTTATTCGAAACATTGAAGAAATATGGGTAGCATCGCAAGCAACATTATCAACAGGTGGCGGTGCGGTTGTATTATCTACACCTAATGGGGTAGGTAATTGGTTTCATCAAACTTGGGCAGATGCTGAATCAAACATCAACGGATTTCACACAATTAAATTGCATTGGACCGTACATCCGGATCGAGATCAACAATGGCGCGATGAACAAACTCAATTGCTAGGAGAACGAAGTGCAGCACAAGAATGTGACTGTGATTTTATTTCATCCGGTCATACTGTAATAGATGGTTCTATTCTTTTAGATTATGAAAATAAATGCAGTGAGCCAATTGAACGCAGAGGATTTGATAATGCATATTGGATTTGGGAATATCCTAACTATGAAAAAAATTACATAGTAGTAGCCGACGTTGCACGAGGAGATGGCGCCGACTGGTCTACTTTTCATGTTATTGATGTTGAAAGCGTATCACAGGTTGCAGAATATAAAGGTAAATTGCCTCCTAAAGATTTTGGCAATATGCTCGTATCGGTTGCAACGGAATGGAACAACGCATTGCTAGCAATAGAAAATGCCAATATTGGTTGGGCAGCAATTCAACCCGCATTAGACCGAAGCTATGAAAATTTATTTTATACATATAAAGATGATGGATATGTTGATGTAGATGTGCAACTTAAAAAAGGTTATGATATGAAGGATAAATCACAAATGGTTCCAGGAGTATCAACAACCTCACGTACGCGTCCATTAATGATATCAGCACTTGAAATGTATATGCGAGAACAAACGCCCGTAATTCGTTCAAAAAGATTGATACAAGAATTGTTTGTGTTTATCTGGTTAAATGGCAAAGCACAATCACAAAATGGTTATAATGATGACCTCGTTATGTCATTTTGTATCGGATTATGGTTACGAGATACTTCGCTTAAACTGCGACAACAAGGAATTGAATTACACAAACGTACACTTTCTCAATTCACAAAAACAACAGAATCAGTTATTTTTACGGGTAAGCCATCAACAAATGCAGATGGTTGGCACTGGAACAATGGCCGCGACAATGAAAATTTAACCTGGCTTCTGTAACAAGTTATATTTATATTTAAATACGATATTATTATGCCGACACTAAGAAAACGCTTACAAAATCTATTTGCTACGAATGTGGTTGTTCGAGCTTATGGTAAAGATAAACTTCGAGTAATAGATACAAACCGACTACAAGGTGTCGGTAATTTAAATCAAACCAAAGTTGCAGATAGATATACTAGAATGCATGGTGCAAATAAGCACATGGTTGGAGGTATGGGTGGTTATGATTCTAACTACTATATGCATCAAAATCGTATGCAGCTTTATGCTGACTATGAAATGATGGACCGAGATCCTATTATTAGTTCAGCACTCGATATATATTCAGATGAATCAACATTAGCTGATCAATTTGGAGATATCCTAACGATCAAAACAGACAAATCAAACGTACAAAAAATACTTTATAATTTATTTTATGATGTTTTAAATATAGAATTCAATTTATGGACATGGATTCGAAACATGGTAAAATATGGGGATTTCTTTTTGAAACTAGATATTGCAGAAGAGATTGGAGTATTAAATGTTCGACCATTATCTGCATATGAAGTAGAACGATTTGAAGAATATGATGAAGCAACGGGAGAATATAAAATTCAATTTCGTCACGTTGGTAGTCCAAATATTACGTATGATGTTTTTGAAATGGCACATTTCCGAATGTTATCAGATTCTAATTTTTTACCATATGGCAGATCAATGTTAGAAGGAGCTCGTAAAGAATTTCAAAAATTAATGATGATGGAAGATGCGATGTTAATTCATCGTATTATGCGTGCACCAGAAAAACGTATATTTAAAATTGATATTGGTAACATTCCACCAAATGAAGTTGATTCATTTATGGAAACGATTATTAATAAAATGAGAAAAATTCCACATATCGATCAACAAACTGGTAATTACAATTTAAAATTTAATCTTAACAATATGTTAGAAGATTATTATTTACCAGTCCGCGGCGGTAACTCTACAACATCAATTGATACATTACCGGGTATGACTTTTACCGGAATGGATGACATTAATTATGTTAAAGATAAAATGATGGCGGCTTTAAAAATTCCAAAAGCATTTTTAGGATATGAAGAAGGAGTAGAGGGAAAAACCACATTAGCTGCAATGGATATTCGTTTTGCTAGAACAATCGAACGAATTCAAAGAATTGCAATTTCTGAATTAACTAAAATTGCAATTGTACATTTATATGCTCAAGGATTTGAAGGTGAAGATTTGGTTAGTTTTCAATTGGAATTAACGGCTCCATCAATCATATATGATCAACAAAAAGTTGCATTAATGACTGAAAAAATGACATTAGCAACTGCTATGAAAGATTCAAAACTAGTTTCAGATAGATACATTTACGAATACATATTTAATATGTCCGAAGAACAATGGCTTCAAGAACGAAGTGATGTTGTAGAAGATTTAAAATTAAGATTCCGTCAAAACCAAATTGAACAAGAAGGCAATGATCCTGCAGTTACTGGAGTGTCATATGGAACTCCTCATGATTTAGCATCAATTCATATGTCATCGGGTGAAGTAGAAGAAAAAGATAAAGGCGGCAGGCCAAAAGAAGGAATTAAGTCCGGTCAACATAAAAATGCATTTGGATGGGATCTTACCGGTAGAAAAGAATTAAAACAAGTATTCAATCCACAAAATCAACAAACAACATTTCAACCGGATACTAGATGGAATCGAAACAATCGTCCGGTATCCGCAGAAGGTCATGACATATTAAAACATTTAAAAATAAAAAATAAAGGCGTGTCTATAATTACGGAATCATTAAAACCAAAACAAACACAAGATGATTCAGATAAAAACACATTGTTAGATGAAAACAACATTTTATAAAAAGATACATATTTATATAAAATAAAAAAATGATTGGATAAACATGAAGAAATTAAAACATTCAAAATATAAGAATACCGGAATTCTTTTTGAAATGTTAGTTAGAAAATTAACTTCAGAAACGTTATCATCAAATAAAACTGTTACTGTTGATATTATTAAAAAATATTTCGGTAAAAATACAGAATTAGCAAAAGAATTGTATTTATATAATTCATTAATAAAAGAACAATTTAAAAGTGAAGCACTCGCGTTAGATTATATTCGTACAGTAAAAGCTGCTCACGATAAATTAAATCAGTCTGTATTAAAACGACAACGATATAATTTAGTTAAAGAAATTTCTGAAAAATTTGTATTTGACGATTTAGCCAAAATACATATTTCGAACTATAAGGCATTAGCATCAATTAACATGATTTTTGAACATGCTGAAACGGATAATCCGAAACAAATATCAGCATATAAGAGTGTAATTGTTGAGCATGTTATGATGCCTACAAAAAAATCTCATGTTAAAGATACATTAACCGAAGTATTCAAATCTCAAACAAAAGACATTCGATTATTAACATATAAATTACTTGTTGATAAATTTAATACAAAATATTCTTCTACATTAGATGAATCTCAAAAACAATTGTTGAACAAGTATATTACAAATGTTAATGATACTGTTGCATTACGCGAATATGTAGAAAAAATTATTCCTAAAATCAAATCAGATCTGACACAACAGGCAAATCAAATATCAGATAAAGCTACAAAAATTAAAGTAAAAAAACTTTCAGAAATGTTATGTACTGTAGAAAATATGAAATCGATTAAAGAATCTCATGTACTTTCATTGTTGCGCTATTTTGATTTAATTAGAGAATTAAAAGGAATTCATTAATGAAATCGTTTTTAAAACAAATTGAAGAAAAATTCATTGTGATAGAATCTGCAGATTATTGTGATGCATGTGATCGTCCTATGGATCAATGTATTTGTAAAAGCCAAGAGATTGATGAAATTTCCGGTACCGGCGGAGTTGCCGGATATAATATACCTGCAGCATTTGCAGCACCAGGAAAATGGCGAAATAAAAATAAAACATATGAATCTGTAAATAAACCAGCTGATTGGACATTAGGCTCTTATCAAAAACCAGAGGATGAAGAAGAATATACTGATAAATTTTCTTTTGCAGAAAACGATGGTATTTGGCAACATAAAAACTATGAATACCCGTCAAAAAATTTAACAGGTACGCCGAGAACTGCTAGTAAAAAAGACAAAACTAAAAAAATCAAACATAATATTGATGAAATGCTAGATTCTAAATATGAACAACTTATTGAATCATATCGTTCATATGCTACCGGCAATGCAAAATTAACGCCCGAATCTAAAATTAAACATACAATTAAAGAAGTTGCAAAACAGCTTCAATCAATTGAACAAACAGTAAAGTATGCATCTCAATTAAAAAACGAATCTGGTGTTGCTAGAAACGGCTATGGTCCTTCTGTAGATAACGCACTAAATAAAATATCAGAAAGATTAATTAAAATATCGGAGCGAGTAAGAGCATTAGGAGAATAAAATGTCAAAACAACTGATAGTAGAATATATTCCGTTTAAACCTATAGGTTCATTAACTGAATCATCGGGTGCTGCATATGGAATACCTGGTGGTTTTGTTGTTCAAGGAGTTTTGCAACGAGCAGGCGCTAAAAATCAAAACGGTCGTATATATCCAAAACGTATTTTAGAAAGAGAATGTCAACGTTATCAAATGGAATATATCGATCAACATAGAGCATTAGGCGAATTAGATCATCCAGAATCATCAGTAGTAAACTTAAATAACGTTTCTCATAATGTTTTAAAAATTTGGTGGAAAGGTGATGATTTACATGGAGCTGTACAAATTTTAGATACGCCATCTGGTAGAATTCTTAAGGAACTTTTTAAAGCTGGAATTATATTGGGAATTTCCTCGCGAGGGTTAGGGTCAGTTAAAGAATTACGTAATGAAGGCACCGTAGAAGTCCAAGAAGATTTTGAATTGATATGTTGGGACTTTGTATCTAATCCGTCTACCCATGGAGCTTTTATGCGTCCTACGCACATGCACGAATCAGTAAATAAAAATATAACAACAAATAAATACGCAAAAGTAAATAACATTATCACATCAATTTTATGTGAAGATGGAAAATGTAGGATAATATAATGAAAACACCAAATTTAAAATTCATTTTAGAAACATTGCTGCAAGATCAACCTAAGCCAATGACACGTGAAGAAAAACAAGCATTCGTTCAAGAGATTGCTAATTTTTCTGCAATGAGTGATGGGGTATATGGTAAAGGTGACTTAGAGCAGATTGTTGAACGTGTTAAACAAATTGTAGATCGTGCAGATAAAATTATGACCGAAAGTGATGATTGGATGGCAAATGTTGCTCATAAAAAAGGTAACAAACGAATGCATGAAGATTATCGTGATTTTGAACAAGCTGCACGAGATTTAAAAGAAGCACAAGATCGAATGGCAATTGCATATGAAAATATTGGACAACATTTGAATCGTTACTTCGAAGTAGGATAATTTGGTTGTTTGAAAAAAACTTATTATATTAAAGGTAAGAATGATGAATTCATTAAAAAAATTATATCGTGATTTTTTCGGTTTAACCGAAGCTGCTGGTAAAATAGAAACTGAAGATCCAAAACAAGCAGAAGAAATGGCTAAAAAAGGAATGACTGTTAAATTAGTTAAGCCGGGTATGACAACTGAAGATTTAGATCCAGTTGGGCATGAAGATGATGATATAGATAATGATGGAAAGAAAAATACCAAAACAGATCGTTATTTAAAAAATCGCAGAAACGTACGTAAGAAGGCTATTAAAGAGATTGATATTGACGAAGCACAACTAGTTAATAACATTACAGATTATAGAGGCGGAATTGAATATGTATTGCGAGATCCATCTACTGCAGAATTAGTTGCACAAGAAATACAAGAATGGTCAAAACGAAAAGGCTTTACTATAATTAAAAAAATAATTTCTCCAAATAAGAAAATTGGTTATTTTTATTTTCGTTTAGGACAAGATCCTGCTTTAGAATCTCAAAAACTTCAAGGATATTTAGCACAAAAACCAGAATTAAAACATTTTAGATTTAATGTAAGAAATTCTAAACCATCTAGAAAAATTTAAAAATAGTTATACATGAATAAACACCAAAAACAACATCAAAGCATTTTACCAGGTAATGCAACGGCAGTTAACGTAGTAAATCAAGATTTAGGGTTTGCTTTAAGAACCTGGAAACGTAAAGTAAAATCGGCAGGAGTTTTAGAAGCAGTTAAACAACGCAAAGAATTTATAAAACCGTGTGTTGAAAAACGAGCACAGAAAAAACGAGCTGCATTCATTCAACGAATTAAAGATTTAAATTCATTTTAATTCTTTTAACAAAAAAAGTAGGCCCTAACAAAAAAAGTTAGGGCTTTTTTACTGGTTTTTCAAACGGTGCTATATTTATTTTAGAATACGCTATTCATCTTTATATAGCGTTTATACTTATTATTTATATTCTATTAAGATTTCAAATAATCTTATTTCCAAAAAACAAAATTTAAGGAGAAACGATGGCAAAATCAGACTTGCTAAAAGAAGCAATTGCTGACGCAAAAGCTGTTAAAGAAACTGCTTTAGCAAACGCAAAAATTGCTTTACAAGAAGCCTTCGCACCTAGATTAGAAAGAATGTTATCAACTAAGTTAACAAACGAGATCGAAGGCGAAGAAGACATGGACATGACTGGCGGAAAAGAAGCTGGTGAGGACATGAATGCTGCTGCTGCAGCAGAAACACTTCCGGGTGGAAATGATGTTGGTGATTTATCAATTGATGTTGATGGTGATGGTGAATTTGATGAATTCGACATTTATTCACAAGGTGGTGGTGAAGTTGCAGATACTGCAGAAGAAGAAGTACCGAGTGACGAAGAAATGACTGCCGAGTACAATGAAGGAATGTATGACGGCGATTTAAATATCGAATCAATCATTCGTGAATTAGAAGGCGATCTAGAATCAGACCAAATGACTACGGGCGATCTAGGATCAGACGAAATGACTGCGGAAGGCTATGATGCAGAAGATGATATGACTGCGGAAGGCTATGATGCAGAAGATGATATGACTTCTGAGTCAATTGATGAAATCATTGAAGCTATTCTTCGTGAAGAGGATGAAGAAGATATGATGGCGTCTAAAAAACAAACGCCAATGGAAGCAATGGAAATGGAATTGGATGCAAAAAATGAAGAACTTACAGAAGCATATCGCACAGTTAAACATCTTCAAACTGTTATCAATGAAGTAAACTTGCTTAATGCTAAACTTCTTTACACAAACAAGTTATTCCGCAATTTTGAATTGTCAGAACCTCAAAAAATGAAAGTAATTGAAAATTTTGACAGAGCTGGCAATACAAGAGAGGCAAAATTAGTTTTTGCTACATTGGCTGAAAGTTTTAAAAGACCAACAAAGAAACGAGTAGTTAAAGAATCATATGCTTCTAAACCAATTACAACTACGGCGCCAAGAGTAGAAACAACCCAAGTTTTATCTGAAGGCTTTGAATTAGCTAACAGATGGAAAAAATTAGCTGGATTATTGTAAAACAAAAAAAAAACAAACAAAAGGAAAACGATGAGTATTTCAAACTTATTACAAACAAATGATTTCGTTCAACGAAACAATGCAAAAGCGTTGGTAACGAAATGGGAAAGAACGGGACTTTTAGAAGGTCTTCGTGGCGAAACCGAACGTGCCGGAATGGCACAATTGCTTGAAAACCAAGCACGTCAATTAGTAAAAGAATCATCTGCAACTGGAACTGCACAAGGATCAGAAGAGTGGGCAGGTGTAGCACTTCCATTGGTACGTCGTATTTTTGCTGAATTTGCAGCAAAAGAATTCGTTTCAGTTCAACCAATGAATTTGCCATCAGGTCTTATTTTCTATCTTGACTTCAAATATGGTACAGCTGTACCGGGATTTGATGATGATAATTTAAATCGTACCGGAGATCCATTTGGAAATCCTAATGCATTAGACTCAATGTTTGGTGTTACTACAACTGGTAGTGATGCAGCTGGCGGTCTTTATGGTGCTGGTCGTTTTGGATATTCAATTCCTTATACAACTACCGCTGTAACTGCAGAAACGAGTTCAACTAATGCTACTTCAGCATCTGTTAATTATGATGGTAATTTTACAACAGCATTATCAAGTTACAAAACCGTAACTGTCAATGTACCTACTGATGCTGATTTATATGCAGTACGTTCTTGGACATTTGCTTCTGGATCTGGAGAGACTGAAATTATCCCGGTACAAGCATTTTCAACTATTACTAGCAATTACACTGCATCATTTATTGTAACAACAACTCAAGCAGCTGCAATTTCTTCATCAATCGGTGCTGGAAATTTCAAATTAAATTATAGCAAACAACCTACCGATATCACGCGTGGTGATTTTGAAGACAAAAATCCATTCAAAGGATCTTCTGCTAATACAGGTATTAACACTGGTGTTGATATTGATATACCAGAAATCAACCTTGAAATGCAATCTGAGCCAATTGTTGCTAAGACTCGTAAGTTGAAAGCAGTATGGACTCCTGAATTTGCTCAAGATTTAAATGCATACCATTCAATTGATGCTGAAGCTGAATTAACTTCAATGTTGTCTGAATATGTATCAATGGAAATCGATCTTGAAATCCTTGATATGTTGATTTCAGCAGCTCCAACAACTGAGTATTGGTCAGCATTAAACAACAACTTCTGGAACGGTTCTGGATTTACTCAATCTGGTGCTGGTGCAGCTACTGCGGTTGGTGATGGATATTACAACACCCAAGGTGGATGGTTCCAAACTTTAGGTACCAAACTTCAAAAAGTATCTAATAAGATTCACCAAAAAACATTACGTGGTGGTGCTAATTTCTTAGTAACATCTCCTGCAGTTGCAACTATCCTTGAGTCTATCCCAGGATTTGCTGCTGAGACAGATGGTAACAAAATGGAATTTGCTGCAGGTGTTCAAAAAATTGGTAGCATCAATAACCGTTATACAGTATACAAAAACCCATACATGTTAGAGAATGTAATCCTTATGGGATTCCGTGGTGCACAGTTCCTTGAAACAGGTGCTGTATTTAGCCCATATATTCCGTTGATTATGACTCCGCTTGTATATGATCCAGTAAACTTCACTCCACGTAAAGGTGTTATGACACGTTATGCGAAGAAAGTAGTTCGTCCTGAATTCTACGGAAAAGTATACGTTCACGGTCTTAACACGCTTTAATAGTTAACTTCGATTAGCTTTATATTTAACGAATTAACTAATTAAAAGAGAAAGGGTGGCTTCGGTCACCCTTTTTTACTGGTTGTATATTTATATTAAAAGATTATGGCAGTATCATATAACAAATATTCAATGCAAACTATTATACGCTATAATGGTAGATTAGTAGATGTGTTAGATAGAATTCGTGCAATAAGTTTAGTTTTAATGGTTCATATTGAACAAGATCTTGGTAAAGACAAAGAATTAATTACAATTAAAGTAATGACACCATATGCTCCAAGAGAAACTTATAAAGCGTTACGCCAAGCTTGTTTAGGTAAAATTGAGACGTTGAAAGATATGACACTTCGCGAATCAACACTTACAAAATTATTTTAACGAAAAAAGGTTAGTTATGACTACGCAAAATCGAGAAAAAACTCCACCAAAAAATGACATTAAATTTTCAATAACATTGTCTCAAGAACAAAAACGAGCCAAATCAAAAATTATAGAAACACCATTTAATTTTATTTTAGGTAAAGCTGGATCTGGTAAAACATTGTTAGCAGTTCAAGTTGCATTGGATATGTTTTTTAAAAGAAAAATAAATAAAATTATCATAACACGGCCTACAGTATCAAATGAAGATAACGGATTTCTTCCCGGGTCTTTAGCAGAAAAAATGGATCCATGGTTAGTTCCTTTACGTAGCAATATGCGTAAAGTTTATAATAAACCGGATATATTAGATAAATTGGAACGAGAAGAACACATTGAATTAGTTTCTTTAGCACATTTCCGAGGTCGGACTTTCGATCATGCTGTTTGTATCGTAGATGAATTCCAAAATTTAACTAAACAACAACTTCAAATGGTTGTATCTCGTTTAGGTAAAGATAGTATCATGATATTAACGGGAGATCGTTATCAAATAGATTTAAAATTCTCAAATGATTCAGCTGTGCACGAAGTACCTAAATTAACAAAATCACAGTATGTTAATGAAATAATATTATTAGATAATCATCGACACGAATCATTAAATGAAATTTTAAAACTTCTAAATGAAACGTATTGATATTTATATGAAAAAGGAATATATCAATGGATTATTCAGAAAATCGTCCAATATGGCCAGGAAGTTCATCATTTGCACCCGGAGAAACGCCATGGGGCTTTTTTGATTACGATCCACTATTTCAACAACATGCGGATAAATTTGCATCCGCGGCAGCTCAACACTTAGGATATCCAATAATGGATGTTGAAATGCAAGCACTTAATTTTTATACTGCATTTGAAGCTGCAATTATCGAATATTCAAATCAAGTTAATCAAGTTAATATTGTTAACAATTTGATCAACACATTAGGTGTACAAACAGCATCTGCATTTTTAAGTGGTTCTAGTTTAACTGGAGCACTTGTTGGAAATTCATTTGGATATATTACAAAGCTTTCAAAAGCATATGGTACTGAAGCTAATAGTGGCGGTAACATAGATTGGAAACAGTTTAGAATTGATGTTATCCCTGGCCAACAAACATATAATATCAAAGATGCAATTTCGGCATCATTAGGTATAATTGTACAAACTAGCTCAGTAGAAATAAAACGGGTGCTTCATAATGCACCACCTGCAATTGTAAGATATTTTGATCCATTTGTCGGAACTGGTTTAGGGTCGCAACAATTATTAGATGCATTTGATTTTGGAGGTTTTTCTCCATCAGTATCATTTATGATGATGCCAATTAATGCAGATTTATTTAGATTACAAGCAATTGAATTTAATGATCAGGTACGTAAATCTAGTTATTCATTTGAAATACATGGAGATGAAATAACATTATGGCCTGTACCGGTAGCGCCGAGCGGGTCTAGTTCTGCAACACCATATTTTAAAAATGTATATGTTGATTTTATATTTGATGATGATAAAAACAATGAAGCACTTTTATTCGGCAATACAGCACTTGTAAACAATGTTATAACGGACGCATCAAATATACCATATACATATCAAAACTACAGTAACATTAATGATATGGGCCGTGCGTGGATTATTAAATACGGAATTGCGTTAGCTAAAGAAATGTTAGGATATATTCGCAATAAATACAGTAGCGTACCAATTCCTAATGGCGAAGTAACACTCAACGGTTCGGATTTAGTATCACAAGGCCAAACAGAAAAAGAAGCATTAATAACTCAACTTAGAGAGTTTTTAGATAAATTGACAAAAGAACAAATGATGACACGTCAAAATGCAGAAGCAACTCAGATGCATGAAATGTTATCTAAAGTGCCATTATTAATATATATAGGATAGTAATCATGGCATTATTTGGAAGTCAAAGAGATGCAAGATTTTTAGCAGCAGTAAACGCTGAATTGATTAATGCGATTATTGATACTGAAATTGAATTCTTCAAAATGATTGTTGAACGTAGCAATTCAAATTTATACGGAGAATCGGAAGCAAAAACATATTATAATTCTATTTTAATTCCGTGCTTAATAACTAAAGATGATAAAACATCTAACATGGATGATTATGGACATAATTATACACGTACGGCACAGTTTGCAATATCGCGCGATTTGCTAGAACGAGCTGCATTTTATCCAGAAGTTGGCGATATCGTATTTTGGGATAATGAATACTATGAACTAGATAATGTAGATGCAAATCAATATTTTGTAGGAAAAAATCCAGATACTTGGCCAAATGGTAATGGATTTGGATATAGCGTTTCCATTTTATGCAATGCACATGCAACCCGACAAACACCACAAAGTATTGCAAATTTACGACGAGGGGGCAATAATAATTCTCCTGCATTTAAAGGATTTTAATGCCTAGATTGAATAGAAAAGATATTGATCGAAAAACAAATAAACCAAATCCTAATAGAACAGAAGGAATTGGTAATGATTTGACACTGAATAGATCATTACAAACTCGTCGAGATGATGACATTATTCGTACTCCAAAACGAACCATATATGACATTGATTATGCAATTAAATGGTTTATTGAAAATGAAATACAACCGCAAATAACAGATAAAGATCAAACAATTCCAGTACCGGTAATTTTTGCAGCAGGCGAAAAATGGGATAATGTACGTAGATTAGGTTATATGCGCGATGAAAAAGGAATGTTACAATCTCCAATAATTGTTTTAAAACGAAGCAATGTAACAGAACGAGATTCAGTTAAAGGGTTTGATGCTAATCGACCACAAGGACAAAATTTACGAGTATATAAATCTACGTATAATGAACGCAATCGATATGAAGATGTAATGTTTCCTGTGCCATTAAATCAACCAAAGCCGTCTGATAAATTATATTTAGTAGATATACCAAAATATGTTACAGTAGAATATGAAATGATGATGTGGTGCGATTTTACGACACAGATGAATGAATTAGTGGATCAAATATTTCCATATAGTAGATTTGCTTGGGGTAACGAACAAAATCGTTATACTACTACAATTGGTGCATTTGCATTTGAAACTGTAAATACCGTTGGGGAAGATAGGTTGGTTAGAACAACCGTACCATTAACAGTATTAGGAACATTGTTATCAGGACAAGAAGCCCGTCGCTCTACTATTCAAAAAATGTTTTCTCCAAAAAAAATTACCTTTGGCGTATCAGTCGACGATGATATATTTAATACAACACAAATATCAAATCAAATAATTCAAGCACAAAATTACATTCAACAAGGTGGACAAATTGTTGTTCCTAATGCGGGTGGCAGTGCTACAATTGATGCTGCTACATTGGCATATCTAATTAATATAACGGAAAAAATTGCAACTTATTCTAACGCAACAACAGTTACGATATCCGGAATACCGGCAATTAATCCGGTATCATTACAATATGCAACTAAAAATGAATTTGATGTATTTATTAACGGTCAATATATTGATAAAGTAGTATATACATGGACGCCAAGTGGCATTAATACGCAAACAATTGTATTTGATACTGCAGAATTAGGATATACATTAACTGCACAAGATGTTATAATTGTTAAAGGGAGGTGGGCATAATGGCACGACAATTTAGACCCGGACAATTACAAACCGGTTCGTTGTATAATATATCTTCAAGTTATGCAGTGACAGCTTCATTTGCACTTAACGGTGGCGGCGGAGCGTTGTTTCCGTTCTCAGGTAGTGCTGTAATTACAGGCTCTTTAGAAATTAAAAGTGATGTTAATGATATATTTTTAATTAAAAATTTTAACAATCAACCCGTATTAACAGTATCACAAAGTGGCACTATAGTAGTAGCAACACAAAGTTTAGATCCTGCAGGAACAGCACCCAACGGTGCAATTTATTTTACATCTGCATCTTTTTTTGTAGGTTTAGATTGATGCTTATATTTATATAAAATAGGAACATAACAATGGCAACTTGGAAAAAAGTAGTAGTATCGGGAAGTAATATTTCTCAATTAAATAATGATGCTGGTTATTTAACATCAATAACTGCACAAAATACATTTGCTACGATGTCTATTAACGGCACGAATGTATTAGCAGATAGTGCAGTAGATACATTAACATTTGCATCTTCGTCTGGCGCAGGATTAGATATTTCAGGAAATGCCGGTTCAGATACGATTACATTTACATTAGGTAGTATTCCAAATGGTAGTTTAGCAAATTCATCTATAACAATTGCAGGTAATGCAACATCATTAGGTGGTAGCGTAACTCAAACACAAATATTAGCAGGTAGTACAGTAGTATCTGCATCAGTGTTATCTAGCCCAGGACAGGGTCAGGCTTTATTAACAACAAATGGCGTAGCTGGGTCGACAATCGATTTAGGATTAGAAACAACAGATTCTCCTTCGTTTGTTGGATTAACATTGACGGGTAATTTGGTTGTATTAGGTACTGCATCATTTCAAAACACTGCAAACTTGCTTGTTGCAGATCGGTTTGTATTGTTTGCATCTGGATCTAATACTGCAGGAGATGGTGGTATTGTTGTACAACAAGGTACTCAAAACATTGGTGAATTGTATGGATATGATTCTGGTACTACGCGATGGGGCTTTACTTCATCATTCGATGCCACGGGCAATTCATTCACCCCGTCGGTATATGCAGGAGCAGTAGAAACAAGCACAGCCGCACCATCTCCGGCTCCAATATATGGTGGCTCAGGCAATGGATATGGAACAATTCATGTTGATACATTGAGTGGAGATATTTACATTTATTCTTAAAAAAGTTATGAGCATAATTGACAAATTAAAATCAAAAGCAGAAACACAAACAGCATCACAATTATCAAAACAAGAAATTGAATTTTTGTTGATGCTGCTTAAAGATGTGTCTATTCGTGGAGAACAAGTAGAAACATTCTACAATATCATATTGAAATTGCAAGAACAATATCTAAAACAATGATATTTATTATAAATGTTGTAGGCCGCAAGGAAGTGGGCACACGCACGGCATAAGTGTATGTAACCAACCGCAGCACAAAAGGAAAACGATATGCCGTCATGGAAAAAGATCATAACGTCTGGCTCTGATGCCACGTTAAATTCATTGTATGCTCCAAGCATAACTGGAAGTTTATTAGGTACTGCATCATACGCAACACAAGCTTTATCTGCGTCATATGCTCCAAGTACACCTGCATTTCCATACTCCGGAAGTGCGGAGATTACAGGCTCATTAGGAGTAACTGGTTCATTTAGTACACAAACATTTGATGGAGCAAATTATGTTCCTGCTATATCAATTAGTGATTTTTCTAGAACCATATACGATGTAATGGGTACTAGCAGCATTGATGCTGATGGTAGAACATTGTCCGATGGTGCAGCAACTCCAAGTGTTGATTGGGAACAACGCACTTTAGCAAATTCGTCAGGGGTAACTTATGTAGATTGGGAAAATAGATATCTTTATGGCCCTGGACCAATACCAACTGCTGATGAAATTGCCGTTGATTGGAATTCGCGGCAGTTAACAGATAACAATGGCAATATTATATTAGATTGGCAAAACGCAACATTCACAGGCACCGCATCGTTTGCAACATCGGCATCATGGGCGCCCGGCGGAAACCCATTTCCATTTACCGGTGATGCGCAAATTAGCGGCTCATTGGGAGTAACTGGATCATTTAGTGTTTTAGACAGCATCGATGGTACCAATAAAATATTGATTGGTTCTGGTCCTATGCCTGGTAGTACTGAAGATTCTGTGAATTGGGATAGCAGAACATTGTTTGATTCCGATGGAAATTTTTCAGTACGGTGGGGTGTTTTACGAAGCATGTATGATGCAAATGCATCGCAATCCGTTGATTGGAATACCCGACAACTCAAATTTGACAACGGCTCCAGCGATTACACAGTTGATTGGGGCGATGGATTATTACGAGATACGGGTTCGAATGATTCAGTAAATTGGCAAAATCGATGGACTGTCGATTCTACCGGAATTAGAACTTCTATAGATTGGGGTACTCGACAACTTAAAAACGGTAGTGAATACCCGGTACTTAATTGGCAATCAGGTGTAATTATAGAATCTGGGTCATTCATTGTACGAGGAGATTTAATTCCAGGTTTTCCACCATTTACTCCTGACGTAGGTCCATATGATGCTATCAAAGTAGATGATATAAACTATGAACGCAAATTATATGGATCACCATTCCAGGGTGCTAGCGCTAGTATAGATTTTGGAAATAGAACATTATTAAATGCAGCTGGTGTAGATGCATTGGGTTGGGGAGGTTTTTCGGGAACATATGAAACATATTTGTACAATCAACAAAACGTTAGTGAAGCTACGCGAGTCACTTTGTTTGGATTTAACAACTATGCTGGACAAATTCTAGGGGAGTCGTATTTTGATGTAAATGTTGTCGATAATGATTTGGTTTATTTAAACACAGACGGTCAATGGTATCAAGTAGATCAAACTACAGACTCTTCAACAAAAATGCTAGGAATAGCTAAAAACATATTTTCACAAACTGGTTCTGTTATAATAGAAGGTGATGTAGTAGTGTCAACGATTGGAGGGTCATATCCTATAGTCGATAGTGCAGGTTACGGCCTTCCAATATACATCAAATCAGGTTCTGGAACCACAATGGACACGACCGTACCTGCATCAGGATATGTTAGAATTGTAGGACACTGTTATTGGAATAGTGGCGGAGCAGATGAATGGATTATGAAATTTAGACCATCTAATGATTGGACAGAAATATAACATGGCAAATAAATCAGGTGTACCAGTAGAAAACATTACCAACATTGCGGGAGTAACAGCAACATCTATAATTATACAATGAAGGCGGATCCGGTTGACATAAGTAAACTCGAAATGCTTGGATAATTCAAACATTTTCATTATAATATCAAGAAAAGGTTATTATGACTCGAAAATTAGATAAAGAACATTTAGATGAAATTCAATCATTGCGAGATGAATTTGCTACAAATTCAAACACAATGGGATCGTTGCATATGGAACAATTAGCATTAGAACAACGCGTTGAATTTTTAAAACAAGAACAGCAACGTTGTTTCGCAGCATTCGAATCATTGCGTAAACAAGAATCAGAATTACTTGACAAGATGCGCAAACGATATGGTGATGGTCAAATAAATATTGCCGACGGAACATTCACTTCAGAAGAAGGTTTGAATAAATAACAATATATTTATAATAAAAAAATCATAGGAGTAATGTAATGGCACAAAATTTAATTTCTGCGGGGGTATTTACGAATGAAGTAGATCAATCGTTTCTCGCCGGAGGAATATCACAAATTGGAGCAGCAATCATAGGACCAACAGTAAAAGGACCTGCTTTAGTTCCAACACAAATCACATCGTTCTTTCAGTTCCAACAAGTATTTGGAACATATACAGATGATTCATATTTACCATATGTAGTTCAAAACTATTTAGCAAATGGCGGAAATGTAATTACTGTAACACGATTGCTTTATGAAGATGGATATAAATTAACTAATGGCGCTTTAGCAATTATTGCAAAATCTGGTTCAACCCAAGTTGTAACACACGTATTACACCCAGTACAAGCAGTAACAACTGACGGAGCAACCAATGTATTTAATGAATCGGTATTGCTAGATGGTGGATCTGGTTCATTTGCAATCAAAGTTTCAGGTTCATTCTCCGCTGCATCAGATTCGGCAATTGGATTTAATGGATCATTCTTAGTATCTCAAGCTGTTGCAATTTCGTCATCAATTGTTGCAACAAGCAATGATTATCTTGTAAAACGATTTGGTCAATCACCAAAGTCGACTGATTATCCAGTATATGTGCAATATGAAAATCCAACAGCCTATTCGCAATTTGCAAATTTAGGTGATGTAACCATGGAGCTTTTCAAATTTTCAAATTATGAATTTGTACAAGACTTTCAAACCGCAGCAACGCCATGGATTACGTCGCAAAAAGTTGGCGCAATTGCAAAAGATTTATTGCGATTCCATTCAATATCACAAGGTACTGCTGTTAACTACGATGTTAAGATAGGTATTAAAGATATTCGTACTGCTACAGAAGTAGCTGATCCAAATGGTTATGGTACGTTTACAGTAGAAGTACGACGAGTAAATACAACAAATATTCCAAATTCAGTTTACGGATTACGTACCGATACTGATTTATCTCCAGCAGTAGAAGCATTTACTAATGTTAACTTAAATCCAAATTCATCTAGATATATTGCTAGAGTGATTGGCGATCGTTATCAAACCGTAGATAATGATGGCGTATTAACAGTATATGGAGATTATCCAAATCAATCAAATTATATTCGAGTAGAAGTATCTGATGGTGTTGCAAATAGAACAAATGATAAAACATTGATTCCTTTCGGTTATCGTGCATTATTATCAACAATTCCTATGGCCTCCGGTTCATTGAATTTAGTTTCAACAGCAACGATTAGTTCACAAGTATCCGCAACGGGTTTCAATTCAAATACATATTTCGGATATAACTTTAGCAATGTTAATAACTTGAATTATTTATCAGCAACTCCAACTTCGGGATCAAACACCGGAAGCAATGCTGATTTTTATTTAGGTAGCGTAAATCAAGATGGGGCAGCAGGGTTTCCTACAGCAACCGCACCATATTCTGCTTCATTAGAAGGTGCATTAACTGGATCAACATTTGCAACAAATATTGCATTAACAACGCGCAAATTTATTGTTCCAATGCAAGGTGGTTTCGATGGAGCTAAGCCAAACCTGAAAAAATATTCAGGGCAGTATATTACAGCAGCAAATACATTCGGCTTCAATTGTTCAAATTCAACAAGCACTGGTACAATTGCATATAATAAAGCATTTTCATTGTTAGGAAATACTGATTATTATGATATGAATTTATTGATTACGCCGGGTATCGTTGATAGCCTTCACTCTGCAGTAACATCATTAGCTCGTTTACTGGCTGAGAATCGTCAAGATACATTCTATGTAATGGATTCGAATGCATTAACTGATAATATTACAACGGTTACCAATCAAGTTACCACAATCAATAGCAATTATACGTCAACATATTGGCCATGGGTGCGTATTGTAAATCCATCAACTAATGCTCCATTATGGGTTCCGCCATCAACGGTAGTACCAGGAGTATTAGCATTTACCGATCAAATTTCTGCTCCATGGTATGCTCCGGCAGGTTTAAACCGCGGAGGATTAAGTTCTGTAACAGATACATATAAAAGATTGACTCAATCAGATAGAGATACATTATATGCAGCGCGCGTTAATCCTATTGCAAACTTCCCTAATGAGGGCGTAGTTATTTGGGGGCAAAAGACTCTACAATCAACTCCAAGTGCGTTAGACCGAGTCAATGTGCGTCGATTATTGATTGAAGTTAAGAAGTTTATTGCATCTTCAACTCGTTACTTGGTATTTGAACCAAACAATGATGCAACTCGATTAAGATTCTTAAGTATCGTTAATCCATATTTAGATGATGTAAAAAATCGTCAAGGATTAAATGCATTCCGTGTTATTATGGATGAATCAAATAATACACCGGATTTGGTTGATCAAAACATCTTATACGGTCAATTGCTTCTTCAACCAACTAGAACGGCTGAATTCATTATATTGGATTTCAATATTCAACCTACGGGCGCAGCTTTCCCGGAATAGTTTAAACTAACTTAAAAGAAAGGTAGGACTTCGGTTCTACCTTTTTTACTTTGCTGATATTTATATAAAACAAATCAAAGGAAAATAAAATGGCATTAACACCAACTTTACCTAGTATTAGTCAAAACGATTTATTTGGTAGTGCGTTTTCTTGGGAACCGAAATATGCTAATCGATTTATTATGCAATTAGCTGGTACAAATATCCCATCATACGTCGTAAAAGCTTCAGCTCGTCCGGGCATAACAAATGGTGAGATTGTATTAGATCACATTAACATTGACCGAAAAGTTAAAGGAAAATCTAGATGGAATGATATAACAATAACTTTGTATGATCCAATTGAAAAAGTTGGCGCTCAAGCAGTTATGGATTGGGTTCGTTTGCATCACGAATCATTAACAGGTCGAGATGGATATTCTGCAGACTACAAACGAGATGTTCAATTTTATGTTTTAAGTTCATTAGGTGAAAAGATTGAAAACTGGACATTGAAGGGTACATTTATCAACGAAGCAACATTTGGTGATATGGATTGGGGAACAGAAGAGGCAATGACTGTACAGTTAACATTGAAATACGATTACGCAATCTTTCAATATTAATATCTATGTGATTTGGGGGCTTTTGCCCCCATTTTTCATGTTCGAACATATTTATAATAAATTAAGTTATAGGAGAAATACAAATGAGTAATATGACAGATCGAGTTACAAATCAAGATTTAATTCAACTTGCAAAACGTCGATACGAACAAGAAAAACGCAACAATATACCTAGCGAAATAATTCCGTTGCTAAGTCGCGGAATGGTATATCCTAAAGATCATCCGCTCCGGAGTGGTACTATAGAAATGCGATATATGACTGCATATGATGAAGATATTTTAACAAATCCATCATATTTTGAACAAGGTGTTGTGTTGGATAAATTGCTAGAAGCTTTGATTGTAACTCCCGTAGAATATGCAACGGTTTCTCGTTTAGATAAAAATGGATTAATCATTGCTGCAAGAATTTTAAGTTATGGTAAAGAATATGATGTTGTAGTTCGAGACCCAAAAACGCGTAATGAATTAAAACGGGTTGTAGATTTATCAAAATTAGATTCAGGCGAATTTAAATTACAATCAGATGACAATGGAGAATTTGATTATGCATTACCAGATGGTACTAAACTAAAATTTAAATTTTTATCTGCGGGCGATGATACTAACTTAAAAACATCAGAATTTTTAGAACGAAGCATTACGCAAGTTAATGAATCAAGAAATACAGCAGAGATTCAAGAATTTATTCGATATAAATTCTTTGCTAAAGATTCTAAAAAGTTTCGAGATTTTATTGCAAACAATATGCCAGATTTACTTATGCGATATGAATTTGAAGGTGAAGATGGGAGCACCTTCATCTCCGGGTTTCCGATTGGAGCAGACTTTTTTTGGTTTTAAACCACAAGATCGAGTAAAATTTCACGATTCTTTATTTAACATGTTATGGTATGGTGCTGGCCGATGGGACTGGAATACTTTGTATACTATGCCAGTTTATTTAAGACGCTATTGGATTCGTAGAATTGAAAAAATGATAGCTGAAGAAGAGCAACGCAAATCGCAACAACAATCAATGGCTGACGCTCGTAGAAAACGAAAGGTCGTAAAATCGCCATTATGATATTTATATAAAAATGGCAATCATGCAAAATGAACAATTACATCTTATTAAACGCCTAAAACGGCAACCTAGATTAGGTATGGGTGAATTTGAAAATGCAGCATCTGCATTAAATAACCTTTTCAAAGGATATACAAAAGGCTATCAAGATGTAGTACGAGATAATGCATTTGGTTTTTTAGCAAAACAAGCTCAAGATGCATATGATAAGATAAATATACTTGAAGAACGTAATGATGCATTACGTCAAGGCTTTAGCGCCTCAACTGCCGCATCAGCTAAACTCGGATTTCAATTTGATACATTAGCAAAAAAAATCGGAGTTAATGCTCAAAAGTTAAAAGATTATGCAGTAGAATTAAATTCATTATTACCAGGGCGAGCTGCATTTATTGCTAGTATCAAAAATGAAAATACATTCACCGGAAAATTAGCAAAAACTACGGAACAATATAGAAATAAATTAGGTATCGCTTCTGACGTTGTTAATAAATTTTACCAAAACCAAGCATTGATGGGTAAAACTGCAGCTGATGGATTTCAAAAATCAGAAGCAGCTATTTTAAGTATTGCAAAAAAATATGAATCTGAATATCAAGGTGTATATACCGATTTAATTGACGGCCTAGGTGGCGTTGATGCAGAAGTTGCAGCAACTTTTGGTCGTATGCCTGAAAAATTAGCAGAAGCTGTAATTAAAACTAAAAAATTAGGTATAGCATTAAGTGATGTATTAACTGTTGGCGATTCGATGTTAGATATTGAATCGGCAATTGGTAAGGAAATTGAACTTCAAATACTTGGAGCGGACAACTTAAATATTGCTGCAATACAAAAAGCTCGTTTAGAAGGAGATGCATTAGCAATAACTGAAGAAATTTCGAATTTTGTTAAAAATAACGGCGAACAGTTTGCAAAAAATCCATACTTATTGCAATCGGCAGCTGAAGCATTAGGAATGCAAAAAGCAGATTTATTAGCAATGTATTCTCAGATGCAATTAAATAATCAAGTTACTGAAGATACAAAAGCTGAAGAAGCAGAACGTCTCGAACTTAACAAAAAATTAATAGCTGATTATAAAACGGCAAACAACATAACTGATAGAGAATTAACATTGCAAGAGACGGCAATTGCATTAGAATCTAAACAAACAGAACTTGAAAAACAACAAGATAAGGCACAACAACAAATTACCGATGCGATACTCGACCCTAAAACGGGTTATAATGCAGAGTCATATCAAAAACAAGTAAATGATTTGGCTGCTAATGCTACAGCAATTAGCGATAAATTATTCGGCGCTTCAGAAAAGTTGGTTACGGCTATAGGTAGTAGCAATATGATGAAGTATTTATATGGCGCCGGTAGTGTAGTTAAATCATTTACTGCAATCTATGATGTACTTAAGGCCGGCAGCGATAAAGACGGTTATGATGAAGCATTAGGAAATACGAAAAAACAAGATTTATTTATTCCCGCCGGCGGAGCTAATACCGTAGTATCCGGACCATTCGGATCATTTACATTGGATGGTAGAGATGATGTTTTAGCAGCACCAAATATACGAGGAGCTACCGGCGGCGGTGTAGATGCAGGAGTAATTGCATCTGCAGTAGCTACCGCATTACAAGGAATGTCGTTTCAAGTAACCAACGTATTTGATGGAGATAAAATTGCATCTAGATTGCAAATTAGAAAAGGTCAAGCTATGAACAATTTAGGTAATATAGCATAAGGAACACAATGCCAACACAATACAATATAAATAATCCATATGGCAATACTACATTTCCGGACCAATCTATTATAAAAACGGCCTCCGAACAATTGTTATATGCTAATACTATATTTCCTGTGGTTAATCTCAATGCCAATGTAAATGAAAATGATTTTCGATTGCTAACAAATCCAGCTGGTGCAACATACCCATCTAGATACAGCCTATTGCAGAACCGAGGAAATGTAGCTAAAGGTGCTACATGGCTAACTATAGGAAAAAATGCAATCTCGGGTGTTGCATCTGGTATTGGAAATCCATTAACCCAGCAATTTGTTCAACCATTAATTTCAAAAATTCCAATTCCATTAGAAACAACAGCATACATGTTAGCCGGCGGTGACGAAAATATGGGTCAGCCATATGTTGCAATGCCTATATATAGAATCGATGACATTGAAAATTGGACATTATCAAAATATAAAGATTTTAGATCATTTCGATATTCCGGCAATATATTCGATGTCGACACAGTAAGATTAGATGGAGCATCGGCAGCAGCCCGCGGAGCTTTTAATTTAGATGCCCGAGGCGTTGCAAATAGTATTGCATATGCAGCCGCTTCGATATTACCTGGGGGCGCTTATACCGTATTTAACATTGAATCAATATATGGTTGGGGAGATCAAGGAAATCCAAATGCACTTCGACGAGATTTTTCCATACGATCAAATGTTGCAACCCGTTGGGTAATCGGACCTACTCCAAAAGATGGTAAATGGGTTCCAACTGCAAATCCATTAGAACGAGCTACCGAATTTTTAGGTGATAAAATTAACGTAATTGATTTTGGTCAACGCAAATTAAAAAGCGTATATGTTTGGAGACCACAATGGAATGCTGGAAATCAAAAATGGGATAAATTCAATAGTTTTATTTCAGCAACAGACCTAACAAAAGATTTTATAAAATTTTATTTTACTGGTCCAAAATTACATGCTGGTAATACTGCCGATAAAGATGATATTATCGTATTCCGTGCAACAATTGATTCATTATCGGATACGCATTCGCCGTCATGGACGGAAGCACAAATGATAGGACGAGCAGACCCCAATTATATTTATACAGGATATTCGCGTGAGCTTCAAATTAATTTTACGGTGTATGCAACTTCGCGTGATGAAGTAAAGCCAATTTGGCGAAAACTTAATGCACTTGCAGGGTACACGACTCCAGAATATAGTGTTAATACCATTGCAATGAAATCACCATGGTTGCGTATGACAATTGGAGATTTATTTGTACAACAGCCTGTAATTATTTCTTCATTATCATATACATTAACAGATGCCGACACAACATGGGAAATTAATATAGAAGGAGACCCCACCATGATGGAAGTTCCGCATAAAGTTACCGTGCAAATGGGACTAAATGTATTGACAGATTGGCTACCACAAAAACATGGTAAATTCTATTCATTGGCTAAAACATTTGATGGTCAAACTGGTACGCCAATTGAAGGTGGGGATAATTGGTTAAGTGATTTTGGAACAAATGATGAATCAGTAACATTGAAACGTTGGTTAGAAGAAAGTCGTCAAAATAAAACTAAAACAACAAATGTTGGAGAATTATCTACGACCCCAACGGAAACTGCACAACAAATAGCAAATATTCCGTTTATTTTGTAACTAAAATAAATAAAATAATTAAATAAGATATATTATGAATCGATATGCTGAATCTAAAATTATAAAAAATGCAAATGGTAAACAACGAAGATCTACCATTATCTTACCGAACATTCAATTATCGCCAAATGATACATATATTCAAACAACAACTATAGAACGTCTAGACTTATTGGCATTTGATTTATATGGCGATGTTACATTATGGTGGGTAATTGCTGCAGCAAATGGATTAGGTAAAGGATCTTTAATTGTTCCACAAAATACGTTATTAAGAATACCAGATGTTTCTAATTTAGAAGCACAGATACAAAAAGTAAATACATCTAGATGAGTTCATTATTTTATTCACAAGTTAATGGAGCAGTTCAACGAGAATTAATAGCTCGCGGTGCAACAGGCGTTTCTAATCGATCGACTAAAGCTTTTGATTTTATGTTAGGTAAAATGGCTGGTGTTGTTTTGGAAGCATATGCATCAAAACCAACTGCAGATTCTGCACCAATTGGTGGTTTCGGAATATTGGGAGGTTTAACGCCAATTGCAAATTCATATATGCCATCTGGACCAGTAGGATATTTAAACGATGCAGTTCGTCCAGCACATAGAATTCCGCCGGTAATACAAGACGTAACAATTGAAACAACAGATCAATCAAAAGGACATTTAAACAAAGCAACATTTACTATAATGGTATTTGATGGTACCACGGATTTATTTGAAATTGAAGAAATATATTGTAAGCCAGGTCGACATATACGTTTAAAAATTGCACATCCTAACGAAGCTATCATAACAGATCCAATGTTAGATGATGATAAATTGCCATCGACTAAACAAATACAAGAATTGTATCCGGGCATTGATATTTCAAATTTACGAAAAATGAATGAATTTTATTTTCAAGGTAGAATATCATCATTTTCATTTACATATAATTCAGACGGTACTGTTTCAGTATCAATTGATGCAATTGGTACAACTAATACATATGCAGATGTTCAGGTTTATATTAATAAAGGCGAAGAAACTGATACTACAGGTACTACACAAACTAGCCAAGTTCAAAATTTATATACAAGTTTAATTGCAGATATTGATGCAATTTCAAAAACATATGAACAAAATGCACAAACTGAATTTGAATATTTAGTGCCCGGTTCTACTGATAAAGGAATTATCGTAGGAACACCATATGATATAGGTTCTAGTAATACTCCTAAACTTAAAAAAATGATTAGTTTAGCATATTTAATTGATCATATCAATACAAAATTACTTGTTAATATTAATGAAGCTGCACTTATTACATGCGATGATAAGTTTTGTTTTAGCAATGTTTATGAGCGATTAGTTTCCGCCAATCCTTTAAAGGTATTATTGTGGCATGGAAAATCAGATAGCGTAACTGATCAATACTTTTTTGATTCAAATCCTACGCGAGCTCAACAACCGGATCGAAATAAAATTTTAAAAATGTTTCCAAAAGTAGAACCAGTTTCTCCCGGATTTATTGTTAACAATGAAGCATTTCCTAGTAGAATTTATATCGATACTTTAGTTATCAGAGATATTATTACATCATTAGATGGAACACCTGGAGATTTAAGTAAACAGCCTACTATAAAAAATTTATTGATTCGAATAAGCGAAATGATATTAAATCATACCGGTAAATCAATTAATATGGTATTGGTTCAACATCCAACAGCCCCGGATGTGTTATTATATACGGATTCATTTTATACCAAATCTACAACCAACATCGATGAATTTACATTACCAGCATTTGCAACAAAAACAGGTACTTCGGTTGTTAGAGAATTCACATTAACATCAAATGTTCCAACTAGTGTGAAAAACATGATATTTGGTGTTGAATCATGGAATACTGGTACTCAAAAACAAACTGCATATAATCCATATATTTATGCAGATGGCGATGCTAAAATTAAATTACAACAAGATTGGGCTAACCGACATAAAACTGCATTGTTAGAATTAGGTGATAAAAAATATGACTACGTTTTAAAACCAGATGTGCCAGAAATAATTGATAATTTAGAAAAGGCATTGGAAAATTATGTGTCATTTTACTATGAAAATATAGAAGATTCGATTGAACAAACAAAATCTATATTTCCAATGGATTTAGAATTTACAATCGACGGCATCAATGGATTTAAATTTGGCGATGTTTTAAATTTTGATGGATTACCAAAACGATATACGGATGCATTTGTATTTACGGTTTTAGGAATTACACATACCATACAAACAAGCGGACAATGGCAAACAAAAATCAAATGTAATCCTCGAGTTCGAATTAAAAAATAAGTAAGATATGGCTAGATTGCGTTTACATTATACTCCAAACCAAATAACAAAAGCATTATACACAACTGGCTCAGAATGGCAAACGGAATCAGGTGCAGAATACATTGGACCATATCATACATATACAACTGGAGAAGTATATTCTGAAACAGAGTGGAATCCTCAAAAATCAATCAAATTATTACCATTTATTACAGAATCAGTAACCGTTACATCATATAAACAATTAAAAACGATAACGGTTCAGACACAAACGCCGCAATCTTATACTCCAATTATAAATCAATCCGATCGCGTTGCTGGATTTATAACTAGATATTTTATTAAAAAAACAAACGAATCAAAGATTATAGAAATAGATTTACAACAATACAATGCATATTTAGCTAAACGAATTGACAAAAATTTATATCAAACCATTGCAATTAAATGGGTTATAACTGGAGCACTTGAAACTCAATATAAAAATGGAGTAGAAATACCTAGTGTAATGCAACAAAATTTAAATGCAATACGAGTAGTTCAAGAAACTATGCCAGGAATAAATGTAGTATTGTCAAATCCAATTCAATTTTATTCTGATGTCGACATTATCGTACCTAAGGACATCAACGGTTTGGATTCTTAAGATTTTTTTCTTATTATTCATATATGATTGTGGATACTATAGAAGATGCTCGCGCTACATTGAAGTTCATTCAAGGTCGCAAAACTTTGCTAGTTCCCGTATTTTGTAGTCCCACACAACATGTTGCAGTAAACGCATTATGTGCTGTATATGTTTATACCGAAGATGCTGTAGAGCGCATAATTCCATTTCGTCATTCTGAACAACTAAGGGGCTTTACTGAGCTTGTCCCGGAGTTTTTGGCATTAGAGAATATCTTTGTTCATGACAAGAAGCAATGGTTACAAACGGGAGGAAATGCCGCCGTATGGGATGTTAAGACATTGTGGTGGTATACATATTCAGAAGCATATGATGAATCGCATTATCCAACTGCAGCACATCGCTTTTATTGGCGACGACACACAAATTTGCCTGCAGTTAATAGCATTGTGCCATTACAGCAACATTTAGCAATGTGTCAAAAGATTCGACACTATGCTTGGCCAATGTGTGTTAATGCAGAATTAACAGAATCATATTTGCAGTTCAATGCAACATATCCGGAAGTATTTGCACGTATTGAATCTGCAGGATTGGCAGTTACTGATGAATTTCGTATGCCAGAATTGATTCACAATCAACGAGTATATTCACAATACAATTATCATACCGTAACAGGTCGACCTAGTAATGCATTTGGTGGATTCAATTTTGCTGCAATGAACAAAGAAGATGGTACCCGAGCAGCATTTTGTAGTCGATTTGAACGAGGTGCTTTAGTTGAAATGGATTTTGATTCATATCATGTTAGATTGATTGCAACGGCTATTGGTTATGAATTGCCCACATCATCTATACATGATTATTTAGGTCGATTTTATTTCGATACGGATACATTAACAGAAGAACAACGAGCAGAAAGCAAAGCTATAACGTTTCGTTTGTTATATGGTGGCATCGATTCTGAATTTTTATCAATACCATTTTTTCGCAAAGTAAATGATTTTGTGTATGCATTATGGGATAAATGGAAACGCAACGGATGCATTCATACGCCCATAACAAAACGTAGTATATGCAAAGATGCAGTGCAAAACATGACAGCATTTAAATTGTTTAACTACTATTTGCAGGCCATTGAAACCGAAGTATCCGTACGCAAATTGCAACAAGTACAAGCGTTGTTACAAGATACAGAAAGTTGCATAGTGTTATATACATACGATAGTATTTTGATAGATTTAGAATTATCAGAAATACAAATTATACTAAAATTGCAATATTTATTAGAAAAAGGTGGATTTCCTATAAAAATGAAATATGGTGTTACATATGATAATATTCAAAAGATAAAAAAATGATCGGAATTTATAAAATTATATCGCCATCTAATAAAATTTATATAGGCCAATCAATTAATATTGAAAAACGATGGACATCATATAAACGAAATAATAATTTTAAATTTCAAACAAGATTAAAAAAATCAATTGATAAATATGGTATAGATCGGCATCAATTTATTATTTTAGAAGAATGTGATATTAATCAATTAAATAATCGAGAACGATATTATCAAGATTTATATAATGTTTTAGGACCAAATGGATTAAATTGTAGATTAACCACATCGGAATCTAAATCTGGGAAAAATTCTATAGAATCTAATATTAAACGCGGTTTAACGCAAAAAGGAAAACCAAAAGGGCCTAGGCCAGATGTAGCATTACGTAATAAAATTATACATTCTGGAAAAATTATATCCGAACAACATAAGGAAGTTTTGAGAAAACGAAAAGGTACATGGAATCATTCCGCAGAATCTATAGAAAAAATACGAAATAAAAATAAAAGACCTAAATCAGAACTAGAAAAATTAAATATGTCAAATGCTTGGCTTTTTAAAAAACATGTTATATGTCCACATTGTAAAAAATCTAGCAAAAGTACAGCAAATATGTATAGATGGCATTTTGATAACTGTAAAAAAAAATAAGTAAATAAAGTACATTATATTTATAATAAAATGAAAACTATCTCATTATGACTATAGATTCAATATTAACAGAATGGAGTTATAGATTACCAAAAGGATATCCAACGCAATCTCGAGATTACAAGATGTTGTATGATATCATTTTAGAAATGACAGACCTTTCACCACTTGAAGCGCAACGCGTTGTTAATCGAGCTCAAGGTATTACGGAAGCAACTGAATTAGTTGATATTAATTCGCTATTTAATGATGCTACATCATTTGAACAATATATTAAAACAAAGTTTAGTGTCGAAGGCCAGCAAATAATCGGATTATCTGCAATGTATGATGCAGTTATGAGTAGTAGCGAATCAGATCAATTAATTGATTTAATTACTGGTCCAGTAAAAATGCGATTAGCAACCGGAGTTGTACCTATTCGCGGAGTTTATAGTACATTGTATAATATAATCAAAAATACGATTAAAATTCCAAATGGCGATGAATCAGAATTATGGTTTGCAATTTCATATGGCGGCTTAGTTAAAGGGGCAGTTGCTGGCGAATCTGGCATCGAAGCAGATATCGAAGTTGGCGATCAAACAGTTTCTTTGAAAAACTATGAAAAGATCACTTTTGATTTTGGATCATTATCTTCTGAAGGCGTACAATTGTTGAATAGTTTTTTAGAAATGGCAAAACTATTAACTGGTCAAGATATTAGCAAATCGAAAGGTCGAGAACAAATTAATTCGGTTTTGGATTTTTTAGATACAGAAAAAACCGAAACAGATATTCGTCGTATTATTAAATTAGGCAACGATTCAGATATTCCAATGTTACAAAATATAAGCAAAAAACTACAATCATTTTATCAATTAGATGATAATTTAGATACTATGATTCATGCATTTTGCAACATTGTAGATAAAATGGTTGTTGAAAAAATTACATCAGTAAATTGGTGGGGCATGATAATCAAGTCAAATGAAACGTTGTTTTTAGAAGCTGCCGATGAATTGGCACCTATTTTAAAATGTCGCAAGGATCGATTATCGCCAGCAATCGCAAATTTTCACCAAAATAAATTATTTGTATTAGGTAGCCAATTAAACACTAAAGTAACAAAAAAACCGCAGGATTGATGAAGAATGAAAACACAATTACTTTGCACATTTGCACATAAGTCAGATTTAAACATAATATCAGATTACATACAACAAAGCTATACCATACCAGAACGCAGAATCTTTGTATTTGCCAATGCAGAAGCCGCAGACAATTTATATTGCACATACAATGCAGATGCAGGAACGCAACGGGGACAGAATACAATTAGCATTCACCGCAAAAAAGAAACCAATACTTTATATACTGTCAATGCACTTAATGAAGTTATTCGGGTTGTTAATAATGGCGTATTAGACAAATCATATCGATTGGATTGGACCAAATATCAAAATTCTTTCATCCTAACCGATGATGCGGGATATCGCGTAATTGACTTGATCTTTTTCAAGAAAATTACATGGAACTAATATTTATATTATATAGGACAACAAATGATTAAATTGAAAAATTTATTGCGAGAAGATCAAGAAAATAAAGATTTTCAAATTGTTATTAATCGTGCAGAATATGATAAAAATATTGGCGGATATTCGTATGTAACATATCAAGGTGGCGGCGTAGCTGATAAAAGCGATTTCCAAGATCTGATAAACGACATCAAACAAGAAATTGAAAGTGAAAATGATCCAACAGGTGCATATGATCAAACACGTTTAGTGTCTGATATTAAATTTGATTGCGAATTAAAAGTAGGATCCGATACTATTGATTTTACTGTTACCTTCGATGAAGATGGCGATATTCAAAATGTAGAAATACAAGATGAACTTGTTGCAAAAAAACACGGAATAAATGATCAAGTACTTTCTGATTATTTATTCTAAAAAATTTAAATTTATACATAGGAACAGTCATGATTAAATTAAAAAACATCTTAGCAGAAAACATGAGAAGGTTCGGTACTAAGAATTTGAGTGAAGATTCTGATCAAAATAACAACGGATATCCAGATGAAACCGAAAGGCCAGCTGATAGTCTAATGATTTTATTTTCTGGCACTGATAACTTCATGGATAGAATTGCCGTTAATGTATTTAAGAAATATGGTTTTGATAAAACTTCAATTAATCGTTCATATGATCCAAATGATGGAATTGTAGAATTTAAAGTACTTTATCAAATGAAATAGCAGATAAAATTAGTAATGAATTAGAACGTGCAGATAGAGGTTTAGGCGCTTACGGTGGGTATATCATAATTTAAAAATAAAAAACTTAACAATTAACTTTGAATTAACGACATAACTAATTAAATTATAATTAATTAACTAAGGATACTAATTAAATGAATTATGAACGAATTTATACACAATTAATTAATCGAGCTCGAACAAGAACATTGCTAGGTTACAAAGAAAGACATCATGTCATACCACGTTGTATAGGCGGGAGCAATAATGCATCAAATTTAGTTGATTTAACAGCTCGAGAACATTTTATCGCACATAAACTTCTTTGTGAAATTTATCCTAATGATCATAAATTATTATATGCATATTGGTTAATGGCAAATAAAACACAAAGTAATACGCAACAACGCAATTATACGGTTAGTAGTCGAGAATACGAGCATATTAAACTATTAATTAGTGACGCAAGAAAATCATTCACTCATTCTGATGAAACTAAACTTAAAATTGGTCAATCAAGTAAAGGCCGAGAAGCTTGGAATAAAGGTAAGCAACATACTAACGAAACTAAAAAAAAGTTAAGTGCAGCTTGGACAAAAGATCGACGACTACAAAAGAGCGAATCTCAAATGGGTAAACCGTTATCTAATGAGATAAAGAAAAAACTAAGCGATGCAAAAAAAGGTGAAAAAAATCATAATTATGGTAAACCTAAAACTGACGAAATAAAACAAAAAATTAGCAATACGTTACTAGGTCGTAAAACTGGGCCACAATCTGCAGAACATAAACGAAAGCGTCTCGAATCATTTAAACAAACGATGAATTTAAAAAAAAACAAATTATAAACTTGGATTTAACCGGTAAATCAATTATATTATTATTAATTATTTTTTATTAACAACTTAACAAAAAGGAAATTTATGTTAAACTTAGACGCTATCAAAGCAAAACTTAATCAATTAAACAAAGCCGATGACAAAAAACAGAATCTTTGGAAACCCGAAGCAGGAAAAACGAGGGTGCGCATTGTACCATACGTCCACCGCAAAGAAAATCCGTTTTTAGAATTGTATTTTCATTATGACATCGGAAAGAAATCCATGTTATCGCCGATCACATTTGGCAACGCAGATCCAATCGTAGAATTTGCAGATAAGCTTAAAAAGACCGGAGATAAAGAAGATTGGCTAATGGGTCGTAAGATTGAACCTAAAATGCGTACTTATGTTCCTGTAATTGTTCGCGGTAAAGAATCTGAAGGTGTTAAGTTTTGGGGATTTGGTAAAACAATCTACACAGAATTGCTTTCAATTATCTCTGATCCAGATTATGGCGACATTACGGATTTGATGAATGGTCGTGATATTGATGTAGAATTTACGCCAGCAGAAGGCGGAGCTTATCCAAAGACTGCAATTCGTGTTAAGCCTAATACACAACCTGCAACCGAAGACAAAGAGATTGCACAAAAAATCATGAATCAACCTACGATTACTGATTTATTTCCAGAACCATCTTATGAAGAACTAGAAAAAGCATTAGCAGAATGGATGAATCCAGAAAATGCAGATTCAGATGTTGATTCGGATGATGAAGAAGAAGCTCCTGCTCCAGCAAAAGCTGCTAAGCCGGCTGCAACTAAAAAAGTTGATGATGTTGCTTCTGCATTTGATGATTTATTCAACAACTAACAGTGAGGTTATAAAATGGCAAAGAGTAAAAGTAAACTGGAAATAGAAGATGCTCTAGCATCAACATTGGCAGAAAGTATCAACAAGCAATTTAAAGGTCAAGCACTCAAAACTGCATTCTTTTTAGATGGCGATGAAGATGCTCCAAGCAATGTAACAGAGTGGGTATCATCTGGTTGCTCGATGCTCGATTTAGCAATTTCAAATCGCGCCCATGGAGGTTTTCCCGTTGGGCGCATCACTGAAATTACCGGATTGGAAGCATCTGGTAAATCGTTGTTAGCTGCACACACATTAGCAGAAACACAAAAGAAAGGCGGATTAGCAGTATATATTGATACAGAAGCCGCAGTGAGTTCTGAATTTTTAACAGCAATTGGCGTTGATTTGAAAACAATGCTTTATGTTCCTTTAGAGACAATTGAAGAAATTTTTGAAACAATTGAAACTATTGTTGAAGGAGTACGTAAATCAGACAAAAATCGTTTAGTTACAATTGTAGTGGATTCAATCATGGGTGCATCTACAAAAATTGAAATGTCAGCTGAGTATGATAAGGATGGTTATGCAACAAGCAAATCCATTATATTATCAAAGGCAATGCGAAAAGTTACCAATTGGATTGCACGCGAACGTATTTGTCTCATATTTACCAATCAATTACGTACCAAAATGGGCGTATCATTTGGTGACCAATGGACAACTGCAGGCGGTAAAGCAATTCCATTTCATGCTTCGGTTAGATTGCGTTTGAAAAATACCGGAATGATCAAAGCCAAAGTAAGTGGTGTAGAACAAGTTGTGGGTAGCAAAACAAATGTACAAGTAGTAAAAAACAGGATGGGTCCTCCACATCGCAAAGTTGATTATGAAATCTATTATGATTCTGGTATTGACAATTATGGTGGTTGGTTAAACATCATGAAGAATTTTGATATTGTTAAACAATCAGGTGCTTGGTATACTATGGATGACGTAGATATTGAAACCGGAGAATCGTTTGGCGAATTCAAATTTCAAAGCAAAGATTTTGTGGAAAAGGTTATTAATAACTCAGAAGCAAAAGAAAGGTTATATCAAAGAATATGCGATGCTTATATCTTCAAATATCAAGCCGGTGTTGATGGTGGTATTGATGACGTAATTGTCGTAGATGAAGTTTATGATGAAGAATAAGTATCAACAGCTATTCAAAGAGTTACAAAAAGAAAAGAGTTCTGCTCCGTCAAGCGTCAATGATCATCTCATGGTGTTTGACGGACTGAACACTTTTATTAGAAGCTTCGGCGCAACTCCCGCATACAATGAAGATGGCGATCATATTGGTGGTATTACCGGATTTTTATATTCGGTAGGCAAAACCATACGAGATTTTAAACCAACTCGATGCATTATCGTTTTTGATGGTCGCGGGGGTTCTGCACGAAGAAAACGTATTTATGGTGATTACAAAGCAAATAGGGCAAATAAAACCAAATTGCGTCGTCATGATCATCATGAATCTACTTTGGAGCAAGAACAAGAATCAATGCGACATCAATTTAGTCGTTTGATTTCTTATCTAGACAATTTGCCTGTTACATTTATTTCAATGGATGGAATTGAGGCAGATGATACTATTGCGTATATTGCACAAATGTATGAAACGGAATGCAAAAAAATTACAATTGTATCTACAGATAGAGACTTTTACCAATTGGTAGATGATCATATTCAAGTATGGTCTCCTATTAAAAAGAAAATGTATAATGTAGACACGGTGCAAGAAGAATTTGGAGTGCATCCTGCTAACATGGTTATTTATAGATCATTTACGGGCGATGCATCAGACAACATTCCAGGTGTTAATGGAATAGGTCCAAAAACTATATTGAAATTGATTCCGGAATTAGCTGCTGCAGCACCATATTCGACACAACAATTGTTTGACAAAAGCACGGCATTGCTTAAAGAATCTAAGTCATATCAAAAAATTCTTGATAATAGTCGCATCATCGAACAAAATTATCAATTAATGAATATCAAATTGCTTGATATACCAGCACAAACTGCAACAAAGATTCGTGGTATTATGGAACAACCTATACCTGAATTAAATCGTTCTGAGTTTCAAAGATTATTTTATGAAGATAAGATGTGGGCTATCATGAAGAATTTACCAGATTGGTTGAACAATACTTGGTTGTCTTTAAATGCATTTGCAAAACAAACACACAAATAATTTGATTTTATCAACGTTTTTTATATAATGGTTATATGACTGATCGTTTATCGGAGTATGGTTTTGGCTTTCAAGTCAAAGTCATAGCCGCATTATTTACAGACCGAATATTTTTACAACAAATTGCAGATATCATTCAACCTGATTATTTTGAATCAGATGCAAACAGTTGGTTGTTAGAAATTGTATTGGAACATTTTAGACAATACAAAGCTCCGCCATCTAAAGATGTACTTAAAGTCAAAATAACCGAAATTGAAAATGACATCTTAAAAACTGCAGTATTAGAACAATTGAAAGAAGTATTCCGTTACATGGAATCTGATGACCTTTCTTTTGTAAAAGATGAAATTCTTAAATTTTGCAAGAATCAAGAAATCAAACGAGCCATTATGGATTCGGTATCGTTACTCAAAATGGGTAACTATGATGCAATTAAAACCAAAATGGATAGTGCCATGAAAGCTGGTGCTGATACTGACATTGGATTAGATTACATTAATAATGTAGCTGCACGATACAATGAAGCTGCTCGACATACAATCACAACGGGTTGGGATGTTATTGACGATTTAATGGATGGCGGATTGGCTCCTGGTGAGTTAGGAGTAGTGATGGCTCCTGCAGGTATTGGTAAATCTTGGATGCTTATCAACATCGGTGCTAATGCAGTTAGAGCAGGAAAAACAGTTATACATTATACATTAGAGCTCAATGAGAACTATGTAGGACAGCGATATGACTCGGTTTTAACTGGTATAAACGCACAAACACTTAAGCATCATCAAGAAACTGTGGAAGAAAAGATGCAGTCTCTAACGGGAGATTTGATTGTTAAATACTACCCTACAAAGTCGGTAGGAGTAATGGCACTTAAAGCACATATTGAAAAAACAATGATGCAAGGCAAAACACCTGATTTGATTATTGTAGATTACGGTGACTTGCTCAAAGTAAATACTAAAAAAGATAAGCACGAAGCATTGGAAGATTTATATGAAGAGTTGCGAGGTATGGCAGGAGAATATAAAATTCCAGTATGGACAGCATCGCAGGCAGGTCGTAGTGCATTGGAAGAAGATGTAATTGAAGCAGACAAAATTGCATCATCGTATGGAAAAGTAATGGTTGCTGATTTTTTAATGTCACTATCTAGAAAAGTAGAAGATAAATTATCAGGAACTGGTAGAGGACATGTTATTAAGAATCGATTTGGACCAGATGGTATTACACTACCAAGTAAAATCAACACAAATAATGGTCAATTTCAATTCTTTGAACCACAAACAACTCAAGGCAAACAAACTACGCAGATCATGAAAACGGGCGAGAATTTAGTTAAGAAAAATTTAGCACAAAAGTTTAAAGATCTTGGAGGAACTTTGGGATAAAATGATATTTATATGAAAGAAATTGGGAAGGAGTACTCCTTCCTTTTTTCATCTAAAAAATTTAAGTTAATAAAACATCTAAGGAGATTACAACAATGGAGATTTCAAATCAAATCTTAAGTGAAATTACAGTCTACATGAAATATTCAAAATATCTTCCCGAGCTTAACCGCAGAGAAACATGGGAAGAACTAGTTACAAGAAACAAAGAAATGCACATCAAAAAATATCCCAACTTACGGGAAGAAATTGAATCTGCATATCAATTTGTATATAATAAAAAAGTATTACCTTCAATGCGTAGTTTACAATTTGGAGGCAAACCAATTGAAATCTCTCCTAATCGAATTTATAATTGTGCATATCTTCCTATAGATGATTATCGTGCTTTTGCAGAGGCAATGTTTTTATTGCTAGGCGGGACAGGCGTTGGTTATTCTGTGCAAAAACATCATGTTGAAGCATTACCGGAAATTCGTAAACCAAACCTAAAACGTACTCGAAGATATTTGATTGCAGATTCAATTGAAGGATGGGCAGATGCAGTAAAAGTTCTAGTTAAATCTTATTTTGAAGGCGGAACATCATATGCATTTGATTTTTCAGACATTAGAGCTAAAGGTGCTAGATTGGTTACATCAGGAGGAAAAGCTCCAGGCCCACAACCTTTAAAAGAATGTTTGATTAAATTGCAAGGTATTTTAGATGCTAAAGAAGATGGCGATAAACTTTCTCCAATTGAAGTACATGATATGGTATGTCACGTTGCAGATGCAGTATTAGCAGGTGGAATTCGTAGAGCAGCACTTATATCTTTATTTAGTGCAGACGATGAAGAAATGATTGCATGTAAATCAGGTGCATGGTGGGAAACAAATCCACAACGAGGTCGAGCAAATAATTCTGCAGTATTGATTCGTCACAAAGTTACCAAAGAATTTTTCATGGATTTATGGAAACGAGTTGAATTATCAAATGCAGGAGAACCTGGAATTTATTTGAGCAATGACAAAGATTGGGGAACTAACCCATGTTGCGAAATTGCACTTCGACCATTTCAATTTTGTAACCTATGTGAAGTAAATGCATCGGACGTTGAATCGCAAGACGATTTAATGGCACGAGTACGTGCTGCAGCATTTATCGGAACACTTCAAGCAGGATATACAGACTTTCATTATCTTCGTCCAATATGGAAACGCACAACTGAGAAAGATGCACTTATTGGCGTATCAATGACAGGTATCGGATCTGGCACGGTATTAGGATATGATATGAAAGCGGCTGCAAAGGCAGTTAAAGAAGAAAATCAACGAGTAGCAGAATTGATTGGTATTAATCGTTCAGCTCGTACCACAACGGTTAAGCCTGCAGGAACAACATCTTTAGCATTAGGAACATCATCAGGTATTCATGCTTGGCACAATGATTATTATGTAAGAAGAATACGTGTTGGAAAAAATGAAGCTATTTACACATATTTAGCAGAATATCATCCAGAGCTCGTTGAAGATGAATATTTCCGTCCTCATGATACTGCGGTAATTTCAATTCCACAAAAAGCACCAGAAGGCGCTATACTAAGAACAGAATCTCCATTTGCATTATTAGATCGTATTAAAAAGGTGCACTTAGAATGGGTTAAACCAGGACATAGAAGTGGAAATAATACACATAATGTATCTGCAACGGTTTCCTTAAAGGCTGACGAATGGGAATTGGCAGGAGAATGGATGTGGACGGAGCGTGCACATTACAATGGATTATCAGTTCTGCCATTCGACGGGGGCACCTACACTCAAGCGCCCTTCGAGGATATCACCCAAGAAACATATGAAACAATGATGAAATCACTTCATAACATTGATTTAAGTAAGGTAATTGAATTAGATGATAATACGGATTTAGCTGGTGAGTTGGCCTGCGCGAATGGGGCATGTGAGGTGCGCTAATGATACAGCCAGCATCAAAAGATTGGATACAACAAGCCTTTGTGAGAGAGTTTGGAAACAAGCTCTCTCCGGAGGATTTTTATTGGGAAAATGGTCGAATGGTAATGACTGAAGCATATCATCGTAAACGAGGTGCTTGTTGTGGATCGGGTTGTAGACATTGTGCGTATGAACCGGCACATGAAAAAGGCAATACTGCATTCAAAGATATTTATTAATATGATACGATTAAAAACAATACTTAAAGAAATAGGTGATGCAAGTTCACAACCATATCGATTTGATTTTTATGGCGATTATGATAATATGAGAATTTATGGGTTTGATACTGAAAATTATCCATATACTGTAGAATTACAATATGCTGATTTCGATGCCTATGATGAAGATACAACTAACATATTAGGAGTAAGATTTTATATCCCCGATGAAGATGACCCGGATATAGAAAGAGACAATATAGTAGCAAATAAAGGTGAACTATTTAGAGTTATGGCAACTGTAACTGCAATTATTAAAAAAGATTTGCAAGACCATCCTGAAATTGATACCATAACATTTACCCCAGCAAAAAAAGAAGGCGAAACTACAAATATATCTAGATTAAATCTTTATATAAGGTATATTAAAAATGCTTACCCTAATGCAACTATAACATCAGGAAATAGAGGTAGTGTGTACGTAAAGTTAAATAGCAATACACCAAAATACGATGCATCTGGTATAGATACTCCGGGTGACCCAAACATGTAAAAAACTTTGGAATTTCAATAAGTTTTATTATATTAAAAATAAGAATTAAGTTATGACAGACAAACAAAGAAAAAATTTAGAATTAGTGCATCCTGGTTTTGCTAATGGCGTTTCAATTCAATTAGCAACAAAACAATCGTTAGAAGGTCCGGATGCTAAATTAACGCAACAAGAAAAACAAGCAATAATTGATAAAGCAGCTTATCATTATGGGCAATTTTTAACTGCTCTAGGCGTTACATGGGAATCAGATCCAAATTCTGCAGATACTCCACGTAGAGTTGCAAAGGCATATGTTAATGATTTATGGGCTGGCAGATATGAACCAATGTCGGGAATCACAGCATTTCCTAGTGACGGATATGATGGCATTGTATTTGAAGGAGGCATTCCATTAACTTCAATGTGCTCACATCATCATCAAACAATTATGGGCTTAGTTCATGTTGCATACATTCCAGGTGAGAATAGCAATGTTATTGGTTTAAGTAAATTGAATCGCGTTGTAGAACACTTTGGTAGAAGAGGTGCAATTCAAGAACAATTAACAGTAGCAATTCATCACGCAATAGATGAGCTTATTGAACGCAATAAAGGTGTAGCAGTTATGATTGAAGCAACACATAATTGTGTTCAATGTCGTGGAGTTAAACATGGCGGAGCTTCAATGAAGACTGCAAAGTTATCTGGAGCATTTTTAGATGATGGAAATGCAAGATCAGAATTTTATCAATTTGTAAAAGGTTATAATTAATGGCACAATTTACATCAACAAAACTATTTGATGGATATTCAACATGTTTTCGCCAATGGCGAGCAGAAGGAACTCATTGTAAATTTTTACATGGGTATGCAGTATCATTTCGAGTATGGTTTGAAGGAGATTTAGATCATCGTAATTGGGTATTTGATTTTGGCGGCATGAAACGTGCAAAAGCTAAAATAAATGGTATGTCTCCAAAAGCATATTTTGATTATCTTTTAGACCACACTACAATCATAGCACAAGACGATCCATATTTAGAAAAATTTAAACAAATGTATGAAGATGGCGTAATTCAATTACGTGTATTACCTGCTACAGGTTGTGAACGGTTTGCTGAATATTTGTACGCAGTAATTAATAAATTTTTGTTTGAAGAAACCGAAGGCAGAGTTCAAGCAATAAAAGTAGAAGTATATGAACACGAAAGAAACTCAGCAAGTTATGAAGAATAATGATGACACTTATATATCGCTTTTTGAATATTTAGGTAAAGGCTCTGGTGGATCAAACATTGGTCGAGAAGTAACAGCGGAAGCTATTAAACGGGGCGTTGATATCAAATATAGAATGCTACCAAAAGAAGCACAAAAACCAGAATACAATCAGGTGCAACTGTATCCTGTATCATTTTTGGATGAATTCTTTGCAACTAAACCTGAGATGGATTTGACGCCAATTGTAAGACGATCTGCGTTAATCGAAATACATCAACGACTTGAAGAATTAGAATTCAAATTTGCAACTTTATTAAAAAAATTAGAAAACAATGTTACCAATAGTAATGAGTACCACGATGACGACCTCCCCTTCTAAAAGAATAACAGATTACAACAAAACACTACCAATAGTAGAATTGTATCGATGCGTACAGTCAGAGGGTAGCCGATTTGGACGACCAACAATTGCAGTACGAACTACGGGCTGTACGCATAGATGTTGGTTTGGTGAAGGCGGTTGGTGCGATTCATGGTATACAAGTATCCATCCAGAAAAAGGCACATTTACATTCAATGATATCATAAAGATATACGATGAAAATCCACACATCAAAGAAATGATGTTAACTGGTGGTTCGCCGACAATGCATCCGGCTTTGGTAAATGAATTAACTCATTTTGCACATGAAAGAAACATTCTTATCACGATTGAAACAGAAGGCTCGCATTTTATTGCTACCGATTATCCTATTGGGCTTATTAGTCTTAGTCCTAAGTTTGATAATAGCGTTCCCCGTGTGGGTGTTGCTACGCCGCAAGGGACGATTACGGATGAAAAGATGGTGGCGCAACACAATAAATTTCGTCTCAATCACGAAGCAATCAAACAGATGATTGCATTTCACGCAGATTATCATTATAAACCAGTATGGGATGGCACAGCGTATAATCTAGAAGAAATTGAAGAATTTAGAGTATTACATAATATTCCAAAATCTAAAACATTTATAATGCCCGCGGGTGATAACAGAGAAGAATTAATAAAAATGTATCCTGTGGTATTTGATATGTGTGCTGAGAAAGGATATAATATGACAGGCAGAGATCATATCATTGCATTTGACACTAAACGAGGAGTATAATGAATAAAGAAGATTTAATAAACGCGCAACGAGAATTAATCAAAGTTTTAGAAACGCAAGTAATAGATTTATCCATGATGTCTAAAATAGAGTTGGGTGATGATGTTATTACAGAAATTAACAGATTACGATTTTTAATTGATCAATTGGAAGAAAAATGAATTGGACAACCACAACAACGTTTGGCGACGTTAAAATAATATACGAGATACGATGAAAAAAATACTTTATTTTACAGCATCATGGTGTGAACCTTGCAAGGCATTAAGACCTAGAATAGAAAAATTGGCAGCAGAACTTCCTATACAAATTATTGATGTTGATGCAAATAAATTAACTTGTGATAAGTATGGAGTAAAAAGTGTTCCGTGTGTAATTATTACGATGGATGACTATGGAATTGGTCGCATTGTAGGCAATATCATTACGGAAGATGCAATTAGAAAAATGTTTAATTAAAAAAGGAATAAGTTATGAATTGGTTACCAACCGGAGATCAAGTGTTACTAAAATTACACGAAAAAACAGACAAAACAACCAGCGGCATTATCATAATGACCGGCACAAATGATTATCGTTATGCAGACGTTGTAAAAATAGGACCAGGACTTTTTACTGCTACAGGTACCAGAATTCCAATGACTGTTGCAGAAGGCGATGAAGTTATGATTCATTCCAACCAAATTGGAGATCACAAAGAAGTTTCAATTGCCGGAGAAAAATATCAATTGGTTCGAGAATCTGAAATTGCTTTAATTAAACAATAATGATAGAAACGTTAGGATGGTTTAGTACAGCTTTGGTATTAGCTGGATACATTTCAAATGCAAGAGGCTGGACAAAAGCCGCAATGATTACATGGATCGTTGGTGATACTGGTTGGATTACATATGATTTTTTTATTGACAATTACAGTCATCTAGTTTTAAGTTTAGTTATAATTGCAATCAATGTTTATGGAATTTATAGATTACTGAAAAAATCATAAAACAAAAGGATTAATGTTTCAAGCAATAGGTTACGATAAAAAAACTGGTATTATGCACGTATGGGATGATGAGTTAGGACATCAAAAGTTCCCATTCAAACCGTATGCATATTTACCATCAGATACAGGACAATATCAATCATTAGATGGCGTGCGATTGGATCGGGTTGATGGCAATTGGAAAGACAATGCTACTGCATATGAATCTGATTTAAACGAAGAAATGCGTACGCTTATCGACCTTTATTACGAAAGCGATTTAGTTTCCAAAGGACATAGAGACTTTTTCTTTGATATCGAAGTAGAGCGGGACGAAGATGGGTATTCGACTCCTGAAGAAGCTCGTTCGCGAATAACGTCCATTGCATATTATGATAAAGCTGGGCGTACCATGCAAGTTTTGCTGTTAGATGAAGAAAGAAGAGTGAAACACGATTCATTTGCTACTAATAAATATCAGGTAGAAATATTTGATTCAGAAGCAAACATGTTGATGCGTTTTATCAATGCATTTGCAGAAATACAACCCACAGTAATTACAGGTTGGAATACGGATAATTTCGATATTCCATATCTGATCAATCGCATTAAAAAAGTATTAGGTGCACAGGCAATTAAAAAGTTATCTCCTGCAGGTATCGTTGAATGGAATAAAAATAGAGGTCGATACAAAATATTTGGCGTATCTAGTTTAGATTATTTAACATTGTATAAAAAGTTTACATACACTGAATTACCAAATTATCGATTAGACACGGTTGCTAAAAAGGAATTGGGCAGAGGTAAGGTTGAATATGAAGGAGATTTAGATCAATTGTTTGCAGAAGACATTCATAAATTTGTAGAATATAACGTTACCGACGTTGATCTTATTTATGAAATGGATGACAAATTGCAATTAATTGCACTTGCAAGAACCATATGCCATAAAGGGCACGTTCCATATGAGGATGTATATTATGCATCCAAATATTTGGATGGTGCTGCAATTGTAGATTTGAAACGCAATGGATTAGTTGCTCCTAACAAACAATTTAGATTTGTTGAAGAAGAAACGGAAGCAGATGCACTTGCTGGAGCATATGTAAAAGATCCCGTACCAGGATTATACAAATGGATTTATGACTTAGATTTAACGTCACTTTATCCAAGCATCATTATGAGTTTGAATATTTCTCCTGAAACTAAATTAGGCGTAATTCAAAATTGGGACCAAGAATGCTTATTGAAATCAGACCCACAACAAATAACATTACAAAATGGTACTTATGTTCCACACGTTAAAGCATGGTTATCTGATAATAATTATACAGTTGCAAGTAATGGCACAGTTTACACAAATGACCGAAGAGGATTCTTACCAACCATTCTAGAAAAATGGTTTAATGAACGGGTTGAATTTAAAGACAAACGAGATGAATATGAAGTAGGGTCAGAAGAATATAAATTCTACGATGCAATGCAGTTAACACAAAAAGTACTTCTTAATTCATTTTATGGAGTATTGGGACTTAAAACGTTTCGGTTTCATGATTTAGATAATGCAGGTGCTATTACGGCAACTGGTCAAGCAGTAATCAAATTTTCAGCAAAGGTAATTAACAATCATTATGCAAAAGAGACGGGACAAGATCATTTTGTTAATGCAACTAATGGCAAAGCAGAATTTGCTTTTTATACAGATACAGATTCAACATTTGTATCTAGCTTGCCACTTATTGCAAAACGGTTTCCTGGATATGATGAATCAGACGAACAATTTATGATTGCACAAACCAATGCAATTGCATCAGAAGTACAAGCATTGGTAAATCAAATGTATGATCGATATGCTGAAGTATTTCATAATACCACATCGCATCGTTGGCAAATCAAACAAGAATATGTTGCAAAATCTGGTTTATGGATTGCAAAGAAACGATATGCACAATGGGTAATTTTTAAGGAAGGCAAACCTACGGATAAATTAGATATCAAAGGATTAGATGTTGTTAGATCATCATTTCCAGAAGATTTCAAAAAAATCATGAAAGAAACATTGTGGCATATTCTTAAAGAACGAGATAAGACTGCTACAACGGATATGATACATGAATTTAAACGCAACATACAGAAATCACCCGTACTCAATGTAATGAAGAATTCAGGTGTCAAAGAAATATCAAAATTCACAAAAGGTCGCAAACCATTTACTGGATATGTATCTGGAACTCCGGCACATGTTAAGTCAGCAATCAATTTCAATGATTTATTAACATTGCATAAAATCCGAGACATCCAACCTATTCAAAACGGAGAAAAAGTAAAATGGGCATACTTATCAGATAATCCATATGGATTTGATACAATGGCATTGCGAGGCTATCAAGATCCAAAAGAAATTGAAGAATTTGTTACACAATATATAGATCGAAACAAAATATTTGAAAAAGAATTAAAAAATAAATTGGATGATTTTTATGCTGCAATGAATTGGGGAGCATTTCCAGAAAATAATTCAGTGGCAAAGTTTTTTTCATTTGGAAAATAAGAATAAATTTATTATAATAAAGTATGATTGGTTATAAGACACATTGGTATGGTAAAGAAGTTGAAGGACGATTTACCGATATCGAAACGCTATTCATTGCGGATATGAAAGCAACACATGAAAAATTGACTCCTTGCGCGCACATTTATATTTGTTCGCCTGCAACGCAGCAATTAGTTGATCGTAAAGCGTGGAGTTCAATATTTGATATGATAACGGATACTACATTTGTTACCATAGAAGTTACTCCGGGCATGTTGAAACATGTTCCGCCGATGATTAGAATTCGAGCACACATCTTATTGATGTTAGATTGTGAAGATGCTGCATTGTTAAAGAAAACAGATAGCATCAAAGTTGTATATGCAGATTATTCATTGTATTGTACAACCGTGCACAATATGCAACATGTTACTCCAGATGATTACAAATTTGATAGACAATGATAAGAGGAGTTATAGCAGGAAATTTTGACGTAATACACCCCGGGTATATTGCAATGTTTGATGAATGCAAAAAGCACTGCGATAAATTAATAGTATGTTTACACGAAGATCCATCCATTGAACGACCAGAAAAACTTAAACCAATATTACATTGGAGCGACCGAGTAAAAATACTTGATTCACTTGTACAAGTTGATTTTGTATTTCCATATAAAACGGAAGCTCAGTTATATGAAGCTCTAGTTAAAGGAAACTTTAATGTTAGATTCCTAGGCGATGATTACATTGGTAAATCATTTACTGGCGATGATTTAGATCTTCCAATTCGATACTTAAACAGAGACCATGGTTGGTCAACAACTAAATATAAAAAATTAATAGCAGATGAAGTACAGCGTAGTAGTAACATTTAATATTGAAGGGTTTCATTGTTGGCCCGATGCAAAAGACATTTTTCCGGAAGTAGAATTCTTATCAGATCGACATCGACATATGTTTGGATTTCGTTGTTATGCACGAGTAACACATACAGATCGCGATGAAGAATTTATCCTGTTAAATAGAAAAATACAAAAAGAACTTCGAATTGGATTTACAAAAGAAACTCCCAATGTATTAGAGTTTGGTTCAATGTCGTGCGAAGCAATCGGAGAATGGTTATTAGAACGTTTTCCGGCTCTTTACAAAGTAGAAGTTTGGGAAGATTGGGAAAATGGTTGTGTTGTTGAGCGAGATTAGGGAAGATTAGGGAAGATTTTGAACATATGTTATATTTATATTAAATGAAACATTTAGATACATATAGTTTACGTTCATGTCCTCTTTGTAATACTGAATTAAAGTATAATGGAAAAAATCATATAAAAACGTCCCGGGAAGCTGAAAAAAAATTTAGAGTATGTAAAAGTTGTTCATCTACGGGACAAAATAATCCAATGTATGGTAAACCTGCTTGGAGTAAAGGAAAACAACGCCCAGAGCATAGTAAATGGTTAAAAGAAAATAATCCAATGTTTGATTTACAGTATCGGGATAAATATTTTTTGGCACAATTTGGAATGACAGCAGAACAATGGGCCGAAACAAAAGATGACAGATATTTGTATATATTAGAAGTTTTACGAATTACAAAAAAACAACCATTACACACATTAGAAAATTTTGATAAAATTGGACATATATCAATTGGCGGATATGCGATTGATCATATTTATCCTAAATCTAAAGGATTTGATAATAAAATTCCTGCTGAATTAATAGGAGATATAAAAAATTTACAAATCATACCAGGAATTGAAAATTCAAAAAAACGAGAAAAAATTATTTATATTCCAGAACATATTCAACATTATTTGGATATGATATAATAATTTTATATAATAAGTTATGAAAATATTTTTAGTTGACATAGAATCAGTTCCTACGCGTTATACTTGCGAATGGAAGACACATATACCTAAATTGTTAGAAGACGTTGGTTTTGAAGTAGTTGTAGTAGAAGGAGATTCAAATATTCCGGAAGCAACGACACCAGGTGCATTTTTAAACTTTGGTGGCACTAATATGTATAAAGCAAAACAAGTACATACATTGTCATATATGTTTACTCGCGGACACATACAAGAAGGCGATCATATCATATTTACAGATGCTTGGCATCCAGGTATTATCAATGTTAAATACATGAGCGAACTCCTAAATATTCCCGTTGTAACGCACGGACTTTGGCACGCGGGTTCATATGACCCAAATGACTTTTTAGGTCGTCTCGTAGGAGATAAACCATGGATTAGACACGCTGAACAAGCAATGATTGCGGCATATGATCATAATTGGATTGCAACTGCAGCACATTTTAAATTAATGAGTAAAACATATTATATTTCACACGACAGATCTTTTAACAAAACAGGTTGGCCAATGGAATATACCCACAATATGATTGCATCTCGCATTTGGTCACAAAAAGAAAATATCATTGTATTCCCGCATCGCATTGCACCAGAAAAACGTTTAGATTTATTTTTAGAATTGGCAGCTCGTCCAGAATTGCAACATTATCAATTTTGCGTTGCAATGGAAATGAATTTAAATAAACAACAATATCATGAATTGCTTCAACGTGCACGATTTGCAGTTTCATTTGCAGATCAAGAAACATTGGGCATTTCAATGTATGAATCAGCTTGTGCCGGTGCATGCCCTATAGTTCCAAATAGATTGTCATATGTAGAAATGTATGATTATATGTTTAAACAAGCAGACAGCGTTGATTCTGCAGTAAAAGCAATTTTGCAATACGAACAACAAGATTTAACGGAACCTATTGCACAATTGGCAATAAAATTACATAATAACTTTTTTTCAGCAACTAAATTAATTAATACTTTAAAGGACTACGATGAGCGAAAATAAAAGATTCATATACTTTCCATCTTTATCTGCAGGCAGCATGGTATCTGCATTTAAGAAAGATATGAAATTTACAAGCGGCGATCCGGTAAAATTCTTTGATTCTAGATATCCTGCAGATTGGAGACATCCATACTTTCTGGTTACAGCAGGACATCATTACAAGAAAATGGATTTCCGCGATCAAATGGGATTAGAAAAAGATGTGCTAGTATTTGGTGACTCGGGCGGGTATCAGATTGCAACGGGTGCATTACCATATAGCAATGAATTGCGAGAAAAGATTTTTCATTGGTTAGAAGCAAACAGCGATGTTGCAGCTAATTTAGATATCCCACCTAAGACAAAATACAAAAATCAATTTGCACTTTGTGCTGACATTAGTTTTGATAATTTTGCTTGGTTTGAAAAAAATCAAAGCGGCAAGACAAAATTCTTAAACATGTTGCAAGGTTCAAATGCAGATGAGTATACTTGGTGGTATCATAAATTTAAGCATTTTGATTTTCAAGGTTGGGCAATTGGAGGTCCGCAGAAATTAGTTGATTTCATGTTTGCAGTTTCTTTGATGCTCAAAGAGCGAGAATTTGAAAATAAACGATTAGAATATGTTCACTTACTTGGTATTAGTAAAATTTCAGATTTCTTTATTTTGGCTACATTGCAAAAATTAATGAATGAATTAACTGGTAATAGAATTTATATCACAACAGATTCTTCATCTCCAGGACAATATCCAGTATTTGGAACATATCTTCATTCAACAAATTACAAGTCACAATCATTCTCTGAATTGTATTTTCCAAAGAATGCCGAATATCGAAGAAAGTCACATATCAAGCAAGGCAAAACCGGAGAGGTTGCAATTGACTTAACTCAACATGTACCGTGTTCTATGGGATGCCCGGCTTGTGCAGATTTTACTTATGAATATTTAGGCGGTAAGACAGCAGACGGGTTGGATCGCTATTCGCAAGAAGCAATGCCCCGAATGGTAGTTCACAATACGCATTTGTATGTACAAGCTGCAAATGAAATCAATCAAATGGTTGATAGTCACGTTGAATTGTTAGAAACAGTAATACCTAGAGACTTATATGATGTAATATTATCTTTGCACGAAATGTTTGCCGATCCAGACTCGGCTCCGCAAGTATATGAAAAATACATCAAAACATATAAAAAATTCGGTGGTAGCAGTATATCAACCACTGATGCAGAAAATTTTAATAAATTCTTTACATTTTAAATTGGAATAAATAATGGAAAAAAGCAAGTTACAATCGTTCATTAATCGTTATTATTTAGCAGGCAATTGCGAAGCGGTTATTTTAAAAGAACAAACAGATTCAATCGGATGCGAATTGATTGATACAGATCAAACCATCGTAGGTAAAATTAAATGGAATACAACACCATTCATGACAGGTATGTTAGGAATTAATCATACTGGCGCTTTGATTAAAATGCTAGGTGCATTAGGTGAGAATATTGCAATCGATGTTAAAGATGCAGCAGGTAAAAATTATGCAATGAAAATTTCAGAAGGTAGCACGCAGGCAACTTTTATGTTAGCTGACACAACAGTTATTCCCGCAGTACCTTCAATCAATGCAGAACCTAATTATGAAATTACTATTCCAGTTAATGAAGAATTTGTTAGCAAATTTATCAAAGCAAAAAATGCATTACCAGATGCAAAAAACTTTGCAGTGCAAGTTATTAACGGACAAGTTAAATTTATTATTAATTACACAACGGTCAATGCAGATAACATTTCATTTGAAGTAGGTCCAACAACAATGGCCACAATGGATCCAGTTTGTTTTTCTGCAGATAAGTTAAAAGAAGTATTAGTAGCAAATCGTGGAGATAGCGGAGAATTAAAAGTATCACCAGATGGTTTAGCTCGAATTGAATTTACGGGTGCAGATTTTGAATCAACTTATTGGTTAGTGATGCTCCAGAACTAAATAAAATTAATATGCAAGTACAAGTAATAAACGAATCAGAAAATATGTTACCGGCATATGAAACGCCACAAAGTGCCGGTATGGATGTAAGATGTACAGAATCAGTTGTATTGAATCCAGGAGAACGACTATTAGCAAAAACGGGTCTATTTGTAGAAATTCCTGCAGGATTTGAAATTCAAGTAAGACCTCGCAGTGGTTTAGCTTTAAAACATGGAGTAACCGTGTTGAATACGCCAGGAACTATTGATTCAGATTATCGAGGAGAAATTGGTGTTATTTTAATAAATCATAGTAGCACAGTTGCCGAATTTGCAAAGGGCGATCGAATTGCACAACTGGTTATGTCTCGTGTAGAACGAATAGAATGGCAAATAACCGATTCACTATCAGATACAAAACGTGGGCTAGGAGGATTTGGATCAACAGGTAAATAACTAGAAACAGATTTTTTTATTCTGAATACTCATATTTATAATAAAGATTAGTTATGAGCGGTGGATATAAACCAATTAAAAAAATTTGTAATAGGTGCAATACTTCGTTTTTTGGAGTGTGGAATAAAACATTATGTATTGAATGTGAAACACAAGGTTATGATCATATATGTTCACATTGTAATATACAATATATCAATACTCAACGGTACCGTAGTTATTGTTTAACTTGCACTGAAAATAGAGTTTGGCAAAGAGGTAAACGTACGACTGATATTGGAAAGAAAATTTCCAAATCTAAGTTGAAATTTTTTCAAACAGATTATGGTAAAGATACAGCAAAATCAGTAGGACGACAAAATTCTGAAAAACTTAAAACATATTACCAAACAGCTGTTGGAATTGAGACTAAAAAACGAGTAGGCATTAAGAATTCAAAAATTTTAAAACAAAAAATTTTAAATAACGAATTTACTCCAAAAATTACAAATAGTTTCACGCATTGGGATGCTGTTATAGAAATAGATAATGAAATTAAAAAATTTCGGAGTAGTTGGGAAGCATGTTTATGGTTTTCTAATCAACATTGGCAATATGAAACAATCCGTATTCCATATATTGATAACAATAATGAATCTAAAACATATATTGTAGATTTTTATGATCCAATTAATCGAATTTTAATTGAAGTTAAACCGTTATCTAACATAAAAGATAATCATTATAAAACATCAGCTGCTAAGCAATATTGCTTGGAGAATAATATAGAATTCCTTATTATAAGTGAAGATATCATACGAGATTATATAAATGAAACAATCTTCGAAGGTCAAAATAAATTACAATTGAATAAATGTTATGCAACAAGAAAAAGAACATGATTTGTGGACAGAGGCGTTCAGACCAAATACATTAGATGGTTATATCGGGAACGAAGCGTTAATAGGAAAAGCAAATATTTGGATACAAAATGGTGAATTGCCCCATTTATTATTTTACGGATCGGCAGGTACGGGTAAAACTACATTAGCTAAAATTTTAGCAAATGCAGTTGATAGCCAAACCATGTATATTAATGCATCCGATGAAAATTCCGTAGATGTCGTTAGAGATAAAATATCTAGATTTGCATCGTCGGTCGGCTTTAAACGTTGGAAAGTTATTATTCTCGACGAATTCGATTTTATGACCGCAAATGCTCAAGCTGCTCTTCGCAATTTAATGGAGACTTATAGCAAAACAACGCGTTTCATCTTAACATGTAACTATGTTGAAAAAATTATTGATCCAATTCAATCTCGTTGTCAAACATTTGCTATTACGCCTCCAAGCAAATCAGATGTAGCAAAGCGATTGGTTGTGGTATTAGATGAAAAGGGTGTTACATATGATATTAAAGATGTAGCAGCAATCATCAATGCATCATATCCAGATATTCGCCGAGCAATCAATGCAGCACAAGCATCTGTTGTTAACGGTAAATTGCAATTAGATAAAGCAAGTGCAATTCAAGCAAATTACATGACGGAAATATTGGAAGTTTTGAAAAATGCTAAAGACAAAAAAGCTGCATTCAATAAAATACGTCAGGTTATTGCTGATAGCAAAGTAAAAGATTTTACGCCATTGTATACTTTTCTTTATGACAATTTAGATGATTTTGCACATGGACATATTGCTCCGTGCATTTTGATTATAGCAGAATCGCAGTTTAAAGATGCAAGTGTAGTAGATAAAGAAATCAACATAATGGCAATGTTTGTAAATTTATTAGGAGAATTATGAGTAAATTAAATGTTAATATTGGTCCAAACGATATGCAACCAATTACGTGCGCCGAATGCAACGGAATGTATTTTCGACAAGTAATGGCTATCAACAAAGTATCTAAATTTTTAACGGGTGCCGATAAAGATACCATGGTACCAATTCCAGTATTTAGATGCGATGACTGTGGTTCTATTCCAGAAGAATTTCAACCCATAAAAGTTAAAAAGTAATGTCTGCACCATATCATAAAGATTTAGTTACAATTGTATTTAAAACATCAAATCGTAGCAACGCAAAAACTAAAATCAAAACGTTTCGAAACAAATCAATGGATGATATCTTAAATGCAAAACGAATCATAGGAATACCAGATACTGCTGTTATTTTAGAAGCAGGGATGGGTGAATATTTAGAACAACAATATCGTAAAAAATATAAATTATAACGAATGGCAGAAGAAAAAAAAGGTGCAACGATTTTTGATTTGATTGGTGGCGTAACGGATAAAAAACGTGAATGGAAAAAATGGTCTGAAACCGATCAAAAGAAATTTTCTCCATTTATCGTTAATCGTTGGTTATCGATGCGAATGGAATTAACGGAATTAGTCAATGAATTGCAAACATATACAATTGGATTACTTAGACCACAAGAAACATATCGATTGTACTATGAACTTCTGCCTACCAATAAAAGCTTTGCAAAATACATTAAAGGCAAAACTGAAGATAAATTTGATAAAGATTTAATCACACAACTTGCAGAACATTATCAGATTAGCAAATCCGAAGCTGTAGATTATGCAGATTTAATGGATAAGGTTACGTTAGAACGCATCATAACAATGTATGGATATAGCGATGCTGAGAAAAAACGTATGTTAAAAGGAATCAAGTGAGCGTAAATACACAGACACATTACAAAGGTAAAGATAGCCTTTATAAATTTGCAGAAGAATGGGGATTGAATACCTATGAATTTGATATCGTTAAACGCATTGTAAGATGCCGGCATAAAGGTTCATTTATACAAGATTTGCATTTATTTAAAAATACGATAATATATTAATGGTGTTTTACCGTATTTTTGAACATTAACACCGAATTTTTTGGCGGAAGGTGGCATTAAGTCCCATTCATCATATATAGAAATATATGTTTTTCCATTTTCTTTTCCCGCACCAAATTTAAAATGACCTAAATCACCCCTTATTTTCTCTTTAATACTTGCGTTAATAAATTTGAATTTGTTATCAAATAATATAGAACTATTTCCCCCAGGAAATTTACCATCTGGTTTTTTAGTATCCATAATTGCATTGTATAATTCATCAAATTGTTGTGGCGTTAATTTTGGAATATCTTTTGGTTTATAATAAACAGCGTTTGGGTTTGTTGAGTCTTTTGGTTTGAATTCCGATTTAACCCAAAAACCTTTACTTTCCCCATCAGGTTCATCAATTCCCAACCACATTCTTTTAAGTTCTTCTCTGGAACCCAGCAGCGTCTTTAGTTTTTGGTCACTATATTTTTGTTTACCAATATTACCATAATCATATGTTCCAATCTTTTTGTATCTTTCGAATTCTTGAGGTTGGATATTTTTACCTTGATTTATATCTTGTATAATTTTGGACAAACCGAAAATGTTAGGATACCCATAGTTTGGGGTGGCCTTTAAAATTTTCTCCCTAAAAGTTTTTTCTTCTGGTGTTAAGGTATCAATTGGTAAATTATGTTTCTTATTGTAATCAATTCTTCTTTTAATGATAGCATCAAAATCTGATAGTAAATCTCTAGCATCTTTAATTGGTGTTCCGGATACGGATAGAAATGTGTCAATAACTCTATCCCAGAATCCGTAATTAGAATCCTTAATTTTTTCAGGTTCATAAAATTGAATTAATTGTAATTCTGCGTTAGTCACTGGCTGGTTTGACATTGAATTTCCAACTATAACGTTCCAATATGAAGGATTTTTGCTAACTAACAATTTAAAATCACTAAATGGCATAATCTTTGCAATAGTCCATTTCCAATCAGTTTTCGGAAGCTTATAAACTAACGATCGTACAATTTTAAATCTATCTACGTTATTTAAAAACGATCGAAGATATGCACCAATACCTCTACCAGATGTTAGTGACTGTAATTCTTTATTTACTTGTTTGTATTGTTCAATATTATTAATATTTTTAATAATTGAATCTTTAGCTAACGATTCATCATCGTTAATATATCCCTTTGAATTATATAATAATTTAGCTACCTTTTTAGCATCAAATGGAGTTATTACGATTGATTTATCAATAGGTGATTGTTTAAACACTGCATTTTTACCGCCCAATTGTTCTAGTAATTTTTTTAGACGTATCATATTAATATATATCGTATATTGGATTTATATGTATTTTTTTATATAATATAGTATGAAAGGTACATACATTAATCCGGTATATAGATTAGCAGTACGAGATGCAACATCTGTACCAAGAAAGATTTCTTATTCGCAATGGTCGATGTATGAACGTTGTCCGCTTTCTTGGAAATTATCATATATCGATGGTCTAGCGCCGTTCCAAGCATCAATTGAAACAGTGTTTGGAACGGCATTCCACGAGACATTTCAGTATTTCTTAACCGTAATGTATACAGAATCTGTTAAGAAGGCAGAAGCATTAGATTTGCGTGGAATATTGCAAAACAAACTTCGAGAAGAATATGCCCGATGTGTACAAGAGTTTGGTGGAGAGCATTTTTCAAATCCATTACAATTAGCAGAATATTTAGAAGATGGAGCGGCTATTTTACAATGGTTTAGCAAACGTCGAGGACAATACTTTTCAAGTAAAGATTGGGAATTAGTTGGCATTGAAATTGAATTATGTCATCCAGCATCATCCAAGAATTCATCGGTATACTGGTATGGTTTTATTGATGTTGTTATGCGACACGTTCCTACTAATACTTTCAAATTATTTGATATTAAAACATCTCGCAATGGTTGGAAGCAACCAGCTAAATCAGATGCAATGAAGTCAGCACAATTGATTGCATACAAAAATTACTTTGCAGAGCAATTTGGTGTATCGCGTGACAAGATTGAAGTTGAATTTTTTATCGTTAAGCGTAAGATTGTTGAAGAATCAATGTTTCCACAAAAACGAATTCAAAATCATAAACCCGCAGCTGGTTCAGTAACTCAAAAGAAAGTTCAACGGCAGATTGAATCTTTTGTTGATGCATGCTTTGATGCAGAAGGCAATAAGAATGCTGATAGAAACTATGTTGCTGTTGCCGGCAAAGGTGCTGTAAATTGTAAGTATTGTCCGTTCAAAACAGATTATGAACGTTGTCCTAAAGAAAATAGGATTCGTGAATAAAATTCATTATAATAAAGTATGATTAAGTGGACACATAAACATGTATACGTTTACGAATTTCAGATGCAAAATCATCCAACATGGCCAGGTACTAAAACATGTGTCATGGAGTATTCGTTGTGTACAAACATAGATGGCCCCGATCATAAAGAAAATAGAAAAACGTTGGAGCAAATGCTTCGTTTAGTATACGGGCATTATCCAAAAGGTGTTAAATTTGTACGAGAACGACGATGAAACGAATTGCAATTATCGGAAATACAGATTGGCAAAACAAAAGGAAAATACAAGAAACTTTGCAACTTGTAAAAAAGAAGTTTGGTGACGATTTGATTGTTGTTGGTGCAGGTGGTAATGAAGGAGCCAACAATATGGTTAGAAAGTATGCGTTAGAGTTTGGTTTAAGTTACGAAGAATATAATCCATCATTTTCGGGACATAATATGTACTCAGCAATGCCAGAATCATATTATGGCAAACCATATCATTTTTCGCAGCTTCATCACCGCATGCAGCTTATTGCAGAACGATGCGATTACATGATGATTTTAAGCAATCAACCGCAACTAGATCCAGTGCTTCAAACAGCATGGACGCGAACTAAAAAATTACAAAAACCTGTGGTTATCTTAGGTTAAACCATATTTATACAAAAGTTATAAAGGATAAAATGCAGTTACCAAAACTAAAAAAAATCGACCCCAACAAGCCCAAGAAAAAGAAAATTTTATTATTAGCAGATGATTTCCGATTGCCTTCGGGTATTGGTACCATCAGCCGAGAGATTATATTCAATACCGTACGACATTATGATTGGGTACAATTAGGCGGCGCATTAAAACACCCAGAAGCAGGTCAAGCATTTGATTTGTCAGCACAAGTTGCACAAGAAACGGGCATAGAAGATGCATCAGTTAAAATTATTCCATGGAATGGTTATGGAGACCGAAATATTCTAATGGCACTTATAAACAATGAACGTCCAGATGCAATATTTCATTTTACCGATCCGCGATATTGGACTTGGTTATATGCTATTGAGCACGAAATTAAAACAACATTCAACATACCTATTATTTATTATTCAATTTGGGATGATTTACCTTATCCAATGTGGAACGCACCATTTTATGCAAGTTGCGATTTAATTATGGGTATTAGCAAACAATCAGACAATATTCATCGAGAAGTACTCGCACAAAATGGATTTGATGTTGTAAATTATGATGCTCAAGATTCAGTACCAACGGATGTAAAATGGAATCAAATTGTTACCGGGTTTGTTCCTCACGGATTAAATCATAATACATTCAAACCATTGCCTGTAGATGATGCAACATACAAACATGTTTATGAAAACATTAAAACGAAACATGGTGTAGACTTTGTAGTGTTTTGGAACAATCGAAATATTAGACGAAAACAACCAGGCGATTTAATTTTAGCGTTTAAAACATTTGTTGACGGATTGCCTGCAGAGCAAAAGCAACGAGTAGCATTGCTAATGCATACACAGATTGTAGATGAAAACGGAACAGATCTCCGAGCCATTTTTAAAACATTGGCACCAGATTGCAAAATAATATTTTCGGAACAAAAATTGTCTCATGCTGAATTGAATGCTATGTATAATGTTGCCGATGTTGTTGTTAACATTGGTAGCAACGAGGGATGGGGACTTAGTTCAACTGAAGCAATATTATCAGGCACTCCGATTATTAACAATGTAACTGGTGGATTACAAGACCAATGTGGATTTGTGGATGAAAATGACGAGTGGATTAGATTTAATGGAGAATTTGCAACTAATCATACAGGTAAATATAAATTACATGGCGTTTGGGTTAAACCAGTATTTCCAAGTAATAGATCACTTCAAGGTTCGCCAGCTACTCCATATATCTTTGACGATCGAGTTCGATATGAAGATGTTGCTGATGCAATTCGATATTGGTATGACACGCCAGAAACGCTTCGAAATCAAATGGGTCAATCTGGTAGAGAATGGGCATTAAAAAATGGACTAACGGCCGAACAAATGGGCAACAAAATGATTGAAATGATTGATTATTTATTTGAATCTAAATTAGAAACCCGTGCAAGATATACACTAACTAAAGTTACACCAAAAAAATATGAAAAAACAGGAATAGTATGCGATCAGTTATAATAGCGTCACCAGTAGCAACACAATCGGGATATGGTCATCATGCCCGCGAAATTATTGCAAACATTATAGAACAACGAGGGCAAGAATGGGACGTTAAACTCGTGTCTTTGCCATGGGGACATACTCCATTTACATATCCAATACCACAAGATTGGAATCAACGCATTGTTCCGCTACCACTTACATCACAACCAGACGTTTGGGTACAAGTTACAGTGCCTAATGAATTTCAAGCAGTTGGAAAGTATAATATTGGAGTTACTGCTGGCACCGAAGGAGATATTTGTCCTGCAGAATGGATTGACAAACTTAATGCAATGCAATTGGTCATTGTACCAAGCGAATTTACAAAACAAGTATTTATTAATACATCCCAAAAGAATAACAAACCTATTACATCTAAACTAGAAGTAATTCCAGAATATTTTGATGAAAATGTATATACTAATAAAACAACTGGCCAGTTATCGATTCTAGATTCAATTCCCGAAACATTTGCATTTTTATCAGTTGGCCATTGGTTGCAAGGTCAAGCTGGCGAAGATCGTAAAAATATTAGCGGTCTTATTCATTGTTTTTTCAATACATATAAAAATCAAAAAGATGCGCCAGCACTTGTATTGAAAACAAGCGGAGCCACATATTCAGTAATGGATCGCATGGATATTGAAAACAAAATAATTCAGCTTCAAGAATTATTTCCGGGAGCTAAGTTACCAAACGTATACTTATTGCACGGAGATTTAGCAGATGAAGAAATGAATTTGCTTTACAATCATCCTAAAGTAAAAGCTATGATATCATTTACAAAAGCAGAAGGGTTTGGTCGTCCATTACTTGAATTTTCAACTACAGGTAAACCCGTAATTGCACCTCATTATTCTGGTCAAGCTGATTTTCTTAAAAAAGATTTCATTTGTGCATTGCCAGGCGGTTTGACTGAAATACACGAATCGGCTCGTAACGAATTTTTAATTAAAGATGCAAAGTGGTTTACTCCAGATTATACATATGCTAGTAAAATGATGAAAGAAGTGCAAAAGAATTATAAAAAATGGCAAGAATTAGCAAAACGCCAACGTTATTTTGTTAATTCAACATTTACAAAAACTGCAGTGGCAGCTGTATATGAAAAAGTATTAGGTAACGTTGATGAAGCATTAGCATCGGTACCAAAACAAGTAGAATTGTCATTGCCTAAATTAACGTTACCTAAATTAAAGAAAATCGAAGCATGAAAATAAGTTATGCGGTAACGGTATGTAACGAATTGCAAGAAATACAACGTTTGCTTGATTTTTTACTTAAACATAAACAGAAAACTGATGAAATTGTTGTGTTGTTAGATATAACAAACACAGATGATGAAATGATATCAACGCTGCGACATTATGAACGACATTATGACGATCATATAACCATATGGCAAGATAAATTTCAAGGACATTTTGCTGATTGGAAAAATAAATTATCATCATATTGCTTTGGCGATTTTATTTTTCAGATTGATGCAGATGAAATACCAAATGAAACTTTGATAACACAACTACCAAATATACTAGAAACAAATTCTACGGTAGATGTTGTTCTAGTACCTAGAGTAAATACTGTGGAAGGTATGAATCAAGATCATATGCAACAATGGGGGTGGAATGTTAATGAACATGGGTGGATCAATTGGCCAGATTACCAATGGAGAATTTACCGCAATGACGATAACATTACTTGGAAAAATAAAGTGCACGAAGTACTACAAGGTTTTAAAGAATATTCAACTTTACCATTAGAAGAAGAGTATTCTTTATATCACCCAAAAACAATTGATCGACAAATTAAACAAAATGAATATTATAACACATTATGAAAATACGTGCATTAGTAACCGGCGGTGCTGGTTTTATCGGAACTAATTTAATTAAATTGCTTATTAAAAATAATATCGATGTAGTTTCGATCGACAATTATTTTACTGGGTTTGAATATAATCATATTCCAGGTGCTACATATATCAACGAAGATATTTTAAATATAACAGATAATTGGGATAATAAATTTGATGTTGTATTTCATTTAGCTGCAATTGCTAGAATACAACCATCTTTTAATTTGCCAGTTGAATATTTTGAAAATAATGCAGTTGCTACAATGAAAATTGCAAAATTTTGTGCAACTAATAATATACCATTAGTATATGCTGGTTCTAGCTCACATCATTCTGGTAAATTTAAGAATCCGTATACATTTAGTAAAGATGTTGGGGAAGAAATAATTAACTTATTTCAAGAACATTACAATTTAAATGCATCTGTTACTAGATTTTACAATGTATATGGTCCGCATCATCTTAAAGAAGGCGGTTATTGTACCGTAATCGGTAAATGGGAACGTGCTATTGAAACAAATCAACCAATTGTTATATATGGAGATGGCACAAAACGTAGAGATTTCACCCATGTTGATGATATCGTTAATGCATTGTTATTAATTTTTAAAAAATCTGCATGGGGTCATATTTTTGAATTAGGAACGGGTACGAATTATTCAATTCAAGAAATTGCTGATATGTTTTGTTATAATAACATTATTTATGAAGCCGATAAACCAGGTGAAGCAATTTCTACATTATGTGATGCATCATTAGCTAATTCTATATTAGAATGGAAATGTACATCAAATATTAAACATTATATTACAACATATATCAGTAACAATGAAAGATAATTTAATTATATATGTATCTTCGAGGAATAATTATGATATGCTCGAAGGCGAAGTACTAAAAAACATCAATTTAGATGGATTTGAATTAATTAATGTAGATGATAATTCTTCAAAAGAAGAAAAGGAAAAAGGAAAACATATATGTAATGCGCGCAATATTATTTTTTTAGAGAATAAAGATCGCGGCGTTCAAATGGCAACGCAAACATTAATTGATTTTATTAACGAAAATCGTCCAAATTGTAAATGGATTATTTGTTTTCAACATGATATATATCCTTTATCGATAGATTTTTTTAAAACATTATCTAATCATATCGATAATAAAAAATTAAATGATTTCGGATTAGTTGGATTTAATGTTTTAGACAATGGAGACTATACAAATGATGCATTAGAGCGGTTTAATAATGGAGAACAACCATTAGGCATGATAGGAATGGCACATTTATCCATACGATCAAATTCAGGTCGATGGCTATGTCCTAAACAACAAGATGCATTAATTAATTCAGGACATTGGAATCAACCATTCATTTCAGAGTTTCCGATGTGGGCTGCTATCGGTATCAATATTATGTTGTGGAATAAACATATACAACCAACAAATGAATATCATTTTCATTTATGGTTACCTGATATTGCTATGCAATTTAATTATTTAAATTTTCCATGTTTAACAATTCCATCACTATATTGTTTAAATAATCAATTCCTTAAAGAAAAATATAATATTAATGCTAATTCAGCAACGGGAGCTAAATCAGGAGATGAATATCATTTTGGAAAATATTCAAATTTTGATGCATGGCGTTCTAGATGGGGATGGGATTATGAAAATACTAATACATTCGATAATATCAAACAAAACTACGAAAATACGTTAATCGGCGAGTATTATAAACACGATATACAAACAGGACCGTTAAGGAAATATAATTTATGAAAATATTAGTAACAGGGGCAGCCGGATTAATTGGCAGTCATTTAGTAGATTTTTTATTAGACAATGGACATACAGTCATTGGCGTAGATGATATGTCATATGGAAATACAGAAAATTTAAAAACTGCGTTGTCTAACAAAAATTTTGAATTAAAAAAAACTCGAGTTCAATTTTTAAATCTATGGAAAGAAAAATTTGATATTATTTATCATTTAGCCTCGATGAAAAAGCCGGCTAACGGCATTATTAAATCTTCTAGCGTTTTGCAAGAAAACTATCATATGATAGAAATGGTGGTATCCGAATCGGTTAAAACTGGAGCATTTTTAATATTTACATCAACATCAGATGTATATGGTAATTCGCAAACATTTTTAGAATCTGAGCCAATTACTATAGGGCCTCCAACTAATGAACGGTATTCGTATGCATTATCTAAATTATATGGAGAGCAATTTATTTTTAATGAAATTCAACAATCTAATTTACGTGCTTGTGTTGTTAGAGTTTTTGGTTGTGCATCATGGCGTTCTAATAAAACATGGTCAGGCGGCCATATCCCATTATTTGTCGATAAAGCTCTTAAAGGTGAATCAATTACAATTCATGGAGATGGTATGCAAACACGATCGATTAGTCATGCATTAGATATTGCGAATGGATTATACAACTTATCGCAACATTTAAATACTGTCAATGGCGAAATAATTAATTTAGGAACAGATGAACAGTCGACTGTAAAAGAAGTTGCTGAATATATTTTACATAAAACGAATTCAAAATCTAAATTAATATTTGAATCTCGTGATGTTGTATTTGGAAATTATAATGAAATATTAAAACGATTTGCAAACACAGAAAAGGCAAAACAATTAATTGATTTTAAAGTCAACCATACAACATATCAAGTTATAGATCAAATTATAAAAGAATTCAGTGATGAAAATAGCAGTTATTACTCCCGTTAAACATTTAGATGGTATATTAGAATTATTATCTACTAAAGGTGAAATTTTTTATTTAGAAGAAGGAATGAAATCTGAAGTACGAACATTTCTTTTGAACCATGATATCGATACTATACTCTGTAATCCTAATCAACAAACATATAAAATTGATGAAGAATTACTTAGAGATACTAAGATATCATTAATTAATACATGTTCGACTGGAATGAATCATATCGACATCCAATATTGTGCAAATCATAATATCAACATATATTCATTAACCAATGATTATGAATTAATTAATGAATTACCATCAACTGCAGAATTGGCCTTTGGGTTGATGTTAGCAATGTTGAGAAAAATACCAACTGCCAATCAACATGTAGCAAATTATAATTGGGACTATACTAAATTTATCGGACGTCAAATTAAAGACCTTAATATAGGAATTATCGGATATGGTCGATTGGGTAAATTAATGTTTAAGTATTGTGATGCATTTGGCGCAAATGTAAAAATATATGATCCATTTATAACATCAGAATTAGATGATAGATTTCGATTAAACTATACATGTAGTTCATTACGTAAACTGATAGAACATAGCGATGTCATATCAATTCATGTACATGTGTCTGATGAAACCAAGTATATGATTAATAAACAGTTACTTGGATATAGTATAAAAAAACCATATATTATAAATACATCGCGCGGAGAAATTGTAAATGAGGATGATATTGTAACGGCATTAGATGAAAATTTAATATCGGGGTATGCAACAGATGTAATTGAAAATGAATTTGATAACATTGCAAACTCACCAATACTTCGAGCAATGAATAGTGGAAAAAATATATTAATTACGCCACACGTTGGAGGAATGACGTGGGAAGGACAAAAAAAGGCATATGAATGGGCGATAAACAAATTTTAAATGTATTAGTACTAATACCAGCAAAATTAGATTCAACTAGACTACAAAATAAAAATATTCAAGAAATAAATGGCAGACCAATGATTGAATATTCAATTGAATATGCAAAAGCTAGTAAATACAAACCTACTATCGTAGTATCATCAGAAAGTCCAGAAGTTTGGGATATTGCTTTGAAAAATGATGTATTATGGACAGCTAGGCCCGAACATTTATTAAAAGATGCAGAGGTTACTGACGTGTATATTGATTTTTGCAGTAAAATTGAAAATGGAGTATACGATCTAGTTATAGCGTTACAACCAGACAATCCGGATCGAACACATACATTAGATGAGTGTATTAAATATATGATTGATAATAATTATGATGATTTAATTACAATCAATCCAACATATAAAAGAAGTGGTTCTGTAAGAATTTTTAAGTTTGATTATTTAAAAAACGGAATGGTTAGTAAAAGAATTGGTTGTATTCAAGATCACGCAACCGATATTCATTATGAAAGTGATTTAGAACAAGTTAAACAAAAAATAATAGGTTAATAATGGCAAAATTTGGAAAAGAAAGATTCCCTGCTAACTATCAATCAGCAGTCGGAATGTCGGCTAGACAATTATTACATGAAAATTCAATTGAATTAGTTGATATATTAAAACAACAGAATATTATACAAGAATTAAACTCTGTATTCGAATTAGGATCAGGTCCTGCTCGAAATTTATATTATATGTGGTTAGCAAAAAAATCATTGAATCTAAATTGTAGTGATTTATTTAAAGATGCATCATATGAAAATATGCATCCAGATATTAAAAATATAGTAAATTTTTTCGAAGGAGATTCTCAAGATATTATCGATACTATTAGCATCGAAAAGTTAGATTTATTTCTAGTGTCAGACCATTTCATGCATTTACAATACGAAAAAGCCGATTATATTATCAAAAAATTAATTAGTAATTGGCAACCTAACTTTATCATGATACGAGAATTGAAAAAAGAATTTGAAACTCCAAAACATCCTAGATTATATCATAATTATGATCAAATTTTACAAACATATGATTTACTATATGAAACGACAAGCAAACAAGATTCTGCATATTTTATATGGTTATTAAAAAGAAAATAATATGAAAATAATAGCAGAAATTGGTTGGAATCATTGCGGTGATATGAATTTAGCAAAACGTATGATTCATGAAGCTGCAGAATCAGGTGCAGATTATGCAAAATTTCAAACTTGGTCTGTATCGAGATTAAAATCAGGAGATTGGGATACTGATGGCCGCCGTGAAATATATGAACAAGCTGAACTAACAAAGGAACGGCACGAAGAATTAATAGCATATTGCAATGAAATGAATATCTCATTTTTATCATCAGTTTTTAGTATCGATGATGCTAAATTATTAGTTGAATTAAATTGCGATGCTGTTAAAATACCTAGTTTTGAATCTAGAAATATTAATTTAATAAAATATTGTAATAATCATTTCAAAACAGTATTTATGTCCACCGGTACATCTACTTTAGATGAAATTAAACATAGTATAAGTTTTTTTAATAAATCAACGTTGTATTTAATGCATTGCGTTTCCGTATATCCAGGTAAATATGAAATTGCAAATCTTCCAAAAATGATTGAATTAAAAAAAATTCATAATCTAATTGGATACAGTGATCATATTGAAGGAATTGAATCCGCTAAAATTGCTTTAGGATTAGGCGCAGTTGTTATTGAAAAACATTTTACTATTGATAACAATCTACCAGGGAGAGATAATAAATTTGCAATACTTCCAAATGAACTACTTGGATTACGTAAATATATTAATTATATTAATGATATGATGATAGATCACGGTACCGGTTATAATGAATTAGAATATGATTCGAGAACAAACTATGCAGGCAGATTTAATGGATAAGATTTCAGTTATAATTAGGAATCGAAATGAATCCGAATATATAGGTTTTGCAATTCAATCAGTTATTGATCATTTTAAAGATCCAGAAATCATTATAATGGATAATAATTCCAATGATGATTCTATAGAAATTGTAAATTTGTTTTCGCTTAATACAAATATACGAATATTCAATATTGATAATTATAGTCCAGGTCGATCTATCAATGAAGCGGCGAACCAATGTAACAACGATATCATTTTAATTTTATCTGCCCATTCGCAAATTCATCAAATGGATTATGAATATGTTCAAACATGTTTAAAGGAGCATGTTGCTGTATTTGGTAAGCAAATTCCGATATACAAAGGTAAAAAAATAACACCTAGATATATTTGGAGTCATTTTGGAAATAACCCCGTTGTTAATTTATTTTCAAATATTGAAGAACGATATTTTTTACATAATGCATTTTGTTTTTATACTAAAGAACATTTAATAAAATATCCATTTGATGAAAAATTAGTAGGGAAAGAAGATAGATATTGGGCAATTGATCAAGTTAAACTTGGATATACATATCTTTATACGCCAAAAATAGAAATTAACCATTATTGGACAAAAAATGGTGCAACGTGGAAAGGCTTAGCATGAAATTAGCAGTTTATACAGCATTATTCACAGATCAACCAGATTATTTATATGGAGATCTTATACCATATGTACATGACAAAAATGGTATAGATTATATTGCATTTACTAATAGCGATTATTTAGAATCTGATTTTTGGGATATTCGTAAAATGGATATATGGCGGTCGGGTAGATGGACTGCTAGAAAATGTAAAACATCGCCAGAAGAATTGCTACCAGAATATGATGCTTGGTTATGGATGGATAACGAAATATATTTTACATACGATCCGCATGATTTATTTTCATTGCATCTAGATGGTTATGATTTGGCAGTGCATAAACATTGTGATCGTACCTGTTTATATCAAGAAGTAAATGAAACTGTTAATAGAACTCCGCCTCGCGATCCAAAAGAAATGATTCTCAATCAAGGATCGGAATACCAACAACAAGGATATCCAACAAATAACGGATTATATGAAAATGGTATATTATATCGAAGAAATAACGAAACCGTACGTAATTTTAATAAAACATGGTTTTCTGAAACAGCAAAATGGAACACTGAAGATCAAATTTCAATGATGTATTCATTATGGAAACACCCAGATGTTAAAGTTAATGCATTAAATCAAACATTTGTTTTGCATAACTATAAAAACACCTATTTGCCATTAACTGATCAATTTAAATGTTTACCTAGATCTAATCGATATGTCAAAAAATAAAATTTTATTGTTATTTACAAATCATCGAGTTGCAGAAAAACTATGGCCTATAATACCATTGCTATCTAATGAATATGAAATTGATTTATTTTGCGTTGGATTGTTTAGTTTAAATACGCCATGGATTGGTGATATTGACGAACGAATCGTTGCAATTAATAAATACAAACAATATTTTAATAACATAATTCAAGGGCCTGGCATAAAATATCATGGTGATAGTATTCATCAATCATTATTAGATTTTATTGATATAAGTTCATATAAGTTTGTAATTTATGACGACAATCGAGAAATGCAAGAATTTAATATTCCGCATTTTTATAATGAATGTAAACGTAGGAATATTAAAGTAATTGGCAATGTTCATGGAAATGAAGACGTTACAAAAGATGCATCTGGTACTAGTTATGATTTTAAAATAGAATTTAGTAATGGAGGTATTCCTGCTAACGATTCATTATCTAATGTAAAAATTGAACCTCAACATATATTAGTTATAACTAATTTTCTAGGAAATAGAGGTTCCATATTTCCTATTAATTTTAATCATGAATTTATTTACGAATCTGGAATTTTAGAATTATCAGGTCATTTTAATTTACCAATAAAGGTAAAAATTAAAGCACGACTTGATAAACCAGATTATCATAATGATGTTCAATATGTAAACAGTTTATTAGAATGCGATGTTATAACAAATTCAGAAAATATCGACGAATTGATAGCAAAGTCCGCGGTGGTTATATCAGCCCCATCAACATTAGCATTTAAACCAATTCAATTAGGAATTCCTACAGTTTTAATTAAAGGCTGCGGGCAAATTGGTAAATTTGATACATATCCCGGATTAGTAGAATTAAATAAACAACAAATTTTTGATTCTATTCAATATCAAATAGATCATGGTAAATTTAATGAATATATAAAAAATACAATATCTGGGGGGGATATATTTCAATCTTCCCAAAATTATGTTAAATATATAAAAACACTGATATGAAAATAGTTTATAGAATATCCGATGCTGGTTACAAAAAGGAAAAACCAAATTACATTGATAATGAAAAATGTTTAAATAATTTTGTTAATACATTTACTAATTGTGATCTTTATATCATAGCTGATAATTGCAGCGATGTTACGTTAAAGATGATCACTAAGTATGTTCATCCCGATAACATTCAAAAAGTATCTATAGGACATGGTGCGGGAACATTTAATTTAGCTTTAGACAATGCGTTGCAATGGGACGATGATGAGATAGTATATTTTGTAGAAAATGATTATTTACATAAGAAAGATTCGCTGAATATATTGCAGGAAGGTTTTATATTGGGAGCATCATTTGTTTCATTATATGATCATCCAGATAAATACTTGAGTCCACAAAATGGTGGAAATCCATATTGCGACGGGGGTGCAGAAGATACACGCGTGTATTTAACTAATTCATGCCATTGGAAAATTACAAATAGTACTACTATGACATTTGCATCTAAAGTATCTACATTAAAACGAATAGAACACATATTAAGAAAACATACAGCATCTACGCATCCTAATGATTATCAGATGTTTTTAGAATTGCGCAATTTAAATGAATTATTAATAACATCAATACCAGGATATTCAACTCATGGAGAAACTGCATGGTTATCCCCATTAACTGATTGGGCTTCAATATGATATCAGTAATTATACCAACATATAAAAGTCCAGATGCTTTAGATTTGTGCTTAAAATCAGCTATTACTGGCCAACGTAATAAAAATCAAATAATAGTTGTTGTTGATGGCTTTTATGACTTAAATAAAGATGTTTTAGAACGATGGAAACATTCAATTGATATACTGAATTTAGAAATTAATCAAGGTCTATGTCGGGGAACTAACCTAGGCGTATATAATGCTAAATATGATAAAATATTAATAGTAAATGATGATAATGTATTTCCTAGATTTTGGGATACAACACTAGAAGAAGAATGGGAACCGAATTCGGTAATTACGCCTAATCAAATTGAACCATATGCTAGCATATTTAAACAATTTATTATAGAAGATCTAGGCAGAGATCCTAAAACATTTGATTTAGAAGCATTTTGGCAATTTGATTATCATTATGCATCTGGCGATAAACAAGATGAAAGTGGATCTACATTACCTATATTCATAAATAAGTATGATTATATTCGTTTAGGCGGATGGGATGAAAATTATGAAATGGGTATGGTAGCAGATTGGGACTTCTTTTTAAAATGTTCTATGTCAGGTTTAAAAATGATTAGAACGTGGAATTTGCATTTTTATCATTTTGTTTCATTAACAACCATGACACCTGAAAAAGAACAGCAACGAATTAATTCGGAAATTGCTGGGCATGAATATGCTAAATACAAATGGGGAAGCCCCATTTATTCTAATCCACAAACAAATCAAAAATTTATAGTAACATTATGAAATTAAAAATTGGTATTATTGGAAAAGGATTTGTAGGATCCGCAGTAGAATTCGGATTCTCAGCACAAACAGGTGAGCAATTTGAATTAGGGAATCTTAAAATTACCATAATGAACATTAATACTTATGAAAAAAATCTAATTAAACTGAATCAACATCATATTTATACATGAAACAAATGTTATCAAAACTAAGGAATACATTGAGTAAAAGCAAAAACTTTTTTCAACGCATGTTATCAGATGCTCGATCAGGCGATGTATCGTCTAAACGTGTTATCGGCGTAGTTGGATTTGTGTCTTTGCTTGTTATAATGTTTGTTAACGCTCTTTATTCAAAATCTATTGCACCTGCAGAATATTTAGTTGATGCTATAGAATATATTGTTATTGCTGCCATGTTTGGAACTGTAGTAGACAAGTTTTCAAACCAACAAAAGAAACAAGATGATGAACCAACTGTATGAAAAAGGTATGAGTAGAATGAAAACAGGATTATTGATGTCAGTAGCAACAACAGTATCATTTCTTTGCACGTATTTATTAAATCTAACCATGGATAATGCAGAACAATACTTAGCAATCGTTGTTACTGTAGCATTAGATGGTATATTCGGAATTATTGCAGGAACTCGAAAGGAAGGATTTAAAACATATAAAGCTCTTAAAATTTTAAGAACTGGTATAGTTTGGATCATGTTTTTAACAACGTTGTTAATTATCGAAAAAGGATTTCCAGGAACAAGTTGGCTGAGTGAAACAATATTGTTACCATTTGTATTCTTCCAAATCATTAGTGCTTTGAAAAATGCTTCAATGGCAGGATTCATTGAAGGCAAATTACTAACAGACATATTAGATAAAATTGATTTACATAAAGGTAAAAGACAAAAAGATTAAGTTATGAAACTAGATACATCAAAAATCAAACAAGTTCCATTGCGAGAATCGCAATACATAAAAGAAGCAACCGAAAAGAAACAAATTGTACTTCATCATACTGCAGGTAACTCTTCTGGCGTTGGAACTATTAGAATGTGGGATACGGATGATAGAGGTCGCATTGCAACTTGCGTTACAATTTCAGGCAAAGGTCAATCAAAAGATACATATGATGGTGAAATTTGTCAAGCATTTTCATCTAAGCATTGGGGGTATCATCTAGGAATCAAACCAGATGTATTCAAATCAAAAGGTTTACCATACCGAGCATTAGATAAACATGCAATTGGTATTGAGATTTGTAACTGGGGGCCATTGGATCGAGTTAATGGCAAATTTTATAACTATGTAGATCGAGAAATATCTGCCGATCAAGTAACTGAATTAGAAACACCTTATAAAGGACATAAATTTTATCATCGATATACTGATGCACAAATTGAATCAACTCGTCAATTATTGGTATATTGGAATGAAACGTATGGCATTGACTTAACATACCGACACGATGACTTATGGACAGTATCAACACGAGCTTTACAAGGAGAACGGGGTGTTTATACTCATAATTCTTATCGCAAAGATAAATCGGACATTTATCCTTGTCCTCGTATGATTGCAATGCTAAAATCTTTGCAATGAATTATCGACACATTGCACTATCAATAACAATATTCTTATTGGGTCAAATTGTTGTTTGGGTTCAAGTAAATGGACCATTGCTTTGGCAGTGGGCAAGAAACTATAAATTAGGTTTAATGTTTTTAGGAGTTCCTATAACATGGGCGTTTATGGAAGCAACTCGTTATGCAGTATCAGGCTTCGGAGGACAATTTTGGCCTGGACGATTTACATCATTTGTTGCAGGTATCTTTATTTTTACCATAATGACATACATGTTTAAAGGTGAGGCAATCAATCTAAAAACTGCAGTATCATTAATGTTAGCGCTGTCACTTATTTTAGTACAGCTCTTTTGGAAGTAATGATATTTATTTAAAAAAGATATTATGTACAATAAATCATATATAAAACAAATAATTTCTGAAGAACTTGCGCAAGTTCGTTTGCAATTGTCAGAAGCAGTATCTAATTGGTCAGCTGTTGATAAATATTTACAGAATTCAGATGCTAAAGTATTATATGTTAATAATGCAGAAACATATGAATTAACCGATCCAAACTTGGGTTTGGTTTATATTATGGATGATGGTACTGCATATATAAAAAATTCAAAAAAACAAACATCGTGGATATTTACCGGAACAGGCCCCACAGCCGCATTAAGTATCGATGGCAACCAATTGGTTGTAAATACAATAGAAAAAGATACTAAATTAGATTCAACAAAATCTTTAGGCGATCGATTTAAAGAAGTAGAACGAAAGCGAGATAAAGATTCTGAAATGTATGAAATTGATATCTTTCAAACCGTATTAGATTGGTTAGGATTTATACCAGGATATGGTGATATTATCGATGCAATTAATGCTATTATATATTTTGCTCGCGGTAAATGGATCGATGGTTCTTTATCTTTAGTAGCCATCATACCAGTAGTTGGGTCTGGAATAAAATTAGGTTTAAAGGGTTCAATCGAAGCATTAGGTGGGTTGTATAAAGCTGAAAAGATCTGGGCAAAAGCTGCAACGGGTAGCGTTAATGATTTAGCAAACTTTTATCGAGAAGCTGCCCGTACGGGCAGATTGAGTTCAATTCAATTGCGAACAATGGCTAGAAAAGGCGATGAAATTGCCAAACTATTAAAACGAGGCTCAGCATATGTTCGTAAAAATCAATTAGCAATTCAAGCATTCGGCGTTAACGGTAGAGCAGTAGCAAAACAAATGGACGATGTTTCTGATACGGTCCGTAATTTAACAGTAACGCCGATTGAACGTTCATTTATTGGAAAAGTTGTTGATAAAATAGCTGACGTTGGAAAGAAGGGTGCCGGTGGTGTTATAAATTATACTACAGTAATCGGCCGAAGTGGCTTAGCATTATTTACAGCCGGAGGATCTGAGGCTGCAATTAATTTGATAAGAAAATTAGGAATTTCAAAACGAGAAATGAATTTGTTAAAACAAACAATGGATACCCGATTTATAAAAAAATTAGAAAAAAGTCCTTTAACGCTTGCAGGTATATTAAAATCAACACCGGGTATGAATGCGGCAGAACTTTCGCGATTAGGAATACCAGCAAACATTTGGCGAAGAAAAACAAGAGGTATGACTGAATGGTTAAATCAATTGAAAAAAAGCGATCCATTGCGTTATAAACAAGTTTCAAATGGAATTGCACGACGTGCAGCTAATGCTGAAAATCCATATTATATGGCATTTATTGGTGATGCATTTCAACAAGCTTCAAATATATTTAGACCGGGTGCTGTATTTAAAACAGGTGCACCTGATATGTTTGCTAGAATATTTAAACTGGATTCATATCGACTTTCAAATCCAAAGAATTTAGATATTGTTTCAAATGAAATTCAAGATTTAGGAGAAAAATTAGGAATTGATACCGAAGACAATCCGCAAGGCGTAATTATGCCAGCTATTTTTTATGGATTTAACAAGTATATAGTTGATGCATATAAAAAAGGACAAAACATTGCTCCGCAGCTTGCAACGGCCGGAGTAGTTGGAACAGTTGTATCGGCAGTTGGCGATATATTGAGTCCGGATGAAACAGTACCGGGCGGCGAAGTTGTACAAACAAATCAACCGGAAGCAGAACTGTCGACAATTAAAAATGATTTTCTTAATGCTCCGGGCACTACCTCCGAAAAATTAGCTAAATTGCAAGAAATGGGTTGGTCTGATGATGAAATTGAAACATTGAAAAAACAATTGGATATTGATTAATGTTACATGAATATCAAACACATAATGAACTTAATCCAAAGCTTTGGACATCTGATCAAACGATGCCAGATAAAGTTCGTAGTGGCTTTTTAAAGATTGCAAATGAATTCTATAAGTTTTTAGAAATTGATGCATCGATAATAGATATTGTACTAATTGGTAGCAATGCAAATTATAATTGGACGGATAATAGCGATATTGATATTCATATTATTGTAAATTATTTAGAAATTGGAAGCAATTTATTTTTAGTAGAAAATTACCTTCGTGCTAAAAAAAGTATATGGAGTTCAAAATATCCATTAAAATTCAAAGGAATGGATATTGAATTATATGCACAAGATTCAAATCAAGATTTGCATGGTTCGGTAGGAATATTTTCGTTGATGAAAAACAAATGGATTCAAAAACCAAATGCAGATGTTATTTCAATTGATGATGATTTGATTCAGCAAAAAGCACAACCATATGTACATGAAATTGAACAGTTATCAATGCAAGATCCAAATATTAATAAAAAAATAAAACGATTATTGATAAAATTGCAGAATTTGCGCAAAACTGGATTAGATGCAGCTGGTGAATATTCAATTGAAAATTTAGCATTTAAATATCTTCGTAATAAAGGTTTAGTAGATAGATTAAAAGAAATGTTACAGCAATCTTCAATGAGTCAAATGATTATGGATGAATCGGTACTCGAATCGTTAGCTCAACACGTAACAAAACAACGCGTATTATCAGAAACAGAATGGAACATGATTATTAAAAAAACCGGCGGCGTTTCTGATTCGCAAGGACAATGGAAACATCCCGGACGATGTACCATGATACCGGGTAATCAAATTACAATGCAACGGGTACCATATAAAGTATTAGGCATTGATGATACGGGCCATATGCAATTGATGCATCCGGAACAATCTTATACATATCCGGGCACTCGAGTATTTGAAATACCACATACGCCTCAATGGCAAACGGTTATGATGCAATTATTAAACAAAATAAGAAATGGGAGTAAATATGTCAAGTAAAGGATTAGGCGATGATATCAAACGCATAACAAGTGCAACTCGTTTAGATAAATTAGCAGAACAAATTGCTAAACTTTTAGATGAAGATTGTGGTTGTGATGAACGACAAGCGTGGCTCAACGAAAAAACAAAGAATTGGCCAATATACAAAAAACGAAACAAGGACGTAAATGGGAACAATAAGTAGAACGGGTATCACCGGCGGCGGAACGATACAACCTACGCACATAACAAATATCATTGATGCATTGGATGGAACTAGCACAACTACAACCGTTGTTGCAACAGGTTCATTTAGTGGATCGTTAGTTGGCACTCTAACAGGCACGGCATCATTTGCTACTAGTGCTTTAACAGCATCATTTGCTACAACTGCATTGAGTGCTTCTTATGCAACCACAGCATCATTTGCTAGTAACGTTCCAGCCACATCAAGTTATGCATTATCGGCATTGAGTTCATCATATGCAGTAACAGCATCATTTGCTCTTAATGCAGGTGGAGGTTCGGGAGTAGGCTTTCCGTTTACAGGTTCAGCTCAAGTAACAGGGTCGATGGGCATTACAGGTTCATTAGCGGTATCGGGGTCGTTAAGAATAGGCACCCCATTCGCTCAAAATGCACTAACCATTACTGGATCAACATTTATATCTGGATCACTCGTTGGGTTTGCTGGACAACTTGATACGAATACAAACCTAACTGCAAATAAAGATGGCATAATAAACTTGGCCGGACTTGGCGGGTCTGGGTTTACAGGAAAGTTTGTATTACCAAATGATCGACCAGATCAACCAGTTGCAGGTTCAATATATTGGGATGACGCCACTGAATACCTATATGTATACAATGCAAATAATGGCCTATGGAAACGAGTTCAATTAACTTAACTAATATTATAATCATCATATTTATATAAAAAAGGAACATATGAAACGTTTAACACGAGAACAATTACTTGGAATTCTTCGACACACCTTAACATTTGTAGGTGGTATCTTGATTGCCAAAGGACTTATTGATGAAACTGCTGCTACGGAAATAGTCGGCGGCATTATTTCACTAACTGGAACAATCTGGTCAGTATTAGCAAAGGACTAACGTGAAACGATTGAACGAATGTGGTTGTGGTTGCGGCGGAGCCAAAGGCGGATGTCAAGATTCCGAAAACACCAATTACATGTTTTTTGGCAATTTAAAAACAATCAAAAAATATGTGGATGCCATGTTGCAAATGGATCCGAGTCAAGTTCAACGCATGTTGAGTAATGGGCACGATTGGGCAGCAGATCATGTTGCTACTTCAAAAGATGACATTCAAGAAGTAGGCGATTTCTTAATGAATGCTATAGGGCATCACGATAATGAAATGCATGGCTTCGGAGGCAATACCACACAACCACAATTCGTTCCCGTTGGATTTAAAGATCAACTTAAACAAATGATGCCAGAACGCATTGAAAAAACAGAAGCAGGATATTTTGCTACTACTAAATCAGGACGCAGATTATCTAAACGTCCAAAATCAAAACGTGCAGCACTTAAACAACTTGCTGTGGTAGAGATTTCGAAACATCGAAAATAATGGAAAAGCTAAAACATTTATTGATTGAAGCAAAAACAGGTTGCCCCATTGCAACACAGGACATCGATATGAATCTTAAGAATCGGCAAACTGCAATTGATAAATACTATTATGGTCCAGCTAATCCAGATAAACCAGGCAACTATTGGAAAACTGCTGCTAAGCGTTGGAAGATAGATGAAACTACAGCAAAAACTATGAAATGTGGTAATTGTGCAGCATTTGATGTTTCAGATAAAATGTGGAAGTGTATGCAAAAGGGCATCGAAGGCAATGAAAAAAACGTAGATGCCATGGCAACAGTTGAAAAAGCTGATTTGGGATATTGCAATTTTCTTCATTTCAAATGTGCAGGATCTAGAAGTTGTACGGCTTGGGTAACAGGTGGAGCTCTAGATGATAAGGATCTAACACGATGATGAAACTAAAAAACATATTGATTGAAAAGAATGTTGTTGATCCAAAAGAATTAGCAAAACCATTTTTCAAAGAATTTGCAAAACAAATGAAAACATCTCCTAAGTTTTCATATTTAGGATTAAAACGCAAAGAACATGTATTTAGTGCACCTATTGAAGATTTGGGTACATTGAAATTAATATTTTCAAAAGCAGAATTTGTTGCTAAAGTTTGTGATACGTATGCATACTTCGGTATTGTATATTTGCTTAATGGATTAGAACAATTTGATGCAACGGTTTGCTTGATAAAAAAATCAAAGAATTCATTTGAAACCAAATTGTTTGATGATGCTGACTCTGAGTTTAACAATTCAAAAACAAATTTTGCTAACATAATAAAAAACATGATGTAATGTTAAGTTATAACATATCAAAACCCGTATACTCTGATATTCAAATTTCTAAACCATTGCCCGATGACGTTGCCGAACATGTATTATTAAATTATACGTGTCATGTAGATCATGAAGGATTTGATTTAAACGAAATAGAACAAGCATATTACGCACATAATAACATCTCATTAGAACATGATACAACATGGTATAAAGACGGCGATGCAGCAAAGGGCGCTCATGCTATCATTCAGCCATGGCTTACTCAACATGAACAATCTGCATTGATTCTTGATCATAGTCAATTTGTTTTTAGATATCCATTATCAGGAGATGCAGCAGATCAAGTACGCCGATATGCAAAACAACGTCCCGAACTTCTTCGCATTTTAAGTACCAGTTTCAAATGCGGATTAGATTTATGTATTGATTATATAGATGATGACCGAGTTATGCCCGTAGTACATATTGAATGGGACTATGCTAATGTATCAGATATGTTAGTTGATGTTAGTTATGTAGAAACGGTATTAGAATATACGGATTGGAATGAAATAATATCTGTTATCAAACGATTCAACAGATTATCAAAACATTCATTAGATGCATTTCAACAAGCTGATTTTAGATCCATGTTATTGTTTGGATGCAAATCATATAAATTGATTCCTACATTATGATATTTATATTAAATTAAGGATAACATGATACGTTTAGTTGATTTATTGTCAGAAGACCTTCGCCGATGGGTAAAGGAAAAATGGACAGATCAACATGGACGTCCTTGCGGTAATGATAAAACCAAAGGCGTTAAAAAATGCCGACCATCTCGTAAAGTTTCTAAAGATACTCCTAAAACATGGAGTTCATTTGATAAAAAAGAAAAGACATCTTTAGTCGCACAGAAGCGAAAAGTAGGAATGGGTAAACGTACTCCTAAGGCAGAAGGTGCAATTGAAGAAGAAAAGAAAGCAAAACGAGATTCATGTTATTACAAAGTAAAAGCACGATACACTCGCAATGGAGGAACATGGCCATCGGCATATGGATCATTAGCATTATCAGCATGCAGAAAGAAAGGTGCAAAAAATTGGGGTAAAAAATCATGATACGGTTAAAATCATTATTGACTGAAGGTTCTGCACTTACTGATGATTTCATGAAAAAAATAATGCAATGGGAGAATAGTATTAAGTCAGGATGGAACGATAAAAAACAACGTTGGTTTCCACATAAAAGTTTTGAAGGAGGCAATCCTACTATTGCATATGGACACAAAGTAACAGATCAGGACATTCGTAGTAATCGATTTAAAAATGGTGTTACACAATCAGAAGCAATTGAATTACTAAAAAATGATTTATTTGCAGCATCGCAAAAAGCTGCCGGATTAATCGATTCATATCAATCATTACCTGTAAATGTACGGCAAGCATTAATCAATGCTGCATATCGTGGAGAATTGAAATCCACAAACAAAACAGTAAAGTTAATGAATGCTAGTAATTGGAAAGCTGCAGCTGACGAGTATATCAATCGAGTTGATTATAAATCAAATTCGGGAGTTCGTAAACGAATGGATTGGAACAGAGAACAATTCTTAAGTTTTAAACAAACAGTTAAAGATAATTGGGGTCGTCCCGAATCAAGTAAATGGTTTGGATTTAATCCTAAAACAAACAAATACGAACAAGGACCAAATAAAGGGAAAACATATTCACAAGTTACTACAAAATCTAAGACTAGTAAAACGTACGTTGTAAAGTCTGGAGATTCGTTAAGTGTAATTGCGCAAAAATATAGTACTACAGTTGATTCACTTAAAAAAATTAATGGATTAAAATCAGATACTATTCAAATTGGCCAAAAGCTAATTATTAAATAATTTGGATTAACATACAAATTTATATATAATAAGTTATGAATCAGAATTTCATAGAACAATTATTTATTGATTCAATCAATGTAATGGCAACCGGAGATTGGGAATGGCCTGACCCATGGGATAAACAACGACGAATTCGTTTTTTAACTGAATCATTACGTTATGCTACGGATCGAGAATTATATGAACAATGTGCAATTATACGCGATGTCAAAGAAAGTGTTGAAGAAACCCTCTAAACGAGGCAAGCATCAAGTTGTGTTACACAACGATACACACAATACGTTTGATCATGTAATAGGATGCATCATGGATGCGTGCAATCACAATGAACTTCAAGCACATCAATGTGCTTTAATTGTGCATAACGTAGGCCGTTGTGCAGTATTTATAGATACGCATGATGCCTGCGAAGCCGTATATGAATATTTTATTAAATGCAATTTAACTGCAACACTAGAAAAACATGTTAAGAAAAATTCGTAATTACATTATTCGTTTCCGAATTGCATTGTTGCATGCAACTTATCATCGCAATATGCGCCGTATGGAAGCAGCTCGAAAAAAACTTGATATCATTAAGTTTAAAACATATGCATACCGTGCAGAAGATGCATGGCGTAAAATAGTTATATTAACAGAAAAACAAAAACAAAATGGGTAAAAAATCAGCACACACAGGAATGTCTCCAAAAGATCGTTCTGCAATACTTATGGACAAGTTTATTACTAAAAACTTGAAACGAAATAAAAATATGCCGGTATTATCTGGTATACGTAAAGATCCAAACATTCCGATCCATATGTGGCCATTGCAAGATCAAATTGAATATTGGGAAAATCGTACGGATGCAGATCGTTTCAATGATAAGTATCCAATATATTCTTTTTGGCTCGACGAAGTTAAACAACGATCCAAAGTTCATCCAACGTTCTTCATATCAAAAATTAACAAGTTAGGGGACATGGTAAAGGAAATGTATGCATCAAAAACATTTCCACGTGATGCAGTTAATATTTTAAAAACACATGGTTTGTATTGATGGAAGAAAAGCAATACAAATACATTTATGGTATCGGCAAAACGGCATTAGATATTCCAGAAAGCGAAATACGCTATGCAATGGAAAATACTAAATCTAATGCCGAAGCTGCTCGCTTTCTTAAAATATCATTTACTACTTATAAAAAGTATGCTCGAATGTACGTAGATCGCGATACTGAAAAAACTTTATATGAGCTACATAAAAATCAATTTGGGGTAGGCATACCAAAAGACGTCTGCAAAGCCAATAAAGGTATATATTCAATTGATAATATCCTAACAGGCAAGCATCCTAACTATCCTACCTGGAAGCTACGAAATAGATTGTTGGCATTGGCAATACTTCCAGAACAATGCAATTCCTGTGGTTATGCAGAACGCCGAATAACCGATGATACCGTTCCGTTACTTTTAGACCATATTGATGGAGATGAAACAAATCATTGCATAGAAAATCTTCAAATGCTTTGTATCAATTGTTATTATCAACAAACAGGCAATCCATTTAATCAAGACAAAGAACGTTATTGGAATTACAATCTACTTGAGTGATATTTATTAATATGATATCTATGAAGAGTTTATTTTTAGAAGGTCGCTATGATTCTTTAGTAACCACCGTATCAAATAAATTGCTTGGTATAATTAAAGAAAGCTACACAGCAGCATCCGATCCAGCAGGCCGATACGGCAGTGTAAAGATCTTTTACAAGCAAGGAGAAACGGTTCCAGAAATTGAAGATGATGAAACTCAACCTAAAATATATTTTGAAGAGGTAGAGAACGCAACCATCCCGGTAGAATTTTATTTGCAACTCAAAGTGCAATGGATTGAAGGTTTGGATGATCTTCGATTTGGAGGCGATGCATACAATGATTCCAAACGCAATGCAGATCAACCACCTTTAATTGAAGTACGGTTCCAAATTGATCCGGCAGAATATCCTCGCGTATTAAGTAGCATTGCAATGAATCTGCGTAATACGTTGCGTCACGAAATTGAACATGTTACGCAATCAGGTTGGAATACAATTGATGGCAAATACATTTCATCGGATGCAGCACTTAGAAATAAAATTGAAGCTGGTAATCTACCTCCAGCTCGTTATTTTACGCTGCCAAAAGAAATACCAGCAATGCTTCAAGGATTGTATTTTAAGGCAAAGAAAAGCAAACAGCCATTCAAAATGATAGTAGATGAATATTTATCTATGTGGGTAGAAAATGAAACAATTACTCCACAAGAAAAAGAAAACATATTAACTACATGGAGAGCATATCTTCCTAAATTAGCAATACGGCAGGAGTTATAGTGATTAGATTGAAAACACTTTTAGAAGTTCAATTGATCAAAGAAGCACTGCCTTTAGATAAAGCACGTGAATATGTTTCTATGCAACGTAATCCAAACATTGAACAACAACAAGATTCAGTGTTGAGTGCATTGGCAGCATTGCCAGATACTAAATCATCACGTAGATTGGATCGCATCGGCGTACCATATGAGTCTAAAGAATTTGACATGGATATTAGCGATTTGAGTGATGAATATACTGGGTTTTGGTATGAAATTCGAGACATAATTAATCGTATAGACCGTATAGATGGTAAACCAGAATACAGTACGCGTATGCCTGATTGGGAAGATTTGATATCGGGTACGGTAGCAGATGAATATGGACGTAAAACAAAAGTGTCTAAATGGATTACTGGTCTTGTTACTAAAATTGAAATTCAACACAAATTAAAAGAAATTGAAAAATACATCAAAAAAGATGAAAAGGGCCGAGAAACGTTGATGGGCCAGCGTCCAATGGAAGATGTTCGCAAACAAATCAAAGAAGAAGCGCTTAAACATATCAATAAGCTTGTAGACAATTATAACAAAATTCCAGAAGTTAAATTGTATCGAGAAAACAAAGTTAAATCGTTTTATATTGTATTTTCAAAACATCGATACGATGTAGCAGGAATGAGTACGGGTCGTGGATGGACAAGCTGCATGAATTTATATACTGGAATCAATGCACATTATGTTCAACATGATGTTGAAGCTGGAACATTGGTTGCATATTTAGTTCGTAATGATGATTTGAACATTAAAAATCCTGTAGCACGCGTTGCAATCAAACCGTTTGTTTCGTTAGAAGATCCAAGCAACGTATTGTATCAAGCAGAACAAAAAGTATATGGTACGCCGCCAATTGGATTTTTAGACGAAATTAATCGATTGTTAGGTGCAGTACAAACAAACAAACAAGGCATATTCAAATTAAAAGATACATTGTATTGTGATACTGGGTTAGATACCGTGACGCGTTGGTCAGATCCAAAGATTCAAGAAAAAATTTCTGCAATGATTAAGGACCGGCGTTTAGCTACGACTACTGATGAAGTAAAATATATTTTATATCATTATGTACAAGGCGGATCCAATCTTTTAGAAAAAATAAAAAGCGAAATGATATTTCAGGAATCAGATAAATTATATGTATCTGCACCAGATCTAAACATCATATACAAAGTAGATATACCATATTCGCCTATTGCATTTAAACAAGTTAATACATTTGATATAACTCCGCAACCAGCATCATTTGAAAATTTTCCGCGAATTGCAAAGACTTTAGTACTTCGACACATGGATATTGATTCTTTTGAAGCATTGTCGACAAACATTACGGGTCTATTAGAATTAAAAGACTGCACAATTGAAAGTTTTAAAGGATTGCCGGCAGGACCTACCAACCTATCTATTCAAAACAGTGAGGTTAAATCTTTTGCTGGATTGCCTCAAACTGTCAACATTGTATATTCAATGAATTGCGAAATGTCAATGACAGTTGACGAATTAATTCGAGACACAAAACAAACCGGCCTTACAGAATTAAATCCAGGTAGCGATTTTTATTCTGGTTATAATGTTGAACGAGCAAACCGACGGTATCCATTAGCTGCCGATGTATGGAAACTCATGCAGCAAAAAGAACCAAATTTTACAAATTACGATGATAGTGTTATACCAATTGTATATGCACGCGTAGTTACAGACATATTAAATCAACTTCCAACCATAACGCATTGGGCAAGTTACAGTCGAGAAACATGGCTAGCTCAGGCCAAATTAGAACTAAATATTAAAAACGAATACTTAAGGTGATATATGACATTACATGAATCGCAAATACCAGTAGCAGAAGCATATTGTGCCGAATGCTTAATTGAAACAATCAAATCTGCAGATGAAAATCCAGAATATGTAACCATCAAGGAAGCTGGAATCAATGAAGCCGAATATCAAGGCCGCAAAGTGCAATTGGGCAAACCAATGCGTGGCGATGTTAAAAAATTCAAAGTCTACGTTAAAAATGCCAAAGGCAACGTTGTAAAGGTCAACTTCGGCGACCCTAATATGCGAATACGTAAGAGCAATCCCGCACGTAGGCGTTCATTTAGAGCAAGACACCGTTGTCATACTGCTAAGGACAGAACCTCGGCAAGATATTGGTCTTGTAGAAAATGGTAATTTGGATTTCACAAAACATTTTTATATATTTTTGCCATGGAAAAGATTGAAGTAACTATGCAGGAAATTTGGCAAGCAACTCGTCCAATCATACAAAAGAGCAAAAAAACTTACACTCGCAAGAAAAAACATAAAAAACAAGACGAATAGGTTGGAATGTAACTCTTTATTTCATATTATATAGAAAATAAAAAGAGTTATGAAAAACAAAAAAGTTATTGGTGTGCCAACCTTAGTAAATGGCAATCCGCAAATTATCGAGTTTGGTACAAACAAAGACATTACCAACTTGTTTCGTCCTATCATGATTAAGCATGCATTTGACAATGATGAGATATTGTTGTTTGATGAAGAAACCGGCCGAGCCAAACGCATGAACAAGTCCGGTATTGAATTAGAAGACATTAAACAATCACAACCAACACCACAACCTATGCCACAAGAACAAGATGCAGTACTTAGTTTGATTCAGAATGCTTATAAAATTAAGCCTGCAACATTGGAAATGTCCGACATCAAATGGAAATATTTGGTTCGGTCTGCAGTGCGCGGTAAAAACATCATGATGGTTGGCCCTGCAGGTTGTGGTAAGACGCAAGCCGCAAAAGATCTTCCCGTGGCAACCAATCGACCTTTCTATTATTTTAACTTGGGTGCAACGCAAGACCCTCGAGCAACCTTGATTGGTAATACGCATTTCGTTGATGGTCAAACATCGTTTGATGAATCGGCATTTGTCAAGGCAATTCAAACCGAGAATGCCGTTATTCTATTGGATGAGTTGTCTCGTGCGCACCCTGAGGCTTGGAACATCTTGATGACAGTATTAGATGAGGGTCAAAGGTATCTGCGATTGGATGAAGATATCAATTCACCTACCATTCGAGTTGCATCAGGTGTATCATTTATTGCAACAGCAAACATTGGTACCGAATATACATCCACTCGGGTATTGGACCGAGCATTAATGGATCGATTTGAAATCATTGAAGTTGATATCTTGTCACTATCCCAAGAAGAAGATTTATTGACAAAACGATTCCCAACCGTGAACCGCAGTTTGATTCATGCAGTAGCAGACATTGCAGATGCAACTCGTAAAGAATGGAGATCAGAAGATGGTAAACTTACCACAATGGTATCCACTCGTATGACGGTGCGCGTATGTGAATTGTTGGCAGATGGGTTTTCTTTATCAGAAGCCGCTGAGGTATCAATCCTTCCTTTCTTTGATGCATCTGGTGGTACGGATTCTGAAAGAACCTTTGTTAAGCAAATTATCCAAAAGCATATGGCAACCGAAATGAAGGACATCTTCAATACTGGTGTTGATGGTGAAGGACAAGAAAACCCATTCTAATTTTTCATAGCTCAAAAGAGGCGACAGAAATGTCGCCTTTTTTTCTGTTTTTGGTTGGAAACTGAATAGTAATTTCATATTATATATAAAATAAAGAGCATATGAGTATTTTAGGTAAATTTGATGGCAAACGATATTATTCAAAATCAGCATCTAGCTTTTGGTTAAGTGATGATTTTGATACAGACTTCAAACGAGGTGATGGTATTGACTATACCAAGTTGGCTGCAACGCAACGGGCCATTGCCAATTTCGTTAACATTGTAACCGGCAAATCAATTCCCGTAGTATTTCAATCCACAGATGCAAGCTATACCGATGGCGAGTCTGTTGTGATTGGCACCAAACTCGATGATAAGAATTTTGATCCAGCTGTTGGATTAGCATTACATGAAGGGTCGCATATTGCATTGACTGACTTTAACATGTTTAAAGGTGGCATCTTGGCAAGTACGCCAATGGCACAAATTGTTCGAATGAATGGACTTGATCCGGACATGACAATGCAACACCAAGACTTTGTGATCATCAAAGATTTATTGAATTGGATTGAAGATCGACGCATTGACTTTTATATCTATACTAGTGCTCCAGGATATCGTATGTATTATGAAGCAATGTATGATAAGTATTTTAATGACAAAGTTATTGATAAGGCATTGATAGCTAATGAGAAGTGTCAAGAGACATGGGATGATTACATGTTTCATATCATCAATCTAACTAACCCTAACCGCAATTTGAAAGCACTTGCAGCATTGCAAGAAATTTGGAATGTGATTGATCTTCGAAACATTCAAAGATTGCAATCTACCGAAGATGCATTGTTAGTTGCATGCAAAGTATACAAGCTTGTTAAGGATGCTGTAGCAGAAGCAGAAGAAAAATCAGATGAAGAGCAACCGCAAGATGGAGACCCTCAGCAAGGTGACGGTGGTACAGGTCAAGGTGATGGCGAAGGCGATGATGGTGATGAAGATGGTGAGGACGAAGCTTCAGATGATGCAACTAAAGGTGGTGTTGATAGTGCGTCTTCGTTGTCAGCAAATGACCTTAAGAAATTAGAAAAGGCAATTGAAAAGCAACGAGATTTCCTTAAGGGCGACAACAAGAAAACAGGTAAGTTGAATAAAACGCAAGCAAGCATCGTTAATGCTATCCGCGAATCGGGTACGGAGGTTCGTCAAGTGGCAACAAATGAATCAGGTACTTCCGATTTTGTTGATACAATTGTTATTAAAAAGTTGACTCCGGGTATCATTGCAGCAATGCCTCATTTATTTTCTAGTAGAGCAGATGATTATGTTGCAGGCAAGTTAAATTATGCAGCCGATGTAGCAACCAATCAATATCGTGTTAAATCGCTTATTGAAAATGATCAAAACATTACGCAAGGTATTATTTTAGGCAAGACATTGGGACGCAAGTTGCAGCTTCGCAATTCGGATCGTACCTTGAAGACCACTCGTTTGCAAGCCGGTAAGATTGATCGCAGATTGATTTCCCAATTGGGTTATGATAATGCTAACGTGTTTCATCGCATTGTAACGGATCAGTTCAAAAATTATTTTATTCACATTTCAATTGATGCATCTGGCTCAATGGCAGGTGAAAAGTTTCGCAATGCCATTATGTCAGCCGTTGCAATTGCACAAGCTGCTTCTATGACAACTGGCATCCGTGTGCAAATTTCATTGCGTGGTACCGAATCGTCGACGGGTGGCAAAGAAAAAGCAATTACGGTTTATGCATATGATTCGGCTCATGATAAAATGAGTAAGATTCGTAACTATTTCAAATATTTAGATACGTTTGGGTGTACTCCAGAAGGGTTAGCATTCAAGAGCATTGAGCAAGACATTAAGCGCGATGCAAAAGGTGATGAATGCATCTTTATCAATTACTCGGATGGATACCCAACCGATGTATCAGGCGTTGCTTATCATTATGATGGTGTTCAATTCACTCGCAGAGTTGTTAATGGATTCCGCGAATTAGGTATCAATGTTATTAGTTATTTCATCACCGGAAGCGGATATAGTTATGATAATACTCCATTTCATACCATGTATGGACTTGATGCTAAATTTATCGATCCCAAGAATATGCAAGAAGTTGCAAGAACATTGAATTCCAAATTCTTGGAAATTGCTAGGTAAATATTTATATTAAATAAACAGTTATAAAAAGGATAAACAAGTTATGGCAAAACAAATCGAATTTAATTCAGATGCTCGTGCGAAATTGAAAGCAGGTGTTGATGCATTAGCAGACGCAGTTAAAACGACATTAGGCCCAAAAGGTCGCAACGTAGTAATCAGCAAACCGTTTGGTGCTCCCCATGTAACAAAAGATGGTGTTACGGTAGCAAAGGAAATCACACTCAAAGATCCTGTTGAGAACTTGGGTGCACAAATGGTTAAAGAAGTGGCATCCAAGACAGCCGATAATGCAGGAGACGGAACCACAACGGCAACAGTGTTAGCACAATCATTGGTAACAGCAGGACTTAAGAGTGTTGCAGCTGGTGCTAATCCGATTGATTTGAAACGAGGAATGGATAAGGCAGTCGGCGTAGTAGTTGGAGAACTTAAATCAATGTCTCAAGAAGTTGGTGTTGATGCTGATAAAGTAAAACAAGTTGCAACCATATCAGCAAACAATGATGATGCTATAGGTTCACTTATTGCTGAGGCAATTCGTGTAGTAGGACGCGATGGTGTCATTACAGTTGAAGAAGCAAAGGGTACTGAAACTGAAGTTAAAACGGTTGAAGGAATGCAGTTTGACCGAGGTTACCTATCTCCTTACTTTGTTACCAATCAAGAAAAAATGTCTGTGGAAATGGACAATCCATTTGTATTGCTAGTAGATGGCAAAGTATCTTCCATGAAAGAATTGCTGCCCATACTTGAGCCAGTAGTTCAATCAGGACGTGGCTTATTGATTGTAGCAGAAGATGTTGATGGCGATGCACTAGGAACTCTAGTTGTGAATCGCATCCGAGGTGCATTGAAAGTTGCAGCAGTAAAAGCTCCAGGCTTTGGAGATAAGCGCAAAGCAATGCTAGAAGATTTAGCAACATTGCTAGGAGCAACGGTAGTGTCTGAAGAGACGGGATACAAGCTATCAGAAGCGTCAATGGACATGTTGGGTCATTGTGAGAAAGTTGAAATTACTAAGGATCGTACAACTATCATTAATGGCTACGGCGAATCAGAAGCAGTTCAACGACGCATTGAATCAATTCGTTATGAGATTGAAGAATCCAAATCAGATTATGATCGAGAAAAGCTTCAAGAGCGATTGGCTAAATTGGCAGGCGGAGTGGCTGTATTGTATATTGGTGCACCAACTGAAACTGAAATGAAAGAAAAGCGTGACCGAGTAGATGATGCATTGGCAGCAACCAGAGCAGCAGTTGAAGAAGGCATTGTTGCAGGCGGGGGAGTTGCTTTGATTCGATGTGCAGCTGCATTAGACGCAGTAAAAACAGTGAATGAAGATGAAAAGTTAGGTGTAGATATTGTTTGCAAATCATTGGAAGCGCCACTTGAACAAATTGTTACGAATGCTGGCGGTAACGGTAAGGTAGTATTATATCACGTACAAGAAGGCAAAGAAGCACATGGTTACAATGCTCGTACCAATGAATATGGTGATATGATTGAAATGGGTATTATTGATCCAACCAAAGTAACCAGAACGGCAATTGAAAATGCAGTATCTATTGCTTCAATGATTTTGATGACCGAGTGTGTAATTGTTGATGAGCCTTCAAAAGATGAAGAGCCGCAAATGCCAATGATGTAATATATGAATTTGATCAAATCATTATATCGCCATGGTGATGCAATGTATATTGTTATCAAGAAAAACCCCGTATCAGGGTTCGCTCATAAGATAGGAGATGAACCTGATATGGAATATGTTAAGTTGTATATGGAATGGGTTGGTGCAGATCATGTTTTACGATCCGAAACCCATTTCATATTTTGTGAAACCGTACAAGATGCAAAAATTATAGAAGATGAATCTGTTATTGATACTGTTAATTAGTGCGTGGATCGTATCCATGTTGTGGTTAGGTTGGCACGCTGTATGTTATTGGGCATATGAAATTAACAAATGGTTTGAAATGAATTTGGGTTGGTTCTTTGTTAATGGACGTAAGCAATCTGCATGGGCAGAATACTTGAGAAAAAAATATGGAAATGAATAATATTGAACACGATTATCTTAAACTACTATACGATGTGTTTAAGAATGGAGAATTGAAGGAAGGCAGAAATGGCAAAACACGTTCTGTGTTTGGAAGACAGATTCGCCATGATATGAGTGAAGGATTTCCTTTACTTACAACTAAGAAGATGGCGTGGAAACAAATTGTAACTGAGTTATTGTGGTTCCTCCGCGGTGATACCAACATTAAGTTCCTTGTTGATAATGATTGTCATATTTGGGATGGAGATGCTTATAAGAATTACATCAGTAAAACAAATGAATACAAAGGTGATTGGCCAGATACCATGGAAGAATTCATCAACAAAATTAGAACTAATGATGAGTTTGCTAAGAAGTGGGGCGACCTCGGACCTGTGTATGGGGCTGGTTGGCGTAATTGGAATGGTGAAATAGACCAAATCCAAGATTTAATTAGTGAACTTAAAACAAATCCTGACTCAAGACGATTAGTGGTATCAGCTTGGAATGTTGGAGAACTTGATCAAATGGTTTTACCACCCTGTCATTATGGATTTCAAGTTTATACGAGAGAGTTATGTAGTGGTGAACGTAGAAATTGGGTCATCAAAAATAGAAGTCAACAAATGCCTAAGTTTTTTGATAGATTAGGATGGGAAGGTAATGTTGCTGAAGTTCTTGAAAATTTTAATGCCCCAACCAGAGCAATCTCTCTAATGTGGAATCAACGTTCTGCAGACATGTTCTTAGGTTTGCCATTCAATATAGCTAGTTACGGATTGTTACTGGAAATCATTGCTAAAGCAGTTGGTATGGTACCTGATGAGTTGATTGTCAATATCGGCGATGCTCATTTGTATTTGAATCATACAGAGCAAGCTAAAGAACAAATGCATCGAGAGCTGTATCCACTACCGAAACTTAACATTAATACGGAATGGTGGCCAACGGAGAGTGGCGAGTGTGGAGAAGGTCCATTAGATGCAACGGCTGTGTTTAATGGATTTAAGGATGACAATTTCTGCAAGTGTTTGGTAGAAGAAGACATTCAGTTAAGCAACTACCAATCACACCCAACAATTAAAGCCGTTTTATCAAATTAAAAAAATATAAGTTATGGGATCAGTTATAGATTACATCGAATGTCCTAATTGCAAAACAGAAGCATATAGTGACTTTTATTACAAAACAGGAGAAGAATACGTTAACTGCAACAACTGCGGTTATCACTACTCAGCAACCATTAAAAATAGAAATAAAAAGCTTACCGAGCTAACGGAGTCAGATTGGGAAATTTCTGAACTAAAAAATCCATATGGTGCATACCGGTATAAAATGGCAGGTGAAGTTGCAACGGCGTGTGGTTCATTAGAAACTCCAGAAGATGCAGATCGGTTTCGAGCAGAAATGAAACTTGAATATCAAGAGCATGTTGAATTTGCACAAATAAGTAGATTGATCGATGGCGATATCATTACAGAGGACGTTGTTATTGGTATCTAATAGTTATGAATAAAATTGTTGAAATTTTCAAGCAATTCAAATTAGAATTGATGTGGATATATGCATTTATGCTGCTTACGGAATTGTCTAATTTAGCAACACCATTCTTGCTTGGTAAAAGTATTGATGGATTGATTGCTGGTAGTTGGTGGTGGTTGATGTTGTTGGGTGCATCTTATTTCTTGTCGACATTTTTTAATTACAAAAGAATGGTGTATGATACAAAAGTATACACTAAAATATACAACAGTATTGTGTTTAGATTCTTAAAAAATGATGAATTAGATACTTCAACAAAAATTGCACGAACTGATATGGCCTATGAAATTGTGCATGTACTGGAAGGTTATGTTCACTACTATATTGCAACCATAGTTACAATTATTGGTTCAATTGGATTCATCTATTCAGAAAATTGGCGTGTTGGTGCGTTAGTTAGCATAGCAGCAGTTCTTATCACAGCAACTGGTATTCAGTTTTATAAAAAGCTTCAACAATCAATACGTTTGCGCAATAACCATTATGAAACAAAAGCAATTGCAATTGAATTAGGATACTTGCAATCAATTTCATTCTTTGAGCGCATGAAACGATTAAACATATATGACTCCACACTGCAAGGAAAGAATTGGTTCGTTATTGGATTGATTAAAAATTTGTTTTTGTTTATAGCAATAATTTTATTAGTATTAACAACAACCAACATTACTATTGGCAGCATAATTACGGTGTATTCCTATGTAAATAATTTTTTAATTGCATTGTTATCAGTACCTGTTGCTATTGAAATGTATTCTCGACTTGGTGATGTTTTGAAACGAGTTCATTAATATGAAAAAACCAGACAACGTTTCCGATAACCCAGGTTTGCTACCTTATGCTAGCAACGTTGGAGCACCGGCTATCATAGTAGACGATATTAAGCATTGGAAGCAAACACGTGTTGCTAATGTTAACAAACAGTTTCTATCTAAGTTTGAAGAACTCAAACAAGAATATCAAAAGCTAATTGACGAATACAAATGGAACGATCTTGTATACAAATCAAAGTTTAGCTTCGAACCAGTAATTAACGAAACATATCATTTGTATAGTAGAGACAATGGCGAATTGTTTTTATCGTTGATTGAATCAAATAGATGGACACAAAATTATATAGCAAGTTTTAAATACAATCACGATAATAAATGGATAAAAGTTTAAAAAAATATTTTATCATAGCATTTGCTGCGTTTATTCTAGAAACAGCATCAACTATGTATATTGCAACAGTTGCAGATCGCAGCATCACAATGATATTTTGGGCATTCATTGGACCATTCCTAAGTCTTCCCTTTGTAGGTTATATGGTTGAATCAAAAACATGGCCAGAACGATTTCATATGGCGTTGGCATCAGCTGTAGGTTATACAATAGGTGCATTAACAGTTTATTTAGGAACTTTATGACAACAGATGATATTAAAATAGTACACCTCAAAAGCAATGCACAACGATTAGAAACATGGATTGCCATGATCAACGGAGAGATAGTAGGACACATCTACATGGAACGGGAAGATGATCTCAAAATTAAATTCCTTGATGCTTGGGTACATGAAGAGCATCGACGCAAAGGAATATACAGAACATTGTGGGAAACGCGTTGGGAGTATGCACGGCAACGATACAAAGGCTACAAAGTTTATGCTTGGTGCAAACCTGCATCGTTGCCATTGCTCCTGGAAAAAGGATTTGATGCTGGAGAAACATGCACTTATGTTGAAAAGATTTTAGAATAATTTTGGATATTATCTATTAATATCATATATTACATAAAAAAGTATATGGATATTGTTTGTGTAAATTCAAAGAAGGACGTATTTCAACTTGTAAATGCTCAAGGTGAAGTCCTATTAACGGGTACGCATGATGAATGCATAATGCGATTAGCTGATATGACTTATTATGAAGATCAAGCTGCATATAGTTTTCATTTGCGATTAGGAGATTTTTAATGATGGTCAGTTCATCTAGGGGTTAGGATACAAGATTTTCATTCTTGTCACACGGGTTCGAATCCCGTACCGACTACGAAAAGTACCTCTGACGCATACCGTAAGATCTGCGCACTAGCACGAGGTCTTTTTGTTATTGGGAAGTTGGGAAACCATATAACCACATAACGCACCCAAGTAAGACCGATTGATCAACGGAAACTGCTTGGGTTTTTTACTGTACATATTTATATTAAAGGCCAGTTATGAAGCACGTATACACGCTTATTTGGATGCTAGTTAGCACCCTATCTTATTCTCAGTATTGTCCCGCATTAGGGCCAGATCAAATACTTCCTTGTGGAGTAAACTCAACTACATTGACAGCGGACCTATCTCAATGCGGTGCTGGTAGCAATCCCAATCAAACCACTTCATATGCGGTTTCAACAATACCGTATGTCGCACAAACCAATACGGGTGCAATGGTTCAACTTTCAGATGATTCACAATCAGGTACGTTTAACATTGGATTTACTTTTTGTTTTTATGGACAAACCTATACTCAGTTTCGAATAGGTTCAAATGGTTGGATATCATTAGGTGCGGGAGGGCAGCCAACAACATTTACATCAATGGCAATACCTTCGATGAATGCTGCGGTACCAAAGAATTGCATTATGGGCCCTTGGCAGGATTGGCATCCTGGTGTTGGAGGTCAAATTAGATATCAAGTTCAGGGTACTGCTCCTTGTAGAAAGTTGGTTGTAAGTTGGATTAATATGCCTATGTTTTTGTGTACTAGTACACAAGGTACTTTCCATATAGTAATTTATGAATCAACTAATTACATT
>Ga0172367_10000056_pt1 | contig 159595 bp, 144 predicted proteins | sample Lak10m_FD_114542 | JGI IMG/M metagenome (GOLD analysis project Ga0172367, IMG submission 114542) | Freshwater microbial communities from Kabuno Bay, South-Kivu, Congo - kab_022012_10m | ecosystem: Environmental > Aquatic > Freshwater > Lake | place: Democratic Republic of the Congo... | reverse complement strand
GTAGCTGTGTGGGAGAGTAGGTCGCCGCCGGGAATAAATTAAAGAGCCCCGCATATCATCAGATGTGCGGGGCTCTTCTGCGTTTAATCGTAACACCATGGAAATGTAACCGTCAACCGAGCACCATCTATCTTCCCACCGATCTTCCCGCGATGCTCTACTGTTGACGGTTACATGCGGGACTCTTCTCCGTCTATCTATTTAGTCCGATCAGACTGAAAATCTCCTCCGAAAGAGAATCAGGGTCGAATTTGGCAACAAACTTATTGGCACCGGACTGTTCGGCTTTTTGTTGATTTGACGGGTTACTCATCGAACTGTGCAGGATTACTTTCAAATTCTTATAATTACAATGCTCACGCAGGGTACGAGTGAAGGTGAATCCATCCATGCCGGGCATTTCAATATCCGATATTACCAGATCAACTTTTGTATAATTTTTTTCAAGATATTCCAGTGCTTTGTCAGCCGACATTACTGCAGTGTTGGTAAAGCACATTTTATCCAATACTGATTGCAGGAGCATGATTGCCGTACGTGAATCATCAACTACAAGCACATGTCGTCCATTTCCTTTTTCCTCAACATCGGTCATGGCAGCAGTTGAGAGGTCGCTATCAATACCGACTACGTTGGAGAGTATCGATTCAATATCCAGTAGCATGATCGCTTCGCCGCTATCGTTGTAGGCAATAGCAACCAGTGACCGAGCATTGACGCCTTCCGGTTTGTGAATATCCGCCCAACTGCGTGTCAGAAGAGTATCAGGGGCATGGACTATAAAAGCCGTAAGCGCTCGGTTATATTCGCAGATAATGATATAAGCCAACTCATCCCTATAATTTTTGGTAGCAAGGCCGACCGCGTCAGACAGGTCGATGACGGCCAGAGCATTACCGCGAAAATCAAGAGCACCCTTGACTGCCGGATGCGAATTAGGCATCCGGTCAATTCGGCTTGGGCACTCGATGATTTCTATGATCTTGAAAACATTGATGCCGTAAAGCTGGTTATCAGTCAGACGGAACGTCAGCATTTCCATCTGATTTGACTGGGAAAGATTGGTGCGCTGCAGCGCTTCGTCGAGTGATGATGCCATGGGTGGACTCCTTCAACCGTTTACCAGCTGTTCTCTATTCTGCAACAGGACGTTCATATCAAGTATCAGGGCAACTGTTCCATCACCAAGGATTGTCGCCCCGGAAATGCCCTTCACATCACGGTACACTTTGCCCAGGGATTTTATGACGGTTTGGTGTTCACCAACAACGCTGTCCACGACAAATCCGACTTTTGTCCCGTGTATATCAGCAATTACGATCTGTTCAATCTCCGGACGGCTGCCGAAACTATTAAAATGTTCTCGTAGCGGTATGTAGGGGACGATTGCACCTCTCACATTGACAAGATTCCGACCGTGCGAATGTTTTACATCATTTCGGGTCAGTTCGATGCATTCCTCTACTGCTGCCAGTGGCAAAACAAAATGATCCTTCCCGATCTTGACCAGCAGGCTGTCGATTATCGCCAGCGTCAACGGAATTTTCAGGGTGATGGTGGTGCCGCTACCGCGAACGCTGTCTACACCGATTGATCCACGCAGCCCCTCAATACTGCGTTTGACAACGTCCATTCCGACCCCGCGTCCGGAGACACTGGTGATTTTAGAGGCGGTCGAAAACCCGGGGGCGAATATCTGGGAGTATATATCACGGTCGGATAGTTCAGCTGTGGCTGAGAGCAGGCCCTTTTCAACAGCTTTGTTTCGAATGGTGTTGCGGTCCAGGCCAGCACCGTCGTCCCTGATAGTTACCAGAACAGAGTCTCCCGAGTGTTCAGCGCCCAGGTATATTTTACCGACGGGTGATTTACCCGCTGCTCTGCGTACTTCCGGCATTTCAATGCCATGATCAATGCTGTTACGGATAATATGTACCAGCGGATCATTCAGTTTTTCGATAACGGTCTTGTCAACCTCGGTTTCGGCACCGAATGTTTCCATTTCAATCTCTTTGCCGAGTTCATTTGAGAGATCGCGTACCAAACGTTTGAATTTGCTGAAGGTACTGCCGATCGGAAGCATGCGGATATTGAGAGCGGTATCCCGCAGCTCGTTTGTCAGGCGTTCCACCTCTTCAGATATGGCGATGAAAGTAGCATCGCCGCCAGCCAGTGAGACCTGCGCCAGGTGGGCCTGTACGGTCACCATTTCTCCGACCAGGTTGATCAGTTGATCAAGGCGTTCAGCAGGAACACGGATGCTGGCGGTAGTCTCTGCGTGTGGCGTTTCGCTGCGTTCTTTGCGGACACTCTTTACATGCTGCTGCTCTACCAGAGCGGCCTGAACTTTTTCTGGAGTTACGATGCCCTGCTCAACCAGCAGTTCACCGAACCTCTTCTGCTGCATCAGGATCTTCTGCATTTCAACCGGAGAAAGGTCGCCACGCTCAACGAGGATTTCGCCCAATTTCTTGTAACCTTCTTCTCTGTCAATCAGCCCGCTTTTATCGATCAGCTCAATCTTGATGTCACTGTCGTCCTCGACAAAGATGAAGACATCCTTGATGGCATCTTCCCCTCTGGAAGTGGTCAGAATGATGTCCCAGTAGATGTAGAGGTTTTCAGGCACAATGCCGGAAAGCTGCGGGATGGCGTCCATTTGGGCAACAACATGAGCCGTACCGAGAGCGCGCAGCTCATTGATCAGAATTATCGGGTTGGTACCACACATCAGGATGTTGGGGGCGGGCCGGAAACGGATGCGCCAGGTGTTTTCATTGGCCAGATCTTCCTCTGATACTGTCGGAAGTGAGATGGATGGTATTTCGGTTGAGCCTTTGTGCGGCCTTTCCGGTTGCGGTACAAGCTGACGCAGGCCAGCGATAATTTCATCTCCGGCGCGGCGATCGACTTCCATGCCGATGGCACAGCTGAGCAGATAGGTGATATGGTCGCGAGACTGGAGAGTCAAGTCCAGCAGGCGCTTGGTGACGGTCATCTTGCCGTTGCGTACCATGTCGAAGACGGTCTCGACTTCGTGCGTAAACGTGGCGATCTCGTCAAAACCGAACATGGCGCCTGAACCCTTGATAGTGTGCATGGCACGGAATACACGGTTGATCAGATCGTTGTCATCAGGTGTTTCTTCCAGATCAAGCAGGGATGTCTCAAGTTCGGCCAGAAGTTCACCAGCTTCCTCGCGATAGGTAGCAATTGCTTGTTCTATCATAGAGTTCACCCCAACACTTATTTTATGACAGCTATCAGTTGTTCCGGCTTGAAAGGCTTGACGATCCAACCGGAGGCGCCGACCGCTTTGCCGTCTGCTTTCCTGGTGTCGTTTTGATTCCGTTGTCAGCATGACTATCGGTATAAACTTGTTCAATGTTCCGGCGCGAGCCGCTTAGATGAGGTCGATGCCGTCCATGTTGGGCATGTTGAGGTCGGTCAGAAGCATATCGACTTTCTGGCTATTCAGCTTGCTCGGAGCATCCCTTCCGTCAACAGTCTTGATTACGTCATAGCTATTCTGTTTGAGAATGAACACTACCATCTGACGGATACTGGCCGAATCATCAGTAGACATGATCAGTTTAGCCATTACGGGACTCCTCCGAACCAGAAACAGCTTGAATCGTTGTTATACTTGCAGGCAACGTTGCGCTCAGCTCCACTGCTGCTGATAATTTCAGCCAAAGAGTGCGGCTGTGAGCCTCGACACGTAAAAACCTTCCCGACGGCAGAGGCACTCCTGCAGGCTGAGCAGATAAGCTGAATACCGGTAATATCGATTGCAACATCAGGTTCAAACTCTACGGTTACAACATGTGCGGTCGTGAGGGCCTCGCGCGCGATTCGTGAAAATTCGGCTGCGTTTTCAATCGTCAGCCTATCTCCGCTGGTGATGACGATGTCGCCATTTTCGCGGCTAGAACTGTTGATTGGCATGGTTAACTCCTTGGGAGGACAGAACACAGAATTTAGGTGTCAGAATAAGGACTTAAAGTTAAAGACTTCTTACTCCTGTCTTCTGACTCCTACTTTTAAAAAAGATCTACGTTATCCCCGAATTCTGAATCATTGCCGGAATCGGGTTTTGCTGCATACTGTTCGACAACAGCCGACTGTCCGCTCTGCTTTCGGGCAAGTGCCTCATGAATGCAGCGCTCACTCTCCATGGTGTAGCGCTCCTCCATGTAACGCAGGTTCTGTTTGAACTCGGTGCTGGCCGGCACAATCTGGCGCGACTGCACTACTATCTGCTCAAGTTCTGCGAACACACCGTCTGACATGGCTTTGGTCCGTTCGTGAACATGTAAGTCCGATACCGAACGTTCTACATCATCAGTAAGGGATGCAACTCGGTCACTCAGGTCGGCTATCAGTGATAAAAGTTCCGTGTTCATGCGGGTGCGCCCCCACTATTTCGGACGCATCTTCTTGCATGAATGTAAGTCGACCACCATGCTGTTTTTCATCAGCGCCGACAGATAAAAGTTCCGTGGCGGAATGTATCTTTTTCAGGATGCTCGCAACTGAGTCGGTTTGATGAATCGCTTCATCCGAAAGCCGCTTGATCGCCTCGGCCAGAACACAGAGCGCGGCGCCTTCGGAACCGGTATGGGCGGCCATGATCTGGGCATTAAGCGCGATTAGGTCGATTTCGGAGCCGATCGTTTCGATGTCCGTGACAAAGATGGCAATATCACAGATTGTTTGTGCGACTTTTTTCATTGTTGACGCGTCATGTCATGCATCTGTTGTGAGGAAACCACCTCGCTGATACTGCTGGTAACCCCGGCGGAGATGGTTGAAACCGTGGTGCCGAATTGCGTACAACGTTCGTTGACCTGGTGGGAAAGCTTTTCAAAGTCCAGAGCCAGATTAACGAAGCCGCTCCCCATCTCACCAAGACGGGCGCTTTCAATCTTTGTTGAGATACCCAGCATCCGGAGTGTTTTATACATCTTCTGGAATCCTGCCAACGGTTCTGAAAGCATATCAAGGAGAACTTGTACCTGCTCCAGTGTATGACAACTCGTGCTGCTACGGGTACGGGCCTCCGTCAGATAGGATTCCATGTCAGTAATCATCTGCTGCAGACGTCCGGTCAGAGCCTGAACCTGTTCACCGGAAACGACCTCAAGTAACTGCTCCGATGCCCGGGTAATATCTACAGACCTTTGATAAAAGCCCTGTACCTCAACACCAATCTACAGAAATTCGTCTTCGGTGGTTCCGGCCATCCGTCGTAAGGTGTCTATTACCGGAGAGAGGGAACCCCGCCAGGCGCAGAGGTATTCAGCTTCTGATCCATGTCCGTTGGAGAAAAGTTGGCAGTCTGTTTGAAATGACATGGAAATTATGTCCTTTGTACCAGATTAGTGCCACCTGCTCTTTAGAAGCTTCTGCCTACCGAGTTAGAAATGACGCAAGGTCTGTTTTTCAAAATTTCTCAAACTCGTCATCTAAATGATCCGGACCGGCATGGCCGAGTTGCAGATTGATACCGTCGGTTGGGTTGCGTTTTGCCGGTGCTGTCGTATGCGCAGAGCTTTTGCTGTGGGCTATCTGAACCTTGTGGGCCGGTTTACGGGTGAGTGGCGCAGATGCACTGCGCCGTCCAGCGGTGCCGATGTCGAAGAAGCTTATGCTGTGCTGCAGCTGTTCAGCCTGGCTGGAGAGCTCTTCCGAGGTGGAAGCCATCTCTTCCGAAGCGGATGCGTTCTGCTGTATAACCTGGTCAAGTTGCTGGATAGCCTTGTTAATCTGTTCGGCTCCGGTATCCTGCTCTTTGCTGGAGGCGGTTATTTCCTGAACCAATTCGGCGGTCTTCTGAATATCCGGTACCATACGAGTCAGCATCTCGCCAGCCTGCTCGGCAATTGCAACGCTGCGGGTTGAAAGACCGGAGATTTCACCTGCTGCAGACTGGCTGCGCTCGGCCAGTTTGCGGACTTCGGAGGCTACAACCGCGAAACCTTTGCCGTGCTCGCCGGCGCGGGCAGCCTCGATTGCGGCATTAAGTGCCAGAAGGTTGGTTTGACGGGCGATCTCCTCAATGATACTGATCTTGGTGGCAATCTCTTTCATGGCAGCCACGGTTTCGGTAACAGCTTTGCCACCTTCTTTGGCATCAACCGAGCTCTTAATGGAAATCTTCTCGGTCTGCATGGCGTTGTCGGTATTCTGGCGGATGCTGGAAGCCATCTCTTCCATAGATGAAGATATTTCTTCGGCAGAGGCTGCCTGTTCTGTCGCACCCTGACTCATCTGCTGGGCGGTAGCTGAGAGTTCCTGACTGCCGGCGGCGACGTTGTCGGAGGCAGCCATGACCTCACCGACGATGCCGCCAAGCTTGCTCACCATTTCGTTGAGTGCAGAGGCCAACTGTCCGATTTCATCTTTCTGGTTCAGATCGATCTTCTGCGTCAGGTCACCGGCGGCGACCGCTTGAGCAAAAGTAACCCCCTTGCGCAGCGGATTACTGATAATGCTGGAAATGATGAACCCGAGTATGACCGCTATAAGGGCACCGGCGATAGCCAGTCCAATCATCAACCGTGAAGCCGCTTTTGCGAGCTTGGTATTTTCATCCGAGGTCATTTTGGCCTGTTTCAGTTTTGCTTCCTGAAGCTTGTCAATACTTCCCTGTAATTCAATGTTGGCTCTGGCACACGATCCTTTCAGTGTTTCCGTTGCTTCAACGAGTTTATTCTGCAGCGCAAAAGCAATTACTTTGTCCAGTTCTGTGCCGTAGGCGGCACGATTCTTTTTGTACTCTTCAAACAACTTGCGCCCTTCGTCGGTGAGAATGGATTTTTCAAAATCTTCAACCGCTTTGTTGTTAATCTCTCTCAGTTCTTTGATGCGATTGGCAAATTTCTGCTTTTCTTCAAGAGTGGGAGCGTCAAGAATATCGCGTGAATTGACACGCTGCCTCTGGAATGAAGCGGAAATATCCCCCAGATCACTGAGCGGAATAGTTACTTTTTCATAGAGCTTGGTATCGGCGTCATCAATCTGATGTAATTTTGTGACACCGATATAACCGATTGCTGCGGCGATCAACGCTACGACGATGAATGCGGACAAAAGTTTTACACTGATTTTTAGATTTTGATACCAGCTCATAATGCCTCCTCTTTGGTGTGGTGATGTATGGATTCTCTGTCTGGAGTTACTTTATTCACTAAACCGTAGCCAGCTCGAACGATGAAAAAACCTTGTCAATATCAAGTATCGTGACAAAGCGCCCGTCATGCTTACCCATCCCCTTGATGAAATCTATTTTAAGATTCGTTCCGATATGAGGTGCAGCCTCAATCTGTGACGGCTCCATCTCGATTACCTCCTGCACGCTGTCAGCCAGCGAGCCCAAGACGGTGCTTTCCCCCTCCATTGCTATTTCGACAACGATGATGCAGGTGTTAACCGTCTGGTCGGTTTTCTGCATGCCGAATTTTTGGCGCAGGTCGATCACCGGCACAACACAACCGCGCAGGTTAATAACGCCCAGCATGAAATCCGGCACCTGCGGCACCTTGGTGATGCCGGGCATCTCCAGTATTTCTCGTACCCTGGCAACGTCAACGGCGAAAATTTCGTCGGCCAGCGTAAAAGTCAAATACTGGGTTGTCTGTAACTCTTCAGCCATAACTACCCCCCATGAAGTTTGTTGTTATCGGATCTTCTGAGTAGTGTGTCTTACGAACCCGCAACACAAAAACGCCGTTTTTCCGGCTTCAAACCGGAATAACGGCGTTGTGAAATGGACCTGAAGCTTTCCCTGATTCTCCCGTTGCAGGGGAGCAGGGTGCATTCAGGGGCGCTGCTATTGTTAACTGCGGACGCATGCGATGCGCCCCTAACGATGAAATTGTTGATCGGCGGAAAGCCGGTCGGAATTGATTGGAGTGGCGTGTGGCGTGTGTCGTGTGTCGTGTGTCGTGTGGCGAAAAATGGCCGACCGGCATATCGCTGTCAAGCGTTTTATGCCGGACGTCTCGATTTTTTCCAAGTAGAGAAACCATCAGGCCAGTACCTTTTTTGTAAAATAGAAGGACGTTTAATTTTGTAGATGCTTTTAACACGAACCTAAAAGATGTCAAGCAGACAAATACATTGTGACAACATTCTTTTCAATCGATTGCCCGATGTAATTTTAATATTTATTCTCAAATGTGTGCTTCCTGCGTTTAAAATCTATGTATAACGAGGAGTTAAATAAATTTGACATTAGTGGTTTCATACGGTAATTTTCCGAACTGAAAAATGTCTGTCATCTCTTTTGATTCTGAACGGAGGCTGCTTATGAAAACTGTTTCTCGTATGATCGCGGTCTGTTTCATTACGCTCGTGATGTGTAGTCGTGTCTTTGCAGCTCAGTTGTTTGATTTGAACTTGACGGTAAACGCGAGTGATTCTATGAGCCGTAGTTACTCAAATGTCAGCGACATGTTCAATGGTCTTACCCAGGAACAGATTTCAGCCTCTATTCCGACCTACACAAGTACATCCCCCTTAAATGCAAAACTCAATTTCCGTGGACTTCCTATCACCGTGACGGCTGTTGCAGGAAGTGCTTCCATGAAGCTGGAGATACCGGCTCTTGGTGTTAATCAGACGTTCAGCGGTACAACCCGAGACGATAGCCAGACTCAGCTTGAAGATTGGTTTAAGAAAAACGGTGGCGATACTATCAATAAGCTTATGAAAAAATTGGCTGAAACTACGGCTACGGACCCTATTGCCGGAAATCCGAACAGTGCCATGGCACAGTCGGTGGCCACCGATTTTACACGTGGTTTCCTTAACACAGCTACCAGCTTGAGGGAAACGAACGCTGCTTCTGCTCCTGCGACTTCGGGTACCACATTGCCGGAATCAAATGCCAATACGATCTCTTTAGCGGCCCGCTTTGGTTCGCTCAGTCAAGGTGGTTCCAACAGTCAGAGCTTCACATTGCCATTGGCATATACGGTCCGTTTTCAGGACCCTCTGGAGTCGTTAAGCGTCAGTATGCCGGTTACGATGGTTGATATTGAAGGCTCCAAAAGTTATAGCATCGGACTCGGCGTCGGTTACAGCTTCCCGATCAGTAAATCATGGGTGATAACACCGTCGGTGGGTTATACGGCGACTGGATCAGCAGATATGGCTTCTGCAGGCCAGATACTATCCGGATCTTTAACCAGCAGCTATTCACTTCCCATCAGCAGTTATCAGCTCAGTATGGGCAATATGGCAGGATACTATCGGACGCTTCCTCTTGATATTGGCGAATATTCTTTCGATCCCAAAATCGAAAATTATGTCGTTCGTAATGGACTCATGCTTTATATTCCAACAGAATTTCTGTTCAAAGAAACCGGCCTTGAGGTTTTCGGAATTGATACCCGCTATATGGGGGATGCCCTTTTCATTGATAGTTATGATGAGTTCGGGATTTCGTTCGGAAGGACCCGGGTCGAACGGAAAAATCTGGGTGATATGGTAAAAAACATCCTTACCGATATCCGGCTGGGGGTTACGTATATAACGGCAAAGGCAACCAGTGGATTTACGGTTAACCTTGGGTACTCATTTTAGCAACGCGGATTTTCCTGGAAAAAGCATGTGAAACACAGAGCAACTGATCGAAAACAAAGAAGAATGCAGGTTAAAACCAAAGAAAATCATTCACTAATCCAGCTAATCCTGTTGTTAATGTAACTTTGGTTTCTCTGTTGCTCAGTTGCTTTGTGGCTCGTGAACTACCGTTTTTGGGATCATTATTCATCGCCGCTATCAAGACCGAACTTCGCCAGACGGTAACGGAACGAACGGAACGTCATACCCAACAGTTCGCCGGCTTTCTTTTTGGCCCCGCCGGTGATTTCAAGCGCTTTTAACAGGTATTTCTTTTCCAGCTCTTCCAGCAACTGTTCCAGAGGCAGCCCCCCCTCAGGTATTTCGCAATCACCAGCGAGCACAGCTGGTTTGCTGACTAACAGCTGTTTCGGAAGGTTTTCTTCCGAAACAAGCTGTGAGTCTATTATCAGACTTCGTTCGATGCAGTTTTCAAGTTCACGAATATTGCCGGGAAACGGATAATTCATCAGCGCTTTCAGTGCGCCGGTAGTTATCGGAATCGGTTTCGGTGACTTGTCGACGCTGTATTTCCGGCAGAAAAATTCCACCAGCAGTGGGATGTCTTCGATCCTCTCGCGCAGTGGCGGCATGACCAGCTGGATAACATTGATTCGATAATACAGATCCTCCCGAAATGTTCCCTCCTGCACCTGAGCCTCCAAGTCGCGGTTGGAGGCACATACCAGCCGAATATCCGCCTTACGGGTCACAGCATCTCCCACCCGTTTGAATTCCCTTTCCTGAAGTACGCGCAGCAGTTTGGTCTGTAGCAGCAGAGGCAGCTCCCCGATTTCATCGAGAAAAAGAGTGCCTCCTTCAGCCTGCTCGAAAAGTCCGGGGCGATCGCTGACGGCTCCCGTGAAGGAGCCTTTCTTGTGTCCGAACAGTTCGCTCTCGATCAGATTTTCAGGTATAGCGCCGCAGTTGACGGCGACAAACGGTTTTGTTACGCGTGGGCTGCAAGTATGGATTGAACGGGCAGCCAGCTCTTTGCCGGTGCCGCTTTCTCCCTGTACCAGCACGCTGCTTTGGCTTGCGGAAACCTTCTGGATCAGATCGAACAGCTCCCGCATCTTCTGGCTTTTGCCGATTATCCCGCAGAAACGGTCCCGCTCCTGAACATCCTTTTTCAGAAGATTGTTTTCCCGTTTGAGTCCCTGCTTTTCCAATGCGTTTTTTACAAGCTGCTTGATCTCCTCAATTTTAAACGGTTTGCAGATATAATCGTAGGCACCCAGCTTCATCGCTTCTACCGCCTGCTCTGCTGCTGAAAATGCCGTGATCATCAAGACGCCGGTTTCCGGTGTCAGCAGCTTGATCCGCGAGAGCAGTTCTATGCCACCTAATCCGGGCATGTTGACATCCGAAATGACCAGATCAAACAGTAAGGTGCCCATCAGACGCAGCGCCTCTTCGGCGGAATCGGCTACTTCAACCTGGTAACCCTCGCGCTCCAGCAGGATCGCAAGGAATTCGCGCATACTGAGTTCATCATCAACAACCAGAATTTTAATTTTCATGGTATCTCCTCGTGAAACGTTATCCTATCCGTCGTAAACCTTCGGCAATCTTGATCCTGACCGCACGCCAGGTCGGGAACAGGCCGGCAATAACCCCGACGAGCACGGAAAAAAACAGATCTATATATGCCGTAGACCGGGCCACCTGAAAGACCGGAAAAAAATTACCCATCATTTCACCGAAACTCCTGGCAACAGGGTAGGTCAGCAGGATTCCGATCAGGCCGCCACAGATCGTAATAAAAAGAGACTCGCCGAAGATCATCGCGGCGATATGGTACCCGCCAAAACCCATCGATTTAAATATGGCATACTCGCCGATTCGTTCGCGAGCGGTCATCGCCATGGTATTGGCAACTACGACCATGATAATGGCGATGACGACAAAAGATACTATTTGTATCGCAATCACGATGGCTTCCGTCATCGATACAAAACTGAGCTGAAATGCCTTTTCGGTTTCTGTCAGCGTCTCAGCCAGTGAGTTTTTGAAGGTGGCATCCACTGCCAGTGAAACTTCCGCCGCAGAGTGCGGGTTTTTCAATCCGATCAGATATATTCCGGTTTGATCGGCACGACGCGGGATGCTCTTTTTGAGAGTTTCATTTAAATAATCCCAGTGGAAAAAGAACTGGGATTCGTCGGTAGATTTTTCGGCACCGTTATAGATGCCGCGCAGTACGAATTCCCATGTTCCTGGAAAGATGGTCCCTTTCAGGGGGACATGATCACCAATTTTCCAGTTGAAACGTTCGGCCAGTTTTCTGCCGACAATGCAGCCACTCCGATCGGTTATGAAAGCCCGCTTTTGCGGCGGATCGAGGACAAACTCCGGGTAGAGCGCCAGATAGCTGTTCGGTTCAATGGCAAAATTCGGGAAAAAATTCTTTTCAGTAATATACACGCCACCGAACCAGTTGGCATACGAAACCGAGGAAACTCCCTCAACCTGCCGGATGCGCTCCAAGTAGGCAATCGGGAGCGAAAATACCAGCGAAACCGCATTTCGCGTAATCAAGCGTCCCGCAGATGACGCGTTGACGCCCGCATACCAGGCGCTGACTACCGTCTGCAGCAGTCCGAACGCCAGAATGGCAACTGAAATGCCTGAAATCGTAAGCAGTGTGCGCAGCCGATGCCGAAAAGCGTTGCGTGTGAGAAGTTTAAGAAAGAACATCGTTCAGCACGCCTTTTTCAAGATGCCGGATGATATGCGCCCGTTCGGCGGCACGCGGGTCGTGTGTTACCATGACGATTGTCTTGCCAAACTCGCTGTTAAGCTGCGCCATTAACTGCAAGATCTCTTCAGCCGATACCCGGTCGAGATCCCCGGTCGGTTCATCGGCAACAAGTATGGCCGGGTCGGTAACAACGGCACGGGCAATGGCAACCCGCTGCTGCTGTCCGCCTGAAAGTTGCGAGGGATAATGCTCCTGGCGGTCGGACAGGCTGACGACCGAGAGGGCCGCCTCAACGTGTTCGCGTCGTTCACGACGCGAAAGCGAGGTCAGCAGAAGCGGCAGCTCAACATTTTCAAAGGCGGTTAATACCGGAATCAGGTTGTAGAACTGAAAGATAAAGCCGACGTGAGCAGCTCGCCATCCCGCCAGGGCTGAATCTGTAAGCGTGGCGATGTCAACGCCGTCAATGACGATGGAGCCGCTGTCAACGCTGTCGATACCGGCAATCAGATTGAGCAGTGTTGATTTCCCGGAACCGGAAGGGCCCATCAGCGCCAGAAACTCACCCTTGGCGATAGAAAAAGATATCCCTTCAAGGACCGGCACCAGCTGATTGCCACGCCGATACGCCTTTGAAACTGCGTTTATGGAGACTAAAGAAGGATGTACCCGGCTGGCATCCATGTTATTTCTTCTCGGGCAGGGATAGTTTTATGCCCTCCTTCATGGTATTGAGCGGTTTAAGAATAACCTTGTTTCCCGATGAAATGCCGCTGACTTCACGCAGGTCGCCCAGTTTGGCGCCACTGGTAACCGGGGTAAAGACGGCTCTGTCTCCAACCACCTTGTAGACGCCGCTGCGCCCGCCTACCGTGACGATGGCGGCCGGATTGACGGCAATCCGGGCCCGCTTATCAGCAGGCAGTGCTTCCCGCTCAAGAAAAGCTACTTTTGCACTCATCTCCGGAAGCACGCGTTCATCCCGCTCTAGAAAGCGAATCTTGACCATAATCGACGCTTTGCTACGATCAGCGGTTGGAACGATGGTATGAACACGCCCCTGAAAACGGCTGCCGGGCAGGGCATCCAGAGTGATCTCGCAGGGCTGTCCCTTTTTTATCAGCGACACGTTCGATTCCGATACATCGGCCTCAACCTGGAGTGATCCCAAATCTGCGATGGTTACCACGGCAGCCTTGGCGTTGGCGGCTGAGCCAAGCGGCGTGATGATATCGCCGACATCGGCATTCTTGGTCAGTACCACGGCATCAAAGGGCGCGAGAATCATGCTGTAACCGAGGTTGACCCTGGAGAGCTGTAAGCCGGCAGAAGCGCTCCGTACTCCGGCTTCTGTGGCGGACACGGCGGCACTGCTGCGCTTAAAGCGAGCTTCTGCGGTGTCATGCTCGGCTTGCGACACGATGCCCTGGCGGAGCAGTTCCTGCTGGCGCCGGAACGCCTGTTGCGCATCAGTTGCCTCAGCCTGAGCCTGTTCCCGTGTTGCCGCTGCACTGCTCTGCTGAGCTTCGGCCTGGCGGACAAGCGCCTCCAGATCACGGTTTTCCAATCGGGCAATCACCTGTCCGGCGGAGACCCGGCTCCCTTCCTCAACCCCGATCCATTCCAGGCGACCGGTCGATTTCGATGCTACGGCCGCCTTGCGCTGGGCAACAACGTAGCCACTGGAATTCAGGAGGGTGAAGGCCTGCGTCGGATAAAAACTGACGACCGAAGTTGTTTCCACGGTGACTGGTCGGTTACGCGAGAAGAAGAATGTGGTTACTGCACTAACAACAATCAGGAGCGTGATTATCGTATAACGAATCACGTTGCGGTCGCCTTTGTGGGGTGGGGTGGCTTGCGTTCTGTCGATAGCAAGTTTACTGATTGTTTCAGGTGACATAATGAACCCGTTTATCGTGAGGGTTGGTGTAAGTGCCATTTTTTGTCATACCATGTTTGGTGCCGATTGTGAAGCATTGAAATAGTGATTAAGTAAATACAATTAATACTGATTTTTTTTCTTGAGTGGCTGTTATTTTCATACTATCTGTGATATACAGACCAGACCGTACTGGAGGCTACTTCTCCAGACCACACTATTTCTATGCAAGGGGGCAGTTCATGAGTGAGATTGTAGATGTCTATGCCAGAGAAATTTTGGATTCCCGGGGTAATCCTACATTGGAGGTAGAAGTTTTTCTGGAATCAGGTGCTTTTGGACGTGCCGCAGTGCCATCGGGAGCTTCAACCGGCGAACGTGAAGCTATGGAGTTGCGCGATGGCGACAAATCCCGCTACCTAGGCAAGGGTGTGTTGCAGGCGGTTGATAACGTTAATAACATCATCGCTGAAGAAGTTATCGGTATGGAAGCTGACGACCAGGTCGGCGTCGATATGAAGATGATTGAACTGGACGGAACGGAATTTAAAACCAACCTGGGTGCCAACGCCATTCTGGGCGTATCGCTGGCGGTTGCCAAGGCTGCAGCCGAAGAAGCCGGACAGCCGCTCTACAAATATATCGGTGGTGCCAATGCCCGCGAACTGCCGCTGCCGATGATGAATATCATCAATGGCGGTGCCCACGCCGATAACAATGTCGATATTCAGGAGTTCATGATCATGCCGGCCGGCGCCTGCTGCTTCAAGGAAGCGTTGCGCATGGGGGCTGAAATTTTTCACGCTCTGAAGGGTGTGCTGAAAGGTAAGGGCTATAACACCGCAGTTGGTGACGAAGGCGGCTTTGCTCCAAATTTAAAGTCGAATGAAGAGGCGCTGGAAGTTATCATGGAAGCGATCGTCAAGGCCGGTTACAAGCCGGGCGAAGATGTGCTTCTGGCTCTGGATGTGGCCTCTTCCGAGCTGTTTAAAGATGGAAAATACACCCTTGAAAACGAAGCCCAGAAGGTCAAGACCCCGCTTGAGCTGGTTGATTTCTATGAAGACCTGGTCAACAGGTATCCTATCATTTCGATCGAAGACGGCATGGCCGAAAATGATTGGGATGGCTGGAAACTGCTGACAGATCGTCTTGGAAAACGCATTCAGATCGTTGGTGATGACCTGTTTGTTACCAACCCGAAGATTTTGAAGGAGGGCATTCAGAAGGGCATTGCCAACTCGATCCTGATCAAGCTGAATCAGATCGGCACCCTGACCGAGACACTGGAGGCTATTGAAATGGCCAAGCGGGCCGGATACACCACCGTTATCTCGCATCGCTCCGGTGAAACCGAAGATACTACGCTGGCCGACCTGGCTGTGGCGGTCAATTCAGGACAGCTCAAGACCGGTTCGCTCTGCCGTACCGATCGTGTTGCCAAATACAATCAACTGCTGCGCATCGAGGATGAACTTGATTCAACCGCCCTGTTCAAGGGGCACGATGTTTTCTACAACATTAAATAAATAGATAGATGATGTAAAAGCGACGAAAGAGGCGGAGGAAATTTTCCGCCTCTTTTGCGTTCAGGTGTCTCTGGGTTTCAAGCGCCTCGTCGGCAGGGCGCTCCAGGGATCATCCGGCCAGGGGTGTTTAGGATAGCGCCCTTTGAGCTCTTTTTTAACCTGCTGATACGATCCATTCCAAAAACCCTTTAAGTCGCTGGTTACCTGAACCGGTCGCCTGGCAGGCGAGAGCAGGTGTAACAACACGACTACCCGACCTTCACAGACGGTCGGGCCATCCGCAGTACCGAACAATTCCTGCAGTTTTACCGCCAGAAGCGGCTGTTCAGCCGAATAATCCAGCCGGATTTGTGATCCGCTCGCCACGGTCAGGTGTGTCGGCACCAATCTCTCCAAGTCGCGCTGCTGCCGATAATCAAGACGGCCAAACAGGATTGCCGTTATATCGAGTTGTGACAATCGTTTGGCGCTCTTGATCTCGCCAAGGTGAGGAGCCAGCCACTCATCAAGTGAATCCAGCAACGCAGCATCAGAAATGTCAGGCCAGTTCTGTTCAGGGAAGGCTGCTCGGACATGTGACATGCGTCCCTGTAGCTGCCGAAGAGACTCATTCAGCGTCAGTAGTGACAAACGGGACGCACGCACCGCTGCCACAACCGTCGGCACAACCAGATCGAAGCCGGGTAGAAACGGTACGGCCGAGAGTTGTATGCTGCCCAGTTTTTCTTGCCGCTCGGCAACAATTCGCCCCTCGCGCTCATTCCAGGTGACCTGATCTTCCCGTACAATTGAGTCGGCCCGCTCCTCACGAATAACCGCTTCAGAGACAGTGCTTGCCAGATGTATGCTGGCCTCGGCCTGAAAACCGCCATCCAGCAGCGGGGCAACAATAAACTCGGCCCCTCGCACGGCACTCCGTTCGGAGAGGTGGGCTCCCCGTCCTGTCAGCAGGAGATAGCTAACCGCGCCGTCGCCTGTGCGACGACGGGCCAGGCGGTCTGGGTAGGCGGCCAGCAGCAGGCGTGCAATCAACTCTTCCGGGTCGCCCGCAGGAGCGTCGGGCCGTTGTGTATCCCTCAAACGCATAAGCTGCCGGACGACACGTTCGATACTCTGGAGCGCGCCCTGGTTCAGTCGATCACTGCCGGAGCGGTTCTTACGCCAGCTCCAGAGTATGTCCAGGCGATCAGCCAGATCTGACGAACTGGATGATTTTATTGTTGTATCACGATCAAATCGCAGGATATCCCGCTCAGAAAGCAGAGCTGCCAGATCACATCCCAGCGCGGTACAGTTCAATTCACGGGAGCGGAGCAGCAGTCGCCCCAGGCGCGGGTGCAGTGGCAGGCGTACAATTTCGCGTCCGGCAGCGGTAATGCGGCCGGCATGATCGCAGGCGCCCAGCAGAATCAGCAGCCGCCCGGCCGCAGTCAGAGCGGCGTCAGGGGGATTGTCAAGCCATTCCAGTTGAAGAGGGTCGTTCATTCCCCAGGCTGCCGTCTCCAGCAGCAGCGCTGATAAATCGGTTTCCATGATTTCGGCCGGTGAGTGCGGTGTCATGGCATTAAACGTGTGGCGACTGAACAGGCGGTAGCAGATGCCGGGTGCCACTCTGCCAGCCCTCCCTTTGCGCTGTTCTGCCGAAGCACGTGATTCGCGTACCGTTACCAGGCGGTTCAATCCGCTGGCCGGGTCAAACTGCATGCGGCGTGACACCCCGCAGTCGATCACGGTTCTGACCCCCTCGATCGTGAGGCTTGTTTCGGCAATGCTGGTGGCCAATACAACCTTACGCCGGTCCCCGGGTTGCAGCGCCTTCTGCTGGTCGGCAAACGGCAGGTCGCCGTACAGGTGATGTATTGCAATGGTTCCGGTAACCGTTCCGGAATCAGCCAACAGTCGGGCACAGTTTCTGATCTCGCTGGAGCCGGGTAGAAAAGCCAGGATATCGCCTTCTGTTTCATGCAGAGCCCGCATGACGGCAGCCAGCATACGTTGCGCCAATCGACCCTGGACGCGGTCGTCCAGATAGATCTCTTCAACCGGGAAGGATCGTCCCGTCGAGCTGATGAGCGGTGCGTTGTCCAGGAGATTGACAAGCGGCGTAACGTCCAGAGTCGCCGACATAACGATAATCTTTAGGTCATCGCGCAGCTGCCTCTGCAGGTCCCGGCAGAGCGCCATCCCGAGATCGGCATGGATGCTTCGTTCATGAAATTCATCAAAAATAACCATGGCGACACCAGTCAGCAGCGGATCGCTCTGGATGCGGCGAGTCAAAATCCCTTCCGTAACAACTTCAATACGGGTAGCTTCCGAACAGCAGCTGTCAAAACGGATGGAATAGCCGACCGTCTCTCCTACCTGCTCTCCCAAGGATTGAGCCATCCAACGTGCCGCTGAAGCGGCGGCAATGCGGCGCGGCTCGAGCATCAGGATCCGTCCGCTTTCAGCTGGAATAAGAGGGAGCAAAGCCAGAGGAACCCTGGTTGTTTTGCCGGCGCCGGGCGGCGCGTGAAGAATGACGTTAGAATGGATTTGCAGTGCAGCAAGCAGGTCAGGCAGAATTGTATCAACAGGAAGATGGGTCATGGAAGCGGGACCGGATACGCGGCGGATTGGTTATTCCAATTCCAAATCAAAGCGTCTTCTTCGTTGGCTCGTCTTCGGCTCCTCAACGTACTCAAGGTGTGCTTACATCGCCGGATTCCTCGCCGCCTTGAATCCATCTTTGATTTAAGAGTGGTATCAGGGGCGTTGAAAATACCGAAATACCATATTTTGTAGGGGCGTATGGCATACGCCCTGGTGAAACGGTAAATCGGCAATTTCTTTATCCCTTATGTCGAAAATGATGGTGGATAACCCGGATTGCGGAAATAAAAAAACCGGCTAAATGCCGGTTGTTTTATTGGTGCCGAAGGCGAGACAAGAAGGCATTTTCTGAAAAATCCGCAAAATCAATAAGCTATGCAACGAACAGGTTTTCTCTTGTATAACAATCTGTGACTCACTTTATCCGCCAACCCTTTCAATGTCAACCCTGAATCAAGACTCGAACTGGCATATTTCAGACATAATTGTGTGTAGCTAATTCAAACCTCTTCTTGGCAGCAAGTATGACGGGTGCCGCTTCTGGTGCATCACCGCCAGGACGTTGATTTCATCAGGATCAATTCGGTATAGCAAAGAATACGGAAATCGTTGGATCAGCTGCCTTCTGATATTGTTACGCACTACAGGCCAGCGTTCCGGTGCTTCGGAAATATCCTGAAGGGCAATTTCGATCTTTGTCAGGAAATCAGCATCCAAGCCGAGAGCTTGTCTTCTCATAGTAGCAAGCTGCATCGAACATCTCATTTTCTGCCGGTAACAGCAGTCTGGGATTCTTATTCACAGTCTGTTACGCATATCAACTATTGCTTCAAAAGCATCCCTCGCAGGAAGTGCACCCGCTTTGTAAGAATCATAGCGTTTGCCAGCTTCTTCAAGCCACAGGAGTTCATTCTCCTGCTCCACAATATCATCAAGGCTTGACAGAAGATGCTGCGCCACGATAGCACGTTGTGATACCGGCAATGTCATTGCTTCCGCTTCAAATGCTTTCAAATCCATCTGCATAATTGCACCTCCGATTGAAGATCAAACAATTATTAAGAAATGGGCGCAACCAATTGACGATTTCTGCATATACTGTTATCTTCCGCCAGCAGAGGAATAAAGTTTATGCCATTGCTCGCACATAAAACGGAACGAGTTTTGAGCCTGCTGTTCATTGGAGAGGAAGAGAGATGGTTTCAGATATAATGAAAAAAGCGATTAAAATTGGTGCGCTGCTGGTTGTAGCGGTTATTGTACTCTGTGCGGGATATGTCATGACCGTGCTAAACGTGAGCTATTCAAAGGGTGAGCGGGTCGGTTACGTGCAGAAGTTTTCACAGAAAGGGTGGCTCTGTAAAACCTGGGAAGGGGAGCTGCAGATGATTTCGGTTCCCGGTTCCGTGCCGGAGAAGTTCCTTTTCTCGGTGCGTGACGATGCCACTATCGCAAAAATCAACTCGTCGTTAGGTAAAAAAGTTTCACTTTCATATCAACAGCACAAGGGGATACCGACCAGCTGTTTTGGTGAATCGGAATATTTTGCTGTTAACTCAAAAACGCTGGAATAACAGCGTGCCCCCGCCAGACATCCGCTCCACTCATCAAGAACAACTGATTGAGTCTAATCGCCGCGAATATGGCCGCCTGTATGATTTGCTTCCCTTTGCCACGCCGGAACGACTGGTCGCCGCCAATGCAGAACGGGCTGAACTGCTGCAGTGGTTGTCTCAGCATGCACAGTTCGGCTACGCCGCTACCAAGATTGATTGCAACAACCTGTCTCCCGGGTGCCGACAGTGCGGTGATGGCAGCTGGTCCTGCCTGTTCATCAATGGTCACTGTAACGGACGCTGTTTCTACTGCCCGACAGCTCAGGATGATGACGGTCTGCCGGTAACCAACGGCCTGGCTTTCAGTAGTCCGGATGATTATGCCGCTTATGTTGCTCAATTGGGCTTCACGGGCGTCAGTATAAGTGGTGGTGAACCGTTGATGACGGCTGATCTGACTCTTGACTACCTGAAGGCGGTTCGTGCCCGCTGCGGTGACCAGGTTCATCTCTGGATGTACACCAACGGAACGCTGCTGACCAGCGTGCTCTGCCGCCGATTGCGGGATGCCGGGCTGAACGAAATCCGTTTTGACATCGGCGCAGTGCGCTATAACCTTAAAAAACTGCGACTGGCCGTGGGGTGTATTCCGACTGTCACCGTGGAAATTCCGGCGGTGCCGGAGGATGAGGGACTACTCAGGCAGAAGATGGTTGAAATGGCCGAAACAGGTGTCAATCACCTCAATCTGCATCAGATGCGGCTGACGCCGTATAATTTTGGCCCGCTGACGGAGCGCGGCTACACCTTTATTCATGGTGAGAAGGTTACGGTACTTGAGTCGGAACTGTCTGCCTTGCGGAGTGTTCGTTTCGGTCTCGAACAGGGTATCAATCTGCCGGTGAACTACTGTTCATTCCCTTACAAACGGCGCTTTCAGCATGCTGCCGCCCGGCGGCGTGCAGCCCTGAACGTGTGCAATTCTGACGAGCAGGTTACAGAGCCGGGTTATCTGCGTACGCTGTCTGAAAGCGGTGTTCGCTACTGTGATGCAGCGCTCTTACAGAACCCGAGCTATCGCCACCCCTTTGAAAAGATCACGCTTGAAACCGGACGGGCTCTTTATCTTGAGCGGAGGCCGCTGACGCCGGAAATTAAGTTGTCGCAGACGGAACGAACAGCATTGGAAGCGGGCCAGCCACCGGAGCGGTTGGCCCGTTTTGAGAGAATTGAAGTCGGTCTGGCAGATTACTTCTAAAACCGGTTACGCTTTTCGTTTTCCCCACAGCGTCAAAAGCGCCGGCAGAAAGAGTAGAAAGACCGCCACGCTGGCTGCCATGCCGAGTGACATAACCGCGCCGATACTGAAAACCCCCTGGTGATGCGCCACCATCAAGGCTCCGAAGCTGAATACGATCGTCAAGGCGTTCAGGAAGACGCCGACACCGGCGCTGCTGACCGCCACCCGCGCCGGTGTTTCACTCCCCTGCCGGTAGCGGTTGATGATGTAGATGGCCGAATCGATCCCCACCCCCAGAATCAGCGGCAGAACAATGATATTGGCTGAATTGAAGCTGACCCCGGCCAGTCGCATGCCGCCGATCATCAGGAGCAGACCGGACGCCAGCGGCAGTGTGCCGAGCAGGGCATAGCGGAGGCTCTTGAAATTGATCAGCAGGATGGCGGCGATGCCGAAAAAGGCGTAGATGAAAGCTTTCAGATAGGCGTCACGCAGCACTGAGAGCGATTCGAACACCATGATCGGCTCGCCGGTGGCGTGCTTGTCAATGCCTTTGACCTGGCTGACAAACTCCTGGAGCGGTTCACGCTCAAAGATCTCCGTGCGCGGTGCAACCTGTAGCAGTAATGTGCCGCTTTTACCGACGAAACGCCCCATCAGCTCCGGCGGTACATCCCGCTCCGTAACCGGCGCTGCCGCCAGACTGCTCTTCAGCATTTTCAGCTTCTCCGGCAGTTCGGCAAACATGCTTCCCTGAAACTCACGCAGCATTCCCAGCGCATTCTTATCTTTTTCCGCTTCCAGTTTACCAAAAAAAGCGTCCAGTGTTTTCAGGAAAGCCCCAACGGGAGCGGCTTCCGGGGCTTTACGTTCCGCAAGTGCCTGTGTAAGCCGATCCACCTGCGTGCGGAAGTTTTCGAAAACTGCCGGCAGCGCCATGACCTGCAGATTCTCTTCGTAGGGGAGCGGTTTGACAGCATCCATGACCGTGCGCAGCGCAGTCAGTTCGGCCAGTTTTTCGGTCTGCTGCTCCGGCACGAAGGAGAGTGTGCTGACGACATGATCCACCGCCGACAGTTTTTCCAGGCGGGCAGTCAGTTGCTGTGCTTCGGTTTTATCACGGGCGGTGACGACGGCAAAATAGCCTGAATTTTCCTTGCTGCGCATCAGGCGGTAGGCGTACTCGACCGACTGTAGCCCCTTGGCCTGCAGGTTCATCAGGTTGTAGTCAAAGCGCATCGTCAGGGTCGGGTAGAGACAGACCAGCGACAGCAGCAGCGTGACGGTGATGACCCCTTTCGGTCTGCTGAAGAGGAAGCACAGGGATGAACCTGTTTCGCGAGTGGCGTGACGGGCGTTCGATTGTATGGCCGTGGATTTTTTATACGGCTCCAGCAGCACCAGCATGGCCGGGAGTACGCTGAAGGTGGCGATCACGCAGATAAAGACCCCGCCGGCTGCGATGATGCCGAGTTCGGCGATCCCTTTGAAATCGGTGAAAGCAAAGGTTGCAAAGGCAAGCGCCACCGTTGCAGCGGCCATGATGATCGAACGGATATTGGAGGAAAGACCGATCTCGATGGCCGCCATGCCGTCGGCACCCGCTTTCAGCTCTTCCTGGTAGCGCAGCACGATCTGGATACCGTATTCGATGCCCAGGCCGATCAGCATGATGGCAAAGACCATCGAGAGGATATTCAGGTGGCCGACCGCCAGCGTAGCGAAGCCGAACGAAAGACAGATCCCGACGATCAGTGAGACCATGGCGGCGATCACGTTCAGCAGGCCGCGAAAGGCGAATAGCAGCAGGATTATCGTCAAAGTCAACGAAAGTGCCGTGGCGATACTGATATCACGCTGGCTGGTGGCCATCTCTTCATATTCCAGCACCGGCACCCCGGTCAAACCACCCTGAATCCCCTTGAATTCCGGTTTTTTTAAAATTTCATCCAGCGCACCACGAGCGGCTTTGATCGCCTTTTCAGAGGCGACAAAACTCCCTTCCACCTTGACCGGCAGCATGGTAATTACCTGCTGCTTGCCGGCATTCTCCAGCATAGACGGCTTACCGTCACCCCCCCCCTTGAGGAAGGTATTCATGGTCATGCCGCTTGATTTTCCGTCAAATGCTTTAAAGCCTTTGTCGAGTGTTGTCAGCATAAAGGCCAAACTCTGCAGCGCAGACGGGTCACCACTCTTCAGATATCGTTCTATCTGCCCGCTGAGGCTGGTAAAGAGTGTCTGCACCGAAGGGGCGGCGGCCAGCTCAGTCAGGGTCGGTGCGGCCATGGTCAACGTGCGGCGCAGCGTCCTGATCTCATCCAGCGGCATGAAGAGCAGGCCGTTGGTGCGGAAGAAGGGCAGGCCACCCGGATAGAACACCTCGCGAAAGACACCTTTGTCACGTCCAAGCCGTGCATTCAGAGCGTCGGCGGCACGCGTTGACAGTTCGGCATCCTCCGATTCGATCACGGCCACGATCTCTTCCTGATCGCCGAACTCGGCCCGGTAGGCGCGGTAATCGACCTGAAAGGGGGCATTTCTCGGCATCAGATCGTCACGCCCGGTCAGGAAACTCATGTTCTTCATCGTATAGAGGAGAGAAACAGCTGAGAGCAGTATGGCGACCGTCAAAATCAGGCGTGGTCGAGCGGCGACAAAGGTAAACAGACTGCTGCTATGCGGGTGGGACACAGAGTACTCCTTGGAAAATGGTGATGTTGTGAATAGCATTGCGGCGGGTGATCTGTCAATTGGTGAAGGGTGAAGGGCGGTGCCCTGAGCGAAGTCGAAGGGTTGGAAGAAAAAAAACGCCGGGAGATGGTTCCCGGCGCTCAGTGCTACTGCTTTGTGAGCAGCGTTACAATGTTCTGATATAATTCATCACCATCTTTGCCGGTGACCTTTTTTTTGTCCACGGTTGCCAGCGGTTTATCCCGGCAGCTGCCGCACTGTTTGACACAGCTCTTTACCTTGATGTTCAGGTCGGGAAACTCTTCCTGTAGTCGCCTGACAACCTTCCCTTTACCCTTGTTGTGTTCGCAAAATCGAATCTTGGCATCCATATTTCTACACCGCCAGTGGCGAGCCGACCGGCGCGACAAAGACTCGCTGAGCCATTTCGCTATCAATCATCAGAATACCATGACCGGTGTCGCCGACCAGTTTGAGCTTGGCAATCAGGTCACGGTCGTTGTTCTCTTCCTCGATCTGCTCGGTTATGAACCATTGCAGGAAAATCTGTGTGGCATGATCCTTCTCCTGTACGGCCTGTTCAGTCAGTTCGTTGATACAGGCGGTAATCAGGTTTTCATGTGCCAGCGTTTTCTGCATCATATCCAGCAGAGATTTATACTTGTTGGGGAGCGCCTTACTGGCCGGCATCGCAATGACCGCGCCCTGATCGGTCAAATAGGTGTAGAACTTCATAAAGTGAATCATCTCTTCGCGATACTGAACAAAGAACCAGTTGGCGGCACCCTTGAGCCCCATTTCGTTGGCACAGGATGACATGACAAGGTACAGGTGGGCGGAGAAAAGTTCCAGATTCATATGAGTGTTCAGAGAGTCGGACATTTTTTTGCTGATCATGATTGTAACCTCCTTGTTTAATGTTTTTGAAGTATACCCTAATTCAGGACTTTTTCAATCCGGAATTGCATGTAACCGTGAGCCTCAAAACCATGCAACTTCCCAGCAGGAACATCGGCAGACTGAGCATCTGTCCCATCGAAATCAGACCGAAGAAGAGACCCATCTGGGCATCAGGTTGACGGAAAAACTCCACAATGAAGCGGAACAGTCCATACCCGGCGATGAACGTCCAGGTCGGAACTCCGGCTGCGAGAGAAAGGCGTGACATGAAGCGCACGATAAAAAAGAGGATCAGCCCCTCCAGAAAGGCTTCATACAGTTGTGACGGGTGACGTGGCAGTCCGTCGCCACCGGGAAAAATCATACCCCAGGCTACTGAGGTGGGTCTGCCGTAGAGTTCGCCGTTGATGAAGTTGCCGATTCTTCCCAGCCCCAGACCGACCGGAGCACAGAGCGAGGCCATGTCCATCAGCGTCGGAAAGGGCAGTTTTTTTCGACGGGCGTACAGCACGAAAGCCAGCAGAACCCCCAGGGCGCCGCCATGGAACGACATACCCCCTTCCCAGACGGCAAACAGTTTGAGCGGATTGTTCAGGTAAAAACCGAGGTTGTAAAACAGGATGTAGCCGAAGCGCCCCCCCAGCACGACCCCCATGGCACCGTAAAAAACCAGGTCGGCGATATCGTCTGTGGTCAGGGGAATCTTTTTGCGCGAAACTTCGGAGCGAATGAGGACGTAGGTAATCAGAAACGAGATGACGTACATCAGCCCGTACCAGCGGAACTGGAGCGGGCCGATGCTCAAAAAAACGGGATCAATTGTCGGAAAGTGCATGGATAATGCGGTACTCCTTGGGGTATCAGCTTACGATTTCTGAATGCCGCAGCCGCAGTTACGGGAGCAGGCGCCGCTTCTCATTTTAAGGGCTTTGATAAAGCTGGCTTCAGTGGCACCCTGCAGTTCTGCAACTACCTGTGCCGGTACAGGTGAATCCAGCGACAGAATAACCATGGCTTCACCTTTTTTCTGTCGGCGACCCAGGTTCATCGAGGCGATGTTGATGTCATGCTGTCCCATGATAGTGCCGATCTTTCCGATCATACCGGGGCGGTCTTCATAGTTAAGCATCAGCATATGTTCATCGGGGGTAAAGTCCATCGAATAGTCACGCAGCTGGACGATGCGCGGCTGGCCATCGAAGAGGGTACCGGATACCAGTCTCCGTTTTCCCTGCCCTTCCAGGGTCAGGGTGATCACATTTGAGAAGGCGTCGGACTGCGTCGATTTGGTTTCAGCTACGACGATGCCCATTTGTTCGGCGATCAGCGAGGCGTTGACCATGTTGACATCCTGATCGAGTTTATGGTTCAGGATGGCTGATAATCCGCAGACCGCCAGCGGTGAGCAGTCATAGTGGGCAATTGCACCGCTGAAACCGAAGGTGATCTTTTCCAGATTTGTGTCGACCAGCTGAACACCGAAATCGGCGATCACGCTCATCAGATTCAGGAACGGGCGCATCTGGTCCATCAAGGCCATATCGAAACGGGGAATGTTGAGTGCGTTTTCAAGCGGCTTGTCATCAAGGTAGTTGATGATTTCTTTGGATACGTCGATGGCGACGTTAACCTGCGCCTCGAAAGTGTTGGCCCCCAGGTGCGGAGTCACCACCAGCCGATTATGAGCGATCAGGGCTTTCAGTGTATCGGTATCGGGCGGTTCTTTGCTCCAGACATCACAGGCGCCGCCGGTTACTTTGCCGGAGTTAAGATTGTCAAGCCAGGCCTGCTCGTCAATGATGCCGCCCCGGGCTACATCCAGAACGATGACGCCGGTTTTCATCAGGCCGAATTCACGCGTGCCGATCATGCCGCGAGTTTCATCGGTGAGCGGAGTATGCACGGTGATGATGTCGCAGTTCTTGTAGATCTCGTCATGCGAAACCAGCTTGACTCCCAGATCATTGGCACGTTTGACGGCAATAAAGGGATCGCAGGCCAGTACGTCGCACTCAAAGGCTTTTAGGCGGGTGGCTACCCGGCCGCCGACTTTGCCAAGACCGATCACGCCGGCGGTTTTACCTTTCAGTTCGATGCCGGTAAAGGGAGCCCGTTTCCATTCACCCGATTTGAGGCTGTTGTTGGCTATGGTTACGTTGCGGCAGAAGGAGAGCAGCAGCGCCATGGTGTGTTCGGCAGCACTGTTGGTGTTGCCGAAGGGGGCGTTGACAACGATGACACCTTTTGAACTGGCATAATCGACATCAACATTATCGATGCCAACACCGGCGCGGGCAACCAGTTTGAGACGGGTGGCGGCATCCAGCAGTGCCTTGTCAACCGTCGTGCCGCTGCGGGTGATAATGACGTCATAATTTCCGATAACGGCCAGCAATTCTTCTGTTTTTAATCCCAGTTTGACATCCAGTTGGATGCGAGGTTCCTGCGTCAGCAGTGCCAGTCCTTCAGCCGAGACTTCATCGGTTACAATAATCTTCATTACATATCTCCAGTTTCCTTGAAATTTGTCTGCACACAATAGTCCCCCGCACAAAAAAATGCAAGCACGGCCGCTGTAGTAATGATATACATACGGACTATGAAACCATTTAACATTGTCCTGATTGAACCTGAGATCCCCCCCAATACCGGAAATATTGCCCGTTTATGCGCCGCTACCGGCACGATTCTGCACCTGGTCGGTCCACTCGGTTTTTCACTTGATGATCGCTATCTTAAACGTGCCGGTCTGGATTACTGGGAGCATGTTGCCCTGAAAATATGGCCCGATCTGGCTGCCCTGCAAGCTGCCCACGGCGAGGGGCGCTTCCTGTATCTGAGTACCAAAGTGGCACGCAGTTATCTGCAGGCGGCTTTCCAGTCGGGTGACTATATCGTCTTCGGCAAAGAGACCAAAGGGCTGCCGGAAGAGTTGCTGCAGGCCAATCCCGATTCCTGTATTACTATTCCGATGCCGGCAGGCAAGGTGCGCAGCCTCAATCTTTCTACCTCAGCCGGGATCGTTCTGTATGAAGCGCTCCGGCAGACAGGCGGGGTGCTCTGATGCTGGCACGTGCGGTTATTTTTATGAACCTGGCGCTGATCTTTTATACCTGGGCGGTTTTCAGTGGCAGAAAGCATGGACTGCATCGCAAGCACTTACTGATCTTCGGCATCGGTCTGGTCTGTGATTTCCTGGGAACACGGCAGATGAATATTGTCGCGCAACTCTACGGCAAAGCACCGGAATGGCATAACATTACCGGTATCGCTTCATTGGCCGGCATGGCCTTCCATTTTCTGCTGGCTCTGTCGGCAGCACTGCTCTGTCGCACTGAGACGGTCAACCGGATTTTTCACCGCGTCAGCCTGACAATTTATTTCTGCTGGCTGATCGCGTTTTTAAGTGGCGCTATTTCCGGTATGATGCGCATGAAGGGGTAAACATTGATACACCCCTGGCTGACCAGCAGCATCCCCGGTATCGGCGGAACCATTAAAAATTCGCCGGACGATTTTTGGGTTACCGAAATTCCTTCCTATCTCCCCTGCGGTTCCGGGGAGCATTGCTTTCTGACCATCGAAAAACGGGGTATCACAACCCTGGAGGCGATCCGCCGGATTGCGGCAGCCCTTAAAGTCCCGGAGCGAGATATCGGTTATGCCGGCATGAAGGACGCTGTCGGGGTTACCCGTCAGACCATTTCAATTCAGCGCATGACCACTTTGAAAGCACTGGCACTGGATATTAACGGTATCAGAGTTGTTTCTGCGGAGCTGCACTCCAACAAACTCAAGCTGGGGCATCTGAAGGGTAACCGTTTTCGGATTGTTGTACGAGGCATTGCGGCAGATTCGGCCGTGAAATCAGTTCCGGCTATCCTGGCAGTTCTGATGAAACGTGGAGTACCGAATTATTTCGGACCGCAGCGCTATGGCGCTCAGGGGAATTCGCATCTGATTGGCGCTGAAATGCTGCGGCGCGACTGGCGGGCGGCGGTTGATAATCTGATAGGAGCTCCCGATGCTGTTCATGATCCGGCCTGGAGTGCCGCAATCAGCGCCTACCGGCAGGGAGATATTTTTGGCAGCCTGCAGCTGTTTCCGCAGCACTGCCGCAGTGAACGTGACGTTTTACAGCGTCTGATCGCTCGCAGCGATGATTTTCACAGGGCGTTCGGCGCTGTGCATCCGCGTCTGAAGAAGCTCTACCTTTCGGCACTGCAGTCATTCCTCTTCGATCAGGTTGTCGCCGCCCGTATTGATGAGATCGATCAGATTGTCCCTGGCGACCTGGCCTGTAAGCATATCAACGGTGCCTGTTTTCTGGTTGCTGATCAGGCGGCGGAACAGGGCAGGGCGGAGGCTTTTGAAATATCACCCAGCGGACCGCTGTTTGGCTGTCGTATGAAAGAGCCGGAAGGAGAGACTCTGTATCTTGAAAACCGAATTCTTCAGAATGCCGGTCTGGAACTGAACGACTTTGATCTGCCGGGTGGTCTGCGGATGGAGGGAGAACGGCGCCCGTTAAGGGTGCCGCTGGAGGATGCGTCATACACTCTGGAAGGTGACACCCTCTGTCTGGAATTTACCCTGCCGCGCGGTAGTTATGCTACTTCGCTTCTGCGGGAGTTTTTGAAAGAAGGGTAGTGAGTTTGACAGATGAGATCAGGAAATATAAAACAAGGGATTACGTTTATGACGTAATCCCTTGTTTTATGCCTGAAATGTCTTAATGACGAAGTTAATCAGCCACCAAGATATTTACTCAACTCTTCAGCCAGTGTTGTCGGGTGCAGAAACCGCGCAGGAATTTTTTCATCGCCAAAAAAATCTTTAGCCCACGGTTGCCTCTTGGTCCATGCCATCAATTGCTCCCAACCAGCCCAGGTGGAAAAATCAACTCCGTGGATGTTGGTAATCTGTTCAAGGAATGTTTGTTCATAGCCTGCCATGACACCTCCGGAAAATGAGAAAGTCGAGCACTGTTGAGTGTCGCAACGTGCGCTGGAACTGTACCATTTTAACGGTAGATTTCAATTGAATTGTTATATGTGAGCTAATTAATGTACCTGTTTCGTTGTGCTCTCGCTACTGGAATGTCGATAAAACGGGACAAATAGACACCGTCTGCTTGATTGCAATTGATGGATGACTGTATTACTATGTCGGCGGTTTAACTCTACCTGGAGGAAAGTGGCTTTATGATGCCGTTCCGGTTGACCCTGGTGCAGAAAATGATACTCAGCTTCGCGATGTCAGGTGTCTGTCTGATGGCGGCCTTGACCTATTCGATTACCGGTATGGGGGTCATGCAGCGGATAGAGCAGGATATTGCGTTGACTGACATTAGATCTACGACAATTACGCTCAGATTACGGGAATTGATGGCTGCTCAGGAGCGTATTACCGGTCGTTACCGGATCCTGCAGGAGGCGCAATATCGTACCATCTACGAACAAAATGCAGATGAATTTCGTCGGGAGATGGCTCAATTGAAGAAATTGTATGCAAGCCCGACCATGAATGACCTTGAAAAACAGTATCGCGATTATTCTGCTGAGGTAGCGCGTCTGTTTGGTGGTGTACCGTCCGATCCGCAGAGGATGAAGGTTATTGGAGAACAGATTCTTAAACATATAGATACTATGAGTGCTGAGCAAAGAGTATCGCTCTCGAATAAACTGGCCGTATCAGAAAAACTGGAAGCACACACAGTTACCAGGTCACTCGGTCTGGCGTTCGGCGGAGTTTTTTGCTCGTTTCTCATAGCAGCCTGGATGGTCTATTCATTTGCCCGCTCGATCGGCAAACTTCAGCACGCAACTCACCTGATCGCTGCAGGAAATTTCGATCATGACCCTCAGATCCCGCCCGGCGATGAGATCGGCGCCCTATCAGAAGATTTCCGTCAAATGACCATCAGGCTTAAGGAGCTCGAACAGCTTAGTCTGGACGCGAGTCCTTTGACCAGATTGCCGGGCAACATAGCCATCGAACGTGTTCTCAACCGTAACCTGCGTGAGAAGATTACGTTTGCCATGTGCTATCTGGATCTTGATAACTTCAAGTCATACAACGATCATTATGGCTATATTAAAGCCAGCGAGATTCTGAAAGAGGTCGGAAGAATAATTTACGATGCTGTCAAACAACTTGATGATCCGGATGCTTTTGTCGGTCATATCGGTGGTGATGATTTTGTTGTCATCATAAATGCGGAGAAGGCTGAAGCCGCCTGCCAGGCGGTTATAACGGCCATTGATACGGTCGTACCATCCTATTATTCCGAAGAGGATCGTACAACTGGGGCCATTGAAGGTGTTGATCGCTATGGCGTGCAACGGACATTTCCGCTGATTTCCATATCCATTGCTGCATTGCTGTGCAAGCCGGGTGACTATGCCTACGCATCTGAAATAGCGACTGCTGCGGCAGCTGTTAAGGACCGCGTCAAAGAGTCCGCCGGTAGTAATTATGTCATTATCAGGGAGGCTGTTCGTCGTGAAGCCTGAAAGATACTTTATACTCATCGCGCTGTCTGTGGTGCTTATGGCAACCAGTGGCTGCAGTCATCTGCCGGGCAGGAATAACGTGCTGTCAGCCCAGGGCGTCGCACCTGTTGAACGCTCCTTCGCTGCAGCGCTTCAACAGCTGCGGGCAGGAAACGAGGCTGCCGCCGCTGAGCTGCTGGATCGTGTGGTCAACTCTGCATCACTGCCGGGTGTCACTGATGAAGCCCTGTTTCGGCTGGCGCTCCTGGAGTTGCCGGGCGACAGCGGTGGAGGCGAAGCGCGAGCCAGAGAACTGCTTGATCAGCTGATTCGTTACTACCCTGCCAGTATCTGGTCAAAACAGGCAGCTCCACTGGCTCAGTATCTGCGGGGAGCGGCCGCTGTAAAAGCCCGCAACCAGCAAATTAAAAATCTGAAGAATCAGAATGTGTCACTTAGTCGCGATAACAAAGAGCTGCGTCAGAGTATCGAGCGCCTGAAAAACCTTGATCTGGAATTGGAACAAAAGATCCGAAGATAACGATTCTCCGCTATTTTTTCTTTTCACCCTGCCCGTATTCCGCCAGGAATAAATTCTTGTATTCCATAAATCGGCCGATCTCCAGTGCTTCGCGAATTTCTGTCATCATGGTTTGATAGAAAGAGACGTTGTGGATGGCTGACAACACTGCTGAAAGCACTTCGTTGGCGGCAAAGAGGTGATGCAGGTAGGCTCTGCTGAAGTGGCTGCAGGTATAACAGCTGCAGCTACGGTCTATCGGGTAGAAATCGCGCTTGTAATTTTTATTGGTCACCCGGATCCTGCCTCGACGCGTGAAGAGTGTTGCACTTCTGGCGTAGCGGGTCGGTATGACGCAGTCGAACATATCGATGCCACGCTCAACGCTTTCCAAGATATCCTCCGGAAGACCGACCCCCATCAGGTAGCGCGGTTTGTTTTCTGGCAGGTGCGGCGCGGTAAAGCCGACAATTTTTTTCAGCAGCTCCAGTCCTTCGCCAACGCTGACGCCACCGATTGCGTATCCCGGCAGATCCAGTTTACACATCTCTTTGGCACACATCTCCCGCAGGTTCTGAAAGACACTCCCCTGCACAATCCCGAACAGTGCCTGATCACCGCTGGTCATGGCTTTTTGGCACTCTTTGAGCCAGTGGATGGTTTTCCTGGTGGACTGCTCGGCGTATGTCTTTTCGCAGGGGTAGGGGATGCACTCGTCAAAAGCCATAATAATGTCGGCTCCCAGATCCTGCTGAATACGGGTTGCCGATGCCGGATCAAGATAAATCTCGTCACCGGTCAGTTCATGCTTGAAAAAAACTCCGTCTTCAGTGATGCGTTTGTTGGGGAGCGAAAATACCTGAAAGCCACCGGAATCGGTCAGTATAGGGCGATCCCAGGCCATGAACTTGTGGAGGCCGCCCGCTTTTTTTACCAATCCTTCTCCCGGCTGCAAATGAAGATGGTAGGTGTTGGAAAGTATGATCTGCGATCCGGTTTCCACGATCTGGGCCGGGGTGAGCGGCTTCATGGCGCCGTGCGTAGCTACCGGCATAAAAACAGGCGTCTGTATTTCGCCGTGTGGAGTTGTGACTCTGCCGCGACGTGCGGAACTGTGCGGGTCTTTTTTCAGTAACGCAAATTCCATGGTAACTCCACATTTGGACATATTTTTAAAAACACAAATTTTTCACAATCCTACTTTAGTAGCAGAGAGTTGTCATAAATGCAAATCGTGCATCACATTGGTGCCATTTACGCTTATGGAAAAGCGAACTTGTATACAATAAAAGGGTTGCATTTTCTCAGAACGATGTTTAGTATCAGCGCGATTATAGCCCGGTCACTAAAAAATGTGTGCGCCCACGTTCCAAGATGACGCTCAACATATTCTCTCAAGGAGGTAACAAGATGAAAGATGTCTCCAGATCATGTTGGCGAGGTCCCCCCTTCTAACGTTTAATCCTCACACAGTATCCCCGATTATTTGTAACCACGAAGTTATCTGAAATGTACTAACAACTTGAAAAGGAAGGAACGCTATGCAATTTATCTCGTCATCCATCGGCAGAAAGATCCTGATGGCGGTCACGGGCCAGGCAATGGTTCTGTTCGCTATTATCCATCTGCTTGGTAACAGCTCCATCTTCGGATGGCTCAATGGTGGCATTAATGCCTATGCAGAGCACCTGCACAGTATGCCACTGCCTATTATCATCGGTTTCCGCCTGGTCCTTTTGGCTATGGTCTGTGTTCATATCTGGTTTGGTATCCAGCTGACCCTTGAAAACCGTGGCGGTCGCCCCAGTGACTATGCGGTCAAATTTACCCAGAAAGCTTCGTTTGCCAGCGAAAACATGATCTGGACCGGAACGCTGCTCGGTCTTTTCCTGCTCTACCATCTGGCACATTTTACGTTCCAGGTGATAAGTCCTGAAACGGCCGCGCTTAAGAATCTTGTGCCGCTCCATGATGCAATGGTGCCGAACGTACTCGGAATGGTTGTGGCAGGCTTCAAAAACATTCTCGTAACGTTGATTTATTCCGGCGCGATGGTTGCCCTGTTTCTGCATCTTTCACACGGCATCCAGAGTTTCTTCCAGACCATGGGATGGAGTTGTGACAAAAGTCAGCCGCTGCTTGTCAAATTCGGCTCACTTGTCGCGCTCGTTCTTTTTCTTGGTTATGTTACCATCCCGCTGACAATTATTGCCGGCATTCTGAAAGGTTAAGGGGGTTATTGTGATACTAGACGGAAAATGTCCAACCGGACCTATTGAAAAAACGTGGGACAAGCACCGCTTTGATTTGAAGCTGGTTAATCCTGCAAATAAACGCAAATACAACATCATAATGGTAGGTACCGGTCTTGCCGGTGGCGCTGCCGCTGCATCTCTTGGCGAACTTGGCTATAACGTACAGGCATTCTGCTATCAGGACAGCCCGCGTCGTGCCCATTCCATCGCCGCACAGGGGGGCATCAACGCGGCTAAAAACTATCCGAGTGACGGCGACTCCATTCTCCGCCTCATGTACGACACCATCAAGGGTGGCGACTTCCGTGCCCGTGAACATGATGTATGGCGTCTGGCACAGGTGTCTAACAACATCATCGACCAATGCGTCGCACAAGGCGTTCCTTTTGCCCGTGACTACGCCGGCTATCTTGACAACCGCTCTTTTGGCGGTGCACAGGTTTCCCGTACTTTTTACTCACGCGGCCTGACTGGTCAGCAGCTTCTCCTTGGAGCTTATTCAGCCCTTTCCCGCCAGATCAAAGCTGGTACAGTTAAAATGCATACCCGTCGTGAAATGCTTGATCTGGTTGTTGTAGACGGCGTCGCACGTGGTATTACAGTGCGTAACCTTGTTACCGGTGAAATTGAAACACATGCTGCTGATGCTGTATGTCTGGCTTCCGGTGGCTATGTAAATGTATTCTATCTTTCCACCAACGCAAAAGGCTGCTCGGTAACGGCTAACTGGAGCGCTGCCAAGAAGGGAGCTTTTTTTGCCAACCCTTGCTACACACAAATTCATCCAACCTGCATTCCACAGGCTGGTGAATATCAGTCCAAGCTGACCCTCATGTCCGAATCACTCCGTAATGACGGCCGTATCTGGGTTCCAAAAAACAAGGCAGACATCGGCAAGCTTCCTGCCGATGTTCCAGAAGCAGATCGCGATTATTATCTGGAACGCAAATATCCATCCTTCGGTAACCTTGCACCGCGTGACATTGCATCGCGTAACGCAAAAGAAGCATGTGATAACGGTCTGGGAGTTGGACCGGGCGGACGAGGTGTGTACCTTGATTTTGCCGATTCAATCAAGCGTTTGAGCGAAGATACCATCCGTGAACGGTACGGCAATCTTTTTGAGATGTATGAGAAAATTACCGACGAAAACGGCTACAAGCGTCCGATGCGTATCTACCCGGCGCCGCACTACGCCATGGGCGGACTCTGGGTTGACTACAATCTAATGAGCAATATACCTGGTTTGTTTGTTCTCGGCGAAGCAAACTTCTCCGTTCACGGTGCTAACCGACTTGGTGCTTCAGCGCTTATGCAGGGCCTCTCCGACGGCTATTTTGTTATTCCATACACCATCGGTGGTTATCTGGTTACTGTCAAACCTGGTGATGTGAAAAACGATCACCCTGAATTCAAAAAATCAGTGGAAGACGTCAAAGCGCGGACCAATAAATTCCTCAACATTAATGGTAAAAAAACAATTACTGAATTCCATCGTGAATTGGGTAAGGTCATGTGGAATGACGTTGGTATGGCCCGTTCCAAAGAAAGTCTTACCGATGCCATTAAAAAAATCCCTGCCATTCGTGAAGAATTCTGGCAGAATGTCAAGGTTACTGGCAGCGGAGCAGAACTCAACCAGCAGCTTGAGGGTGCCGGACGTGTGGCAGACTTCCTTGAATTCGGTGAATTGTTGGCTAAGGATGCCCTGCATCGTGAAGAGTCATGCGGCGGTCACTTCCGTGTTGAACACCAGTTGCCGGACGGCGAAGCTAAACGAAATGACGCTGATTTCTCATATGTAGGCGCCTGGGAGTTCAAGGGGAATGACAAGGAACCTGAATTGCACAAGGAACCTTTGAAATTCGAGACTATTCATCTCGCGGTAAGGAGCTATAAATAATGAGCGATCACAAGACCATGACATTGACACTGATCGTGTGGCGCCAGAAAAATGCCACCGTTCCTGGAAAATTCGAAACCTATACGGCTAAAAACATTACCTCCCATCACTCCTTTCTGGAAATGCTTGACTGTGTCAACGAAGACCTGATTGCCGCCGGCAAGGAGCCGATCGTGTTTGACCACGACTGCCGCGAAGGGATCTGTGGTATGTGCTCACAGGTTATCAACGGCGCACCACATGGCGGGCAGGATCGCACCACTGTCTGTCAGCTTCATATGCGTAAATTCAAGGACGGCGATACAATTTATATTGAGCCGTGGAGAGCCCGCGCATTCCCGATTATCAAGGATCTGATTGTTGATCGTGCCGCTCTTGACACCATCATCCAGGCTGGTGGTTACACCTCCTGTCATACCGGTGGGGTGCCAGACGGTAACGCAATCCTGATTCCAAAACCGATTGCTGAAGAAGCAACGGATGCCGCAGAATGCATCGGTTGTGGCGCTTGCGTCGCAGGTTGCCCCAATGGTGCAGCAATGCTCTTTACCAGTGCCAAAGTTTCTCAATTGGCACTGTTGCCTCAGGGGCGCGCAGAAGCAGCAACCCGTGTAAAGAATATGACAGCAGCCATGTCTCAATGTGGTTTTGGTAACTGTACCAATCATTATGAGTGTATGGCTGCCTGTCCGAAGGGGATCAACGTCAAATTCATCGCCCGTATGAACCGCGAATTCATCAAGGCCCAGTTTGCATAATCAGTACCTTGTTTTTTGATATGAACGAAGAATCGGGCGACTTTTGGGTCGCCCTTTTCTTTGCTCCTCTGTCGTAGAGGAAGTTTTTTCATGGATTTCAATCTTGTTGATCTCTCTCTCCGGATCAGAAGTGACACAAATACCGCTATCGCTGAACTGATAGCTCTGTTTGTCCGCGAATTTTCATCTGTCTGTCGGGCAAGTGTCTGTCGCTGGACTACTCGCGACTGTTCCTGTTGTTCATCGCGAGTCTCGTGTGCCTGGTATCGTGTTTTTGGTCAGGAGCTCTCAACTGATCCGGAAGCGCTTCGCTGTCATCAAAAACCTTCCCTGCCGTTTGTCTTTTCGTTTTCTCCGACCGGTGATAATAAACCGGAGTGCCAGGAAATTGAGTGCAGACTGGTGGTTATCGGTCGCGCAATCCCACAACTTGCCATGTTGCTTGATGGTGTTGATGCGGTACTGAGCTCGCATGAGTGTCACGGGCGTTTTCACATTCTCGAACGAACTTCGCGGGATTATCAGGGTGTGCCTCAAGCACTGAACGCTGTTTCCGCCATGGAAAATCTGGTCGTGTTATCTGCTGCTGCCATCATGGAATGTCAACCATGGGAGTGCTCCCAGGTTGACATTCGCCTCGGTTTTCCTCTCACGTTACGACGTGATGGGAGGTATATGAAAAAATTCGATTTCCAGCTTTTTACCCGCTCGCTTCTGCGGCGTGTTTCGTCTTTGGCGTACTATTATGGTGAACATGAGTTCGAGTATGGCTTTAAATCACTGTCACAACAGTGCGATGAAATAATCTGTACGGACGATCATTTCCGCTACGAAACTCTGTCCGGCGGAAATAAACGTATGAGTGGAGTCAGCGGATATGGTACTTTTTTCGGAAACTTCAGTGGTCTGCTCCCCTTTTTGGCTCTCGGGTCGTATTGTAATGCCGGAAAAGGAGCGGCATTCGGTATGGGACGTTATGAGCTGATTGCATCTGGTGGGGCGTATGCGGACTGATGCCCTCAATCGACGAATAGTCCCACGACTTCTACTGATTTATCCGGCAACGCACAAACTCGGCTGGGTCAAATATTTCCAATTGCCGTCGCTCTCCCTTCAGCAGGTTGCCGCAGTAACTCCCGCTCACTGGCAGGTTACGCTCGTCGATGAAAGTCAGGACTCAATCCCTGATGGCAGAGGCTATGATCTGGTCGGTATCACCGCCATGACGCATCAGGCGATGCGGGCCTACGAAATAGCGGATCAGTTCAGACGTAACGGAGTGCCGGTTATTATGGGGGGCATGCACCCGACGGTGATGCCGGAGGAGGCGCTGACACACGCCGATGCGGTTGTTATCGGCGAAGCGGAACCTATTCTGGGACAACTCCTTAAAGACTTTCTGGGTGGCAGACTGCAGAAGATATACCGTGCTCCGATAGCACAGGATGACCGGCTCGACATTCCCAGGCCGCGTCGTGAGATCCTGAGCGGTAAACGTTATCTGACGACCCAGACGGTCCAGGCCAGTCGCGGCTGTCCCTACGATTGCGATTTTTGTACAGTCACGCACTATTTTGGTAATCGTTTTCGCTACCGGGAAGCGGCCGACATTCTGGCTGAAATTCGCTCTTTTCCGCGAAAGCTGGTTATTTTTCTGGATGATAATCTGCTGGGAGACCCCGCCAAGGCGCGGCCGATACTGGAAGGGATGGCTGAAATGGGCATCCGCTGGGGGTCGCAAACCAGTCTACGCTTTGCAGAGGACCGGGAACTGCTCAAACTGGTCGCCCGCTCCGGTTGTATCGGTCTGTTCGTCGGCATTGAATCTGTCACGGGAAACTACTCGCAGCTGTCAAAATCGTCGGGAAAATCACCACAGGCCGAGCTCATGAAACGTGTCCGGGGTGCCGGGATAATCCTTGAAACGTCGCTGATCTTCGGCTTTGATGATCATGATCAGAGCATCTTTGAAAAGACGCTCCGTTTCGTCGAGGAGTGCGTTCCGAGTGTTCCGACCTTCAATATCCTGACCCCGTATCCCGGAACTAAACTTTTTCAGCAATACCTGCAGGAGGGGCGACTCCTGCATCAGGACTGGAGTCGTTACAACCACTCGGAGGTCGTCTTCAAGCCGCTCTTGATGACTCCCGAGCAACTCTACCGTGGCTGGCTGGAAGCGCGTAAGACGGCCTATACGATACCCTCCATCCTCTCGCGTGTCTGGAACAATCCCGGGCGGCGCTTCACTAATCTGGCCTACAACCTGCTGCGTAAAGGTCCTAATGACCGTTTGCCTTCGCTGTAACAATTTCAACGATATCCTGATGAATCTGGACGGGAATATTGACTTGATATGATTTGTTATGTACTCTTCACAATTTAAACGTCAGGTATCGGAGCGCCTCGACTGAAACAGCTGATTTTGACAGTTGATGTAGAGGATTGGTTTCATGTGTGCGGTACAGGGCGTGACACGCTGATTCTGCCACGTGAAACCTGGCGTGTGCGGCAAAATATCGAAAAAATTCTGGCACTGCTTGACGGATATTCTCAGAAAGCGACTTTTTTTATGCTCGGATCCGTAGCGGAAAGTGATCCGTCCTTGGCTGCCATGATCTGTTCGGCTGGTCATGAACTCGCCTCCCACGGCTATTCACACCGTCTGGTGTCTGGCATGACTGCGCAGCAGTTTCGTGATGAGTTACTGGCAACCGAGCGGATCCTGTTCGAGCAGACCGGACAGAAACCGATCGGTTACCGGGCTCCGCAATGGTCTTTATCGGAGCTGAGAGGCTGGGCGTTCGCTATTTTAAAAGATTCAGGTTACCGCTACGATTCCAGTCTAAATCCGTTGCCATTGGTTGGCAATCCGCGCGGCAGTCGCATCCCCTACCGCCTGGGCGCTGAAGGCGAAGGTCTCTGGGAGTTCCCGCCACTGGTTACCAAATCACGGTTTGGTAATCTGCCAAGCGGTGGCGGCTGGGGTTTTCGGTTTTTTCCGCTGCGGATGATCTGCAGCAGTATTGACACGCTTAACGACAGCGGACATCCGGCAGTTATCTATCTTCACCCGCGTGAGCTGGACCCTGATGGTCCCCGGCTCGAGCTGCCGATCGTGAAAAGATTTGCGTCATATGGATCTAGAAACGATGCGGCACCGCGACTGGTCGAGCTGCTTCGTCGCTATCAATGTGTGACCCTCAAGGAACTGGTGGAAGAGTGGCAGTCTGTATCCTGATTCCAGCGTATAATGCTGAAAAAACGATTGTGCCCGTGGTCCGTGAATGTCTTGAACAGGGCCTGCCACTGGTTGTCGTAGATGACGGGTCCATTGATGGTACTGCAGCTCTCGTGTCAGACATGCCACTCACGCTGCTCCGGCATCCGCACAACCGTGGCAAAGGTGCCGCACTGAAAACCGGTTTTGTCTGGGTGATCGAGGCCGGCTTTGATGCGGTGGTCTCAATCGATGCCGATGGACAGCACGATGTGTCGGCGATTCCCCGGTTAATTGCCGCTGCGCAGCGCGGAACGTGGGATCTTTTGATTGCCTCCCGCCACACCCAGTTTATTCAGATGGCCGGACTGCGCAAGTTCTGGAATCGCTTTGGCGTCTGGTGTATCTGGAAACGGACCGGTTTCGAAATTACCGACAGTCAATCCGGTTTTCGTTACTATACAAAGGAGCTGCTGCAGCGTGTCTCATTAACGTCGGACGGCTATGCTCTGGAGATGGAAGTTATGTTGAAAGCCTGGAAGAGCGGCTTTACAATCGGTTCTCTGCCGATTGCCGCCCGGGTTGCCGATGGTCGTGCCACCAGCCATTATCAGCCGGTGAAAGATACGTTTCGTATCAGTATGACTTTTTTACGCTATATGTGACGGAGATATCATGCTGCAATCGCTTAAAACCTACACCAAAGAAAAAGTACTTTCCTACCTGCTCTCACTGGCGACCAGTTCATCCGATGAAACCCTCATCAAGATGACGCACCTGATGGAGATGATTCCCAAGAAGGATTATTACAAGGAGCGTATCCGCTGGATTCGCGGTCTGGTGCGCGACAAACACCCCGGCATCGAATTCCCGCGCCGGATACTGCGCGACCTGCATCCCAACCAGCGTGACAAATGGATCAGCAACCTGCTCGTCAATCACCTCTTAAACGGCACCAACACACGTAAAGAGTGGAGTGACACGCACGGCTACTATCCCCCCTCGACCGTCGTTATCAGTCCGACCATGCGCTGCAACCTGAGCTGCTACGGCTGCTACGCTGGTGACTACGACAAATCACTGGAACTCTCCCTCGCTGAAGTCGACTCGATCCTGATGCAGATGAAAGAGATGGGGGTCTACTTTGCCGTCATCTCCGGCGGCGAACCCTTTTATATGGAAGGCATCTTCGAGATATTCACAAAGCACAGCGACATGGCCTTCCTGGTCTTCACGCATGGCGGCCTGATTGACGAGCAGATGGTACAAAAGCTGACCGACGTCGGCAACGTCATGCCCGCCTTCTCACTGGAAGGTTACCAAAAGGAGACTGACGAACGGCGCGGCGCCGGTCATTTTGAGAAAGTCATGCACGCCATGGACCTCATGAAAGCCGGTGGACTCTCCTTTTGTGGCTCCTTTACCCACTCGCGCAAGAACTCTGCCATCATCACCAACGGCGACTACATCGACATGCTCGTCAAAAAAGGTGTCTTTGCCATGTGGCTCTTCTCCTACGTCCCGGTCGGCCGCAAACCCGAAGTCGACCTGATGCCGACCCCCGAACAGCGCGACGAACTGCGCCGCACCGTAGCCGACTATCGCGCCAATAAACCGATGCTCTTCATCGATTTCTGGAACGACGGCCCGATGATCTCCGGCTGCCTGGCCGGCGGTCGCAAATACTTTCACATCAACGCCAACGGCGACATCGAACCGTGCGTTTTCTGCCACTTTGCCGTCGACAACATCCGCACCAGCAGCATCCATCAGGCGTTGGCCTCACCCTTTTTCAGCAAAATCCGCGCAAAGCAGGGCGAGCATGAAAACCTGCTGCGCCCCTGCATGCTGATCGACCAACCGCAAGCCGGTCGGGAACTGTTCGCCTCGGAAGGTGCCCATGCGACGCACGCCGGAGCTGACGAGATCTTTACCGGTTTGGCCGACAGTATGGATGACTACGCTAAAGCCTATTCCGAGATCGCCGATCCGGCCTGGGAAGAGGAATTTAAAGAACTGCCGCGAACCGTGGCTAAACGTGGAAGTAAAGCGTAAAATAACTGTTTATAACTATTTAAAATACGGATACATTCGTTGAAATTTTACAGTAATCTCAATCTGTTCTTTATCAAACTTTTTACTATGCTGGTGCCGCGCCGACTGTTTCCCCCGGCTGCTTTTTTCTGGGGTGGCCTGTTCTATCTGCTGCTGACAGAAACCCGGCGGGGGGTGCGTGCCAATCTTCAGGTTGTCACCAGCAGGAAAAAAGTGGAGCGACTGGTTTTTTCCACGTTCATCCTGTTCAGCCAGAACTGGTGTGACGTGATGCTGATGATCCGGCTGCGGGGCAGGCAGCTACAGGCTCTGATCGGAAGGCGCAGCAGCAGTGCAGCGCTTGATCAGGCCCTGGCAGCCGGTAACGGTGCGATTCTGGTTTCCGCTCATCTCGGCAATTGGGAACTGGGCGGTCTGGGGCTGGCTGATCTGGGTTATACGATCAACATGCTGACCTTTCGCGAACCGGATCAGAAGGTCAACGACTTGCGGGAAAAGGTGCGTGGCGAACGGGGCATCGGCATCATCTACGTTGATCGTGAGGATAGCTCTCCGCTGGCGATCATCGAAGCGGTCAATGCCCTGCGACGCAACGAAATTATCTGTCTGCTGGGAGAACGGGACGGTTCGTCACATAGTATCGAACTAGATTTTTTCGGTCGGCCGACCTCGTTTCCGGTGGGAGCCGCCTATCTGGCCCTGGCCAGCGGCGCGCCGATCATCCCGGTTTTCGTACCTCTGGAAAATGGCCGCTATTCGACGCTGATGGATGAAGCCATCTACATCACCGGTGGGCATGGCCAGCACAGTCAGTCGATCCGCAGCGGCATGCAGCGCCTGGCGGCCGTTTTTGAACAGTACATCAAGGCGTATCCGGACCAATGGTTCAATTTATTTGATTATTGGGGTACAAAAGAAAAATAATCGTTTTTACGAGAGGTTTTATATGTCAGAAGAGCTGATTTCAAAGGTAAAACAGATGATTATTGACAGCCTGCGTATCGAGGGGATGTCGGCTGATGAAATTGACACCGATGCGCCGCTGTTTGGTGACGGTTTGGGTCTGGATTCAATCGATGCACTACAGCTGGTGGTGGCTATGGAGAAAGAGTTCGGCGTAGTCGTGCCGGACGCGGCTACCGGGACGGTGGTATTTGCCTCGGTTCGCAGTATGGCCGGCTATATTGCAGAACATGCACAATGAAAATTCTCTTCATCGCTCCCGGTTGGGAAAAGGGACGATTATGGGGTGAGCTGGCCTTTAAATTTCCGACTTTGTCATTGGCAGCCCTGGCAGCGGTGACCCCGCCTGAGTGGGACGTTGAGCTGTTGGATGATAATTTTGAAAAGATCAATTATTCCTGTGACGCTGATATCATTGCCCTGACCGCCATGACTCCCCAGGCACCGCGCGCCTACCGGATTGCAGATGAGTTCCGTCGCCGAGGAAAAACGGTCGTAATGGGCGGTTTCCATGCCAGCAATCTGCCGGATGAAGCACTGACGCATGTCGATGCCGTTGTGGTGGGGGAGGGCGAGCTGGCCTGGCCGCAGCTGCTGCAGGATTTTCACCGTAAACAGCTTCTGCCTCGTTATCAATCCCGTGAGCAGATGCCGATGGATGTCATTCCAACCGCTCGTCGTGAAATTTTTAAAGGCAAGCGCTACCTGTTGAGCAACACGATCCAGACGACGCGCGGTTGCCCCTTTGATTGTGAGTTCTGCTCGGTAACCGCTTTTTATGGCCGTAAATACCGCAAACGGCCGATAAAAAATATCCTCGAGGAGCTGGTCCAGCTCCGAAAATCTAATTCATTCATCTTTTTTGTTGATGACAATCTGGTGGCCGATCGAAAGTATGCCCTGGAGCTGTTTACCGGTATGAAAGGGATGGATTTCAAGTGGCTCTCGCACTCTCCGATTGATTTTGCCGCCGATACCGAACTGATGAAAGCTGCCGGTGAGTCCGGCTGTTACGGCATGTTTGTCGGCTTTGAATCGCTCAATCAGGAGGCGTTGACCGCCATGGGCAAGGTCACCAACCTGGCCTCCTCCTATCGTGATTATGCCAAATCCTTTCATGATAACGGTATCGGCATCCTGGGGTCATTTGTACTTGGCTACGACGGCGATACCCCGGCGATTTTCGAACCGCTGCTGCGCTTCTGCGAGGATGCCCGCCTTGAATCCGCCATTTTCCCGCTGCTGACCCCCTATCCCGGTACTGCCGTGCGGCAGCGCCTGGAAGCCGAAGGAAGAATCATCTCCAATAACTGGCAGGATTATGACATGGAGCATGTCAATTTCCGGCCGATCGGCATGACGGTTGAACAGCTGCAGGAAGGCTACAACTGGCTGAACAACAGTTTTTATTCGCTCCCCTCCATGTATCGGCGTCTCTTCAAGCTCCATCGCTCTCTACAGGTTTTTGCCCCGATGAATTTCGGGTTCCGGGCTGCGCTGCGCCGTAAGTAGGCAGCGCAATGAACCTGAAAACTTCCACCACAGAGTCACAGAGAGCACAGAGGAATCATTGATCCTAAAAACGGCAGTTCATGAACCACAGAGCAACTGAGAAACAGAGAAATCAGGCAGTAACATCAACAACTGACATAACCAAAATGGTGAATGATTTTTTGTCGTTTTATTCTGAAAATTTCTTTGTTTTTGCTCAGTTGCTCAGTTGCTCTGTGTTTCAAATGCTTTTTCCAGGTTGATTTTTTCAAAAAGAACGTACTACCTCAAAGGTTAACGGCACAACAAAGAGATTCTAAGGCGAATATCTTTTTAGTATTAAGAATTTTCTCTGTGCCCACTGTGACTCTGTGGTAGGGTTTGCAGGATTCAGGATGAAAGGTAACTGCTATGAACTGCTGGATGTTTCCGGGACAACCGATGCGCCATGAGTATCTCTTTCCCGAACAACATGGGGAGCAGATTGGTACGCTCGCCCGCTCCGTCACCGGTTTTAATCCGCTGAGCTGTCAGGAGAGCGATGTTACCTTGAGTGAACATGTGCGCCTACAGATTTACGGCACCGCCGTCAGTCTTTGCCGGGCACGCGAACTGCGCGCTGTCGGTCAAAATCCGGATCTGATCATCGAGCATAGTATGGGTATCTACCCGGCCCTGGCCGTCTGTGGCTCGATCTCGGAGCAGGATGCACTTGCCATGACCGCCCGGGTCGGAGTTGTCCTGACAGAAGCCTTTTCCGGACTGCGTTACGCGTTGGGGTGTCTGGTCGGCCTGGCCGAGGAACCGGCCAGATCAGCTGCCGCACGGCATGGCGTTTATCTGGCCAACTACAATACGTCACGGCATTTTCTGCTGGCCGGAGAACATGCTGCCGTCATGGCGGCACTGGAAGCGTGCAGCGCGGCGGGCGCTTTTTCGGTATCACTCTTTGAATGCGATGCCCCCCTGCATACGCCGGATATGGCGGAAGCCGCTGCAGAGCTGCGTAAAATTTTCGACGATTACCATTATGCAGAACCGGCAGTTCCTCTTCTGGAGCATATCAGCCAGAAACATCTCGCCGCTGTAGATATCCCCGTCTTTCTGCTGGATGAGCTGCTGCATCCGGTCTGGTGGCAGCGCAGTTACCAGGCTGCACGTAGCCTGGGCTGTACTGTTTTTAGTGAAGTCGGCGCCGGTGATGCACTCAAAAAATTCAACCGCTGGATCGATAGCGAAGGTGCGCCATGAGGTATCACGAAACGCCGGTCACGGTGCGCTTCAACGAAGTGGATGCCTATCGTGTGGCCTGGCATGGACACTACGTTGCCTGGCTGGAGACAGGCCGACTCGGGTTGACCGGTCTGTTCGGTCTGGATGCCTTTCAGTTGGCTGAACTGGGCTATCTCGGTCCGGTCGTGAACCTCGAAATCAAATACCTGCGTCCGGCTCGATTTAATGATCAGTTGACCGTTAAAACCGGTCTCGTCCCCACTGATTCTGCCACCTTGATCTTTGAGAGTGTCATCGTTGACGCTGATGGGGTAAAGCTGGCCTCGGCACTGACAACACACGCCCTGACGGATCTGAATGGTGTACTGCAATTTCAGCTGCCGGCTGTGATTGCCAAACGTTTGGCCCGCATGCGAAGCTGGTTGGAATCGCCATGAAGGTACTGCTGATCTCCGCCAATCGTGAACGCTCCCCCTATCCGGTATTTCCGATAGGATTGGCCTATCTGGCCGGCCCCCTGGCCGCTGCCGGTCATCAGCTGGCAGTTGTTGATCTCTGCTTTGAAGCTGATCCGGAACGGGCGGTCACTGCAGAGCTGGAAACGTTCGCACCTGATCTGGTCGTGATTTCCCTGCGCAACATCGATAACGTTACGTGGCCCGCCTCGCGTTCCTATCTGGAAGGGGTCAAAGGGATCGTCACGATCTGTCACCGACAGGCGCGCACGGTCGTCGGTGGCTCCGGATTTTCACTGATGCCGCAGGAGGTACTGGCGTATCTGCAGGCCGATTTCGGCATAGTGGGGGAGGGGGAATTACTGCTCCCGCAGCTTCTGGAAAAAATTGAAAACGGCCTGGATCCGCAGGGATTGCCGGGATTACTGGTCAGGGGCTGTTCTGTATTTCAGCCACCGCAGCCACTGGCGCAGATCGGGACACCCGACCGCACTCTTTTTAATGTGGCACGCTATCAGCGCGAGGGGGGGATGGCCAATGTCCAGACCAAGCGCGGCTGTCCCTTCTGCTGTATCTACTGCACCTATCCGCTTCTGGAGGGGCGCGCCATGCGGCTGCGGCCGGTGACCGAGATCATCACCGAACTGCGGACTTTGGTTGATGAGCAGGCCATCAGCTACGTCTATTTTGTTGATGATATTTTTAATTATCCGACCGCCTTTGCAGAAGAGTTGTGTCGTGCCATGATCTCTGCGCCGTTTACGGTCGCCTGGACCGCTTTTATTAACCCGGCTTTTATAACAGCTGAGCTGCTCGATCTGATGCTGGCTGCCGGTTGCGATGCAGTGGAGTTCGGCACCGAATCCGGTTCCCCGCAGATGTTGAAGAACCTCGGCAAATCATTTACGGTAGAAGACGTTCGCACTGCATCACTGCTCTGCCGTCAGCGTGGTGTGGATTTTGCCCATTACATGCTCTTCGGCGGGCCGGGTGAGACGCAGGAAACCGTAGCGGAAAGCTTTGCCCTGATGGATGAACTGCAGCCGACGGCGGTCATCACCATGACCGGTATCCGCATCTATCCCGGCACCTCAATATATCAGACGGCGCTGGCTGAAGGGGGTGTCACCGCCGCTACGAATCTATTGCAGCCGGTTTTTTATATCTCTGCGCTGGTCAGGCAACAGCTGGCCGAGCTGGTTATTACGGAAGCGGTTAAACGCACCAATTGGGTTGTGCCGGGGCTGGAAGTCAACATAAGTGATGCCATGCTGGACGCCCTGCGCATGTTCCCGGTCAAAGGGCCGCTCTGGAAACTGATGAAACGGATGGGCAGGAGTCGGGTCAAACCGATGTAAACGGATTTTGTAAAGGAGCCCCTATTGGAATTTCATGATAAACGCATCGTTGTCACCGGCGGCACTCGCGGCATCGGCCGGGCGATCTCGCTGGCTTTTGCAACCGGCGGGGCGCACGTTTTTGCCGCCTATCTTTCCAATGAGAGCGCCGCGAACGAGACATGTGTCATGGCAGAGGGGCTGGCAGGGAGCATCACGCCGGTTAAAGCCGATGTCAGTACGGTGGCCGGTGCGCAACTCCTGATCAATCAGGCCGCCAGAGAAGCCGGCTACATTGATGTACTGGTCAATAATGCCGGCATCATCCGTGACGGCTGGTTGGCGATGATGGCTGATGATGACTGGGATGCCGTAATCCATACCAATCTTTATCCACTGTTTCACTGCAGCAAATGGGGACTTCGCAAGATGATGTCCCGCCGCAGCGGCAGTATTATCATGATTTCGTCCGTTTCGGCTCTTGCCGGTACCGCCGGTCAATCCAATTACGCCGCCTCCAAGGGGGCTGCCATCAGCTTCGCCAAATCATTGGCGCGTGAGGTTGGCGTAATGGGGATCCGCGTCAATGCTGTTGCGGCGGGGTTGATTGCCACCGAAATGACCGCAGGCATGAAACAGGATCTCGTCGATGGCATCGTGAAAGGTTCTGCGCTTGGCAGGATCGGTAGACCGGAGGAGGTGGCCGATGCGGTTCTGTTTCTGGCTTCCGGACGGGCATCCTATATCACCGGGCAAACCCTGGTAGTTGACGGTGGGATACTCTGATGAATGCCCTGACGAACATTCCGTCTGACAAGAGACAACGGGTTGCCATAACCGGCCTTGGTATTTTCTGCGGAGCCGCCACGAACGTAGCATCGTTCCGTCAGGCGCTGTCCGGAAATACGAGCGCGATCGGAACGCTTGACCTGTTTGATACGTCGGATTTCCCCTCTCACATCGGCTGTCAGGTGAAAGGCTATGACCCGCTGAATTATTTCGATCGCCGTGCCATTCGCAAACTCTCGCGTGCTGACCAGTTCGGGTTGATTGCAGCTGGTGAGGCTCTCGATGCCAGTGGTGCTGCGACTTTCTATTCCCCCTATGATATCGGTGTTTCAATCGGGGGTGGAGCGGGGGGCATGTTCCAAAGTGAACAGTGGCTGAAGTCGCACCTGGCCGGAGAGAAGAGCGAACCGGTCCTGCTGCGCGGTCTGCTGCCGGACAAGAGCGCCACAGAAATCGCCCTGCGCTTCGGTCTGGCCGGTTATCAGGGAACCATCACCACCGCCTGCTCCTCTTCGGCGACCGCTGTCGGCTGGGGCGCCGACCTGGTTGCCGGCGGACAACAGAAGGCGATGCTGGTCGGCGGTGTCGATACGCTCTCGCTGCTGACGTTTTGTGGGTTTAATGCATTAAAAGTCGTCGATCCTTGCCCCTGCTCCCCCTTCAGTCTTGGTCGTCAGGGAATCTCGCTGGGTGAAGGGGCCGCGTTTATGGTGCTGGAGCGCGAAGATGACGCCCTGGCACGCGGGGCCCAGCTGTACGGATATATCCTCGGGTATGCCCTGGCAGGCGAGGCCTACCATATGACAGCGCCCGAGTCGAGCGGATCCACGGCTGCCCGCGTCATGCAGGCCGCCATCGCTTCGGCCGGGGTGCAGAATGATCAGGTTGGTTGGGTAAATGCCCATGGAACCGGGACACCACTCAATGACGGTATTGAATCACAGGCCGTCAAGCAGGTTTTCGGTGAACAGGTCGCCGGGGTGCCGCTGATTTCCACCAAGGCTCTGACCGGGCATTGTCTGGGGGCGGCCGGGGCGGTTGAGGCGCTGGCAACCATACTGGCGTTGAACCTGCGTATTATTCCGCAGACGCTCAACTTCCGGGGGCGCGATCCGGAATGCGATCTGGAGTACTGTCACGCCGCTCCTCGTGCCTGCGCCGCGACGGTGGCGCTCTCGAATTCATTTGCCTTTGGGGGCAATATTACCTCTCTGGTGCTGGGGGTATGACACGCATGTCGAATGATATTGTTATCAGCGGGTATGCGGCCGTGACTGCCGCCGGTATCGGCGTTCTGCCGTTGCTGGATGTGCTGCACAACGGCGGCGATGCTCTCTCGGCCGTACCCGCCGATATCCCTGGTGGTGCGGGGCAGCGCTGGGGCAGGGCACTTTCGTTCAAAATTGCCGACTATATGCCCCCCTTGAAGGCGCGCAAGCTGGATCGCTGCAGTCAGTTTGCCGTGGCGGCCAGTGCTCTGGCCCTGCAGGATGCCGGAGTGGTGGTGGCTGATATGCCGCCCGAGCGGATCGGTATCATTTTGGGCTGCGGGTTCGGCGGTATCGCCAATTCGGTTGATTTTCTGTCCGGTTACTTCAAGGATGGCGTCAACGGCCTCAATCCGATGCTGTTTCCAAATGTTGTCTCCAATGCCCCCGCCAGTAATGCCTCCATTGAACATGGTCTGAAAGGGCCCAACGTCACCTTGATTCAACGCTTCTGCTCGGCCGAAGCGGCCTTCATGATGGCCTGCCGCTGTATCCAGGAGGGGCGGGCCGATATCATGCTGACCGGTGGCGCCGATGACCTGACGCCGCAGATGATAACCGGCTTCGCTGCTACCGGGCAGTTGCGTCGCTACGCATCCTCCTTTGGTGAGGGGAGCGGTATGCTGGTGCTGGAGAGTGCCGCTCATGCCGCCCGGCGTGGCGTTGTACCACGTGCGACTCTTGAACATATCAGTACGCTCGGCCTGCTGCTGAAGGGGAGTGAAACGGAGGGATTTTGCAGATTGCTGGAGGGATCTGAAGGCTGCGATCTGCTCTCGCTTTCCGGGACGACAGCCCTTGACCCGCAGTTAATGCAACAGTTACCGGACGTTCCTACTCTTGACATTGCTCCGCTGATCGGTCGCAGCCTGGCTATGGGGGGTGTTGCCATGGCGTTTCTGCTGGCCTCCCTGCCTGCCGGTCAGCAGGGTCTGCATCTGGCCGCTTCTCCGGAAGGGCCCTACTACGCCATCCGTTTTCGCGGAGGCGCGTCTGTTCAACCCTGATCCCGCTACATACCTGCCGCATCGCTATCCGTTCCTGCTGCTGGATCGGATCATTGCCCTTGAAGACGGTATCCAGGCGACCGCACTCCGCGCGGTTTCATCGTCGTATGGAGTCGCCCAGATGTTGTTAGTAGAGTCGGTTGCCCAACTATCCGGCATTCTGACGATCACGACCGAAGGGGAGGGTGGCTTTCTGGCCTCCATTGACAGGGCCGAGTTCTCCGGAACCCCACAGGTTGGTGATATGCTCACTATTTCCGCGCGGGTGATCAAATCATTCGGGAGGCTGTTCATGGTCGCGGGGGAAGTCTGTTGTGAAGGACGAACATTGTTGACGGTACAGCTGACGCTGGGAGTGGGGAAGTTATGAGGTTAAGAAATTTAGTTACTGAAACAGAGAGCGCCAGTGCAACAGAGACGTCAAAAACGTTCAGACAAAATATTCTTTTTCACGAAACCCGACATGCATGTACCTCAGTTGCTCTGTTGCTCTGTGGTTCAAATATTTTGTTCAGTTTTTTGTGTTTGTCTTTTTTGTGGCTTCTACCTGCATTCGCCGAGGCCCGTCCGATTGCCGCGCTGGACGGTTTGGAGGCGCTGCGGGCCGGATTTGCCGGCATTTCTGATTTCAGTGCTGAAATAACACAGGAAAAAAAACTCGCACTTATGCGACGCACAATGACCATGAGCGGGACGGTGCGTTTCAAAAAACCGGATCAGTTTTTTATGGCACTTAATCCTCCGTACTCAAGTCGCATGGTGCTGAAGGATACCCAGCTTCAGCAGCTGGCCGGACAGGGCGGAGTTCCAAACAGGATTATCCTGCCGCCTGATCAGGGCCTCGGACGCTGGTTTGCAAAACTGGCCACGCCGGTCACCCGGCTGCCGGAAGGTATTGATATTCAGGCTGATCTGACCCACAACATCTACACGTTGGTTATCAGGCCACTCAGTTCCGGTCAGGTTAAGGGGCAGATAAAAGAGGTGATGATCACCTTCTTGAAAGACGGCACCATCCGGCGTCTGGCCATACTGGAGCAGAACGGCGACAAGGCCACCATGACCTTTAAAAACCTGCGCCGCAACATCGGGCTGACTGATACGGATTTCCAGCTTGTTCCGATAGAGTGAGCGAGCAATGCAATTGACACATGTGCAGTAGTTTTCATTTTGTACTACCAAAAACGGTACTTCCACCACAGTGTCACAGAGAACACAGAGGAATCATTGATTATTTAAAAAAGAGCGTATCACCCCGAAGGTGAACGGTAAAACAAAGTAGATTCTAAGGCCAATGTCTTTTTATTAAGAATTTTCTCTGTGCCCTCAGTGACTCTGTGGTAGGGTTTGCAGGATTTAGGTACTACATATTTAGTTCCCAACGAGGTTACATCATGGCTTCATTATCGTTGCGAATTCTTGACGAGATCCTTCACGACGTTGACGATTATGCCCGGCAGTTACACCTTTCCCGTGCCGAATATGTTCGTAAAGCGCTTGAACAGATGAATATGACGGTAGCCGCTCAGCAACGTAGAACGCGGCTTATGGAAACCAGTCTGAAAGTGCGCATGGAAAGCATGAAGGTTAATAGCGAGTTTAGTGCATGTGAAGATGTCCCGAATACGTAGTAACGCAACAGAGCAATGTCGCGTTGAAAAGACTAACGCGACCTACAATTATATTTTCCGTTCGTGGTGAGCTTGTCGAACCATGAACGGCTGCCCCCTTCGACAAGCTCAGGGCGAACGGAAAATAATATCCCTTATTCGGTGAGAAAAAAATGTTCCTGCTACGCTTCCTGAAAATATGCCTTCCTCTGCTGCTGTTGTCGGCCTGTGCTGCTGCTCTGCCGCCGCTCACGTACAATCCGGCACTGGCGCTGGAAACTCTCTCGGCTGCGGTTTCAATCTCGATCACAACGGCTGAAACCGGTATGTCGGCCAGCGGTTTTCTGGTGTATCGCCGACCTGATCAGCTGCACCTGGTCGTGCTCTCTCCCTTCGGAACGACGCTGATGGAGGTATTTGCCCGTGGCGAGCTGATTACACTGCTCTATCCCGGAAAGTCTGTCGCTTACGTCGGTACGATTGATGAATTGCCTACCAGCGGCGGCCTACGGGGGTGGCGCATGATGCGCTGGATCATGGATGCAGCGCCCTCTCCTGACAATCGCTTGAATACGACGCTTGTGCGACTTGCTTCTGATGGGAGTCAGGAAACCGTTAGCTACGAACAGGGACTGATTACGACCAAGAAAAATGGTGTCGGCGATCAGGTCTACTACTCCGGGTATACTGCCATCAACGGAATTCCACTGGCGGCCGAGATCGATTTGCGCAGCAGCACAAACGATCAGATCCGGCTGCTGCTGGCTGAGCCGGAGGTAAATACTGCGTTGGAAGAAGCCGCATTTCTGCCGCTGCTGGATGGGCTGAAGGTCCTGCCGCTCTCCGAAATAAAGGGTTTATAGCTACCGATGTCAAAAAACTGGTTCAACGCCGCCTCGACGAGGGTCAATTCGCTCACGCAGCGCCATCTGGAATGGATTTTCCGGATAACAACGACCCGCCCGCTGCAGGTCGTGCTGCTCTTTGTTGTGGCCATCCTGCTCTCCGGTCTCTCATTACTTTCCACCCGCTTTGACAGCGATATCTTCCAACTCTTTCCAAAACGTCTTCCGGCGTTGCGCCTGATGCTTGATACCATGCAGTGGACCGGCAGCGCCAAAGAGGCCTACTTTCTGTTGGAAGGTGACACCCGGCTTCTGCCGCAGGAAGCGGCTCGTTTTGCCGAACGACTGCGAAGAGCGCAGGTCGATGGTACACCGGCCTTCACTCGTATCACCTGGCAGATCTACGATCAAAGCCAGGCCGCTGCATTTCGTGAGTTTATTAAATTTGCCGTGGCCCGCCCGCAGCTCTTTATCAACGTGACCGATGTACCTGATCTGGCGGCCCGTTTTTCTGCCACGCGTCTGGATAGTCTGCTGCTCCGTCTGCAGTCGGAGTTGGCCGGTCAGATCGGTGGTGCCATGACCGGTCTGGCCACGGTCGATCCGCTTTTCGTACGCGAGCTGATACTGCCGCGCATCAAAAGCGGAAGTCAGGCACTCGACCTTGATCCGGATTCCTCATATTTCATCTCGCGTGACGGCAGTCTGTTGGTCATGATCGCCGAACCGGCCCGTAGCGTTCAGGATATGGCCTTTGCACGCAAGCTTGTGGCGGCTATCAACCTGGCCCGCCGTGATCTCCCGCTGAAGATTTCCTGTGCCGGTGCTCATATCAGTGCCGTGCTGGATGAAGCGGCCATGAAATCAAATATCCTGGCCTGCATTCTCTCCTCGCTGGTTGTGGTACTGGGGATATTTTACGCGACCTATCGCCGCATTCTGCCGACGCTGCTGATACCGCTGATCCTGATCTGCGGCGTAACGCTGGCGCTCGCCACTGCCGGGCTGTTCAGCGGCTCGATCCATATCATCTCGTTTGCGTTCATGGCGCTGATTATCGGACTGGGGACCGATTACTCGATTCACCTCTACGATCGTTTTCACAGTGAGAGGGCCGCCGGTGTTGCCACCGCTGATGCGCTGCATCTGGCGCTGGTTGATAGCGGACATGGCGTCTTTACGGCCGCAATTACAACTGCGCTCCCTTTTCTGGCACTCTCGATCTCTGATGTTCGGGCACTGTCAGAACTGGGTCTGCTGGTCGGTCTGGGGGTAATCTTTTCGCTCTACGCAACGCTCTTCTTTTTGCCGCCGCTCCTGATCTTCATGGAGCGACATTTTCCGGCCGATTATCGGGCGGTGCCCGGTTTTGGACTAGGCAGGCTGTGGCGCTTTGCAACCGGTAGGAGTGTTGTGGTGATCATGATCTCGGTGTTTGTGGTCATTGTGCTGGGGGTGAAGGCGCTGCGGATTCAGTTTGACGGTGAGCTTAAAAACCTGCAACCGCGCCATTCAGAGGCCTTTCTTGCGCAGGAGAAGATTGAAAAGCATCTCAGTCTGGCACCCAAACAGATGTTGGTTGCGATCGAAGGGAGTGACCTGAATCAGGTGCTGGAGCGGACAGCCCGTGTTGAAAGGGTTGCAGAAGGTCTGCAGCAGCAAGGCAAGGTCGTAGCCTGGTCATCGATCGGCCGGATCATCAATAGCCCAGCCATGCAGGGTGCGGTCATTGCGGCACTTGGTCGTGTCGTAAAAAATGGAGATCTGGCCATCAGTCTGAGTGCTGCTCTGGAACGTCACGGTTTCACCCGCGAGCCGTTCAATGACTATCTTCTGGTGGCTGAAACCATGAAACACGCGCCGCTGCTCTCCAGTAGCGAAGCGCTGGCCGGTCTGGCTGCATCGCCATTAAAAGGTGTTCTGGACCGGCACCTGATCAAGGACGCTGCCGGTTGGCACGCCCTGGTTTATCTGCATTATCGCGGCCCGGAATTTAATCTGCCGGTTTTTATCTCTGAACTGGCTGCCATTGATCCTGCCGCCCGGGCCAGCAGTGTCGATCTGATCAGCGAGCAGCTGTCAGCTGCTGTTCGCAGTGGTTTTGTCTGGGCCGTTGTGCTGGGTAGCGTTGTGGTACTGTTTCTGCTGCTGGCGCATTTTAATTCTCTGGCAGGGATATTTTATGCACTCTTTCCGGTCGTTGCCGGTTCACTGGCGATGCTCGGTATCATGGCAATGAGCGGCATGGGGCTCAATTTTATGAACGCCATGGTGCTGGTAACCATCATCGGCATGGGGAGTGATTACGGTCTGCATATCCGCCACCGCATCGCCGAGGTAACTCTGCAGGAACAGGAGCAGCGTTTCGTCCAGGCTGGTCGCGCCGTGCTGTTGTCGGCACTGACAACAATAGCCGGTTTCGGCTCGCTGGCGCTGGCTGATTATCCGGCGCTGGCCTCCATCGGCTGGGCGACCAACTTCGGTGTCGGCTGTACGGCCATCTTTGCAATGATAACGCTGCCGGCAATTGTCGCCCGGGTTACTAAATGAGATATGAGCTGATGTTTTGACAATTTCCGGTAATCTTGGTACCGTTCATTCGCTTTTTGTCATTATCGGATAATAAGGAGTACTGTCGTGAAATACATCTGGTACATAATAATATTTGTGGCCAGTTTTACCGTCCTGATTGTCACTCTGACGTTCGATCGTCAGCCTGCCAAAAAAATCGTAGCAATTTCTGTTAACGATAAACAAATCTCCCGTGAAGAGTTTAATCTGCTGCGTGCCTCGGTACATGCGTCAGATGAACGCGATTTTATTAACTCTCTGGTCGTAAGGGAGCTCATGATTCAGGCCGCTCAACAAGAGGGCGTTGACAAGGAGGAGACGTTTCGGCGCTCCATTCAGGATTATTACGAACAGACGCTGATCAAACAGGTGATGGATAAGAGGGTGAGCAGCATCAAGCTTTCTGTGACGGAAGCGGAGATTGACCATTTTGCTGAATTTCAGGGGAGTTCGGTCAAACTTACCATCTTGAGAGCCAACGATGATACAGCGGCAAAAAACAGTCAGTTCACCCGCAAAGAAACGAAAACGGTGCCGGTGCAGGACCTGGCCGGAGAGATAAGTGAACATCTGGATGATTTAAAGGTCGGGGAACGCACAGCCCCTTTTTGTACGGAGAGCGGGTGTGAAGTTTTTCAACTCGATGCTGTTATCCCACCTGTTTCCCGGTCGCTACATTCGACAGGGAGCCGAGATAAGTTGCGTTATTGCTCGAAGCGTTGCATTTGTTGGTCGTGATGATCATCGAACTGATATCGTTGGCACAAAAATTTGGGATTCACCTCGTGGGGACAACTTTAAAACGATAATCGAAGATGATGTGTGGATTGGTCATGGTGCAATTATCATAGCTGGCGTCAGGATCGGGAGTGGTTCAATTGTTGCGGCTGGGAGTCTAGTTGTACGTGATATTCCGCCTTGCAGTATAGTTGGTGGAAATCCGGCAAAGGTTATAAAATCACGATTCAGCGCAGATGATGTTATTAGACATCTAGCAATTGTAGCTCCTGGCAAGAACCGGGGTTGCTAGAAAAACTGGGCGCGGGTGCCCGAAAATCTTTTGAAACGCTCTACAACAAAGATGTCAACTATGAGTGTCTGATGGGGATTTATGAGGCGGCTATGAAGCAGAGACTAAAATGATCTGGCATGAGAGCATACAGTTTTACAAAAGCGTATGACAGGATTTCATTGCAGGCGGTGTGTGTTTGATCTATAAAATACACGGTGATTCGATGATGAACGGAGGAATGTATGGCAATCGCACTGGAAAAGAAATTTGCGACACTGGTGGGAGATATTCAGGTTATCCAAAAAGAGTTGGTACTCTCTAAAATGCAACATATCAAAAAGACACGCCGGTATCAGGATGCTTGGAATGCACTATCCCAAAAAATATCAAATTCTTGGGATACCATAACAGCAGTCGATGAAATTTCCTCTCAGAGAGAAAAAAAGTGGTGAAGTCAGTTACCATAGACAGCTCTGTAATAATTTCTTCATTACTTCCAAATGAAAAGCGCCATGAGGAAGCTTGCCTAATCTGGGGTAAAGTTTTGAGTGGTGAGACACCCGCTGTTATGCCTTGTTCAGTTCTTGTAGAAGTTGTTGCGGCAATACGAAGAAGGACAGGTTCAGAGCTTCTGGCCGTGGAAGTCCAGAAAACCCTAGAAAATATTTCAGCTATTTCGTTCGTTATGCTTGATAGTAGAGCCGCAGCCAAAGCGTGCAAGGTTGCGACAAAGACCGGATTGCGTGGTATGGATGCTCTTGTTGTCCAGGTAGCCAGAGAGTTTAAAGCAGAATTGATAACATTTGATATTGAAATGCAGCAGAAGGCTGCCACCGTACTGTAGTCGTATTTTATTGGTATTTATTACTATTGTGTGGTGCACGACCGATTGAGGCGGGACAATGTCAAACTTTATTTTCATATGTTTCTTATATATCTTTTTATCTCCGCTGCCGCTATATGCTGCTGCTCAACATACCGAATTCGTGGTTTCTCCGTCTGGTTCAGATCGTAACCATGGCACCTTTGACAAACCGTTAGCCACGCTTGAACATGCCCGTAATGCAATCCGCGAACTCAAGCAAAAAAACAATTTTCCTCCTGGTGGCGTAACAGTCCTGATCCGTGGCGGCACCTACAATCTCTCAAAAACTTTTGAACTCACTGAGAAAGATTCCGGTACTGAAAAATCCCCCATCATCTATCGCCCCTACAAAAACGAAAATGTGTATCTGACCGGCGGTAAAGAGCTGAACGGTTTTGTTCCCGTTACGGATGCTAAAATTCTGAAACGACTGGTCGCTGCCGCCCGTGGCACGGTTGTGCAGGTCGATCTTAAAGCTTTGGGCATTACCGATTTTGGTGAATTGAAACCGCGTGGTTTTGCCCGATACGGAATTCATGCTGCCTTGGAGCTGTTCTATAATACCAAGCCTATGACGCTGGCGCGTTGGCCAAATAATGGATGGGAAAAGATACTGACTACTCCTGCCGGTCATTCCGGGGGGCGCTTTCAATACAGCGGCAACCGACCGGAATGCTGGTCAGAGGCGGATGATATCTGGCTGCATGGCTATTGGACCTGGGATTGGGCCGATTCGTTTGTCAAAGTTGCGAAGATAAACAGACAGGCACACGAGATTGCCACCCAAGAGCCGCATGGCGTGTATGGCTATAAAAGTGGTGGACGTTATTATGCGTTGAACATCCTGGAAGAGCTGGATGAAGCTGGTGAGTGGTATCTGGATCGAAGAACGGGTCTTCTGTATTTCTGGCCTCCAGCACCCCTTAAACGGAATTCAGCAGCCGTCTCGTTGCTTACAACGGTTGTATCTCTGCGTAATACTTCTCATGTTACATTTCGGGGCATGACCATCGAACAGTGCCGTGGTACAGCTGTGACCATTTCCGGTGGAAGTGACAACCGAATTCTCGGCTGTACCATCCGCAACACCGGTAACGAAGCGATTAAAATCGAAGGCGGTTCACGTAATGGTGTGCAGAGCTGTGACATATATCAGTGTGGCGATGGTGGCATTATCCTGTCCGGTGGTGACCGTAAAACACTGACCGCTGCCGGTAACTATGCCGTCAATAATCGCATCCATGACTTCAGCCGCTGGGTACGGACCTATAACCCCGCTATCGCAATTAATGGTGTCGGCAACCGGATTGCCAACAACCAGATCTACAATGCCCCGCACAGTGCTATTATTCTGCACGGCAACGACCACATCATCGAATACAACGACATTCATCACGTCTGCATGGATACCAGCGACGCTGGTGCTTTTTACATCGGACGGGATTATTCGGAGCGCGGTAATATCGTGCGCTTCAACTATTTTCATGAACTTGGGAAAGCCGATGTTCAGGCGATATATCTGGATGATTTTGCCAGCGGCACGACCGTGTACGGCAATGTGGTCTACAAGGCCGCTCGTGGTGTGTTGATCGGCGGTGGCCGCGATAATGTGGTCCGGAATAACGTCTTCCTTGAATGCAGCAAACATTCGGTACACTTGGACGCACGCGGGCTGGGTTGGGCGCGAAAGTTTTTTGACGGCAGTAACACGACGCTTACGGATCACCTGAATGCGGTCAACCATCTGCAGCCACCCTACAGCGTACGTTATCCCCGTTTGGTCGGCTTGTACGATGGTAATCCGGCACAGCCGGATGGTAACGTGATTGTGAATAATATTTCGTTCCGGGGCACGTGGCTTAATCTGGCGAATGACCTTACCAGCAAGGATCTGACGCTGGACGGTAATCTGGTTGACGGCGACCCTGGCTTTGTGGATTATCCCCGCCAGAACTTTCAATTGAAGGGTGATTCACCTGCGTTTATGATGGGCTTTAAACGGATACCACTGGAGAAAATCGGCCTCTACCGGGATGAATATCGCCCGTAACGCTATAGAAACCGAACAGGGCAGGGCGGAACTTCATGAAAAAATGCCACATTCTTGGTTACAGTATTGTCGCCGGCAGTATCGTTGAATGTGTTGAAGATATTGTCGGTGCAATTGCGTTGTCAGACACCCCCCGCTGGTTTGCCTGTCTGAACCCTCATTCCTACGCCATCGCCAACGAAGATCCTCTTTTTACCAAAGCCCTGCATGACGCTGATTGGCTGGTACCGGACGGGTCCGGCGTGGTGATGGCTGCTCGTTATCTGAAATGCCCTGTCCACGAGCGAATTACCGGGAGTGACATTTTTTACGGACTGCATGAACATCTGGAACGTCAGGGTGGCGGCAGGATCTTTTTTCTGGGATCGACTGAAGAGATCCTTTGGGAAATTAGTCAAAATATGGCGCTGGATTATTCAAATCTGGAGGTAGTTGGCACCTTCTCACCCGCGTACAAACCTGATTTTAGTGATGCTGAGTTGGATGAAATGGTTGCTGCCATCAATGCTGCAAAGCCGGATGTGCTCTGGGTCGGGATGACTGCGCCCAAACAGGAAAAATGGATTTACCAGAACCGTCAGCGACTGCAGGTTAAATTTATCGGAGCTATCGGTGCCGTTTTTGATTTCTACACGGGACACGTTCAACGCTCCCATCCAATTTTCCAAAATTTGGGTTTGGAATGGCTCCCGCGTCTGCTGCAGGAACCCCGCCGCCTTTGGCGTCGTATGTGTGTTTCCGCTCCGCTGTTTGTATGGGATGTCGTAAGGTGGAAAGAGCGGAGGTAATGGTGCAATTCATTGCGGGCGGTAACATGTCTTCAATCGGGAGAGTATCATTTGAAGCACTACTGGCCTCGTCACCAGTTATCAACCGGTTAAAGCAGAAAGATCTACGATGACCATTTTTGTCCATATTATACTGAAAATCATGCTGCCGATCATGATTCTGATCTCGGTCGGGTTCATTGCCAACAAAAGTCTGAATCTTGATTCCCGGACCTTTGCCAAGCTGTTCATCTATGTTTTTGTGCCGGCCATCTTTTTCTCCAAAATCTATTACGCCAGTGTCCCATTGAAAGAGGTCTGGTTCATACTGGCATATATCATGGCAATCCAGGTGCTCATGCTGGTAATTGCCGCTCTCTGTACGCGCATATTCGCTTATCCCCGCAGTAAAAGCGTGGCGCTGGGAAATGCGATCATGTACTTCAACAGCGGTAATTACGGCCTGCCGCTGGCCGACCTGGTGTTCAAAGGTCTACCGAATGCTATAACCATCCAGGTGTTGATCATGCTGATCCAGAATATCACTTCCAACACCTTTGGGGTCTTTCGAGCCAGTTCGGCCAACTCCTCTCGTCGGCAATCCATCCGCAACATGCTGGAGATGCCGACGCTGTACGTACTTGCCGTGGTGCTGATCGTGCGATTGTTCCGCATTGAGGTGCCTGAGCAGATCCTGGTTCCGCTCAAATACGTATCGGACGGTTTTATCGGGTTTGCCTTGATAGCACTGGGAGTCCAACTGGCCGAAATAAAGCTCGATTTCAGATTTGGCGATGTACTGCTGCCCTGTTGCATCCGGCTTCTGCTGTCGCCGCTACTCGGCTATCTGATCGTTCTTGCTCTGGGGGTAAAGGGGATTATGGCCCAGTCCATGGTAATCGGCGTTGCCACGCCGACAGCGGTAAACACCGCCATCCTGGCACTCCAGTACAATAATGAATCCGAGTATGCTTCCAGAATTGTCTATTTCACGACTCTGTTCAGCCCCGTCAGTCTTTCGCTGGTTATATTCTGCGCGACAAACTATTTGTAGAGTCGCATTTTACGTCCCCATAACCTGAATGAGTGCAAACCCACAGACACGAATCTATCAAATCTCAAAGCCTGCAGACTCACGACAGACTCTCCAAAACTAAAATCTTGATAGGCGTTATTTTGATTTTGGCGTCAGCACCGGCAGATCGTGAACGTCGATATGACAGGTAAGGCAACGCGGTACCTTTGCATGGAATGCCGCATTGTGCGGTTTGCCATGGCAGTCGGTGCATTGCGGAATGAAGCGATGCTTGCCCTTGTGGCAGGTTACGCAGGTTAAAGCAGCATGTTTACTGGCTCCCTTTGCCAGTTTGGTCACAATCGGGCTGTGACAGGTACTACAGGTGTTGGAAGGTGTTGTTGTAGGGAACACGATGTTCCGTGGCTGATGAACTGGGTGGCACTGAAGACATTGTGCCACGGTCTGTCCTTCAACGTGTGGCTTGTGACAGGTGAAACAGGATGGTTTGAAACCGTGTGATGTATGACACATTGTACAGGCAACCTTCGTATGTTTGCTCGGTACGGTGTCCAACTGCGTGCGTATGGTGGCGTGGCAGTTGTAGCAAAATGTGGCGATCAGCGGCGTTGCGGCAATCTTCCGGGGAGTGTGCGGATTGGAGTGACATGCGAGACAGTCGTTGATCTTTGCCCCGTGCAGCGCATCATGGCACGATGCACATTTAGGCATGATCGCATCATAATTACCCTTGCGCGGGCTATATGCATGCAGGAGGTTGTGGCATTTCTGGCATTCAAACTGGTGATTGCCACCATTTTCTTTCAGCCCCTGAAAAGGGGAGGTATGACATTGCGCACATTGAATTGCGGTGAGTGGCAGTGGTTGTACGGTGTACTGATCAGGTGTGGGCGCGATAGTAACGGTTGCGATTTTTTTGTCGTGTGCCGCAAACGACAGGCTTGAGAACACGAGTACAATTGCTGATACGGATAAAAATTTTCTGATGTTGAAACAATTACGTAGATTCATTTTTCTACCTCGTGCCAGGAGTATTTACGATCCATTATGCGACATGGATTTCGTTTGAATTTTTACCATCAGCCTGAATCAGTACCGGTTTTTTGACTTCAGCGCCTGCGACATTTCACGCTGACTGTCTTTCGTTTTCATATCTTCCCGTTTGTCATACAGCTTTTTACCTTTGGCAAGCCCAATCTCTACCTTGACGAGACCATCCTTGAAATAGAGCCTGAGTGGAACGACCGAAAGTCCTTTTTCGCGGATTCTGCTGTATAAACGATCAATCTCACGGCGATGCAGGAGTAATTTACGATTTCGATCAGGTTGGTGGTTCTGGCGATTGCCGAATTCATACGCGGAAATAGTCAGGTTGTGCAGATACGCCTCGCCATCCCGCACCAGCATGAACGAATCGCCCAGACTTGCCTTGCCGGCCCGTAAAGACTTGACTTCGGTGCCCTGCAGGACTATGCCGGCTTCCAGCTTTTCCTCGATAAAATAATCGTGGTACGCCTTCTTGTTATTGCAGATCAGTTTCTCACTCATGCCGCGCACCATAGCAGAGATTAAATCAAAAAGAAACTCTGCAGGCAGAGCGAATAGCTCCAAAATCATCACATGTTTTAAAAATATCCAAAAAAACGTGTAAAAATAAACACCTTCTTGCAATCAGTCCTGGAGTTCTTTATAGTTCCCCGGCATTCATCTCTGTCGTGAAAGGATCAATTCCATGCCGTCAGTCGATACTACTCCCGCCAACAGGGCAAAACCTACCGCTGCCGATCTGCAGCGCTCTTTTCTAAGGCACTTGCAATACACGCTGGTCAAGGACAAGTATTCGGCAACCAAGGCGGATCTTTATCTGGCTCTGGCCTATGCCGTTCGCGATGTACTGGTTGATCGCTGGCTTGACACGCAGCAGTCGTACTATATCAACGATGCCAAACGGGTTTACTACATCTCCATGGAATTTTTGATGGGGCGCACTCTTGGTAACTGTCTGATCAACCTGGGTATTATGGAGGAGTGGCAGACGGCGCTCAAGCAGATGGGCATTGACGTTGAAGAACTTCAGGAAAAGGAGTGGGACGCCGGATTGGGAAATGGTGGTCTGGGACGCCTGGCTGCCTGCTTTCTTGATTCGATGGCCAGTATGAGCCTGCCGGCTTACGGGTATGGCATCCGCTATGAATATGGCATGTTCTATCAGAAGATTATTGATGGGCGTCAGCAGGAGTATCCGGATAACTGGCTGCGCTACGGCAACCCCTGGGAATTTGACCGTCAGGAACACCTGCATCCGATAAAGTTTCAGGGGAGGGTGGTTGAAGAGATAGACCCGCAGGGACATCGGCGCTTTGCCTGGGTTGATACGACCGACGTTATGGCGCTGGCCTACGACTTTCCGGTGCCGGGCTACGGCAACGAGACGGTAAATACCATGCGCCTCTGGAGCGCCAAATCAACCCGTGATTTTGAATTGGGTTCGTTTAACCAGGGCAACTATATCGGTGCCGTTGAATCCAAAATGCGCACCGAAAATATTTCCAAAGTGCTCTATCCTGCCGACCATATGGCCGAAGGTAAGGAACTGCGCCTGCGCCAGGAATATTTTCTCTCCTCCGCCACGGTGCAGGATATTTTTTACCGCTTTGCCAAAAAGCATGACAACCTGGCTCTGTTGCCGGAAAAAGTAGCCATCCAGCTGAATGACACCCACCCGACTCTTGCAATCCCTGAGTTGATGCGGATACTGCTTGATCAAAAACAACTCGCCTGGGAAGATGCCTGGCAGCTTGCCGTCCGGACGTTTGCGTACACGAATCACACCATACTTCCGGAGGCGCTCGAAAAATGGCCGGTGCAGATGATGGAACGGATTCTGCCGCGTCATCTGCAGATTATTTACCGCATTAATGAACTCTTTCTACAGCAGGTTTCGGCCCGCTTTCCCGGTGATACAGCCCGTTTGCGGCGTATGTCGATCATAGCTGAAGATGGCGACAAGAGTGTGCGCATGGCTTATCTGGCAATTATCGGCAGCCATTCGATCAATGGAGTTTCGGCGCTGCACAGCCAGATCCTGAAAGATGATCTGTTCCACGATTTTTATGAGCTCTGGCCGGAACGTTTCAATAACAAAACCAATGGCATCACCCAGCGGCGGTGGCTGAAATACAGCAATCGCTGGCTGGCGGATCTGATTTCATCCCGTATTGGAGAAGGCTGGGTTTCAAATCTGGATGAACTGAAACAGCTGGTACCGCTGGCGGAACAACGTGAATTTCAGCAGCTCTGGATGGAGGTCAAACGCGCCAACAAACGCAAGCTGGCTGACTATATCCGCGAGCAAAACGGCGTTGAAGTCTCCTGCGATTCCATGTTCGATTGCCAGACAAAACGTATCCATGAATATAAGCGTCAGTTACTGAACGTGCTGCACGTCATCACCCGCTACAACCGCATCAAGGCCAATCCCGGCATCAACCTCGTGCCGCGTACGGTCATCTTCGGCGGCAAGGCGGCTCCTTCGTATTATATGGCCAAACTGATTATCAAACTGATCAATTCGGTCGGTGATGTCGTTAACAATGATCCGGCGATCGGTGCTCTGCTTAAGGTGGTTTTTCTCGGCAACTATAACGTCTCGCTGGCTGAGATGATCTTTCCGGCTGCCGACCTGTCCGAACAGATTTCCACAGCCGGTACCGAAGCCTCGGGAACCGGTAACATGAAGTATTCGCTGAACGGGGCTCTGACGATCGGTACCCTGGATGGTGCCAATATCGAGATTATGGAGGAGGTTGGGCGCGATAACATTTTTATTTTTGGACTGACGACCGAGCAGGTCAACGGACTCAAAGATGCCGGTTATCATCCTCAGGATTACTATCGTCACAATCGCGAGCTGCAGCAGGCCATTGACATGATCAATGACGGAACGTTTTCTTTAGGCGATAACACTGTTTTCAGGCCGATTGTGGATGCTCTGGTGGGGATTGATACCTATCTGCTGATGGCCGATTATGCTTCCTATATCGCCTGTCAGGATCAGGTTGACAAGCTCTATCAACACCCCTTCGAATGGGCGCGCGTCTCGATCCTGAATACAGCCGGTATGGGCAAGTTTTCCAGCGATCGGACGATTGCTGAATATGCCAGCGAAATCTGGGATATCAAGCCGGAGGCGGTCAGTCGTCACAGCAGAAGAGATTTGTGTTAATGGGTCTCAAACGATCAGAATCACCGGGATTATGGGATCAGTCTGAAATGCCGGGAGCATCTGCTCCTGCACATGCGCCACTGGCTGAACGGATGAGGCCGCGCTGTGTGGCCGAGTTTGTCGGACAGCAGCATCTGGTCGGTGAAGGTCGCATTCTGCGGCGCATGATCGAAACCGACTCGCTGGCCTCTTTAATACTCTGGGGGCCGCCCGGTTGCGGCAAGACCACGCTGGCCCACATTATTGCCGCCGAAACCAGTTCGCACTTCATTTTCTTCTCCGCCATCCTGTCAGGCGTCAAAGAGATCCGTGAAATATTCCGCGAGGCGGAAGGCTACACGGCGCGCGGACAACGCACCATTCTGTTTATCGATGAAATTCACCGATTCAATAAATCTCAGCAGGATGCCTTTCTCCCCTACATCGAAAAAGGGGTTGTTACGGTTATCGGCGCCACGACGGAAAATCCCTCCTTTGAGGTGATCGCGCCGTTGCTTTCGCGCTGTCGCGTTCTGACGCTGCAGCAGCTTGAGCCGGCAGTTGTTCGCACTCTGCTGATTCAGGCATTGTCTGACCGTCGGCGCGGTCTCGGAAATCTCGGCTTGTCTGCATCCGACAACGCATTGGATTTTCTGGCTCAGCAGGCTGACGGCGATGCCCGCATCGCCCTGAACACGCTGGAGGTGGCGGCTGGCCTTGCTTCATCTACCTTCGACTCCGTTCAGGGCGGGACGCTTGACGTTGCTCTCGATGGGGCGCTTGATTCCGGGGAAATCAGGGGTTGCATCACTCTTGAAATCGCTCAGGAGGCGCTGCAAAAGAAGGCGCTTCTCTATGACAAGGGTGGAGAAGAACATTACAACGTCATTTCGGCTTTCATCAAATCGCTGCGCGGCAGCGATCCGGATGCGGCCCTGTACTGGCTGGCCCGGATGCTGGAGGCGGGTGAAGATCCGCTCTTTATTCTGCGTCGCATGGTGGTGCTCTCCTCTGAAGATGTCGGCAATGCCGATCCGCGCGCTCTGCAGGTGGCGGTCGCTGCACTGCAGGCATTCCAGTTGGTCGGGATGCCCGAAGGGCGCATTATTCTGGGGCAGGCCGTTACCTATCTTGCTACGGCGCCAAAATCGAACGCTTCCTATGTCGGCATAGATGCCGCGCTGGCCGAAGTGCGTACAAGCGGCGCCCTGCCGGTTCCGCTGCATATTCGGAACGCTCCGACTAAAATGATGAAGGAGATGGGATACGGCACAGGGTATCAGTATGCCCACGATTATGAAGATGGTTTTTCCGGTCAGGACTGCCTGCCGGAACAGCTGAACGGACGAAAGTATTACGATCCCAAGGGGCATGGTTACGAGAAGAATATTATCGAGCGCCTGGCCTGGCTGAAAGAGAAGATGAAAGGTACCGAATGAAACCATTTACACTGGAGCGGGTACAAATCCTGCCGATCAGCGTTCAGGAAGCCTGGGATTTTTTTTCGAATCCGGGCAATCTGGTACAGATTACACCGCCGGGTATGGATTTTCGTATTACCTCGCCGCCGGCAAGCGACACCTACGCCGGGCAGATTATCACCTATACCGTCAGACCACTTTTGCGGGTGGCTGTTAATTGGACAACCGAGATAACCCACGTCGAGCGTCCCCATTTCTTTGTTGACGAGCAGCGTTTTGGACCGTACCGATTCTGGCACCATCAACACCGTTTTCGCGCGGTGGCGGGGGGCGTCGAAATGCACGATCTGGTACATTATCTTCTGTTTCATGACCAGCTGGCGGGGCTGATTAACCGGCTGATAGTAGCTCCGCGCCTGAAACGGATTTTTGATTATCGCAGCGAAAAACTGAAAACTCTCTTTCCGAATCCATAAGCAGTATTACTACCGTATCAGGGGGAATACCAATGAAACGACTTGCCATTTTGACCAGCGGCGGCGACTGTTCCGGTATGAACGCTACCATTCGTGCCGCCGCCCGTACCGCCATTGCTAATGATATCGAGATGATCGGTTATCGCCGGGGGTTTTCCGGCCTGTTGAAAAACGACTATATTGTTCTTGATTCGCGAGCCGTATCAGGTGTGCTCCAGCGGGGTGGCACCTTCCTGCAATCGGCGCGTTCTGCCGAATTCCGTACTCCGGAGGGGCAGCAGAAAGCACTCGGTAACCTTCTGAAAGAAAAGGTTGACGGCCTGATCGTGATTGGCGGCGACGGCTCTCTCAATGGAGCACTGGCGCTGGATAAGCTCGGCTTTCCGGTCATCGGTATCCCCGCCAGTATTGATAATGACATCGCGTACACTGAAATGGCTCTTGGCGTAGATACGGCCCTCAATAACATCATCTATGCGGTCGATTGCATCAAGGATACCGCCAACTCGCACGACCGTGCCTTTATTGTCGAAGTAATGGGCCGCAATTCGGGCTATCTGGCCTCAACTACGGCCATTGCAACCGGCGCCGAATTTGCGATAGTGCCGGAAGTGGAGTTTGATTTATCAACGATGTGTCAGCAATTACACCATCGCTACGAGGAGGGGCGCACCAACGCCCTGATCATCATGGCCGAAGGGGCGGGGCGCGCGCAGGATATCGCCGACAGTATCAAAGATGCGGTCGGTTTTGAGACCCGCGTAACCGTTCTGGGACATTATCAGCGCGGGGGAGCACCGAGCGTTTTCGACCGTCTGCTCGGGAGTCGCTTCGGACGCAAAGCAGTTGAACTGTTACTGACCGGCAGTAAAGGTGTCATGGTCGGGCTGGTGGCAAACTCGCTCAACTCGACGCTGCTGGAGATGGTTATCAACGGTGGCCAGAAAAAACTGAATGAGGATCTGATTCGTATGTCAGATATTCTGGGGATCTGAACGAGGGAAAATGATATCTCATGCAACTCGATCTTTTTGAAGACAACCGCTCCGGCATACTGATCAATATAGCCAATGAATGCATTCTGGCCGGAGATCTGGGCCAGGCAATTTCTGTCTATGAACAGATTCTTTCAGATTCTGCCGACGACAAAAGCGCCGCTGCTCTGTTGACACTTGTCGCTGAATGGCGTGACCTGCTTGCAGGTATTGAAATGAGCGCGGCAGACCTGGAGCAACTCCTCATAATCTGGAACCGTCTGCAAAAACTTTCCCACCCGGCGCTTCGCACGGTGGTGCTTGATGTTCTGATTGATGCAATCCGCAACCTGCCAGATCCGGAACAGATCTTTATTGCTCCCCGCTTTCATCTTGGGCAGCTGCTGATGGCTGCCGGTCGTTACCATGAAGCAGCAGACTCCTTATGTAACGCACTGACAAACAGGGAACGTGAACGGGGGAAGTTTTTGGCCTGGCGCGGTGATGCCTTGACACTGGCCGGAAACACCAATGAAGGGCTTCGATGCTACTGTAAAGCATTTTATGAAGATCCGACTACGGTCGATCTGGATTTCATGAAAAGCCGGAAAATTGTGGAGCTTCTCAGTTCGCTGCACTTCGATGCCATGGATGAAATTGGTGTGGCTGAGGAAACCGCCTGGCTGCCTGTCTGGGGATGGCTACAGGGAGTCTTCGTACTTCCTCTTCAGTCGGCTTCCGAATCAGTATTTACAACTGCTGCGGAGTTTGAAAACCTGATTGCTGCCGAGAATTGCTCTCTTGCGCACATCTGGTTCGATATGCTCGTATCAGCTGAAAGATTGCCGGGTACCCCTTCTGAAAAGCAGGAGTTGCCTGCCATACGGCGATTAATGAAAAAGACTCACGGATTCATGTTTGACCGGTATCTTGAAAAAATCAGAACAAGAAAGTAATTATGACGGTACCATCTCTCCCTTCTCTGCCACCGCTATTACAGAAATTTCTCGACAGTTCCCCCGGTGATATTTTTTCCGCTGCTGCCAAAATCCATATCGAGGCCGGAGCGGAGGCGTGCAAAGGTAACACACTAGCCAACGCTGTCTGGAATGCTGATAAAACTGCGCTGATCGTCAGCGGTAACGATGGCAGCCAGACGACGCTGCTGCTGGAAGGTGCCCGCCTGCTGACAAAATGCACCTGCAAACTATGGCAGCCAGCGCGTAACTGTCCGCATGTCGTTGTTGTCTGGGCGCTTCTAAAGCGAACGGTTTCTCCGGAAGCACTTTCGAAGTTCAAAATCAACCGGCAGATGCTGCTGGATATGAAGCGCTTTATGGAACAGGTCCCGCCCGCCGTATGGGACGCTGTGCCAGATCCGGCGAAACCGGACAGTAACGCGCGTGCTGCCAGACGCCAGAACAACGAAGAACGGAACCGGCTCACGCTTCAGGCTGCTGCAACGCCTTTCCGCCTGCTGATAGAGGTAAAGCCCGACAACAGCGTTACCGGTAGAATCACGCGTGGCACTGAAACGGTTCATGGTTGGACGTCTATCGGAATCCCGACCGATCTGGCCCGCTTTATGGCGTCTCATTATTACTACGAATCATCACCGCGCTATTTTGAAGCATTTCTGGCCGTTACCGGAGGGAAATATCCGATCATCGTGTGTGATGCCGAAGCTCATGAAACAACGCTGGTGTACTGCAGCGGTGGCAGTCGCTCTGCCGCGATCAGTTTCGATATTCGTGGTGAGGAGATTCTCATTTCGCGTTTACTGGGAGACGGTCGTGTGATTCCGCTGGAAGCGGTATTGCAGGGAAACCTGATATTTGATCCGTCTGCCGGGACAATTTCTCCCATTACCGACTGTAGTGCCTGGAAATTCTGGGAAGCGCTCACGGACGAATTGGTTGTACAGCGCAGCACTCCTCACACCATCTCGGTAGCACGTTCGCACTTCAATTCTGCCTGTATCCGGGCCACAGCCGAGATGTTCAACAGTGGCGCTGAACAGTTCATCTTTCTCTTAAACGGTGTGCCGGTCTGCGTACCGCTACCAGCTTCCCCAACGTATCTGCTGAATATCCCGCCCGAACTGGAGCGAGCGGAGCACTACCTGCACGCCAGAATTGCTCTTGAAACGCTCGGAGTATATGCCAGCCAATCCTTCCCCTGTTCCACATCAGTATTGAAACTCCTGAACCCGGCTCGTCGCTCAAGCATTATCACACATGGCTTGAAAGCCATGAAACGGTTACGCGCTGTTGTGGCGTCCGTCTTTGCGATGATGGATGAAGAAGGTAGTAGTGCCACTGACATCTTTATGCGATCACTCGGCAACTCTGCCGACTTTTCAGCACCAGAGGTAAAGAACGAAGCTCTCCAGCTACTCAACTTCATTGCAGAGGAGTGGCGGAACACGCAGACACTTCTCATTGCAACGTCAGATGGATGGATTCGGGTAGAAGAGGATCTTCGTATTCAGGCCCGCTTGATGAGGGTTCTGTTTGAGGTTCTTGGTCTGGAGGCATTGTGTACGGATGCGTCGGGAGGTCTGGCGTATGGGCCGTCATCGTTGAGCAGCCGGGTTGTCGTGGAGCTGACGTCACGCCTGCAGTCGCAAGGTTTTTCGCTGCATCTGCAGCAAGAGCCGGTGCATGCCGCTACGTGGGAATTTTCGCTCGATGCCACCAACAGCGGCATCGACTGGTTCGAGCTCAAACCGGAGATTCGCTGCAACGGTGTACTGCTGACATCCGAAGAGTTGAACGGACTCTTCGCCGACAACGGTCTGCTGCGTCGTGACGGCAGCGTGATGCTGATGGATGATACTGCACGAGATGTCTTCTCGCTCCTTTCCGGTGCCTGGTCGGGTGGAAATAAGAAGCGAAGCGGCGCTTATGTGTGCGTTCCGCGCTTGCAAATTCTGGATTGGCTGCAGCTTCGTCGTAACGGAGTAACGGTAACGTTGTCACCGGAAGATGAGTCAATTCTGGATAGTCTGCTTAACTTTGCCAGTATTCCCGAGCGCAGTTTGCCGGCCAGTCTCAATGCACAGTTGCGACACTATCAGGTTGATGCCTGGCGCTGGCTGGCCTTTATGTATGACCATCGCTTTGGCGCCTGTCTGGCCGATGACATGGGACTTGGTAAAACCGTCCAGGCCATAACGCTGTTGGCCGGAATTATGTCAGGCGACATCGGTTCCGCCGTTTCCGGCGGTATACCGCATCTGGTGGTTGCGCCCCCTTCGCTGTTGTTTAACTGGGAGGCCGAAATCGCCCGCTTTCTGCCTGATGCTTCGGCCTGTCTTTACTCCGGAGGCGACCGTTCCATCGAATCGCTGGCGGGTCATGACATCATTGTTACCAGCTACGGTATTATTCAGCGTGATATCGAACAGTTGGAGATGCTGCGCTTCAATGTGATTATCTACGATGAAGCCCAGATCGTAAAAAATATCCAGACAGCAACCAGCACTGCCGTGCGCAGGTTGAACGGGGCGTTTACTCTGGCGCTTACCGGAACCCCGGTTGAAAACAACCTCAAAGAATACTACGCCATCATGGACCTCTGTCTGCCGGGACTTTTAGGCACACGCGAGGAGTTCTCGCGCAATTTCAGCCAGGATGGCACAGCTGGAACAGCCCGACTGATCAGTAGGACCCGTCCCTTTTTGCTGCGACGTACAAAACAGCTGATCGCCAGTGAACTGCCGCCCAAAATCGAGATGGACATCCATCTGGAGCTGACACCCAAACAAAAGGCGCTCTATCAACGCACGGTGGAGCAGGTTCGCGGCCAGATTCAGAATGCCTATAAGAGCCACATTGCAGCGCAAGCCCGCATCATCGCCCTGACCGCCATTCTCAGGCTGCGTCAGATCTGTCTGGCTCCCGAACTGGTATCCGCCGGAATCGGCGAAACGTCGCCCAAACTTGATTTTTTGGTAGAGCAGCTTGAAGAGCTCCGTGCGGAAGGGCACAGCGCCCTGGTGTTTTCTCAATTTACCGGCTATCTGGATATTATTGAAAAAGGGTTGCAGGATCAGGGAATCAGCTGTCTGCGTCTGGATGGTTCCACACCGGTTCCGCGCCGTAGAACGCTGGTGCAGACCTTCCAGAACTCGAATGAACCAACCGTTTTCCTGATCAGTCTCAAAGCGGGGGGGAGGGGACTTAACCTTACCAAAGCAACATACGTCTACCATATGGACCCATGGTGGAATCCGGCTGTCGAAAATCAGGCCTCCGACCGCGCCCACCGAATCGGGCAGACGGAACAGGTCACCATCACACGCCTGATCATGCGTCACACCATAGAGGAAAAAATGATGACGCTGAAAGCCCAGAAATCGGCGCTCTACACGGCGATACTGGAAGAGGGGGTTGGAGGTGGCGGGGCAGGGTTGACGCGCGAGGATTTTGATTTTTTGCTGGAGTAGAGTTTTATAAACACGCCAATTCAATTGACTTTACCTCCCATAGTCGCGTATAAATTTCGACCGCTATGTTTACGAAACTCCTCTATATAGAAACCTTCGGCTGTCAGATGAATGTCAATGATTCCGAACGGATTGTTTCCATGCTGGCTGACCTGGGCTACGCGCCGACCAATGAGGCCGCCGTTGCCGATATGATTCTGCTGAATACCTGCAGTGTGCGCGGCGGGGCCGAGGAAAAGGTCTATAACCGGCTGGCCAATCTGCGCATTTACAAGCGGGATGGCAAACAGCAGATTATTGCGGTCGGCGGCTGTGTAGCCCAGCAGGAGGGGGAGGAACTGCTCCGTAAACTGCCCTATCTTGATCTGGTGATCGGCACGCACAACCTGCACCTGCTGCCGGATATGGTGCGCGGCGCCGAGCGGGGCGAGCGCCGTTCAGAGACATCTTTTATCGATAATGACCAGCGTCTGGATCTGTTTCCTTCGATTAAGGGTGAATCTCGTCTTTCGCGTTTTGTGACCGTCATGCAGGGGTGCGACAATTTCTGCTCGTACTGCATCGTGCCCTTTGTGCGTGGCCGTGAGATCAGCCGCCGTTCTGCGGATATCCTGACGGAAGTCGCACAGCTGGCTTATGAAGGGGTCAGGGAAGTTATTCTGCTGGGACAGAACGTCAACTCGTATGGTCTCAAAACCGTAGGGGAGCCCACCTTTCCTGAACTGATCCGTCAGGTCGCCGAAATATCCGGTATCGACCGTATCCGTTTTACAACCTCGCACCCCAAGGATATGTCCGATGAGTTGATCGCCTGTTTTGGCGATGTTCCCAAGCTGGCCGGCCAGATCCATCTGCCGGCGCAATCCGGCAGCGATGCCGTACTGAAATTGATGGGACGAGGATACACGCGGGATTCGTACCTGGATAAAGTTGCCAAACTGAAGTCGGTCCGCCCCGGGATAGTTTTTACCGGTGATATTATTGTCGGTTTTCCCGGCGAGACGGATGATGATTTTGAAGCGACGCTTTCTCTGATGGAGGAGGTACGCTACATCGATCTGTTCTCCTTCGTCTACTCGCCACGCCCCGGAACGAAAGCGGCCGAGTTGCATGACGATCTGCCAAAAAAGGTGAAAATGGCCCGCCTGGATCGTCTGATGGAGCTACAGCGCCGCCACACCAGAGATATCTGCCAACCCTACATCGGCAGCGTCGTGAATGTACTGGTTGAAGGGGAGGGCAAGCTGCCCGGCCAGATTTCCGGCAAGGCCGACATCGGCCGCATCGTCAATTTCAGTGGTGACAGTGCTCTCATAGGCAGTTTTGTAGATGTCAGGATTACCAAGGCCTATCCGAATTCTCTGCTGGGGGAGCGCGTATGACTTTACCGCAGAGGACGCTTTTATTGTAGGGGCGACGCCGTCGGCTCGCCCTGATGTTGTAACTGTGTGGGGCATTGCAACAGGGCGACCCACCGGGATCGCCCCTACGGCTCAATACAAAATCTTCAAGAGGTTTTATATGTCAGATGAACAGGCAGCAGCACCAACAAACAATTTTTTGCGCAGCATTATTGACGAGGATCTGAAGAGCGGCAAACACAGCGGTGTTGTGACCCGTTTTCCCCCGGAACCGAACGGATATCTGCATATCGGTCATGCCAAGGCGATCTGTATCAACTTCGGTCTGGCGCGAGATTTCGGCGGACGCTGTCACCTGCGCTTTGATGATACCAACCCGGCCAAAGAAGAACAGGAATATATCGATTCAATCAAGGAGAGTGTCCGCTGGCTCGGTTTTGACTGGGGGCAACACCTCTATTACGCCTCGGATAATTTTGAACAGCTGTACCAGTGGGCGCTGTATCTGATCGAACAGGGCAAAGCCTATGTCGAAGATCTGAGCGCCGAAGAGATCCGCGCCTATCGCGGCACCCTGACTGAAGCGGGCACCGAGAGCCCGTATCGTAACCGCACTGTTGCCGAAAATCTGGAGTTGTTCGGTCGTATGCGCAGCGGTGAATTCCCCGACGGTTCTCACGTTCTGCGTGCCAAAATCGATATGGCTGCGCCCAATATCAATCTGCGTGATCCGGTTATCTACCGTATCCTGCACGCCCCGCACCCGCATGTCGGCGATGCCTGGAAGATCTACCCGATGTACGACTTCGCCCATGGACAGACCGATGCCCTGGAAGGGATTACGCATTCGATCTGCACGCTGGAATTTGAATCGCACAAACCGCTCTATGAATGGTTCCTCGATAACCTGCCGGTGCCGGCCCGACCGCGACAGTACGAATTCGCACGTCTGAACCTGACCTATACGGTTATGAGCAAGCGCAAACTGCAGGAGCTGGTACAGCTCGGCACGGTCAGCGGGTGGGATGATCCTCGTCTGCCGACTCTGGAAGGGTTACGCCGTCGTGGCTATACTCCGGCTTCAATTCGTACGTTCTGCGAGCAGATCGGAGTCGGACGCAGTGATTCCTGGATTGATGTTTCCGTACTGGAAGAGTGTGTCCGGACCGACCTGAATGACTCGGCGCCACGCGCCATGGCGGTACTGCGTCCGATCAAGCTGGTGATCGATAATTATCCAGCGGACATGACCGAAGAGCTGCAGGCCGCCAATCATCCGCAGAAACCGGAAATGGGCAGTCGTACAATCGGCTTTTCAAAGGAAATCTGGATAGATGGCGATGATTTTATGGAAGTGCCACGTAAGGGTTTTCATCGGCTGATGGTTGGCGGTGAGGTCAAATTACGGTTCGGGTACATCGTTACCTGTACGGGAGTAATTAAAGATGAGCAGGGTACCGTACTGGAGTTGCGCGGTCAGTATGATCCGGCTTCGCGTGAGGGGATTCACACTGCCGACGGCCGTAAGGTCAAGGGTGTGATTCACTGGGTTTCCGCTGCGCACGCCGTCGCAGCTGAAGTACGGCTGTTCGACCGGCTGTTCGCTGATCCGAATCCGGATCGGGGCGGGATTGATTACAAACAGTTCCTGAATCCGAATTCCGTTGAAACTCTGACAGACTGTAAACTTGAAGCGACTCTGGCCGATTCGGATGTAGAAACCCGCTATCAGTTTGAGCGGACCGGCTATTTCCGCCAGGACCCGAAAGATTCACAGCCCGGGGAACTGGTGTTCAACAGGGTCGTTACGCTGCGGGATGTCTGGGCCAGGAAGTAAAACTCAATCCTGCTCGCGCGACTTACGCATCGCGCGCTCCAGTACCTCGCTTAGCTGAACAAATCCATACGGTTTGCTGATAATTCCAGCGACAGCGTCACGTTCTATCCGCGAGAATACGTCCGTGTCTCCAAAACCACTGGAGATTACAATCGGCAGGGCGGGACTGAGTTTTTTCAGTTCACGAACCAGTTCATAACCATCCATGATCGGCATGCCTATGTCGGTGATAACCATACTGATCACGCCGCTCAGCTGCTGATACAGATCCAGTGCTTCCCGGCCGTTTATTGCTGCAATGACGGTGAATCCAAGCTCATCCAGCATGGCCCTGGCAACCTGAGCGATTATCTCTTCATCTTCCACCAACAGTACTGTTCCACTCCCTCGCCACTCTGTTGTTACGGCAGCTCTCTGCGGAGCATCTAGATCCTGCACGTCCGGGTTTTGTACCGGTAAAAAGACCCTGAAAGTTGTGCCATTACCCGGCAGGCTGGTGAGCTGGAGTGCGCCCGAATGCGAGGTAATGATGCCGAGGGTAGCCGACAGCCCCAGGCCGCGACCGGTAAATTTGGTGGTATAAAATGGTTCGAAGATCCGGAGCCTGGTCTCTTCATTCATACCACAGCCACTATCAGAAATTTCCAGAGAAACGTACTCACCAGGCATAACGTAATTGCCGAGATAATCCTGGACGGACTGTTCTGCTCTGATAACCGTGGAGTGCAGTGCTATCCTGACTTCCCCCCCGGTTTTCGCCGATGGCTTCGGTGGCATTGATAATCAGATTCATGACGATCTGTCTGAGCTGACCGGCGTCTCCGGTGATATCCGGAATAGTGTCGGCCAGATCCCGGATGATGGTCACATTCTGGCTGATAGTTGACTGCAGCATCCTGACCATTTCATCCACAAGTACCCACATATCGATGCGACTGCGGACAAATTCGGTTTTTCCGGCATAGGCCAGCATCTGGCGACAGAGTTCAGCCGCACGCTCGGCAGCATTTTCAATGGTTGCAAGACGGCTCTCGGCTGATTCAGGTCTCAGCTGCGCCAGCGAACAGTGCCCGATGATGATCGCCAGAATGTTGTTGAAATCGTGCGCAATGCCGCCAGCCAGCACACCAAGGCTTTCCAGTTTTTGCGCCTGATGGAGTTGCATCTCCATTTTAATCCGCTCTTCCTCGGCCTGTTTACGTTCTGTTATATCCGTGGCGATACCGAAGATCTCTATCCCTTTGCTGGATATCTCGCGTTGAATCAGACTGTCACGCAACCAGATCCAGTTCCCCGAACGGTTTCGTACCCGGTATTCGACGTAAACCCCCGTTTCACCATGGTCACAGGTTCTGGCAATTGCCTGTTCTACTAGCATGGTGTCTTCTGGATGGATGGAATTTTTCCAGAGCAGTGGATTGTCATAAAATGCTTGCAAAGGATATTCAAAAACCTGTTCAACTTGCGGCGAGTAAAACAAACCACCACTCCTGGTTGAATATTTGTAGACAATGGCAGGAATGTTTTCCATCAGGCTGCGGTAGCGGTTCTCACTGGCGCGCAGGGCATTTTCCATCTCTTTTCGATCGGTGATATCACGAGAAATTCCAACCAGGCCGACTGCGCGACCGTTTTTGTCAAAGATGGGAGTTTTGAGAGTATCCAGTAAAACTCTGCGTCCATCCGGATAAGTCACCCACTCTTCGGCATGAGCTGCTGTTTCACCTGCCATGACCAGCTTGTCGCGTTCACGGCATATCACGGCTGTCGCATGATCCAATAAATCGAAGTCGGTTTTTCCGACCTGATCGCATTCCGCCACTCCGGTGAAAATCTCGGAGGCACGGTTACAGCCGAGATAAACACTGTTGAGATCCTTGAAGTAGATCAGGTCGTTGGCCGAATCGATAACGCAGCGTAAAAAAGCCTTTTCATTCCAGAGCGCTTCTTCTGCCTGTTTACGCGAGGTGATATCACGCAGGAATGCTATCATCTGGTCCGATTGGCCAGGCAGGTAGCGTACGCTGATTTCAATATCAAAAACAGTTCCATCCTTGCGACGATGGCGGGTTTCGAAGCGGTCTTCTCCACGTTCCATAACTTTGCGGGTATGTTCCGCTATGTCGCCACTTGATTCCTGATCCTCCAGATCAGCGATATTCAGATTCAGTAGCTCCTGTTCGCTGTAACCGCTCATCGCACAATAGCTTGCATTCACTTCTAGCAGCCGCCCCTGCATGTCAACCCACCAGACGCCATCCATGGATGTCTGGAGAATGGAGCGGTAGCGATCCATCAGAAGCTGCTGTTCAGCTGCCCGTGTTTTAGTTTGTTGACTCATCACTGCTCTCCCGTAGCACTGCGTGCTTCACCGACAACCCGGGCCATCTCAGAGACAAGCTCGTTGATAGCCAGCGGCTTTGAAAGATAACCGTCAAATCCTACCTGTAGATAACGATCTTTGTCACCGCGCATTGAGTGGGCTGTCAGGGCGATAATCGGCTGGTGAAGGCTCGTTTGACTCTCGTTTTTGCGGATGGCGCGCAGGGTTTGTTCACCATTCATGACCGGCATTTGTATATCCATCAGTACCAGATCGAAGCGCTCCGCTTCCAGAGCATCCAGGCATGCGGCACCGTTCGTTACAACGGTTACGTCATGTCCCAATTTTTGCAGTAAAATTTTACCGAAGGTTATGTTGACCGGGTCATCTTCAGCAAACAGGATTTGCAGCGGCGGCGCATCCCGCATTATCTCCTCAGGTGTGTTTGAGTGATGTTCCATAATGGCCTGTTGAGAAACGGTAAAAGGGAGGTCAACGGAAAAGCAGCTGCCGGTTCCTTGCGTACTCACTACAGAGATGCAGCCCCCCATCAGTTCCACCAGCCTCCGTGTGATTGTCAGGCCGAGGCCGGTACCACCATATTTACGTGTTGTGGAGCCATCTTCCTGGACAAACGGTTTGAAAATTGTTTCGTGCGCTTCTGCTGAGATTCCGATACCACTGTCGCATACCGCAATCTGAACGAGTATGGATGTTTCGTTACTTTCGAGGAGCCGGGCCGTGACCTTGATAGAGCCGTGTGCGGTGAATTTGATCGCGTTACCCAGCAGATTGAGCAGAATCTGTTTGACGCGAAGTTGATCTCCTTTCACTATCGGCGGGATATTATCGTCCAGATCTACTTCCAGACTCAATCCTTTCGCCAGAATAATTGAATTCTGCATCAAGGCAACATTTTTTATGGACTGCTGCAGACTGAAATCGGCTACCTCAAGTAAAACTTTTCCGGCTTCAATCTTGGAGAGGTCAAGAATGTCGTTAATCAGCAGCATCAGATTCTTTCCGGATAGCTTGAGTGCATCTACATATTCGCGCTGCTCCGGCGTCAGGTCGGTCATGGCAAGAATCTGGGTCATACCGAGGACGCCGTTCATAGGTGTGCGGATTTCGTGACTCATATTTGCTAAAAACTGGCTCTTGGCATGGTTGGCTGATTCTGCGGCGCCATTGGCCAGACGTAATTCGTCTTCGGTCTGTTTACGTTCGGTGATATCCAGATTAAAGCCGATGAAATACCGGAAAATACCATGTTCGTCAGTTATGGGAGCGACGTGGCAGAGAAAGTCCCGGTACACACCGTCATGCCGACGCAACCGGAAGTAGTTGTCATGCTCGGTTTTGGCCTCCCAATTGGTCTGCCAGATGCTCAGAGCCGTGTCCAGATCATCGGGGTGCACCACCGATATCCATCGTTCGGTGGTCGGAGAGACATCCGGGTTCTGACCGGTATAATCAAACCATTGCTTGTTGGTGTAAGTGTATGAGGTGCCGTCAAAGGCCCAGAGGTGGATTTTTGTGGTGTCAAAGATGGTCGCAAGTCTGTTCTCACTCTCCCGTAATTCAGTAGTCCGCTCTTCCACGCGCTGTTCCAGTATTTCGTTGATCTGCCGTACTTCATGGAACTGTCCGGAGAGGGCATGCGTCATATCCCTGAAATTGTTGATGAGATGATTAGCCTCTTCAATACCGCTTTCAGGCCAGATGGTTTCAGCGTCTCCCTGCGCCAGCCTGATCGGAAGCTGGTATGTCAGTTTGCGGAGCTGTTCCAGTGAGTCAACAATCCTCCGGCATAAAAATTCTGCCAGCACCAGCGCTCCGAGCAGAATCAGAAACAGCAGCGTCAATTTCCCGGTATAGGTGTCGTAAAGCTCTTTCTGGAAGGGCGCCACCGGTTGTTCGAGAATCAGTTTCCACGCGGCCTGCACTCCAAGAACAGTTTCCGTTACGTAGTATGATTTTTGCCATTTTTCCGAGACCGAGGTGTGAGGGGAAAGTGCCGGTATCCAGAGATTCACGGTCTGATCAATGCCGGTAAGCGTCCCACTGCCACGTGAGAAAGGTGCCATGCTCTTCTGATCGCTCCGGTTACTCATGATGACGTTACCACTTGAATCTATAAGAGTGTAGAGGAGACTGTTGTCATGTGCACTCGTGGTAAGCTGCTTTCGTACCTGCTCTGGCGTAAGAACACCCTGATTCTCCATTCTCTGTGCTATATGCTGAGATTCTTGACCTAATTTTTCACGAATTTTATGATCGGCTGCGTTAAAATCGCTTCTGCTGTTGACCGCCAGCATGATCAGTGTCGGACTGAGTGTAAAAAAAGCAAGCAGATTGTAGACGATGTCTTTGTAAGAGGTAAGCAATGAACGTGAACGGAGAGCGATACCGGTAAAAATAAGTCGTGCAACGGTGGCATTGGTAATTCCGTTCACGGCCTGCTTTATCATGATAATCGAGCTGCTGCTGAGCGGGATGTCCAGCACGAGCCGGTAAAAAAGGAAGCCGAGCGGCAAGCCGACCAGCAGCCAGTAGAGTGTATCAGCCAATACCATACCAACCTTGCGGCGAGTCATCAGCCAACCAACTACCGCCACCTCGACAGTCATAATAATGAAGGCGTACGGTTCATTCCAGAGCAGGTAGGTATAGCTGGCAATCAGCGCTGCCGCGACGATTCCCCGGCCAAGTCCGAAAAACTGGAGAGCCAACAGGGCGAAGATGCTGCCGAAGATAAAATCGATATTGAGAAAGAGGGGGAAGTTGAAATAATTACCCACCAGACCGGCAGAAATCAGAGTCAGCAGAAGTGGCAGGCGGTACCGTTCAGGTAAGCTGGTTGTGGCGTCTGATTGCATGGTCATGCCCGGCTCCTGAACTGTTCTATCTTTTTTTGAAAAATGAATCCAGAGCGTTTTTTAAGCGGCAGGTTTTCAAGAGTGGCGGTTTCAATGCCCAGCTCACGAGGTGACAAAGCGGCTGTAGCAATCGCATCCCGCCAACCGGGAGGCTCACATGCACCCTGCTTGTCGGCTGCAGCTACCAGAGGCAGAATTTCTGCCAGTCTCGATTTTAGCGCCTGCTCCGCCGTTTTGATTTTTGTCCCGTCGCGTAATTCGTGCCACAGATTCAGCGTGCCATGCAGACGGCTGGTCCAGGAGAGAGCGGTGCGATAGCTGGCCGGAAGTCGTAAACGATCGCAGAGGAAGCGAGCCTGCTCAAATCCGGCCTGATCGTGGCCATGGTGCTTGGGATAACGGGACGGATCGGTGGAGAGTTTGCCGAGGTCGTGGAAGAGGGCGCAGAAGCGGGCCAATGGGTCATCAGACCGCTCAACCACGCGCTGCAGAACTTGAAAACTGTGCGTAAGCAGGTCTCCTTCCGGATGATGGATCGGCGGTCCGGCCGGGATGTCCGGCATGCGGAAAATTTCAGTCAGAAAATTTGTTCCGACATTGAATGCCAGCATGCGACGGAAGAAAATATCCGGCTGACATGCTGCCAGCGCCTTGAGCATTTCACGCGAAAAACGTTCAACCGGTGTTCGAAGCAGCAGTTCATCCCAGGCACGCTCCCGGATCAGCGTTTCTGCATCACTAGTCAGGTGCCAGCCATTCGCCTCGAAACGCAGGGCGCGGAAGATCCGCAGCGGATCGTCACTGAATGAGTCAGGGGTGCAGGGTCGTAGCAGGCGCGGCTGCAGGTCGCGTTGGCCGTCCAGCGGGTCGAGCAGATGGCCGTCCATATCAAGGGCGATGGCGTTGATGGTAAAATCGCGGTGCGAAAGATTTTCTGGCAGTTCTGACACAGAGCGAAGCGGGGTGACCTCAACAGTTCCCAGCTCGGGAATGTGTCGGAACCAGATTGGAGAGGTACTGCGCCCGGAAACCAGGTGGAAACCGCAGTCGCCATATTCAGCGGGAGTGAGAGCTGCCGCCAGATCAAGATCGGCCCCGCTGCGACCGATCAGCAGGTCGCGTACGCTGCCGCCTACCAGGAAGATGCGGTCGTGCAGCCGTTTCGGGAAAATATCCTTCAGGAGCCCTATAAGCTGTTCGTGGTGCGGGTTCACGGGGTGCCACTCCGGTCACTCGGCGAAAATGCCTCGCCCAGCAGCGTATCGCGCTCAAAATCTTCTACGATATCAGCCAGAGCGGTATGCCGGCTGACACCACCCAGGGTCTCACTGATGCCGGTTGTGCGCAGGATTTCACGAACCTCGGCATGCGCTTCGGCAATCCGGAATTGAATATTGTCTCGCGCCAGTTCCTCGACCAGTTGCTCCAGCATACGGGCGCCGGCGGCATCAATATAAGGTGACGTTGAGAGATCGCAGACCGCCAGCCGGACAGCGGTTTGTTGGCTGTGGATGGAATCCAGCACGGTTCTGTTAATGGTATCTACGTTAAAGTAGAGCAGCGGTGCTTCAATCCGGAACAGAAACAGCCCCGCAAACAGCTCGTTGCTTTTATGCCGGGCGGCATCGCTGAAGCGGTTACTGCCGGGGATTCTTCCCAGAATGGATACGTGAGGATTGGCCAGCAGGTGCAGCAGAAAGAGGATTGAGGCGGTTGCGGATACCGTTACACCTTTCAGAATACCAAGCAGCAGCACCCCTACAAATGCTACCAGTGCCACGTTGAACTCAAGTCGGCTGATCTGCCATAAGCGCTTGAATTCATCGATTTTGATAAAGCCTGATACCGCCACAAGAACAATAGCCGCCAGTACGGTAACCGGAATATTACGCAGTAAACCTGTCAGGAAGAAAAGGGCCAGCATCAGAATTGCTGATGCAAAGAACAGCGCCAGCGGAGTCTGCGCTCCAGCTTTTTCATTAACCGCAGATTGCGACAGTCCGCCTGCTACCGGGTAGCCCTGGCCGAGTGCTGACATCAGATTGGCCCCTCCCAGCGCGAGAAGCTCCTGTCGTGGATCAACCTCATAGCGGTGCTGTGTTGCAAACGTCCGTGCGGCGGCGATACTCTCCACGTACGAAAGCAGAAAACAGGCAAAGGCCAGTTCCAGCAGTGGTTCCACGCTGTGGTAACCGATTATTGGCAACGCCAGTGCGGGTAAACCGGACGGAACCGCCCCCACGACCCTGACACCCTGATCTGTCAGACCGAATACTGAAACGGCGCCCGTTGCCAGTACGACAACGGCCAGCGCCACCGGCCGACCGGGGAATAATAGCTCACCGATCACCAGAAGCAGCAGCGCACCGGTTCCGATGCAGATGACGGTTATGTTTGCGGTCGTGAGCTGGTGCAGCAGATTCTGGAGGCGTGTAAAAAGATTGTCGCCCCCACCGGCAACCCCCAGCAGCGGCGGTAGTTGCAGGATGGCGATGCTGAGGGCGGCTCCGGCCTTGAAGCCGAGCAGGATCGATTCGGAAATGAAGTTGACAAACGAACTGAGCCGCAAGCTCCAGGCCATCAGGCAGAGCAAGCCGACCATGCCTGCCGTCAGGGCCGCCATAGCAACATAATCGGCGAGGTTACCGGCCGCAAGATTTCCCAATACCGAAGCGGACATAACCGAGATGGCAGCCGTCGGGCCTATTGCCAGATGGCGCGAAGATGCAAACAGCGCATAGGTCAGTCCTCCAAAGATGTAACAGTAAATTCCTGACTGGGGGGGGAGGCCGGCCAATGCAGAATAGGCCATTGCAACCGGAACCGCGTAGGCCGCCAGAGTAAGTCCGGCGGTCAGGTCGGGCACAAGCCAGGCAGCACGATAGCCGGGCAGCCAGCCGAGGATAGGCATCAGACGGGAGATCCTGCGCAGGAAGGGATTCATACTGCAGGACTACCATTGTGCGGAGCATTTTGCAAGCGTGTGAAAAACTGGCCATATCCACATCTATGGAAAGGGAATCATTGTTTCGTACAAACTCCCATGCTCGGCTGCCATTTTATCTCAGCAGATCTTTTTCAGCTCCTCAATCAATCCCGCCAACACATCATACCCCTTCTGCCAGAGCTCACCGTCGCTGATATCAATACCCGCCAGGGCGGCGGTGTCGGTTGGTGAGATCGCTCCGCCCGAGGCCAGCAGATTGCGGTAGCCCGGTTTGAAGGCGTCCCCTTCGTCACTGAATTTTTTGAAGAGGGCCAGTACCAGCAGTTCGGCAAAAGTGTAGGAATAACAGTAGAAGCGGCTGTGTATGAAGTGGCTGATGTAGCTCCAACCCCAGTGATAGGCCGGAATCATTTCGACGGCATCGCCGTACAGTTCGGCATTTTCCTGCAGCCAGATTTCGGCAATCTGATCGTTGGAGAGCAGCCCCTGTGCGCGTTCGGTATGTAGACGCAGTTCAAAACGGGTCAGGACCGTCTGACGGAACGTCGTAGCGATGATGTCTTCGATCTTGGCGCACAAGAGCGATTTTCTGACCAGTGGATCGGGTTCGTTATCCAGCATGCGCCGGGTCAGCAGCATTTCGCCAAAGACGGAGGCGGTCTCGGCCAGCGGCAGCGGGGCGTGGTAATTCAGGCTGCTCTGCTGTTGGGAAATCACGAAGTGCAGGCCATGCCCGGCTTCATGGGCAATGGTTGCCAGATCGCGCAGGGTGCCGGTGTAATTGAGCAGCAGAAAGGGGGGATCAACCGGTGATATTCCCATCGCAAAGGCGCCGCCGGTCTTACCGGTACGCGGCATGACATCCACACGGCGCTCGCTGAAAAAGGCATCCACAATGCGACCGAATTCCGGGTCGTAGGACATATACGAGTCAACGACCATTGTGCGGGCTTCCTCAAAGTTGTAGCTCTTTTCTGCTGCGGCAACCGGAGCGTAGATATCGCAGTTACGCAGTTTCTGCATGCCGAGCATCTGTGCCTTGAGCCGGAAATACTCCTGTGCCAGACCGAAGTTCGCTTCAGTTACCGCCATCAGATGCTCGACCGCTGCATCCGGAAGTTCATTGCCGATATTGGTCGGCTGCATCGGGGAGGCGTAGTTGCGCAGCTCCATCTCCTGGGCATGGTCGAGCGCCATGTTGTTGAAGACCGCATTGAAGACGATACCATGTTCGCCGTGCCGCTCCAGAAAGGTGCTGAAGGCACGCAGGCGGACGTCGGCCGAGGTGTGGTGCAGCAGCGCGAGCAGCTCTTCGCCGGTGAAATCGCGCTCGTCACCATCCAGTTCCATACGGTAGACAAAGGATGCCGACAGTTCGTCGAACAGCTTGCTGAAGGCGGAGACGCCGGTCAAATCCTTGCGCGTCAACAGGCGCTCCTCATTTTCCTTGAGGGTATGGGGCCGGAATTTGCGGATGCCGCGCAAAAAGTGCAGGTAATCGGCACTTTCCGGAAAGGCGCAGAATCGCTCAAAGCGGTCGTCCTCGAGCTCCATCAACTCCAGATCAAAAAAGAGCAGCTCCTGCGAGAGTCGGTTGCCCAGCTCGGAACAGCGCTGGCTCAGGAAGCGGTAGTCGGCATTGCCGGAATCGGACGCGAACAGCAGGTGGGCATAGCAGAACGGCTTTGCCATAAGGGTCTGCATGGCCTCGTAGTCACGGATGGCGGTCAGAAGTTCGGAGTCGTTACGTGTGGCAACTTTTTCAAAGTAGCGCTCACGGAAGGTGGCGGCCAACGGCTCAAATGAGCTGAGATCGGCTTCCAGTTCAGGAGAGTCGGGGGCCGGGTAGAGCAGGGTGGTATTCCAGGTCAGGTCAGGTGTTGTCATGGGAATCTCCTCTGTAGTTGAATGGCACCAGTATGATTGTTCAGGTGAAAAATTTGTATTTCATGTAGGAGCGGCTTGCAGCCGCAATTGCTGCAAGTGCCAACAGATATTCTATTGCAGCATTCGCGGCAACATGCCGCTCCTACAAAACTTTAGCTGCCAGAATTTGTCGTTCGTATCCGGTCACTGTTACGGTTACTTCGCGATTGATGTACGTTGCGTCTCCGATAAACTCGACCATGCAGTAATTTCGGGACAGGCCACGACAGATATGTGTGTCGTCAGAACAGGTCTGAACCAGTACCGGCAGCTCTCTGCCGACAAAACTCTCCAGAAATGACTGCTTTTTACGGGAGGCGATTGCTCTGATTGTTGCAGCCCGCTCCGTAATCAGGTGCGCCGGCAGATGTCCGGCCATCGTGGCGGCGGCTGTACCGGGACGTCGTGAATAGGGGAACACATGCAGGTCGCTCAAGGGGAGATTCTCCAATAGCGCGGCCGTCTCATTGAATTCTGCCTCTGTTTCTCCCGGAAAACCGGCGATGACGTCGGCCCCGATAAAAGCGTCCGGCAGGGTTTTTCTAACATTTTCGACCAGCGAGCGGAAAAAGCCGGCCGAATAGTGGCGTCCCATGCGGGCAAGAACCGTATCGCTTCCGCTCTGCAGCGGCAGGTGCAGATGCGGGCAGATCATTGCTGACGCCGCCATCAAGGCCAGTAACTCGTCGCTGACCTCGTTCGGTTCAACCGAACCGATGCGCAGGCGCGTAATCAGCTGCTGCCGGTCAATCTGGTCAATCAGCTCTGTCAGTGAAGTGGGGGGAGCCAGGTCAAGTCCATACGCTCCCAGGTGGATGCCGGTCAGAACAATCTCCTGAAAACCATTGCCAGCCAGGGTGGTAATCTCCAAAAAGATGTCGGTATCAGGGACGCTTCGGCTGCGTCCACGGGCGTAGGGCACGATGCAGTAACTGCAGAAGGAGTTACAGCCGTTCTGGATCTGTAGGAAGGCGCGCGTATGTTCGGCGAAACTGGTCAAGTGCAGTGCGTCGGCCTGCCGCTCGGCTGCAATGTCGGAAACCAGATGCACCTCTGATTCGAGCAGGGTGGCGATATCCTGTTTTTCACGATTACCCAGCACACTATCCAGTTCCGGCATCGCTTCCAGTTCACCGGGCGCAACCTGGGCGTAACAGCCGGTGGCGACGATACGGGCGGCCGGGTTCAGCCGACGGGCACGGCGGATATAACGGCGGGTTTCGGCATCGGTGCGGGCGGTGACGGTGCAGGAGTTGATGATGTAGATGTCGGCCAGATCGCTGAAGGGTACCACCCGGTAGCCGGCGTTTTCCAGCTGTTCGACCATGGCGGCAGATTCAAACTGATTGGTTTTGCACCCCAATGTGCTGATGGCGACTTTTTTCATAGCGCTGCCAGATTCCGTTCCAGTTGTGCCAGTGTCCGGTTGACGTAGATGGTCACTATCAGCGCTGCCGACCAGGTTACGCCGAAAATTCCCCACCAGATCCCGGACAGTCCCATACCCAAAACCACTGACAGCAGATGGAATATCAGAATTGGTCCGGCAATCTGGCGGAACAGACCGACGATCAGGCCAAAGAGCGGCATCTTGACCCCCTGCATGGCTGAAATACAGATGTAGAGCAGTACGTAGGCCGGGAACACGAAGGCTTCGATGCTTAAAAAACGGGAGCCGATGGCGGCGACGGTGCTGTCGGTGCTGAAGAGCGTCACCAGTTCGCGGCTGAACAGCAGAGCTGCCATCGTTCCGGTGACCGCCATCATGGTGCCGTAGCGGATCGAGATGGCAAGTGTCTCGCGAATACGATCAATACGCCCGGCCCCGAAATTCTGGGCGGTCAGGGCCAGGGTCGAGATATTAAGCCCCATGACCGGCAGCAGCGCAATCTGTTCGATACGGGTGGCGATGCCGTAGGCCGCCACGGCCTGCTCGCCGAAGCGCCCGACGTACCAGGTTATGATGAAGATGCCGAGCGAGACGGTCATCATGTTCATGGCTGACGGCAGCCCCTGCTTGAACAGCTCACGGAAATAGTGCCAGTGTGGCAGCAGCATTTTTAAGCGGAAGGGGCGCACGATTCCTGAACGGGAGAGCTGACTGAACAGGTAAAAATTGCCGAGACACTGGATCGCAATTGTCGCCAGGGCGATGCCCCCTAGACCGAGCGGCGGGAGGCCCCAACCGCCATACATGAACCAGGGGTCGAGAATCACATTCATAAAAAAGCCGCCGATCAGAAAGTTGCGATAGGCCAGGGTATTGCCGTGGGAATTGAGGATGGCGTTCATGACAAAATTGAGCAGAAAGAAGCAGCTGCCGGAAAAGATGACGTTCATGTATTCCAGCGCGAGGGCCAGGTATTCGCCATGAGCCCCCATGATTGTGAAGATCCAGGGAGCCAGAGCAAGCCCGGCGGCTGTCAGCGCACCTGCATGGATCAGAGTAATCGAGAACGACTGAAGAATGTAGGTCTGCGCCTCATCATGCGCTTTTCTGCCGAGGGCGTTGCCGACCAGCGCCGTTGCACTCGTGGATACACCGCTGCCGATCGCCAGAATCAGGAAAAAAACAGGGAAGGAGAGCGACATGGCTGCCAGAGCACTGGTTGAAAGTCGTCCGCCATACCAGGTGTCAACGACGTTGAACATCGTATTAAAAAAGAAACCGGTACCAGCCGGAATCGCCAGACGGCGTATCAGCTGCGGTATTGGTGTGGAGGTCAGATCAGAGGTCATGAGGGCAAAGTACGGGGTCACGGGTTAAAGGTCAAGGTTCAAGCGGCATGGGTCAAGAAAAAATTTTAAGACTAGCCGCCGGCCAGCTTTACCTTGTAGCCTCGGCTTTGCAGCTCATTCTGCAGGGTTTCACGGTGATCACCCTGAATTTCTATGATGCCATCTTTGCAGGTTCCGCCACAGCCGCACTTTTTCTTCAGCGTGCCTGCCAGCAGTTTCAGTTCAGGCTCTGCCAGCGGAATTCCGCTGATGACGATGACCGTGCCACCGCCGCGACCTTTGACTTCGCGGCGCAGGCGCACCGTTCCGTCTCCCGATGGTCCTGCCGGCTTAATGCTCTGAGCCTGAGGGCGGATACGGCCGCTTTCGCTGGAATAGACAACCCGATTATCAGATCGTGCGTTCGTACTCATTTGCCCCAATCCCGTGCATATCTGAAGTCGCGGTCAATAGTGCGGTTTGAAACTTTGGCGATGACCGGCAGTCGGCGTTTGAAGTGCGAATTCTGAATTTTTGCCGAAATTGCATCAACAAACTCCGCTTCGAAGCCGCCGGTCACAAGCTCCTGTCTGGTCCAGCGCTGATCAACCATGCGATAGAGCAGTTCGTCAACCTGGCGGTAGGTAAAGCCCAGCTCTTCTTCGTCCGTCTGGCCGGCCCACAGGTCGGCGGAGGGCTGTTTCTCGATGACCTCGTGCGGGACACCCATCTCAGCCGAGAGTTGCCAGACGTGGCTTTTGTAGATATCTCCGATCGGATTGAGGGCGGAAGCCATATCACCGTAGAGCGTGCCATAGCCGAGCAGCAGTTCGGTCTTGTTGCTGGTCCCAAGTACCAGAGCGCCCAGCAGCGCCGAATGATCAAAGAGGATTGTCATGCGTTCTCGGGCCATTTTGTTGCCGCGCCGCATGTTGGTGGCATCGGGGAAAATCTCGAAGTAGGCATCCACCATGGTCGTAATCGGTACCACCGAAAAGTTAATCCCGCTGGCGGTCGCCACCAGCCGGGCATGCGCTTCGCTTTCCGGGTTGCTGGTTTTGTAGGGCATGCAGATGGCGTGGACGTTTTCAGGACCGAGTGCCTCGGCTGCGATGAAGGCCACCAGGGCTGAATCGATACCGCCCGAAAGTCCCAGCACAATCCGGTTGAGCCCCACTTTCCGGACTTCATCCCTGACAAATCCTACCAGTAGCTTGCGCAATAATTCCATATTGGCCTGTAATCCGGACATCAGCGCCCCCTTTCCTGTGCAATGCGCTGCAAATCCTGCATCGTCACAAACAGATTCTCGTCGCGAATCATCGGAGAAAAGATCCGCTCGCGGCGCAGTGCGCCTTCGTCAACCTGTGCTGTTATGAAGTCTACTTCCAGCAGTGCGCCGCGTACGATGGATTCACCTGAAGGTGCCACGTATTCTGAGCCGCCCCAGAAGTTGACGCCATCCTCAAAGCCGACCCGGTTACTGTAGAGGACGCGGCAGTTCAGAAACAGGGCCGTGGTAGAGGTCAATTTCTGCCAGGCGGCGGCAGAGCCGAGTGAATCTCCTTCTATGCCACGCGCGGGACTGCTGGAAAGACAGATCAGCGTGGTGGCGCCGTCCATGGCCAGAATATACGATGCTGACAGGTGCCACATATCTTCGCAGATCAGCATGCCGAAGCGGCCGAATTTTGTATCGAAGGCCCGAAAGGTGGTGCCGCGCGCCAGATAGCGCTGTTCATCAAACAGGCCGTAGGTTGGCAGATACACTTTGCGGTGCAGGTGACGGATGGCACCGTCTTCAAGGTAAAGCGCCGAGTTGAAGAAGTGATAATCATCAGTTTCTTCAACAAAACCGATGGCGATGGAAATTCCTCGCGAAAGTTCGATCAGGCGTCTGATCTCGGGAGAGTCGCTACGCAGCGCCGCATCCGGCACCAGATCTTTCAGGAAATAGCCGGACAGCGCCAGTTCAGGAAAGACGATCAGCTCCGCTCCGCTTTCGCGGGCCTTTATAATCTGCTCTTCAACGGTCTTCAGGTTATCGGCAACACAGCCGAGTTTCGGCTTTATCTGGGCCAGAACGGCGGTAAAATCCATGGTAACTCCTTATGAATAGGCCAGATCAAAGGCGTTCTTGATGTGATCTATGGCATGCTGGCCGCCAGTATGCAACAGAATCGCGATAACGTCAAACCGTGCGTTAGTGTCATGCAGCCGGTTTTTGCCCAGCCAGGTCAGCGCCGCTTTGGAAATCTGACGCTGTTTAAAGGGGGTCACCGCCAGCTGCGGTACGCCGTAGGAAAGACCGCGACGGGCTTTTACTTCGATAAAAACCAGACTCTTGTCAGCCGGGTCGCGGGCGATGATATCGACCTCGCCCCCCTTGCAACGAAAGTTGCGTTCCAGAATCCGATAGCCGCGTGCCGTCAGGAAATTGGTGGCAACCTCTTCACCCAGTTCACCGGTTTTTTTGTTGCCGGTGTGTGGGGGAGGGGATGGAGTTTTTGCGAAGAGATTATTGAGAAAATTCATTATGAAGCAATCAATTCTTTGATGGCATTCAAAAAGTCTCGGGCTTTTTGAGTCGCATCCCATGCGGTTTCATCAGCCTCTTGAAGCCGATAGGTAAAGAGTGTTTCCAGTTCAGTCAAACCCTCACTCCTTCTTCAGCAATAACCTTCACAATAGACAAAATTCTAATTGGTGACTGCTCTGGTTCATCCCTGGTAAAAATCAGCGTGAAATATGTATGCAGTTTTTGTAGAACCCGACTTCCCAGGCGATATCGGTAATCTTGTCTTTCAGTTCTTTATCAATCGCTTCAACTTCGATAAAAACATCCAGATCGGAATATTCATCGGCATCGCCACGGGCGCGGGAGCCAAATACCTTGAAATCAACGAGAGTGACGACACTGGAAAGACGGTCTTTCAGTTTCCGAGCGACCATCAAATCTCGGTCAAGTATTGCCATTTATGTATCTACCTATTCGCCTCTATCGACGGTTTGTCCAATACCGACTTTTGTCTTTCTCCGGGCTGGCACATTCAGGAAGAGTTTGAAAACAGATTACTCGATTTATTTATGATAGAAGGGGTTTATGAAGTTCACACCTGTTTGCTCAATATCACGGACATTGCGTGTCACCAAAATATGTCCATGAACCATTGCTGTTGCGGCCATTAGGCCGTCAATAACTGAAACCGGATCAGGGACACCGAAACGCCCCCACTGTTCGGAAATTATGTTCGTAACAGGTAGAATCCGGTCTCCTGTGTCTTTCTGTACTTCAGCAAGCCAAGTGTCCAGCCGAATTGCGGCTTTCGGATCTCGGCGGCGTAACAGCTCAATTCCGTGACGAACCTCTCCTACCACCAGAGTTGAAAGATATATGTCGTCTGCAGGAACCTTATCAAACCAAACTCGCACATTCTTATCCATCTTTGAGCCTTTGCGAAGTTCTGAAAGCACATTCGTGTCAATCAGATATCCCATTTTTCGCCTCCACGACCGAAATCTCGCTGGCGGGCAAAGTCGCTATCGCTTCCAACGTTTGGCATTTTCATAAGTAATGACTTGAATGATTTTGGTGCTGGAGTTGCTTGTTCTGGAAGAGGCCAAATAATTATCTCGAGTCTCTTATGATGAAGTTCCACCGGCAGTTGAAATGTTGGAGGGGCATCGTTAAATATTTGTCTAATAGGTTGCATAGATAGAACACCTCTCTATTGATACAGATTTTACGAAATTTTACGATTTAACGAATACATGAGACATCAGTATTTGTAAGCTTCAATTATCCAGCCATTCGACTGGATATAGATCCTTGGCTTGCGTGTAACTATATAATTTTCATGATTTGTTTTTCTGAGCCGCCTTTTTTGAGATTGTACTGTTTCATAACTGAGTCGAGTTTCCCGTCAGAGAAATGTAGACCAAACCATTCGCTATATCCTTGAACTTTAACCTTGATTTCAGATACCTATAAATAAGGGGATACCTATAAGGAATACCTATAGGGGATACCTATAGGGGACAGGCACCTAATATTCTTTCCTTTTCCGTCCTGGTTGCCACCCTCGTCGCCTTAAAGTTGATCCAAGTCCCAATCGCGCATCGCCACGATTGGTCAGGTGATAGTAACAGTTGTCGGCTAATGCTCTGGCTGATCTTGACATCTTTCTGTTATCCTATTTGGTGCCTGTCCCCTTATGTCTGCTCCTATTTGGTGCCTGTCCCCTTATGTCTGCTCCAGTTCACCGGTTTTTTTGTTGCCGGTGTGTGTGGGCGGGGATTGAGGTTTTGCGAGGAAGTCTTTGAGTAAATTCACGGTTTAACCTTTGCTCAGCATGCACATTCAATCAACTCATCTTCACGTAGGAGCGGCATGCTGCCGCGATTGCTGCTATAGCAAAAATTGTGGCCATCGCGACAATCGCGGCTGCAAGCCGCTCCCACGGAAGCGTAGTGTAGTACCCACGAAATTCTACAAACCATCTTCACCATCAACCCACATTGCGTCCCACAACGGATACATCCAGATATTTTTCACCAATCCGGCTCGTACCGGATTCATGATCAGATACCTTGCAAATATTTTTACATTCTCGTCTGTTCGTAAGGCATGGTCAAAATATCCTTCTTGCCAAACTGCTTCAACATCACCACCGATTTTCCGCTTTATCTCACGAGCTGAAAATCCTTTTACTGACTGCATCAGACCGGCTAAATCTATTTTGTCTGACAAGCAGAACATCCAGTGAAAATGATCCGGCATGACAACAAAGGCGAAACTCTCAACGTTTCCATGATCATGGTGAAAGCGCATTGCGTTGATGACTATCCTGGCGAGGAAAATATCTTTGAAAAAACTGGTCCGATTATGGGTAACGCTGGTTATGGCGTACACTTGTCCAGTGATGGATACTCTGCCTCTACGAAGGTTTTTGCCGTGATGTTGTAATGTCATTATTTCAGCACCGAAAATCGCGGCTGCAAGCCGCTCCTACCAATCAAATTTAAATATCCATAAGATAGTGTCTCGTAAAATACTAAATTTACGTCGATTTGAGCCGATTCACTTGTTACGTTTCTCTCTGGATGATACCCGTGGGGAAACACGGGGTCTGGTCAGAACCTCACGGGATTCAGCCAGACAGTCTTAAACGCGACATCGTGTCGCGATAACGTGATAAGGCACACCGGCTCGGCGGGAGCTTTTTCCCGCTGACCGGTGCTGCCGTTTGTTGAATATTTGATGTTCTCGTCGTTGGTTTTCTGGTTTTGTCAAATGCGTAGGTCTAGCCCCTTCGGGAGTCACTTCCTGCATGTGTATTTGTGAAAACCTTCAGAGTATTTTTTTGACATACCACAATGGATGCAAATATCTCGGTTACTGAATTCATGTAATTGTTTTTTCTCTTCTATGGTAGGAGTGCTTCGAACAGGCCCTGCATAGCCTTCGTTATTGGCAGCTTCAGTTTCATGAACTAGGATTGTACGGCATAATTTAGTTTCTAATGCATCTGGTCGTATTCTTTCTAAAAAGAGTAGAATCTTCTCGGCATAATCGAACATCTTATTGAAACACAAATACTTTATAATTTTATAAATTACATCAAAATCGGTTGTTACAGTTTTTATAGCTTTTTCGAAGTCTGCTAAAGCCAGCTTTGTTTCTCCTGATAATAGGTAGGCTCTTCCTCTCTCGCAATAAGCGTGGCCTAAATCGGTACCATCAGGTATTAGCTTACTGATATAATTGATTGCCTGAACTGGCTCATTTAATTCAATGTATGATAAACCGATATTATAAAGAGAATCTGTATGCAACTCGTCGGCATGAACTGAAACTTGTTTTTCAATTACAGTACGGTAGTTTGTTATTGCTTCACGGTAGAGTTTCAATTTTGAATAACATGACGCAATACCGTGATAAATTTTCCGATGATTTGAACCAAAATTAATTCTGTGTTTGTAATATTGAATCGCTTTGTCGTAATCACCAAGGAGAACGTATATTTTTGCAATTATTGTATATATACCAGCATCATATGGATTGTTTTTGAGATAGTCCAAAGCGAGAGCAAGAGCTTCGTTGATTTTCCCTTTAGATAAAGCTTGATCAATAGCTGATTTTTGCTCTGCATATGATGGGCTTCTAGAAAAGGTGCTACTTCTGTCAGCCACATTTCCATTATGTTGTGTGCGATTAGACGAGAAATTAGAGAACGTATTTAGATTGTTTCTCTCTTTTTCATAATTATTGTACAAATACGACTCCCTGCTACCTGGGGCGTATTCACGTTTATATGGATTGTAATTTCCGGGGTAACTATAGTTTTTGTAAGGATTTCCCTTTTCAGGGCTTGTTTTGTAATGGGCGGCGATCCATTTGCCTTTTCTAAAATGGCCCTTCACATACACATCAGACATACTTCCTCCAATGCTTCTTCGAAATAGATTCAACATGTTATTGACCAGCCCCCCCGCGCGTACGCGCGTGAACCGGTGATCCTCACAAATGGAACATTTATTCTACAAACACTAAAACAGTTTTTAATCTCCTATCGCTGCAGCCATCACTTGACTCCGAGATGTACTTCTTCCAGCTTTTCGTTCAACCAAACTTTGATAAGCGATTGATACGGCACATCCTGGCGGTTGGCAGTGGACTTGATGGAATCGAGCATCCAAAGCGGTAAACGAAGAGAAATAGACTGGGTAGTTGGTTTCAGGTTCGCAAAGGTAACTTTCCTTGCTTTCGACCAGTCAAGGTAATCGGTTGTGTCGTGAGTCAGCCAGAATTCACGCTCCTCCGCTTCGTTGGCAAACTTCGGTATATCTTTAAGCTTCTTGCTCATATACGGTACGCTCCTTTCGGTGCATGTCCCGGACGGATATGACCCTGATTTTGTTAGTACGAATGGTGAATGTTACTCGTAGTAATCGCCCTTCGCCGGTTTGACCTGTTACAAAAAAGCCTACATAGCCACAACTATGATACGAATTTCCTTCATCGGATAATGTTTGCCAATGCCAGTTGCCAGAGTCGCACCCGTGCAAAAAGCTGTAGCGGCAATCATGCAATCATCCAGTTCCAGTGAGTGGCTTTTCGTTGTTCCTTTAAAACTCCCAGCTTTCATTGCAATAGTCCGATTTACATCAACCACTTTAAGCGCGTCAACCAGTCTTCTCGTCGCCAGTTCCTCGTGAGGGCGCATACCGGCCCAAATTTCTGCTACTGAAATCACTGAGCAGAGCAGCTCGTTCTCCTCCAGATTGCCTGCAATAAAACCCTGCGCAACGGCATTGCCCCGCAACAGATTGATAAGAATATCGGTATCCAGAAGCAAGCTACTCATGCGGAGCGTTCAGATCTGGAAGATTTTCGCTGAGTGCGAATATAATGGTCAGTGCCGCCCTGAAGCTCAGGATGGTCTTCGCTTTTCCATGCTCCAAAACTCGTTTTCAAAGCAATCTTCATCTTTTCTCGCTGCAATTCCTTGCGCAGTGCCTCAGCAACAAAGCGGCTTTGCTGGCGCTGCCCAACAAATTGCTTCAGGTCATTGAGCAGGTCATCGGGGAGCATAAAATTTGCCTGTCGAGCTGAAACAGTCATAGTTGGCCACCTTTTCTATTGTTTATTATAGAATAATTTATAGAATGTGATCGCAAGAGTCAATCTGCCCGAGCAAATTCAGGGCTGCTTTTCCAGAAAGCCGGTATCTTCAAAGCAGCCATCCGAATTCAACCCGCGAATACGGTAATATTTACCCAATTCCTCCTCAAAGCGTGCCCGATCGAGCCGGTGAATAGCGATGCCGTCGCCGCTGCTCCCCGAGTCGGTAAAAAAACGTTCCGGCAGCATATCGTCTGCTCGCGAAAAGCCGTTGCGGCAGTTATAGTAACGCTCTGTCATAACGATCCGTTTGCCGATTTCGATCAGGCGCAGTGGCGAATACGGCACTCCGGTGACGGCGGTCAGCAACTGGGCGTACTCTTCCAAGCTGGCACCGAAGAAGGAAAATTTGCAGGCCGCCATCGAATCGATAGCGGCGTAGCTGTCCTCGGCAATGCTGATAATACGAGCTTTACCGGATAATGAAAAGCGGTCGGTCGGCACCGGTTTGCGCAGGATTTCGTGAGAGATCGGGTAGGCGCCCAGATGACAGCCGCCGCGATTGCTGGTGCAGTACGCCAGCGCCATACCGAAGGCACCGCGCGGGTCGTAGGGAGGCAACTCCAGCGATTTTACGCTCATGGAGCATTCAGGGTGGTTCAATTGCACAGCCAGGCGGCGGGAGCCGAGCGCAAGCAGTTCGCCATCACCGTGACGATAGGCGATGTCGTGCAGGAGTCCCGCTATCTGGTCGGTAGTCGCACATGCACCCCTGATTTCTCCCCAGGCTGAAAGCGTTGCCGCCGCCGAGATGCTGTCGATGCCTAATGCGTTACAGAGGTTGTTGGCTGCAATGATGGATGGCAGGTCAGCGTTGTTGTTAAGGGCACCAAAGTGGGAAGCGGTCTCATATTCCGGGAGCGGGGTACCGCTATCGGTCGATTTTTTACATTGGATCGGACAGCCGTAACAGCCGTCCTTTCTGGCTCGATAGCGCTCTTTCATGGTCGGACCGGAATAATTGGCCGTATGCTCGAAATGAGTCTTCCGGAAGTTGTCTGTCGGCGTCATACGGCGCTGGGCCATCAGATCTACGAGGACCGGCGTACCGAATTCGGACAGCCCCAGCGGTCCGAATATGACTGGAGACGCCTTGAACAGCCGCATGATGTCCTGACGGGCGTTTTCGAACAACACCGGGTCGGCAACTTCTGTCGGGCGGTCACCGGTTATGGTGATGGCTTTTAGATTCTTGGCCCCCATGACGGCCCCCAGACCGCCTCGACCGGCTACATTTCCCTCACCCATCATGATGTTTGCAAACAGGACACCGTTTTCGCCGGCCGGTCCGATCGCTGCGACAGTCCCTCGAGCTTTGAGAACGGCGACGGTGGTCGGAATATCAGATCCCCACAACGCTGCAGCGGGAACAATTGTGGCAGAATCGGTGGTGATGCAGAGCGTAACCGGAGCAGGGCTTCTGCCGGTGATGAAGAGTGCGTCCAGGCCTGCGCCTTTCAGCTGCAGCGCTAATTGTCCTCCGTCTGAACTGTCGTAAATGGTGCCGGTTAAAGGTGAGCGCGAAACAACGGAGAGGCGGGCAGAGGTTGGGGACGGTGTCCCGCAGAGCGGTCCGACAGAAAAAATCAGCGGCAGGGCGGGATCAAACGGGTCGAGTTGATAATAGTCGCGCATCAGGCGGACACCGAGTCCACGTCCCCCTAGGTACTCTTCCAACATCTGTTGGGGCAGTTCGCCAAACTCACAGCTGCCGGTCGTCAGGTTGACCCTGAGTATTCTGCCGCTCCAGCCGTTCAGCAGGTGCCTCTGCAGCCGGATGCACTCAATGATTTCAGGATGGTGAGCAGTTCGGGGGCCGATTCAGCCTGGTGGGTGGCAGATTGCAGCTCATCAGCGGCACCGTAACCCCAGCGGCAGCCGATGGTCGTTATACCGGCGGCATTGCCGGCATCGATATCGTTAATGCTGTCACCAACCATGCAGCTCTGTTCCGGAGTGCTGCCGAGCAGTTCCATGACACTCAAAAGCGGCAGCGGAGAGGGTTTTTTTTCACTGAAGGTATCCCCGCCGCTGATGTGTGCAAACAGGTCGTGAACGCCGAAAGCGTGCAGAATCAGTCTGCTTAACGATTCGTGCTTGTTGGAGATTACCGCCATCGTGATGCCGGCTGCGTGCAACTGTTTAAGCATCTCTACGACACCGGGGTAGAAGATGCTTTTATCGACGATATGTTCAGTATTGAAATCGATAAAAAGCTGCAGGGCGCGCTCACGTTCCTGATCGCTGCTGGCGGGCAGAACCATCTGGATCAGGTTTTTGGCACCTTTACCAATCATCGTGCGTACATCCGCAACTGTTAAAAGGGGGAGCGCAGAGGCGCTGCGGACATGATTGACGGCATCTGCCAAATCCTCCAGGGAGTCCACCAGCGTACCGTCGAGATCAAAGAGGACGGTCGTGATACTCATGATGTTATGAGAGTGCGGCGGCGTCTGCTTTTGGTAGTACGATAACGGGAACGAGAGCGGGTCGATACAGCAGGAAGGTCTTTCCAAGAATCTGGGCTACATCGGCCTGACAGGCCGATGCAAGCAGCTCGGAAGCCTCATGTTTGTCAAGCATGCAGCTTTCCAGAAGCTTGACTTTGATCAGTTCGTGGTGTTCGAGGGCGGCGGATGCTTCAGCAATCAAGGATTCTTCAATTTCTTTCTTCCCGAGTTGGATCAGAGGTTTCAGTTTGTGCCCAAGTGCTCTCAGGTGTCGTTTTTGTTTTCCGGTCAGCATAATGTATGGAAACTCCCTTGGATAAATGTACGGTACGCGGCAACATATATCATAGTGTATGTTTACTGGCAAACTGCAATTCCACTGTCTGCCATACTGCTGGGATCAATTGTAATCTGAAAAATAATATACACTTTGACTCTAATGTGATATGAAGACAAACCTTTAGCCCTTGAAATTATTATTCACGTACCTCTGCGGTGTGCGTGAGGAGTATTGATGAGTACCAGTAAATATCCAATTTCGACGGCACTGACATCGTTCAGCACCGATAATGCCGCCCCGGTTATAGAGCCGCGCAAAACTCCCGGCAAAGTACACCACCTGCCCCCTTCTATCTGGAAAAAGATGGCCGGTGATGCCAAAAGCCCGCTTGAAAAGGCCATTGAGCGGACACGCGATTTCTTTTTTCGTGAGCAGTTGCCTGACGGCTACTGGTGGGCCGAGCTGGAGTCGAATGTCACCATTACCTCCGAATACATCATGCTGTTCCATTTTCTTGGCATGGTTGACAAGCTGCGTGAGCGTAAAATGGCGCGCTACATCCTCAGTAAGCAGACTGAAGAGGGCTCCTGGGCGGTCTGGTTTGGTGGCCCCGGTGAAATATCAACCACGATTGAAGCCTATTTTGCTCTCAAGTTGGCCGGTTACACGGCTGATGATCCTGCCATGGTCAAGGCGCGTGATTTTATCCTTTCCAAAGGGGGCATTCTCAAGGCGCGCGTTTTTACCAAAATATTTCTGGCGCTGTTCGGAGAATTTTCCTGGCTGGGCGTCCCATCGATGCCGATTGAACTGATGCTGTTGCCTGACTGGGCCTATTTCAACCTCTACGAACTTTCCAGCTGGTCGCGGGCCACCATCACTCCGCTTTCTGTTGTCATGGCGGAGCGCCCGGTTCGCAAGCTCCCGCCATGGGCGCGTGTACAGGAATTATTCGTTCGGCCACCACGACCGACCGACTACACCTTTTCGCGTGAAGACGGAATTCTGAGCTGGAAAAACTTCTTTGTCGGTGTTGATCATATGCTCAAAATATATGAAACATCACCGATCAGGCCCTTTAAAAAGAAAGCGATGGGAATAGCCGAACAGTGGATCCTTGATCATCAGGAAACGAGCGGTGACTGGGGTGGCATCCAGCCGGCCATGTTGAATTCCGTTCTGGCGTTACACTGTCTGGGGTATGCCAACGATCACCCCACCGTAGCCAAGGGGCTGGAAGCGTTGGCTAACTTCTGCATCGAAGATGATGAAAGTCTGGTGCTGCAGTCGTGCGTTTCTCCGGTCTGGGATACCGCGCTGGTGCTGGTGGCCATGCAGGAGGCCGGCGTTCCGACCGATCATCCGGCGCTGGTCAAAGCAGCGCAGTGGTTGCTTGATCTTGAAGTTCGTCGCAAAGGGGACTGGCAGGTCAAATCTCCAGAGCTCGAACCGGGCGGCTGGGCCTTCGAGTTTCTGAATGACTGGTATCCGGATGTGGATGACTCCGGTTTTGTCATGCTGGCAATTAAGGATATCAAGGTCCGTGACAAAAAACATAAAGAACAGGCTATCAAGCGCGGTATGAACTGGTGCCTCGGTATGCAGAGCGCGAATGGTGGCTGGGGTGCCTTCGACAAGGACAATACCAAGTATCTGCTGAACAAGATTCCATTTGCCGATCTGGAAGCCCTGATTGATCCGCCAACCGCCGATCTGACCGGACGGATGTTGGAGGTGATGGGTAATTGCAATTACCCCAAGAATCATCCGGCCGCAGTGCGTGCGCTCGAATTTCTTAAAGCGCAGCAGGAACCGGAAGGTCCCTGGTGGGGGCGTTGGGGGGTTAATTACCTGTACGGGACCTGGTCGGTGCTCTGCGGACTGGAGGCGATCGGTGAAGATGTCAGCCAGCCGTATATCAAAAAAGCGGTCAACTGGCTGAAGTCAAAACAGAATCTGGATGGCGGCTGGGGTGAAGTGTGTGAATCGTATGAAGATCGTTCTTTGATGGGATCCGGTGCCAGTACGCCATCCCAGACCAGTTGGGCGATGCTCTCGCTGTTTGCAGCCGGAGAGGTGGACTCACAAGCGGCTGCTCGCGGAGTGGAATACCTGTTGGCGACCCAGAAGCAGGATGGAACCTGGGATGAAGATGCTTTTACCGGAACCGGTTTCCCGAAATTTTTTATGATTAAATACCATATTTATCGCAACTGTTTCCCCTTAACGGCACTGGGAAGATATCGCCATTTGACAGCCGAAAAGAATAATTCCGATTCTCTCTGATGGGAATCTCCTGCACTGATTTCAGCTTTGCAAGCCCCGACGTGAGAACGTGCGGGGCTTTGCCCATTTAGATATGAAGACATTTGTCACCGGTGCAACCGGATTTATAGGCGCCAGTATTGTACGCGAATTACTCAAGGATGGACGCGAGGTACGCGTGCTGGTGCGCGAAGGTTCTGATACATCCAATCTGACCGGACAGGATGTCGAGTTCTGGCGTGGTGACCTCCGTGACCACTCTTCTCTCCAACAGGGTCTCAAAGGGTGCCGCAGCCTTTATCATGCGGCGGCTGATTACCGGCTCTGGACCCGCCATCCGGAAGAGATGTACCGCACCAACGTCGACGGTACGGTTGCTATCCTTGAAGCGGCTCTGCAGAACGGCCTTGAGAAGGTCGTTTATACCAGCAGCGTCGGCACACTCGGTAATCCGGGTGACGGTCGTCCGGGGAGCGAAGATACGCCGGTAACGCTGGCCGATATGGTTGGCCCCTATAAAAAAAGCAAGTTCCTGGCTGAGCGAGAGGCCGAAAAGTTCATTCCGCGCGGCCTGCCGCTGGTAATTGTGAACCCCTCGACGCCGGTGGGACCACGAGATATCAGGCCGACGCCGACCGGCAAAATTATCGTTGATTTTCTGAAGCGCAAGATGCCGGCTTACCTGGACACCGGCCTCAATATCATCGACGTCGAGGAGTGCGCGCGCGGGCACCTGCTGGCCGAGTCCCGGGGGCGGGTCGGTCAGAAATACATTCTCGGCAACAGTAATCTCACTTTGCGGGATATCTTCGCCATGCTTCAGGAAATATCGGGACTATCGGCACCGAAAGTCCGTCTGCCGTATACGCCGATCCTGATGGCAGCCTATCTGAATGAAGCCCTGTCGCGCATTACCGGTCGGGAACCGCTGATTCCACTGGCAGGGGTGCAGATGGCTGCAAAATATATGTATTTTGATTCATCAAAAGCGGCGCGGGAACTCGGGCTGCAGCACACACCGGTTAAAGAAGCTCTTGCCCGGGCTGTGGCATGGTTTCAGCAAAACCGGTATATATAACCAGATATAACAGAAATAAAAGGGTACATAATTATGTTACTTGAAACAATACAATCACCTGTTGATCTCAAAAAATTGAAAAGAGAACAGTTACCTGCCCTGGCGGCGGAGATCCGTCAGTTTCTACTGGAAACCGTCTCCACGACCGGAGGTCATCTCGGCTCCAATCTCGGTACGGTTGAGCTGGCGATCGCCCTGCACTACTGTTTTGACTCCCCTAATGACAAAATTATCTGGGATGTCGGCCATCAGGCCTATACCCATAAGATTCTGACCGGCCGACGAGAGCGTTTTCATACCCAGCGCCAGTACCAGGGCATCTCCGGTTTTCCCAAACGGTGCGAGTCTGAGCATGACGCATTCGGCGTTGGACACGCGTCCACGTCAATTTCGGCCGGTCTCGGTATGGCTGCGGCTGCCAGCCTCGACGGCACCAAAAAACATGCCATTGCGGTGATCGGTGACGGTTCCCTGACTGGTGGTATGGCCTTCGAAGCGCTCAATCAGGCCGGTCATTTGAATAAAAATCTGATTGTTATTCTGAATGATAATGAGATGTCGATATCGAAAAATGTCGGCGCTTTTTCAACATTCATTTCGCGCAAGATGACCGGGCGCTATTACCGTGATCTGAAAAAAGAGATGCAGGGATTGTTGAAACATATCCCGGCTATCGGTACTGATATTCTTCATTTTGCCCGGCGTGCCGAAAATTCACTGAAGGGTTTCTTGACGCCGGGAGCGCTGTTTGAAGCACTTGGTTTCGATTATATTGGACCTCTGGATGGGCATGACCTGGAACAGCTGATTGAGGTTTTCAGGAATAGTAACGAGCTGGACGGGCCGCTGTTGGTACATGTCATGACGACCAAGGGCAAGGGGTACAAGCCGGCTGAGGAAACTCCGGCCAAATACCATGGAGTCGGAGTTTTTGATATCGAAACCGGGCAGGGTGCCGCCAAACCAGCCGTCAAATCCTACACCGATGTTTTTGGTGAAACTCTGGTGGAGCTTGCGGAGGCGGATCCAAAAATCGTGGCGATTACTGCTGCCATGCCGGACGGCACCGGGCTTAATCTCTTTGCAAAGCGCTTTCCGGACCGGTTTTTCGATGTCGGAATTGCCGAACAGCACGGTATGACCTTTGCCGCCGGATTGGCTGCCGATGGGTTCCGTCCCGTGGCAGCCATGTATTCAACCTTCGTTCAGCGGGCCTACGATCAGATTTTTCATGACATCTGCTTGCAAAAATTACCGGTGACAATCGCAATGGACCGGGCCGGCGTCGTCGGAGACGATGGTCCCACCCATCATGGCGTTTTCGATATCTCTTATCTGCGTCATCTGCCGGGTATGACGATGATGGCTCCCAAGGATGAGAACGAACTGCGCAACATGCTTAAAACAGCTATCAATGCAGGTGTTCCAGTGGCACTGCGCTATCCGCGCGGGGCCGGTTTCGGTGTCGAACTGGACCGAGACATACGCGCTCTGGAGATTGGTCGCGGAGAATGGTTGCTGGAAGGACAGGACCTTACCATTGTTGCCATTGGTGCGACCGTTTATCCGGCCCTGCAGGCAGCTGAAAAGCTCAAGCAGCACGGCATTGCTGCCGGGGTGATCAACGCCCGTTTTGTTAAACCACTGGATGCAGAACTGATCATTTCCGCCGCCCGCAGTACCGGTCGAATTTTAACTGTCGAGGAGAACGCGCTGCAGGGGGGATTCGGGAGTGCCGTTCTGGAACTGCTCTCGGATAATAACCTGCAGGATGTGCGCATCCGCCGACTCGGCATTGCAGATCATTTTGTTGAGCAGGGGAGCCAGGCACAGCTGCGCAAAGATATCGGGATTGATGCGGATGGTATTGCCACTGCCGCAATCGAATTTTTGAAATGAGGATGCCATGAATCGTAATGTCGCGCGCAACAAGATTATTTTCGCCCTGGATGTGGGGACTGTGGCCGAGATTGACCGTTGGGCTGAACTGTTGTCCGGCAAGGTCGGCATGTTCAAGGTCGGCAAGGAGCTGTTCACCTCCTGCGGTCCGGCGGCGGTTACAGCCGTACAACGGCATGGCGGCCAAGTTTTTCTGGATCTGAAATACCACGATATTCCTAACACGGTTGCCCGGGCAATGGTTTCAGCGGCCCGGCTTGGCGTGCAGCTGGTCAACTTGCATGCATTGGGGGGTGGTGAGATGATGGAGTCCACCGTGGCGGCTGTTCAGAAGGAATTCAACAATTCAGAACGTCCGCGACTCCTGGCGGTGACAATTCTGACGTCGTCAACGGTTGAAACGCTGCGCCAGGTGGGGATCGAACATCCTGTCCAGGATATGGTTGTCCGTCTGGCACGGCTTGCCAAGAATTCCGGAATGGATGGTGTTGTCGCTTCACCGCTTGAAATCGAACCGATCCGGGCGGCGTGCGGCCCGGATTTTCTGATCGTAACTCCCGGTGTGCGCCCGACGTTTGCGGCGGCAGATGACCAGAAACGGATTATGACGCCGGCTCAGGCGGTAGGGGCAGGTGCCGACTATCTCGTGATCGGGCGACCAATCGCAGCGGCGCTTGACCCTGCTCTGGCTGCAGAACTGATAACTGACGAAATTATGGCAGGTGCCCTATGAAGGGTGAACTGATATTCGGCGTCAATCCGGTCAAGGAATCGCTGCAGGGCACGCGTGGCGCTTTCAATCTCTACGTGCAGATCAGTGCCAGTGACCATCGTGTTGAAAAGATTATCAAACTGGCTGAAGAACGCGGGGTTGCTGTTCATCGCCGCGAGAAACTCGATCTGACGAAAATGTGCGCCTCATCCCATCATCAGGGTATCGTCCTGGAAGTAGAACCGTTCCAATATTCAGATTTTGATGACCTGACGGCAGCAGTAGCCCGGTCGGGTCGGCCCGGATTTCTGCTGGTGCTGGATGGTATTCAGGATCCGCACAATCTGGGTGCTCTGATCCGTTCCGCAGCCTGTTCCGGTGCAGACGGTGTCATCATTCCCAAGGATCGGGCTTGCGGCATTACTGCCGCAGCTGAAAAAACGTCTGCGGGTGCCATAGAAACGGTACCGGTGGCTATGGTGACCAATATCGTACACTCTCTTGAACAGCTGAAAAAACTCGGCTACTGGGTCTACGGACTTGATGGCACCGCCAGGCATTCCGTTTATCAGACCGATTTTTCCGGTAACGTAGTTCTGGTCGTAGGAGGAGAGGGGGAAGGAATCCGGCATCTGGTGCGCAAACAGTGTGACGTCGTCATGTCGATTCCCCAGTTCGGCGGCGTTAGTTCTTTGAACGCTTCCGTTGCCGGCGGCATTGCGCTGTTTGAGGTGGCCCGGAAGTTACGTTAGTATGGATTCCCGCCCAATCACGTTTTTCTACCGCCGCTATGCATTGGGACTTCTCCTTACGGTTAATCTGCTGAACTACATCGACCGCCAGGTTCTTTTCGCGGTATTTCCCCTTATAAAAAATGACCTGCAGCTCTCAGATACCGCGCTCGGTTTTCTGGGGAGCGCATTCATGCTCAGCTACATGCTGCTCGCTCCGCTCTTCGGCTGGCTGGGTGATCGCTGGAGTCGGACCGGCCTTGCTGCCGGCGGACTGGTTGTCTGGAGTCTAGCGACCGCACTGGCCGGTTTGGCCCCCGGTTATCGAAGCCTTGTGGCTGCACGTGCTACTGTCGGGGTTGGCGAGGCCAGCTTTGGAACGGTTTCGCCCGGCATAGTAGCCGATTTTTTTCCGAAGGAGCGCCGTGGCCAGATCCTCTCCCTGTTTTATGCCGCAATTCCGGTCGGCAGTGCGCTGGGATACCTCCTGGGCGGAATCCTTGGCCAGCGTTACGGTTGGCATTCGGCGTTTCTGCTGGTCGGATTGCCTGGTCTGCTGCTGGCTCTTCCACTGGCTCTGTTACGTACTCCTGCGCGTGGCGGTGATGTTTCCTTGTCAGATGTCGGTGGTCCGCATAAGTCCGGTGAAGAAAAAACAGCAGCATCCGGGTATGCATCCCTTGCAAAAAACCACTCCTTTATTTGTAATACCCTGGCCATGGCGGCCATGACATTTGCCATGGGAGGACTCGCACAATGGCTCCCGACATTTTTGAATCGAGTTCATGGCGTTGATGTTGCCAAGGGAAATATGCTGTTTGGAGCTACGACGGTGGTGGCTGGTATACTGGGTACTCTGGCCGGAGGATGGCTGGGGGACCGCTGGCAAAAAAAGAGCGCTCAGGGATATCTGCTGGTTTCCGGTTGGGGGTTTCTTCTCGGCACCCCCTTTGCTGTCTGGGCCATTCTTGCCCCCGGTCTGAGCAGTTGCATGACGGCAATTTTTATGGCCGAATTTTTTCTTTTTCTCAATACCGGACCGCTTAATACTGTGATTATCAACGTAACAATCCCGGTAATGCGTGCAATGGCCTTTGCGGTTAATATCTTCTTTATTCATGCTCTGGGTGATGCCATCTCACCGTCGATTCTCGGTTGGTTTTCTGACCGCTGGGATTTACGTCGAGCCCTGCTTATCACACCTGTTGCCATGCTTGTGGCTGCTTTACTCTGCTTTATCTGCGGCAGATTTATTCTGAAGGAGCAAACTTATACATAATTATACGTTATTTATATTGACATGTTGTTGAATTGTGATAAACGTCACAACACATCAATAGAATGAGTGGATAGTGCGTGCATGAAATGCAAAAATAGGGTAAAAATAATTCGCGAATCCAGATTAATGAGTAAAGCTGAGCTTGCTCGTAAGGCTGGTATTTCGGCATTGACAGTTGACAGATTAGAACGGGGCGAGATGTGTCGCATGGAAACGATGCGGAAAATCATTCTGGCCCTAGGCTATACTCTTGAAGATAAAAATCAGGTGTTTCAGGACAACGTATAAACGGGATCCGGCTATGTTTCTTTTCAAGAAGAAAAAAGAAGTCATCGGAATAGATATTGGCTCCAGTTCAGTCAAACTGGTTCAACTCAAAGATAACAAAGGATCTTTGCAGCTGTTAAACGCTGCAATCATCCCGTTACCTCCTGAAGCGATTGTAGATAATACGTTGATGGATAGTTCTGCGGTTGCGTCTGTCGTAAAAAATCTCGTATCCAGCATGGGAATCAAGGTTAAGGACGTTGCCTGCTCAATCTCCGGTAACTCAGTTATTATCCGAAAAATAGTCCTGCCGGCCATGCCACAGGAAGAGCTTGAAGACCAGATCTCATGGGAGGCAGAACAGTACATTCCCTTTGATATCAATGATGTCAATATGGATTTTCAGATTTTGTCTCCCGATAGTAGTGACCCTTCAAAAATGAATGTTCTGCTGGTGGCGAGCAAGAAGGATATCATCAACGACTACGTCTCTGTTTTCAATGAGGCCGGATTGCACCTTTTAGTTGTTGATGTTGACTCGTTTGCGGTCCAGAACGCTTTTGAAGCTAATTATACCTGTGGTCCTGAAGATATCCTGGCGTTAATTAACATAGGCGCCAGTGTGATGAATATAAACATCATCAAGGATGGTAAAACCCTTTTTACTCGTGATGTTCAGATGGGTGGCAATCTTTATACGGAAGAAATACAGAAACAGCTTGGCCTGAGTAGTGATGCTGCGGAATCTGCCAAGAAACTTGCACATGCCACACATAATGAGGCTTTGATACGGGCCATCGAAAAAATTAATGAAACGATTACTCAAGAAATTCGACGCTCGCTGGATTTTTATAACTCAACAGCAAACGACGAGCGGATACGCAGTGTTTTTGTCAGTGGCGGCTGCTCGAAAGTGTACAATCTGATTCCAGCCATATCCGAAAAAATCGGTTTACCGGTAGACAAGCTTAATCCTTTTGCTGAACTTACAATTAATGATAAAGATTTTGACCCTGAATACCTTCAGGAAATCGGTCCGCTTATGGCAGTACCAGTGGGACTAGCGATCAGGAGGCCAGGGGACAAATGATCAGAATAAACCTTTTACCCGTCCGGGCCGCCAAAAAGAAGGAAACAGCTGTCCAGCAGTTTATTTTAGCCGGTGTTGTTGCCGTTTTTATCGCACTGATAATTACATCCTTGTATCTTGTCAAGAGAGTGCAAATTACGTCAACAAAAAGTGATATTTCGGCTGCGAATGCAAAAATTAATGAGTTGAAAACAAAAATAGGTAAGTTGGAAGAGCTCAAAACTCTCAAAACGGAAGTCAAAAAGAAGCTGGACGTACTTGCCCAGCTACGAAAAAACAAGATGGGTCCAGCTCAGAGATTGTCCAGTTTGAGCGACTTGACACCTGATCAACTCTGGCTGACCGGGTACAGTGAGAAGGACTCTGAAGTAAGAATTTCCGGTGTTGCAACTGTCGAAGAGTTGATTGCTCAATACATGAGGGCTCTCGAAGCATCCAATGACTTCATGGCAGTTGAGCTGGTTGTCTCAGAACAGATAGAATCGGCCGGTACAAAACTCAAAAAATTTGAAATCATAATGAAGCTTGAGGCACCAACAGCAACGTTGCCGACACCTGCTGAAAAAAAATAGCGTTCTCTACGTCAGGGTGGTCTGATCATGGATCCACAAATAGAAAAAATTCTTAAATTACCTGCCAAGCAGAAGATTCTGCTCCTCGTTCTGGTTTCAGTTCTTGAAGCTGCCGCATTGGTGTGGTTTTTGTACATACCGAAGCATAAAGAATTGACGGGACTTAAAGTCGAGCTTTCAAAACTACAGGGTGAGATCGATGAGAAGACCAGAATCGCAAATAATCTGCCTAAACTCAGGGCTGAATACGAACAGCTCAATCGAGAATTAGCGCAGGCTCTGACAGAATTACCGAATTCGAAAGAAATTCCCTCGCTTTTAACCAGTATTACCGCACTTGGTAAGAATGCAGGACTTGACTTTCTCACGTTTCGTCCGAAAGGTGAAGTTCCCAAGGACTTCTATGCAGATGTGCCGGTGGACATCATTGTTTCAGGCTCATACTATAGTGTGGCGAATTTTTTTGCGGCAGTTTCAAACCTGCCGCGAATTGTAAATATTACCAATGTTGCCTTTTCGGATATCAAGAATGTTAGTAATCGTATGATGACCAGAATAACCTGTCTGGCGACAACATTCCGCTTCCTTGATAAGAAAGAGATTAAGGATGATAAAAAACCAAAAAAATAGAATGCTGCGGTTACTTGTCTCCGCTTGTGTGGTTATGGTCTTCGCTTCTGCGTGCAAAAAAGATCAGCCGCCAACGCCTGTACCTGCGCCCCCCAAACCAACACAGGCGGTAAAGGAACAGCCCAAGCCGGTCCAAAAAGTTCTTAGCTCTGCCGTGCGTCTGCCTGCTCCTCCGGTTAACCAGTTTGATTTCAGCACTAAAAAAGACCCCTTTAAACCGTTTGTGGCTGTTAAAGCAGCTCCGAGCGCATCGCGTGACGATCTCCGTAAAGCCGCTCGTAACGCCTTGCCGATTCATAGTTTTGATGTAAATCAATTTAAACTGATTGGCATTATCACGGGAACCCGTGAAAGTCAGGCAATGGTTACAGATCCTGGCGGAAAGGGCTACGTTCTGAAAGTCGGCATGTTGATCGGCAAGAACGATGGCAAGATTACTGCTATAACGACTCGTGGTGTAGAGGTAATTGAACAATTTAGAGATGATAATGGCAGGGTTCGTAAAGAGCATATAATTCTGACCCTTCCCAGGAAACAATAAGGAGCTCCGCATGAAGTGGCTGACTAAAACATCAATACTGGCGACGGTTATATTTACGGTTGTTTCTGGCCTGGCTGTTGGTAGCCGCTCATATGCTGCTTCTGAACAAATTCAGGACCAGAAGAAACTTACTGCCATTGAATCGGTTTCACCTTCAGGAAATGGCTCGGCAACTGAACTGGTTATAAAACTTTCGTCGCCGACTACTTATACGAGTTACAAGACAGCTTCGCCTCTTAGATTAGTTGTTGATTTTTCACAAGCAACTCAAGGAACACTTTCCGAGCCGGTTATTATTAATAAGGGCAACTTCAAAACGGTAACAGCCAGCCGTTTTGATACCGATGCCGGAGTACTGACTCGTTTGGATATCGAACTGGTTCAAGATAGTGAAGCGGTTCTGAGCATATCTCCCGCCAACCCCGGTGAAATAAAAATATCTTTTCCTTCGCTTTCCGATACGGGAACTGTTGCTGTAGAAAAAACGGTTTCTGAGAACGTAACACCTGAAAAAAAACTTTCTGCTGAAAAGGTTGATTCTGCAACATCGATAGTTGCAGATGCCCCTCCAGCAATACCGGCTGTTCCTGCGTCGTTACCTGAAAAAAAGACCGTTTCGCCTGTTGTTCCAACGGTTGCTACAGATATTTCACGAACATTAACAGCTATTACAGCTGGTAAAGATGCCATTCTGTTGGCCGTTGATGGACCCGTAACAGATTTCAAATCATTTCGTCTTAACAATCCGGAACGCCTGGTTATCGATCTTGCTGACGTCAAAAGTACGCTTTCACCTCGCCTGATTCCCTTAAATGTCGCTGGTGTGGCTTCCGCACGCATAGGGCTGTATCCGGGCAAATTGCGTGTTGTGCTTGATTCTGTAAACGGCTCTTTTCCGGATGTTACAACTGCTGCTACTTCGTCCGGTATTGTCATAACACTCAACGCGAAAGTGTCAGCAGAGGTTCCACCTATAACTACAGAAAACCCTAACACGAAACTAACAGCAACGCGCTCTGAACCCGCTGACTCTGCTGCACCCGCTGCTACGCAGGTGAGCGCCCCGGTTGAAAACAAGGTTCCTGAAAAAGTTACAGCTCAGGATACACTGTCTCCGGCAAAAAAAGCTCCTGTAACGGGCCGGAGAAATCAAGTCGCAACCGTTGAGATGCTGGATTTTCAGGTAATCGATGGCGTATCACGCGTCTCGGTCAAGGTTGCAGGTGATATTTCTGTCGAGCAACCACTGAAAACAAACGGTTTTGTCACATTATCCATAAAGAACGCACAACTTCCCAAAAAATTGCAGCGTTCACTGGAAACCAGTTCGTTTGTATCTCCTGTTCTACGTGTAACGCCATTGGCCGTAAAAACGCGTTCCGGTGCAATGACTAAAATCCGAATCGCTTTACGTGCTCCGGTCCCGTTTGAATTCCGTCAGGAAGGCGACATGTTGTTTGTTGATTTCAAGCACCCTGAAGGGTTGTCGACAGATAAACTGGTATTGGACACAACCGAAGTAAAACGACCACCTGTTCGTCAGAAAAAAGCTGCGACGGATGGTGAAGAAACAATTTCATCTGAACTATCCCCTTCTCCTGAATCGCCTGCAAAACTGGACACAGTTCGCCACTACAAAGGACGTAAGGTTACACTTGAGTTTGCAGATGCCGAAGTGCGAAAAATATTTCAGCTGCTTTCTGAAGTAAGTAACAAAAACTTTGTTCTGGGTGATGATGTGACCGGAGCCATCAGTCTTAAATTGGTTAACGTACCGTGGGACCAGGCTCTCGATATTATACTTGATACAAAAGGGCTCGATAAACGAGAAGATGGCAACATTATTCTCATAAAGGGTAAAGGAAAGTTTAAGACACAGGCTGAGGAAGAACAGGAAATCAAGAAGGCGCTCACAAAAGCTATTGAACTGAAAACAGAGACTTTTAGCGTCAATTATGCCGATATTGCCACTATATCCGGGCAGTTTAATGGCCTGAAAACAGATCGTGGCACAATATCTCTGGATACGCGTACAAATAAGGTAATTGTTAAAGACATCCCGCAAGCTCTTGATGACATGCGAAAACTGTTGTTGCAACTTGATGTGGCTGAACGTCAGGTCATGATTGAGGCTCGGATTGTTGAGGCGCAGGCAACATTCACCCGTAATCTGGGTGTTAACTGGGGTGTACATCTGAGAGATGGTTCGGCTTCTTTCCTAGGCATAAACTCTCTTGACACCGGTTTCGGTGGTTTAACTTCTGCCGCACCGACATCCGGTACCGGCACAAGTGCAGGTGGTAACATGGGGATATCCTTTGGCACTCTTTCCAGTAATATTCAGCTTGACATGCGTCTGAATGCTGCTGCCAGCGCCGGCATGATCAAAATTATTTCAACGCCAAAAGTTGCGACACTTAATCATAAGGCAGCCAAAATATCGCAGGGCCAGCAGATTCCGTATCAGAATACAACTGCGACAACCGGTGCCGTTACTGCCTTTATTGCTGCGACTCTTTCATTGGAAGTAACACCGCATATCAATGCCAACGGTACCATCGTTATGAAAATTGATGCTAAAAACGATACACCCGGTGCTGGAAGCCCGCCGCCAATTAACACAAAACAGGCCACCACTGAAATGTTACTTCGCGACGGAGAAACGACTGTTATCGGCGGAATATTTGTGGATAGCGATACCTCAAGTGACGACGGTGTCCCTTATCTGATGGATATTCCTCTGCTTGGAAATCTCTTTAAAACGAACAATAAGTCTAAAAGCAAATCAGAACTATTGATTTTCATCACTCCTAGAATTCTTGGTGCGATTTAACAAGACCTGTTCATAAATGAATACTCTTGCACAACATACGCTGACCAACCAGGAATACCTCGACTTGGAATCCCTCCAAGAATACAAAAGTGAATATTATGCCGGTGAAGTGTTTGCTCAGGCGGGCGCTTCATCGAAGCATACAGAGATTGCCGGCAATCTTTTTGCGCTGGTGCATTCCCACCTTAAAGGCAAAGCATGCCGCGCATACATTGCCGATATGAAACTTCATGTCAGTAAAGTTGATGCCTTCTTCTATCCGGATGTCATGGTCACCTGTGATTCCCGCGATCGCTCTACCGATATGTACAAACAGTATCCGGTTATTATTGCGGAAGTCTTATCCGAAAGTACCGCCGATTATGATCGTACCTTCAAATTTGCCTGTTACCAGAAAATAGACACGCTACGGGATTATCTGCTGATAAGTCAGGATGTATTTTCTGTGGAACACTTTCATCTGAATACATTGAGAGAGTGGGTTCGAACCATACATTCGGTAGGCGAAACCTTTCATCTTGGCTGTCTTGATCTTGATGTCGCAGTTTCTGATGTCTATGCCGATGTTGATGGTGTCGTGACGCTGGAAGAGAAATACCGCAAATTACCTTCATTGTCGCAGCTACGTCAATCTCAGGAAATGCCATGCCAATAGTTCAAAAAAATAGCGAACGACATTGGACATACGCCGATTACCTGGGGTGGCCTGATGATGAGCGCTGGGAGATTATCGATGGTGTTGCGTATGCGCTGAGTCCTGCTCCCGGAAGACAGCATCAGTCAATTTCTTTTGAAATGGCCCGGCAACTTGGGAATTATCTAAAGGATAAGCCGTGTCGTGCTTTTGCTGCACCTTTCGATGTTCGTCTTTCCGATCATTCTTCAGTCAGCGACAATTATGTTGATACCGTTGTTCAGCCCGATTTATTTGTTGTGTGTGATAAAAACAAGCTGGATGAGCGTGGATGCAGTGCGGCACCAGATCTGATTATTGAAATTTCGTCGCCATCAACCGGTAAAAACGATCTTACGGTAAAGTTTGATCTGTATCAGCGGCACGGAGTCAAGGAATATTGGATAGTGCACCCTGATCAGCAGACGGTAATGGTCTTTAAAATTGGTGAAGACGGCACGTATGGCAAGCCGGATCGTTATGCTGCTGGCGATAAAGTGTTGGTTCCTCTTTTTGGTGAACTTGTTATTGATCTGAAAGAGGTTTTTGCGGAGTAGGCTGCAGTACAAGGACAAAATTATGAAAACAAAACTTGTCCGATTTGATTGGGCGATCAAAAAGGCAGGGGCTCGATTATGTTTATCAAGGAAGTACGACGTTTACCGGTATGCACATGCATGATTCACTCGGCTTGTCCCAGACTCATCAGAAAATGTTTAAGAGAAGTGACGTTGCGGAAATATTTCCTGAATATTACATACTGAAAGTTAATAACCTCGATGATATTGCCAGAGATACACTTGATAAGTGGATGTATTTTTTGAAAAACTCCGAAATTAAAAAGGAATTTAAAGCGAAAGGGTTACAGAAGGCAGCAGAAAAGCTTAATATTATGAGGCTCTCAGAAGAAAAACGCAAAGAATATGAGCATTTTATTTGCAATCGCAGAGCAGAAGAGAGTCTGGTCTGGAACTCTCATATTGAAGGAAAGATTGAAGGAAGCTGCAAGCCAAACGTGAGATTGCTCGTAAGCTGAAAATCAAAGGACTTTCAAGTGATGATATTTGTGAGATGACAGGTTTGAATAGTACCGAAATAGAATGTTTATAGGTTGAACGTGCATCTGTATTACCGAATGTTGGTTATAAAATATTTTGCCTGGGGGAGTTATCAAATGAAGAGATTATTGTTGCTGTGCGTGATGAGTATCGGGTTGTTTGGGTGCGGGAGTGGGAGCATGTCAACTTTAGGAAGTCTGTCACTTTCTGCGCCAGCGCAGACGGGTGATATTGTCAAAACTACTGCCACCTATAAACCTGCCAGCGGATCCGCCCTGCCAGGACAAGTAATAGATTTCCGTTGGTACACAGTCGGAGTTTCTACGAAAATGCAAACTCCTGAAGTTACAACATCAGGGTCTACAAATTCATCTGGAGTTGTTGTTTCACAATACACTTTACCTGTCGTCAGATCAGAGAGCTATACAGTATATGTGATTGCTACTACTGGTGGGTTAACGAACTCAGAAGGATGGCAGTCAGTAACAGTTGCCCCGTGACCCTTAATTGTCTGAAGTCTATGTATGTATCTTGTCTGGAAAACTTGGGAGGAAGATAATGAAAAAATGGATACTTATCTTAACGCTGTTATCTTATACGTTGCTCGTTGGTTGCTCGGGAAGTAATAATCAAACCGACGCTTCTTCCAAAAAACAGGTTTATGCTGGTGTATCCGGTAGTTCGTTCCAAGTTTCTGCAGGCTCGAATAATGATGAGCAACCAGCTATCGCGTACGACCGTGAAGGCAGATACTTAGCGGTCTGGAGTGATGAACGAAATTCTGGTACCAACTCCGCTAAAGGTAGAGATATTTATGGAAAAATATGCGACGGATCAGCAGCAGCCTCTGGTCTGAATGCTACGCCACCAGTATGCAGTGCTGATTTTGCAATAGCAATTGGTGACGGCAACCAGTGGCAGCCGAAAGTTGCTTATGATTATATTTCAAAAAAATATCTGGTTGTTTTTGCCGATACGTCCGCAGGGTACAGCATAATTAAAGGTCAGTTGATTGCACAGGCAGAAGCAAACTTGGGAACGGGTGCTTATGCAGCAGCTTCTTTCAATGTCTCATCACACATTAAAACAGCAGAACCATCTCAAATTGAACCTGAAGTCATCTACAATGACTTTGCTAAAAAATTCACTGTTGGGTGGTTAGGCACAAGTAACATTGATTCGGTAGATTATCCCGCATCTGCTGACACGTCATACACGACTCTGCCTACTTGGAAATCAGGAGATTCAAAAACAATAGTAAATGCAAATGCGATTATGAGTCTTACGCTATCCGATGGTACACCGGTAACGGGATATTCGTTATCACCAACTTTACCCGACGCAGCAAACGATACATCCGTTATAACGCTTACTTCATCTTCTAATGCCATCGGAAAATCTTTAGATATAACAATAAATTATGCGGATAAATTAAAGATTAACACCGGTTCATCAGTTGCGCCAAGCGGCGGCCCTCCAACAGTGTATGCAGAAAACGATATAGTTTCTATTTCTGCAATTCCGAGTCAAACCAGTCTTGCGATCGTATACCTGTTTATAGATTCAAGTAGAGTATTAAGTGACACTGGTATACAGCAGGTTATAGCCGGAAATGATATTAACGTTGCTCTTTTGGCTAGTTCTAAGCTCATTGCAAAGCACACGGCGTATTGGACTTCGTATGGTAAAACGACCACTACATGGAGTGCGCCAACGTGGAGAACTGGATCTTTAATACTAATAGATAATGTTTATAATGGCGCAAACGACAATACAGTTGATAGCAATTATAAAGTGACTATCAAGGACAGTATTGGTAATGATTTTAGCAATGACTTTAATATTGTGATTTCTGGAAATGTACTTATCGCTTCCTTAAATGCTACAAGTTCACTTGTAGCACCAGTACCACAGTCAACAAGTCTTACGGTTACCTATCGACCCGTGAGAAATCTCATCGCTCCGGTTTTTGGAAAAAGCTGCCCAAATAGCTATGGTCCTATGAGTTACGCCCCATCAAACCATGTTGGTACAAGTCTTATTGCATATTCTGATGTTTCATCAAATGGAATAGTATCGGCTCAATTTCCGTATTCTCAAATTGTTTTTAAAGAATCTGTAGATAGTGGAAGTGTAATAACGGTAACTTGGACAGTCACGGAAAATGAAACCAAACCTCGTCTATCGTTCAATCCTCTTGATGGTGAAGCTTTTATGTTGTGGAGCGGAACCCAGCATCCAGAAACACTTACAATTGCATACTCTAAGGATGGAACTACGGGTCTTTGTTCATATTCTCCACTTTTTACGAGAGGCACCGATAGTACCCAAAAAATTATATTACGACGATGGATTAACAATCTTGCAACGGACACATTGCTCGGCAATTCAGCTTTTTATCCATCAATATCTATTGACCCTTCAGCGAAAAGACTACTTGTTGCTTGGGAAGAACAAAACTCTGCAACATTCGCCACATCAGGTAAAGATATTCAGGCACAATTATTTGATCTGACTAATTTTGTTCTGTATGGCTCAATAATTAATGTTAGTGCGGCTGTTGGAGACCAAACGTCACCTGCAGCAGCCTATGACACGGTAAACCAGCGACATCTGATTGTCTGGGAGGATGCCCGCAATCAGAGCGCCAACCTGTCAAATATTGATATTTATGGTCAATTTGTAGACCCTCAGGGTAATCTTTCAGGTGGAAATGTACCGATCAATGTTGATCAGGGTAACCAACTTTCACCTGCACTCGCTTTTGGTGATACCAATTTCCGGCAGTTCCAGCTGCTGTGGAAAGACGCCAGGCTTAACAAAGATTCAGATATTTATGGGCAGCTTCTCAAGTACTCTGTTCTTCCCCAGTTGGTTATAACTGATGAAAATGATAAACCGATTCTAAATGGAGTACGTGATTTCGGTAGCGTTGTTGTTGGTTTGGCTACACCTACCGAAAAGAGAATTCGTTTACGCAATGACGGTAATGCCACTTTGACGATAGCAAGTATGTCTTCGCCTATTTCGCCCTTTTCATTTTTGACGCCTGCTCCGGTAAACATAACTCCCGGAAGTTATTATGAAATGAAAATCGGTTTTCAACCGACAGCAGCCGGTTCGTATACGGGTAATGCCGGTAATACCTTTAAAACGGATATTTTGTCAGATGGCGGCAATACAACTCTCTACTTTAGTGGAACCGGTGACGGTATCAACACGTTATCCATTACCACTTCAAGTATTCCGGACACCATCCCTACTGTTACTAAAGACACCGTACTTTCCACTTTTTCCGCTTCGGGTGGCGTGTACCCGTATGTGTGGAATTTAACGTTACCTGCTGGATTGATACTGAATACTAATGTCTCATTTGATTCTGCGACGGGTGTGCTGAAGCAGATAGCCGGGCAAACCATACCAGCAGGCAAGTATTCAATCACGTTCAGTGTAACTGACAGTAATAACCCTAAAACCACAAGCAGTCCAAAAACATTGACGCTAAATGTCGGAACTATAGCGATAAATACGACGACAGCGTTAAGCTCTTGGACATTAGGAGTTGATTATTCTTCCGCCCCGGTTCATTCACTTGCTTCGACCGGTGGAACTGGCTCTATTGCGTGGATGCTTACTAGCGGAAGTCTTCCTGGTCTCATCCTGAACAGTAATGGTGCTTTTTCAGGTGTGGCTACATCTACTGGTCAGTATTCCTTTACCGTTACAGCTACGGATTCTTCATCGCCTCAACAAACTGCGACATCACCACTTTTTTCAATAGCGATAAACCCGTCACCATCTATTTTAACAACCAGTCTACCTTCTGCAATTATGGGTACTTCTTATTCGCAAACGATTTCTGTAGCTGGCGGCACTGCTCCACTTCTCTGGTCTGTCACAGGTGGTCTCCCCTCTGGCCTTTCATTTGACACAGGCAAAGGAGTCTTTTCGGGTACGCCAACCAATACAGGAACATTCAGCTTGTCTCTATCTGTGCAGGATGCTGCTGGGGTAAAAGATACAAAATCACTTTCAATGGTGGTAAACGGTTCGCTTGGCATTGCTACACCGACAACTGGTTCAGGATCTCCCGATGTTGCCATCGTTGGCACAGCCTATAATTTTGTGCTGAAATCTAATAATGGTGGAATTATTCCCTATACGTGGAGCGTGACACAAGGGGCTCTGCCCGCCGGTTTAGCATTAAATGCTAATACAGGAGCAATAACCGGTACACCAACAACGGCCGGCGAATATATATTTACCATTCAATTGCTGGATTCAGTCGGCACAATTGCAAATCAAACATTTACCGTTAACTCAATTGCTACTGGTTCTACGTTTGGAGTTCAGTTGTTAACAACGCCGGGAACAGTCTCGGCTTCTTCAAGTATTCCTCTTACCGATCTTACTGTAGCTCCTACCGGGTTTACTCCGGTAAACGCCGCTCAGATGACGATTAATAGCGTTACTTCAGGTGCAACCGTCTCACTGGCAGTAACGTTTCCGTCACTTCCCGCTGCAGATGTCCGTCACTTTTTTAAAGTAAACGGTACGCAGTGGACGGAGTTTACACCTGACAGCATATCAGGAAGCACGGTTTTCTATAAAATTAAAGACCGTGTTTCTGCCTCTGAAACTGATCCGCTGGCATTGAGGGATACAAACATTCAAGCAGGTGTAATTGAAGATCCAATTGTAGTTACTACTTCAACGGCAGGGACAACTACAGGTGGAACAACCGGATCTGCTTCTGCCTCTGGTGGTGGCGGTGGCTGCTTCATCGCTACAGCAGCCTACGGCAGTTATCTTGACCCGCACGTTATGGTGCTGCGCCACTTCCGTGACGATGTGCTGCTTCAATCCACAGCCGGTACCGCGTTTGTGAAGTTCTACTACAAACACAGCCCACCGATTGCGGACTTTATTGCTGAGCATGATGCCTTGCGAATGTTGATGAGATTTGCACTTACTCCGCTTATTTTTGCGGTGAAATATCCCATAGGGTTGTTGGGAATTATACTCATAGGAGTCATGATTAGAGTGAGAGGCATTAAGGTTCAAAAACGTATACCTGTTGAATCTGAAATCTGAGATTAAGTAGATGGCTCCGTTACCAGGGTTAAATGACCAAGATCATTTTACGTACGCCGACTATCTCACCTGGCCGGATGATGAGCGCTGGGAAATAATTGACGGCGTTGCGTATCCCTGGAATAAAACACAGGCAATGAGCCCTGGGCCGGGACGTTCACACCAGGCCGTGTCTCGTGAGCTGCTTGTACTGTTTGCCACGTATCTTAAAGGAAAGCCGTGTCATGTTTATAGTGCTCCCTTTGATGTGTTGTTCGTTTCAGATGTAATGCAGAGTGATAATTACATTGAAACTGTCGTGCAGCCGGATCTCCTGGTGGTGTGTGATGCATCGAAACTTGGCGCAAAAGGGTGTATAGGTGCACCGGATTTGATTGTGGAAATACTATCCCCCGCAACGGGAAAAAAGGATATTACCACCAAATTCGATCTCTATCAGAGGCATGCTGTAAAAGAATATTGGCTTATACAACCGGATGACCAAACCGTAATGATTTTCAAGTTGCAAGAAAACGGTACGTACGGTGCTCCCGACCGTTATGCTGTAGGAGATACGATTCCGGTAACGCTTCTTGGCAATCTGCGGATCAATGTGAATGACGTTTTTGCTGATATGGAAATCCTGGAAGATCAATAGCTATGAGTAGATCATCACGAATACCTCACCACAATTAAAAAACCAGGAACAGTATACGTATGCTGATTATCTCACTTGGCCGGACGATTAACGCTGGGAGTTGATTCATAGTGTTCTCTGTAAAATGACTTCCTCGCCTGGTATGCGTCATCAAGAGATCTTTTGCGATTATGCAAGCAATTCGGGCGATATCCTGCAGATAAGCCGCAAGCCTTTCGCTGCTTCTTTTGATGTCCGATTGAGCCAACCGGGCAATCAAAGTGACAATTATGTTGAAACGGTTGTTCAGCGAGACCATAGATTCGTACAATTCCTCCTCCTGCCGTACTCAACTACCTTCAGTTAGTCCCCGCAGGACGAATGAGCTGAGTCACCGCCAATCGTGCTCAGCTTTATAGCAGCTGTTTCTGTAGACTTTGGGTGTCAATCGATTATTATGGAGTATCAGATGAAACGTAAGATGTATGCAACAGTAAGGCGCTATGAAGGCGTGCTGGATCCAGAAGATGCTGCAAAAAAAGTTGATAAAATATTTGTACCGCTTGTATCTGCCTTGCCCGGATTTGTCGAATATTACTGGATCAGTCTGGGAGGTGGTTCGATGATGTCAATTACGATCTTCAAAACACTTTCAGATGCAGTAGTGGCAAACGAAAAGTCGAGAACCTGGGTTAATGAGCATATGAATCTGGGGCTTGCCCCATCAATCAGAATTGAAGCAGGGCAGATAGTTGCCTACAAAGGAACTTGAGCTTCAACCTTCCAACACTTGTTTACCGGTTGTACAGATGACCCTCACATTATGACAAATCCAATTCTCTCCACCTGCAGTCACTGTGGCATCAGTTTCCGCTGGCGGTCGCTTGCCGACGCTGCCGCAGATGGCACTGCACTCAGCTTCTGCTGCCGTGGCTGTCAGGGTGCCTACCGGTTGATCTGTGACTCCGGATTGAGCCGGTTTTATCAGCGAGATGACCGGGCAATGCCAACGGTCAATGACACAATAACTTCACGTTATACTGAAACTGATTTGTTACAACATATCGTACCTGAAGGAGAGCTTTGCCGGATCGATATCCTGATTGGCGGCATTTCATGCCCTTCTTGCGTCTGGCTTTTGGAACGGATGCTGGCCTCGATTTCCGGCGTTGCCGGTGTCAGTCTCTCCTACAGCGGCGGTATCGCTTCGCTGCGCTTCGAGCCTTCTGTTGTTACTCCTCTTGAAATATTCTGCGTCATCACCCGACTTGGCTACACCCCGCGTCCCTACTCACCTGATCAGTCACAAAAAGATGCCAAGCGCGAGCGGGATGATCTCTTGCTCCGTTTCGGAACGGCCGCTTTTTTAACTATGCAGCTGATGGCCTATTCGTATGCGCTCTACGCCGGATATTTTCAGGGGATGGCGAGCGGCGTGAAACAGATGCTGCAGTATGTTTCATTGATTGTTACAACGCCGGTGGTCTTTTATTCCGGCTGGCCGTTTCTGGCAGGTGCCTGGCGTTCGCTCAGAACCCGCGCGCCTGGAATGGACCTTTTGATAGCTATCGGTGCGCTTTCGGCCTGGAGTTACAGCCTGTGGGCACTCGTAACCGGTGAAGAGACCTACTTCGAGAGTGCCGCCACAATCGTTACTTTTGTTTTGATTGGTCGGTTACTGGAACTCTCTGTGCGGCGCCAGGCCATGTCCGGAATCAGCTCTCTCTACGCCTCTGCGCCGCAACAGGCTACACTGATTGAAGAAAGCGGTTTCAGCGAGGTGGCTGTTGATCACATTAAACCGGGCGACCTGCTGCTGGTCCGTCAGGGGGAACGCTTTCCGGTTGACTGTCTGATGCTGGAGGGTGAGACCGAAGTTGATCAGTCGCTGGCAACCGGCGAGAGTCTGCCGGTGCTGCTGAAGGGGGGCGATGATGTGCGCTCCGGCTGTATCAATCTCTCGACGCCGGTGACGGTCCAGGCGCTCCGTCCGGCCGGGCAGAGTTATCTGATGCGGGTTGCTGCGCTGGTGCAGATGGCGCAGTCCGGCAAACCGGAAATACAACTGCTGGCTGACCGTGTGGCTGGTTGGTTTGTCCCGGCGGTGCTGCTGGTTGCAGTGCTGGTCGGAATCAGTCACTATCTGAGCGGGAGTGGTTCTGGCGCTGCAGTTATGACGGCCCTGGCGGTTGTCCTGATCGCCTGTCCCTGTGCCATGGGGTTGGCGGTTCCGGCGGCGGTGCTGGCAGCCTGCAGCCGATCGGCGGCACTCGGTATCATTCTGCGAGGTGGCGATGTCATTGAACGGATGGCACAGATTCAGACCGCCCTGTTTGACAAGACCGGCACGATTACCGTCGGTCAGCCGCAGGTGGAGGGTTTTGAAACGTACGCCGATTTCTCCGAACAGGCTGTTATCCAGGCTGCAACTACGCTTGAGGAGCTTTCTGCTCATCCGTTGGCCCGTTCGATTGTGAGGCATGCTGCCGGGCAGGGAATTTTGCCGGAGCAGTGCCGCGACTTTCATGCCATACCGGGGCGTGGAATATCCGGTCTGCTGTCTGACGGTAGTCGGGTGCTGTGCGGAAATGCAATTTTTCTTCGGGACCAAGGGTGCCTGATAACGGATACTGGTGCTCCGGAAACGTCTGCTACTGCGGTGCTGGTTGCTATCGATGGCCGCCTGGCAGGGCGCTATCTGCTGCAGGATCAACTGCGCTTCGGGGCCGAACGGATGGTTGCCGGACTTATGGCGCAGGTGATCGATATCCAGCTGATCAGTGGCGACCAGCAGGCGACCGTAGAGCGGATTGCGTCAGAAATCGGCGTCGCTGCTGCCTGCGGCGGTATGACGCCGGATCAGAAGCTTGACCATATTCAGGTGCTTCAAAAGCAGGGACGCTCGGTGTTAATGGTAGGCGACGGGGTCAATGACGCACCGGCTTTGGCTGCTGCGACGGTGAGCTGCTCGCTGACCGGTTCCAGCGATATCGCCATGGAAAATGCTGACATTATTATCGTTGGTGATGATCTAACACGAATCACTGATGCCCACCGTCTCAGCCGTGCAACCATGGCGATCATTAAACAGAATCTTGCCTGGGCTTTTCTGTATAATCTGGTCGGGATACCGTTGGCGGCCTCCGGTCTATTGACACCTATTTACGCCGCCGGGGCCATGACCGCCAGCTCTCTGCTGGTCTCGCTGAATTCACTGCGTCTGATGAGGTTCAATCATCATGGATGAAAGTCTGATTCTTCTGATTGTACTGTCGCTCTGCCTGGGGGGGGGCTGCTGGCTGATTTTTATCTGGGCGGTTAGAAAGGGGGAGTTCGAGGACGTCGAAAAACCAAAGCACCGCATGTTGGATGATGAGTAATGTATCTGCGCTTGATTCCCGAATCAACCAAAACTTCCGTTGACAATGTGGCCTGATAAATTGTATACACTATGCACTTTTTGCCTGTAATATCCAGATGCTCACCAGCAGAAACCATACCCCACGAAGGAGGAACACGTAAATGATTGAAGCGTATCTTGCCCATGAGAAGGAGAGGGCGGCTCTTGGAATTCCTGCACTGCCGCTTACTCCTGAACAAACTACCGATCTGTGTAAACTGCTGGTAAAGCCGCCCAAAGGTAAGGAAGAATTTCTGCTCGGGCTGATCAAGGATCGTGTATCCCCCGGTGTTGACCCGTCTGCAAAAGTAAAAGCTGAATTTCTGGCCGAGATCGTAACCGGCACAAAAAAATCACCGTTGATTGATCCGGTTGCTGCAATTCGTATGCTCGGTACCATGATCGGCGGCTACAACGTGGCACCACTTGTTGCCGCACTCAAGGACAAAAAACTGGGCGACGAAGCTGCCTGTGCTCTTTCTTCAATTACACTGGTGTATGATGCCTTTGACGAAGTGGTAAAACTTGCCACCAGCGGCAAAAACAGCTCAGCCGCCAAGGTCCTTAAATCCTGGGCTGATGCCGATTGGTTCACTCATCGCAAAGGAGTACCTGATACAATCAAGCTCAAGGTCTATAAAGTTGATGGCGAAATCAACACCGATGACTTTTCGCCAGCCGGTGATGCCTGGAGTCGCCCCGATATTCCGCTGCATTCTCTGGCAATGGGTAAAACCCGTTTTAAAGATGGTCTCGCTACCATCGCAAAATTCCGCGAAGAGGGCTTTCAGGTTGCTTTTGTTGGTGACGTTGTCGGCACCGGTTCTTCCCGTAAATCGGCCTGCAACTCTGTTCTCTGGGCAATTGGTGAAGAAATTCCTTGTGTTCCGAACAAAAAGACCGCCGGTGTGATCATCGGCAGCGTCATCGCTCCGATCTTCTTCAATACAGCTCAGGATTCCGGCGCGCTGCCGCTCAAGGCAGACGTAACCGGCATGAAAACCGGTGATGTAATCGTTATCGACTCCAAGAAAGGCGTTATAACCGACGAAAAGGGGGCAACATTATCCTCTTTTGAAATATCTCCCAACACGCTGGCTGATGAATTTCGTGCCGGTGGCCGTATACCGCTGATCATTGGCCGGGCTGTAACCGACAAGGCCCGAACGGCGCTGGGTCTTAAGCCGACTACCGTTTTCACGCTGCCGGTCAATCCCAAGCCGAAAGCCAAACAGGGCTACTCGCTGGCTCAAAAAATGGTTGGTGTTGCCTGTGGAGTAACCGGCATTCTGCCCGGTACCGCCTGCGAACCGAAGATGACAACGGTTGGCTCCCAGGATACAACCGGTCCGATGACTGCCGACGAACTGAAAGAGTTAGCCTGCCTCAAATTCCAGGCGCCCATGTACATGCAGTCGTTCTGTCACACAGCCGCCTATCCGAAACCGGCTGACGTCAAGATGCACAAGAACCTGCCCGGCTTTACCGCCGAGCGTGGCGGTGTTGCACTGCGTCCCGGCGATGGCGTCATCCATTCCTGGCTGAATCGCCTGCTGTTGCCGGATACTGTCGGCACCGGTGGTGATTCGCACACTCGTTTCCCTATCGGAATCAGCTTCCCGGCCGGATCCGGTCTGGTGGCTTTCGCCGGTGCTATGGGCTTCATGCCGCTTGATATGCCGGAGTCGGTGCTGGTGCGCTTCAAAGGAAAACTCAATCCGGGTATCACGCTGCGTGACGCCGTAAATGCGATCCCTTATTGGGCAATTAAGCAGGGGCATTTGACAGTTCCCAAGAAGAACAAGGTTAATATCTTCAATGGCCGTATTCTTGAGATGGAGGGACTGCCTGATCTGTCGGTTGAGCAGGCTTTTGAGTTGACCGATGCTGCTGCTGAGCGTTCGGCTGCTGCCGGATGCATCCAGCTTTCCGAGAAGTCGGTTGCTACCTACCTGAAATCCAATGTAGCGCTGATGAAGAAGATGATTGCGGACGGTTATCAGGATGCCAAAACCCTGAAAAACCGCATCAAGGATGTTGAAAAATGGCTTAAAGAGCCGACTCTGTTGAAGGCTGACAAAGGGGCTCAGTACGCAGCCGTGATCGAGATCGATCTGAGTGAAATTACCGAACCGATCCTGGCTTGTCCGAACGACCCGGATGACGTTAAACTGCTCTCCGAAGTTCAAGATACACCTATTCAGGATGTCTTTCTCGGGTCCTGTATGACAAACATTGGACACTTCCGTGCAGCTGCCGAAATATGGCGAGGACAACCGTTCAATTCCACCGTGCGTACCTGGATCTGTCCGCCGACCCGTATGGATCAGCAACAGCTGAAAGATGAAGCCTACTTCTCGGTCTACAGTGCTTTTGGTGCTCGCATCGAAATTGCAGGTTGCTCGCTTTGCATGGGAAATCAGGCCCGCGTACCGGATGGTGTTAACATGTTCTCCACCTCGACCCGTAACTTCGACGACCGTATCGGCAACGGCGCCAAGGTGTATCTCGGTTCCGCTGAGCTGGGGGCTGTCACAGCACTGCTCGGCAGACTGCCGAAACCGGATGAATTCCTCAAAATCTACAACGAAAAGATCGCACCCAATAAAGACAAAATCTACAAATATCTGCAGTTTGACGAAATGCCGGAATACAAGTAGTTACGTTATTTGATTGGTTTTACCTGGATTCAATCAGACCTCCGAGGTTTTGAAAACCTCGGAGGTCTTTCCATACGCATAGTGTTGTCCTGTTTGCACAGGCGGATACGTAATTAAGTAATTTCCAAATCGTATGAAATCAAGGTATTGACACGGAATGAAAATAGTGATAAACAACCTAACTGCTCTGGTAAGGTGGTTAGTTGTCGGCGGTTCGACACCACCGGCGCCTACCAATTTAGCAGCACTAAGGCGAGCAGGATGCGGGCATCGATGTTTCGATGCCTTTTCTGTTTTTACTTGGAAAGGATCAAGGTATGGCAGTTGTAACGATTAAACTTCCGGACAATTCCACCCGCGAACTCGCTGCGGGCGCTACCGTTTTCGATCTGGCTGCTTCAATCGGCGCCGGACTGGCAAAAGCCGCGCTGGCTGGAAAAATCAACGGAGAACTTGTAGATCTTTCTGCCGTTCTCGTTGAAGGTGCCTGTGTTGAAATTATTACGGAAAAAAGCCCGGAAGCTCTCGAAATTATACGTCATTCTACGTCGCATCTGATGGCGCAGGCGGTAAAGTCATTGTTTCCGCATGCCAAGGTCACAATCGGTCCTGCCATCGAAACCGGCTTTTATTACGACTTTGATATGGACAAGCCGTTTACTCCTGAAGATCTGGAGCGTATCGAAGCAAAAATGATTGAACTTGCTGCCGCCGATCAGAAAATCGAACGGAGTGAGATGACCAGTTCCGAAGCGGTTGCCCTGTTTGAAAGCATGGGTGAGCCCTATAAAGCTGAACTGATTACAGATCTGGGCGTCGAGCGAGTGTCGTTATATCGTCAGGGGGACTTTGCCGATCTCTGCCGTGGTCCGCACCTGCCGACAACCGCCCGCATCAAGGCCTTCAAGCTGCTCTCCATTGCCGGTGCCTACTGGCGTGGCGATGAAAAGAACCGCATGCTGCAGCGCATCTACGGCACAGCCTTCGTTGATAAAAAAGAGCTGGAAGCCTACCTGAATCGATTGGAAGAGGCCAAGCGGCGCGACCATCGCAAGCTGGGTCGAGAATTGGATCTTTTCTCCTTCTCTGATGAAGTCGGGGCCGGTTTTCCGATCTGGCATCCCAAAGGGGCCATGCTGCGCACCGTGCTGGAAGATTTCGAGCGCAAAGAGCATCTCAAGCGCGACTACGAAATCGTCGTCGGGCCGCAGGTTCTGAAAACAGAGCTCTGGCAGCGTTCAGGTCATTACGAAAACTATCGTGAAAACATGTATTTCACACAGGTTGATGAACATTCTTTCGGCATCAAGCCGATGAACTGTCTGTCGCATATGATGATTTACAAATCCCAACTGCGCAGTTACCGCGATCTGCCGCTCCGCTTCTTTGAACTGGGAACCGTTCATCGCCATGAGCGGGCTGGTGTTCTGCATGGACTAATGCGGGTACGCTGTTTCACACAGGACGACGCTCATATCCTCTGTACTCCGGAGCAGTTGGATGCGGAGATCAAGGGTGTTATCTCATTTGTCAATGATGTTATGGCAATCTTTGGATTCGAATATGAGATGGAACTTTCGACCCGTCCTGAAAAATCAATCGGATCGGATGCTGATTGGGAGCAGGCCACCAATGCACTTCAGTCGGCATTGCGGGATTCTGGTCGTCCCTATGAGATAAATGAGGGTGATGGCGCGTTTTATGGACCTAAGATAGACATTAAACTACGCGATTGTCTTGACAGGCGGTGGCAGTGTGCTACTATCCAGTGCGATTTTACCCTGCCTGAGCGTTTTGACCTGACCTACGTCGCTCCGGATGGCGAACGTAAGCGTCCAATCATGGTTCATCGTGTAATCCTCGGGTCGATTGAGCGTTTCATCGGTGTTCTGATCGAGCACTTTGCCGGCAGTTTCCCGCTTTGGATCTCTCCGGTTCAGGCGACGGTTCTGACGGTAACTGATAATCAGGTGTCGTTTGCTACGGACGTGTTTCGTCAGCTGCGTAATGCCGGTATCAGGGTACATAATGATTTCCGTAACGAAAAGCTGAGTTTTAAGATTCGTGAGGCACAGCTTCAGAAAGTTCCTTATATGCTGGTGATCGGCGATAAAGAAGTTGATCAGGGTACCGTAACTCCCCGTTATCGTGACGGCAAAAATCTTCAGCCGATGAAACCGGAAGAGTTTGTTGAATTTGTTTTACAGGAATGTAGTCAATATAAATAGAATATTATGCAGATGGCAGTGTTTCCCGGCTGACTATCAGGAGGTGGCGTCATAGCAAAACCGACCGTCAACATTAATCAGGCGATCAGAGTCTCAGAAGTACGTGTAATCGGCGCGTCCGGTGAGGCCTTGGGTGTTATTCCCATTTCACAGGCACTTGAACTTGCCGAACAACAACAACTCGATCTCGTCGAGGTTTCACCGACAGCGACCCCTCCGGTCTGTCGCATCATGGACTACGGAAAGTTCAAGTATCAGCAGAGCAAAAAATTGCAGGAAGCTAAAAAGAAACAGGTTCATGTCCTGCTGAAAGAAATCAAGCTGCGTCCCAAAACTGATGCGCATGACCTTGAATTCAAGATCAACAACGTCAAACGTTTTCTTGAAGAGGGTAATAAAGCCAAAATTACTCTTGTATTCCGGGGGCGCGAAATTACTCATATGGATGTCGGCAGGGCGGTCATGGACAAGGTCGTTCATGAGTTGCAGGAAGTTGCCGTGATTGAGAATCAACCCCGAATCGAGGGGCGTAACATGTATATGATCGTCGGCCCGAAACCTAAAAAATAGCAGCACTACAATATAATTTTTGCTAATTCATAAGGAGATACACAATGCCAAAGATAAAAACAAATCGCGGTGCAGCAAAACGTTTTAGAAAGTCTGCCTCTGGTCGCATCAAACGGGGCAGTGCTTTTACCAGCCATATCCTGACACCGAAGAGCACGAAGAGAAAACGTAATCTGCGCAGTTGCGGAATGGTTGCCGCTGTTGATCAGAAAAATATCGCTCGTCTTATTCCGTATAAATAACATTTTTTTCCTCCATGTTATGGAGGAGTTCCCCAGTGCCAAGAACCATGAGGAAAATGTCTCCCCTTATGGATCTGGCCAATTCACGATGAAGGAGTAGTTACGTATGGCACGTGCAAAAAGAGGTTTTAAAGCGAGACGCAGACGCAATAAGGTATTAAAGCTTGCCAAGGGGTACCGTGGTGCGCGGAGCAAACTGTTCCGTAGCGCAACTGAAGCGGTTGACCGTGCATTAAATTATGCCTTCCGCGATCGGCGCGTCAAGAAACGTGATTTCCGTAGTCTTTGGATTGTCCGCATTAATGCGGCAGCCCGTTTGAACGGACTTTCATACAGCAAGTTTATTTTCGGTCTCAAAAAAGCCGATGTTCAGATCGACCGCAAGGTTCTGGCTGACATCGCTGTAAGTGATCCAAACGGTTTTGCGCAGATTGCGACTGTTGCCAAGGCCGGCATTTAGTCCATAGCTCGTTGAACTGCCACAAGGGAATGGGATCTGCTCCCATTCCCTTTTTTGTAATCTCAGCCTGTTGTTACACCAATTTTAAATCAAATATTCAAAACTCTGTCGCAAAGGTAGTGAACTATGCGGGAACAACTTGAACAGTTAAAAAACAGTGCGCTGCCAGCTATTCAGGCGGCTACCAGTGAAGAGCAACTCCAGGAAATCAGAGTTCGTCTGCTCGGCCGAAAAGGCGAACTGACAGCGCTGATGAAAGGGCTTGGACTTCTGACTCCTGAAGAACGACCGCTCGTCGGGCAGGTAGTGAACCGCGTGCGGGACGAGTTGGAAGCTGCTCTTGCGATAGCTCTGTCCGAGGCCCGTTTGAGTGCCCAGACAGCCCGATTGCAGTCAGAACGGGTAGATGTGACCTTGCCGGGGCGCCGCTCCACAAAGGGATCAAAGCATCCGGTTACGCTGATAATTGAAGAAGTGTGCGAAATTTTCGCCGGTCTCGGATTCAGCGTTGCTGAAGGGCCAGAAATCGAGCACGACTGGTATAATTTTGAAGCGCTTAATTTTCCACCGGAACATCCGGCTCGTGACATGCAGGATACGTTCTTTGTCGAGAATGATCTGCTGCTGAGAACGCACACATCACCGGTCCAGATCCGGACCATGCTCAAGCAGAAACCGCCACTGCGTATAATCGCACCCGGAACGGTCTATCGCTGCGATTCTGACGCGACGCACTCTCCTATGTTCCACCAGATAGAAGGGCTGATGGTTGACACGGGGATATCTTTTGCTGATTTGAAAGGAATTCTGACGGTTTTCACCAATCAGCTGTTCGGTCAGAAAACCGGAGTCCGTCTGCGTCCCAGCTTCTTTCCCTTCACCGAACCATCTGCCGAGGTCGACATCGCCTGTGTCATCTGTGGCGGCAAAGGGTGCCGGGTCTGCAAAGGGAGCGGCTGGCTGGAGATCCTGGGAGCCGGTATGGTCGACCCTGAGGTGTTCCGGCATGTCAATTACGATGCTGAGGATGTTTCCGGTTTTGCGTTCGGCATGGGTATTGAACGTATAGCTATGTTAAAGTACGGCATTTCCGATATGAGACTCCTCTTCGAAAATGACGTCCGTTTTCTCCGACAGTTCTAAACTCTACTTTCACGGTGTCCTGAAATGAATGTTACCTATAATTGGCTCAAGGAATTTGTTGATTTCGACCTTTCACCCGATCAGTTGGCTGATCTGCTCACCATGCTGGGACTTGAGGTCGAAGGCATGGTCAGGCTGGGTGATGGTCTTGATGATGTAATCATCGCCCGGGTTGAGGAAAAACGTCAGCATCCAAATGCGGACAAACTTTCTCTCTGCCGTGTCAATACCGGTACAGAGATCGTGGACGTCGTCTGCGGCGCCCAGAACTTTCAGTCAGGTGACACGGTCGTGCTGGCACAGATCGGCGCCAATCTGCCGGGTGATTTCAAGATCAAACGATCAAAAATACGTGGTGAAGAGTCCTGCGGCATGCTCTGCTCCGAAAAAGAGCTCGGTCTGGCAACCGAAAGTGTCGGCATTCTGGTTCTTTCCGCTGACAAGGCCGCACTTGGAACGCCGGTTTTTCAAGCATTGGGAATGAAGGATACGCTCTTTGAAATCGGTCTGACTCCCAATCGCGCTGATTGTCTGAGCGCAGTCGGCATTGCCCGTGAGATAGCCGCCAAACTGGGTTTACAGATTAGACTCCCCGCTTCAGCTGTAGTTGAAGGTCCTGAAGCTGTTGGCTCTGCTATCGGGGTCACAATCGACGATCCCCAGCGTTGTCCGCGCTATGCAGCCCGCTACATTTCCGGTTGCCTGATTGCGCCATCGCCGGAATGGCTGGTGAAGCGTCTGAATGCGATCGGCATTCGTTCAATCAATAACGTCGTCGATATCACTAACTTTGTCATGATGGAGTTGGGACAGCCGCTGCACGCTTTTGACTGTTCTCAACTTGCCGGTTCCCGCATTGTTGTTCGGACCGCTCGTGACGGTGAAACGTTCACTACTCTGGACAACCAGCTGAGAACACTTGAGTCTACCGATCTGGTGATCTGTGATGCGGAGCGACCGGTGGCACTGGCTGGCGTCATGGGTGGACTCAATTCTGAAATTGAAAACGAAACGACAGCCATCCTGCTGGAAAGCGCCTGTTTCAATCCGGCTGCAATCCGTAAAACCAGCAAACGACTAGGGCTGCATACCGAATCGTCGCATCGTTTTGAACGCGGTATTGATATTGAGGGCGTCGTAACTGCTCTTGACCGGGCTGCTGCGCTGATCGTCTCACTGGCAGGCGGTGCGAGTGCTCACGGACAACTGGATGTCTATCCGGGTAAAACGGAGGCGCTTGCTATCGCGTTTCGGCCTGAGCGGGCCAATGCTCTGATCGGAATCAATCTTGCTCGTCATGAAATCATCGATATTCTGGAGCGACTTGAATGCCGCGTCTCTGAAGGAGAAGACGGAGTTCTGCTCGTAACGCCACCCCGTTACCGAATCGATATTGAGCGTGAAATCGATCTGGTTGAAGAAATTGCCCGCTTGAACGGCTTTGACAAAATTCCAACGACTATGCCGGTCGCACGGATTACTTCGGATCGTCCCTCCCGTCACCAACAGCTTCAGAAAAAAGTAAGAAACACCCTGATTGATATGGGCATGAATGAAATTATTAATTTCAGCTTCACTGATGCAGCGGCTGCCGACAAGTTGCTGTTGAGCGAAACCGATCCGCGCCGTACCGCGATTAAACTGCTCAACCCGCTGATCGATGAACATTCGGTCATGCGTACCACTCTGCTGTCCGGTTTGCTGGAGACTACCGCACGGAACCTGAATTTCAGGTCGCTGGATTTGAAACTATTTGAAATGCGGCGGGTATATCTGGGCAGAGACGGCGAAAGTATGCCTCATGAGCCGATCTCGATTGCCGGTGCCATGACCGGTTCCCGCGATGGTGACGGTTGGAGCCGCCCGAATGAGCTGATAGATTTCTACGATGCCAAGGGTACTGTTGAAGCACTGCTCGAAGCTCTTGAGATCGGTGGAATCTCGTGGGTAGCTGATGCTCCCGAACCGTATTACCACCCGGGAAAGTCCTGTACTGTCTTAGCCGGGCGTGAGCGAATCGGTTCAGTTGGTGAAATACATCCAGCAGTGTTGGACACGTTCAACATTGATAAACCGGTATTCTGTTTTGAGCTTGATTTTGAAAAACTGGTTCAGGTTTCCCGTCAGAAGGTATCCATAACGGCTCCTTCAAAGTTTCCTGACAGCAGTCGCGATGTGGCCATACTCGTTCCTGATTCACTGACATCCGAGAAGATTCTCGCTTGTGTCAGGAGTGTCAAAGCAAAAGAGCTGGGGCAGGTTAAAATATTTGACGTTTATAAAGGTGCTGGTATACCAGACGGTTTCTCAAGTATAGCCATCAGGATCCGTTACCGGTCGTATGATCATACGCTGACCGAGGACGAGATCACTGCTCTGCATAAAAAAATAACCGATAGTCTCGTACAGACGCTGAAGGTTACGTTACGATAAAATTCTGTGATAAAAACCTGTTGCGTTAACAAAATCGCTATGGTATACGTTCTCCCCTTTTAAAATAAGTAGTAACTAACATAGTTTGAGGTAGTTATGACCAAGGCCGACATAGTTGAGCGCATACACCAGAAGATCGGTTTTTCGAAGAAGGAATCGGCAGAGATGGTTGAGACCGTTTTCGGTATCCTGAAGAGCACATTAGAGGCCGGAGAAAAGATCAAGATCGCCGGTTTCGGTAATTTCATCGTCAAGCAGAAAGCTGATCGTCGGGGACGTAATCCTCAGACAGGCGAGACCATAACTATCGATGCCCGTCGCATTCTGACATTCAAGCCGAGTCAGGTACTTAAAAGCGCAATTAACGCTACCGAGCAGTGACTTCTTCTTAGGGTGATGTGGTATGCCTGCAACCCTTCCTGATAAATTGTATTATAAAATTGGAGAAGTTGCCGGCGTTTTGGGGGTTCGTACGTCGGTCCTTCGTTTCTGGGAGACAGAGTTCAGTTTCCTCAAGCCAGAGAAGAGTTCATCGGGCCAGCGAATGTATTCCAGGCACGAAGTGGAACTCATCAGCCAGGTTAAACGCCTTCTCTATGAAGAAAAATTCACCATAGACGGCGTAAAAAAGCAAATGTCAACAAAGCGTAAGCAAACGGAATTACGTGCGCAATTGCCTCAAACGTCTGACGATGCTTCGCGAGACATTGTGAAAGAAATTCGTCAAGATCTCAGAGCGTTACGTGATTTATTGTAAAGCACGTTATCCGATTATAAAATCCGCAGCGACCAGAATTGTACTCCAGAGCAGAAAACTTACCGGATACGTCACAGCCACCTTGATATCCTGCCATGACGGAATACTGGCGGCAGAGCAGACGTAAGCAGCCAGATAAACCCCACACAATGCCGGCAATGAGTCTCCTGCCAAAGCAGTCCGCTTTATTAGCAGCAATCCCGCAATAAATAACCATACCACGGGTGCAAGTGCCGTCGGCGCCGCTGAGAACACGGTAACTCTGGCATTTACACTTCCCAGTCGCCATCCCCCCTTTACCCGTTGCGGGCAGAGTCTGAAACCGGTCGGCTTGCCCCCCAGCAGCAGTGCCGCACTATAGTGGGCCGCTTCATGCAGAATGGTTATTGGCAGGTTGGTGAGGAGCAGAAAAAAAGTACCCGATTGTGCAATCCGGCGATGAAAAGTGCCGATTAATGCAAGCACAGCAACCGGAACAAGTATATCTGCCCGCATTAATCCCATTTTTCAGCCGGTGGTATCAATGGTTCCCGGTGGACCCGAATCCGCCGGAACCACGCCCGCTTTTCTGGGTGAACTCTGACACTACTTTCAGTGCCACCTGAATTACCGGCACACACATCATCTGGCAAATCCGCTCTCCCGGTTCGATGGTGTAGGCTGCTGTGCCGCGATTGACGATGCCGATACCGATTTCACCCTGATAATCGGAATCAATAACTCCTACCGTGTTGGCCAATACAATGCCATGCTTGATGCCGAGCCCGGAGCGGGGTAGCAATAGTGCAACCATGCCAGGATCATGGATACTGATGGCGATACCGCTTGGAATCAGAGCCGTCTCGCCCGGTTGCAGTGTGCGAGGTGCTTCCAGGCAGGCACGCAAGTCCATTGCAGCCGCACCATCAGTGGCATAGGCGGGGATTGGAATGCTTGTTCCTATCAGCGGATTTATGATTTTGGTTTCAATTTCAGGTCGCTTCATGTAAATTTCCTTGTCTTCACGATGAATTTTGTAGCGCACTCTAGCAGAATCGACTTACAGGAACAAGGAGCGTTTTACCATGAAACAACGGGTTGTCAGCGGCATGAGGCCGAGCGGCAGGTTGCATATCGGTCATTATCACGGGGTGCTTGAAAACTGGGTCAAGATGCAGGATTCCTACGAATGCTTCTTTTTTGTGGCGGACTGGCATTCCCTGACGACTGAATATGCTGATACATCCGGAATCGCCCAGAGTATCCGTGAGATGGTGCTGGACTGGGTAGCCTTTGGTCTTGATCCGCAGAAATGCGTTATCTTCCGCCAGAGTCTTGTGCCGCACCATTCCGAACTGAATTTGATCCTCTCGATGGTGACACCGGTCTCTTGGCTGGAACGTAACCCGACTTATAAGGAGATGCTGGACAATATCGCCCAGCGTGATCTGACCACCTTCGGCTTTCTGGGGTATCCGGTGCTGATGGCGGCCGATATTATCCTCTACAAGGCTAAACGAGTACCGGTTGGACAGGATCAGTTGCCACACCTGGAGATTACGCGCGAGATTGCCCGCCGCTTCAACCATCTCTATGGCAATGTCTTTCCGGAGCCGGAGGCACTGCTGACGGAAACCCCCAAGCTGCCCGGTCTTGATGGCCGCAAGATGAGTAAATCCTACGGAAATTCGATCTATCTCTCTGACAGCGCCGAAGAGACCGCCAAGATGGTCATGTCAATGGTGACCGATACCAACAGGGTACGACGGGCCGATCCGGGTGATCCGGACGTCTGCGTGGCATTTAATCTTCATCGCTTGTACGTTCCACAGGAAAAGCTGGATGAAATCGTGCCGGCCTGCCGTGGTGCGCAGATCGGTTGTGTTGAATGCAAGAAGATTCTGGCCAGCTGCATTAACGAGCGACTGGCGCCTTTCCGTGCCCGGCGTGTAGAGCTGGCTGCTGATCCTGCTTTTGTTGATCAGCTTCTGGCAGAGGGGAGTCGTAAGGCTTCGGTTATTTCGGATGCGGTCATGGCAGAAGTGCGGACGGCGCTCAAATTCTGATGGCTGATGCCGTGCCTCATCATCAGCAGGATGAAAACCTGCCGCTTTTAGATGGCATTCATCAGCAGTACAGCGTACATCTTGATTCGTTTGACGGTCCGATGGATTTGCTGCTGCATCTGATCAAGAAAAACGAGCTGGATATTTACGACATTTCAATCGCAGTTATCACCCGCCAATACCTCGATTTTATAAAGTTGATGAAAGAGCTGAATCTGGAGGTGGCGGGTGATTTTCTGGTTATGGCGGCCACGCTGCTGCAGATCAAGTCACGTCAGCTGTTGCCGCTTGATGACCAGGAGGATCCGGAAGCGGAAGAGGCTGATCCCCGGGCCGAGCTGATCCGGCGCTTGCTGGAATATCAGCAGTACAAAGAAGCCGGTCAATTGATCGGTGCCAGGGCGCTGCTGGGGCGTGAAGTCTTTGCTCGTGGCGCACGCGAAGAGTTTGTGGCGGTCGCTCAGCAGCAGGAGGGCCCTTTGGAGGTCAGTCTGTTTGAGCTGGCGGATGCCTTTCGGGGGCTGCTGGCGCGAATTCCGGTCGAAAGCTTCCATGATGTAGCGCCCGGAGATTCACTCAATATCGCCGATTGCATCAACGAAATTTTGTCGCTGCTACAGGAACAGGATACGATTCAGTTTGATCAACTTGTGAGCGACGAGCTGACTCGTGAACGGATCGTGGTGACCTTTCTGGCCTTACTGGAACTCTGTAAGTTGAAATTGATCCGCATATTTCAGGGTGAGCAGCATGGATCGATCTGGTTTGTGTCGGCTGTTGCTACTGAATTAGCGGAGGAACAGTCCACCTATGCTCTCTGAGTTATCAGCCATACTGGAAAGTATGATCTTTACCTCTGAATCAGCGCTTTCAGTTGATCGTCTCTGTGACCTGCTGACCGAATTCGAGCGAGGGGATATTAAGTCAGCACTTACCGATTTAGTGAACAGCTATCAGGAGCGGGCAGGGGGCTTCGAACTGGTTGAAGTGGCCGGCGGCTGGCAGTTCAGGACTCGGCCAACGTTTCAGTCATATATTGTCCGGCATATCAAAACGAGATCGGCCAAATTCTCCCCGTCAGCACTGGAAACTCTGGCGATAATCGCCTATCGACAACCGGTCACCCGTGCTGAAGTTGAACATCTGCGAGGTGTTGATTGCGGCGGTGTACTTAAAACGCTGCTGGAAAAGCATCTGGTGCGGATTCTGGGTAAAAAGGATATTCCCGGTCGTCCGCTGATTTACGGTACATCGAAAGAATTTCTCGAAATATTCGGCCTTAAGGATCTCAAAAGTCTACCAACACTTAAAGAAATTCAGGCGCTGGACGAACATCCGCAGTACGAGCGCCAGGAAGAGCTACAACTTGAACCTGACAAGGCGGTTCCTGTGGAGGGTGATTTGCCATTTCCTGACAAAAGGGAGGTAGAGCCATGCAGCGAAAGCCAGCCGTAGCAGGTCAGTTCTATCCCGGCAGTGCCGAACAACTCACGAACGAATTATCCCGTCTGATTCCTGATTTTTCTCCCAAACAGCACGTCTATGGCGTTATTTCGCCGCACGCCGGTTACGTGTATTCCGGAGCTATTGCAGGCCAGCTCTTTGCGCGAACAGTGATCCCGGCCACGGTCTTGATTATCGGCCCCAATCATCACGGAAGTGGCGCTCCGGCTGCGCTTCACCCTGACGGTGAGTGGTTGACTCCGCTCGGTGCTGTCCCGCTCAATGCCCGTCTGAACGAACTACTGCTTCAGCACGGAGCATATCTGCAGTCGGACCGGGTTGCCCACCAGCGGGAACACTCCCTCGAAGTACAACTCCCCTTCATTCAGTATCTGCGCCCCAATATCACAATCTCCACTCTTTGTCTCGGTCATGGCGATTATGCCGCTCTGCGTGCTATCGGTATCGGCATTGCTGTGGCTCTGAGGGAGTTTGGCGAGGATGTGCTGATCGTGGCCAGTTCTGACATGACTCATTATGAATCGGCTGAATCCGCCCATATCAAGGATCAGATGGCGCTTGAGCGGGTAGTGGCATTTGATGGGAATGGGCTACTGGAGGTGTGCCGTAATAAACGGATCACCATGTGCGGAGTCGCTCCGGCGGTTGTTATGCTGGAAGCTGCCCATGAATTGGGAGCGAGCAAAGCTGAGGTGGTAGCTTACGGTACCAGCGGCGATGTAACCGGTGATAATCGGGAAGTGGTCGGGTACGCTGCGGTGATGGTAGAATGAAAACTTGAATCTTCGACGCGAATACCGAGAGTTCCCGGGTAAAATGGAACTCTCGATATTCAGTATGGTCTGTAATTTTTATACGATCAGCTTGGCACGGATTGCTTCGATGACATTATAGGCATCGTTGATGGCGGTGTAGATCAGATTTGGGTGCCGCTCTTCGGCAATTGAACCGGCGCTGATTTTCATATATGAAGGTGAAATGGCACCACCGATGATATAAACTCCTTTGCGGGTTGATTCAAATTCTGAGGTCAGCAGCACTAGGCGTTCACCTTCGTGAGCAATTTTACATACCCCGGCTGAGCAGGCGATCATCTGAATATTCAGCTTTTCAAAGATCGGTACCGGTCCTTGCGAACCGATACAGGCAATTACATTCTTCATTGGAAAACTCATGCCGTTATAGGTATCTACACCATCAGCCTGCTTGAATTCATTGACCCGGATTACAAGGCGATCGACGCCCGCATCATCAACTTCGCCGATGCGCGGCATCGCCCCCGGCAAGAGTCTGATATTGCCACCCAGCAGAATTTCTTCACCCAGGCGCTGGGCGGTTTCCTTGTTGACATCAAAAATTTCGGCCTTATGCGCCCAGTAGACCGGGGTTGCATCCCTGGCTTCGCGCTTTGTTTTCAGGATGTTAATGATAACGTCTGCGGCGGTATTACCTCCGCCAATTACCAGGGTCTTGAGGCCGATGTACTTGCCGGGATCTTCAAGGTTTTTGGCCACCATTTTGGCATCGCCATAAACTGATAGTTCGCGTGGGATGTTGCTGCCAAAAGAAAGTATCACTTTTTTAGCGCGATAATCGCCTTTGGAGGTAACAATCTGCAAGCCGTCCCGTGTATCCTTAAGATCCTGAAATTCTACCTCGGTTTCGACATGCAGATTTTCATGTTGTACAAAATGTTGAACGTACTGCAGGTAGTTTTCTACACTGACCGGCTTATCAGGTGGCCGTAATTCATCAACCATAAAGGGTTCAGGGGCATCTTTTGGCCGCGAGGCGTACACCAGCTTGCCTTCGGGGTAGGTGTTGGCAATTCCCTGGAAAATGGCTTTGCCGGATTCCAGCACCAAGTAGGTAAGGTTATGTTTGTGACAGAGGTAGGCAGCCGCAAGACCTGACGGGCCACCACCGATTATCAGGACATCATAGATTATTTTACTCATATGTAGTTCCTTTTTGATCTGCACGGTTATTTTGTATACGCTGTTTTATACCACGCTTTTTCTCCGTAATAAAGTATTTACACAGTATATATGTCTTGAGCTTTTAGTATGATCGAGTACACTTACAGCACACGTACTAAAATACCGGGAGGAGAATAGTATGGAAGATCGAGAAAAGAAAATTGCTGCTGCGGCGTTACTTGTCTTTGCAGGTGGCGTTATCGGCGCCGGATTGGCGCTGCTGTTTGCTCCCCAATCCGGCAGCAGGACACGGCGAGAAATTGTTCACTATTCAAAAAAAGCCCGTCGACGGGCTGATGAAGCGGTGGATGATCTGGCCGGGAACGTCGCTACACTGGTTGAGACATTTGGTGCTAAAGCTGATGATCTGCTGGAAAAAGGGAAGGATGCAACAGGCGGTGCCCGTAAAGATCTGATTCGCCTGATCGAAGAAGGTGCCTCAAAGTTAGAAAAATTCAGGACTATACTGAAACGGGTGTCGTAAACTTTTACGGAATGGTGACGCACCGGTTCCCTTTGATCGGTATCAGAGTATTGAAATAATCTATGGTCGTGAAGTGTTCTGAACGCCGGGGCGTCACTCTGGAACTGTAACAGCTGATATAAATCAGGTACCGAATACCAAAATGTCGGGCAGTTTCCAGATTGGCCTCACTGTCTTCCCCCAGCAGCGTCCGCGCCGGTTCATAGCTGATGAAATTCTGTAATTTTCCCCAGAAACGTAGATCCTCTTTCGGTAATCCCACCTGATGAGCAGATATAATTCCGTCAAAATAGGGGCCGATGCGGGTGGTTCGCATTTTCAGCTCCAGCGTTTTGGAATGTGCATTTGTCACCAACCAGATTGCAGTACCGTTCTGCTTCAGAAATAGCAAAAACTCGATGACATGGGGGTGGACGGCAATCAGATGTTCAACTTCCTGTTTAAGTACCGGAATATCAAGCTTAAGGCGATCCGACCAATAATCGAGGTCCGTCCAGTTGAGGGTGTTTTCCTGGCTGTGAAACAGCCCATAGAGATGTGTTTTCGCGTACTCAAGTGTGGAGTGATTGCGCTCTGACCAACGTTTGGGAACATGCTCCAGCCAGAAATGATCGTCAAAATGGCGATCAAGAATAGTTCCGTCCATATCCAGTAGTACGGTATCTATGTCATTCCAATCGATGGTCATATTATGCTTCTTTTTGAGTGTTGTCGCCCCGATCCAGGAATCACGCAGAAAGCCTGACCGTCGATCAGTTCCCATCGTTTTCCGTCACACCCACGTAAGATAGTAGGCATAACTGTATCGTTCATTTTCATTCTGTTTTGGTGTGGCATTGACGATTCTTTTTGCAATTTACAAATGGAAAATCTAGCTAATAAGCGTATAGAACCGATAAGTTAGATTTTTCCAAAGGATTATTTGATCTCTCTCCACTTATTTCTATTCTGTAGATAGCCGGCATTGACTGGGGTGATACCACTGAACTACCACTGCTTGTACCTAATCCGGGGTCAAGTTCCTCAAAACCAGATAAATCGCTGCCGGTGCATTTACCCGTTGGATAAGCCCGAGTATCGCTGCAAATAGTACTAACTATTTTGGTGTAAACGATAAAGGGATCCCCGACTGTTGAATTGAGCGTCATGGTAAAATCTGGAGCTACTTTGGGATTAGTCGTGTTACTGCATGCTGCATTCCATTGAGACGCTGGCTTAGTGAACTTATTTATAAGACAAGTATCAGAACTAGGGGTAAAATTTAAGACACTTGCAAAGCCTAAGCCGGTAATTGCAGTTCCTGGTGTCGTGAGACTTGCAGCAATTGTAGTCTTGAATATCTGAGGTAATACGTCTTTTGTAATCAAGTCAACGGCACCGTATGAGGCTTCCAATGCAGTTTTATAGCGTTTGTTGGCACCGGACATTTTCACTCCGGATGTGATCATGTACATGAGATACATAACTATAGTCATTGATATCAGCATCAACATTAAAGACGTAATTAAGGCGATACCTTTTTGGTTTGAGAGAGGATTCATAGTAAAGTTCCTGTTATCATCAGCTTGATATAAGATTCTTAGGTCTGACGACGATTCGATATATCTTCCAACGATAATTCTGCCATCCTTTCGCAGTCAGTTGGGCGCTTGTGTAGCCTTTCGACACACTTACATTCGAAGCTGGAGTCGGCCCTGCATCACCAACAACTACCGAAAGAGTATTATTGACCAACGTATCAGAATTCGAAAAATTGGTATCTTTTCGGCCCTCCTGTGCCATAATGTAGACTTTTATATATTTGAGTTTATACCTAATTTCTTCAGGGTTCTCCATCATGGTCTTGATAGTACCTGATGTAGTACCAATTGAAGACGACACTGTAATCTTAGTAGCATCAGTGTCGTAGGCACTCGACTCGTCTATGGTTCCGTTGCCATTAATATCCCACCCGAATACAATCTGCATATCAGCAACACAATCAAGTAATGGCATATAGTCGAGTACGCCTCCGCTCGTATTGCTTCCATGCCCGATGCCGGCCTTATATAATATCCCGGTAAGTGGAGCACACGTTGATGGTATTTTCGTTATGTCTTGGGGTCTGGCAACAAAATAGTCTGCACGATTAAACGGCATTCTTAATTCGCTCGCTCCAGTTATGCCATATAAATAATACACGTCGGATGCTTTTGTAGGAATGAAAGTAGTATCAGCCATTTTGTCAGTTCCAGCTGGATAACTGGCCCAATAATTAGCTGGGTCGACGGTGCCATTGACTAAAGTGTTTGTTACTTGCCCCCCCGTTGTAAAAGATCGATTCAAAACAATTACTTTGTCGGCAGATTCAAAGTTGTCTGATGAGTTAGACCATTTATTTGGTGGTCTACCTTTGCCGTCTGAAGATGCGCTAAATGATAAAAAAGTCCATTTCTGGGAAGCACTATTGCGAGCAATTGTGGACGCCTTTACGGCAAGATAATCCGTGCCGCTCAGTACATTATAAGTGTTACCAGATGTCCCAGTTAGAGATTCCAAGGACGCAATAGCTCGGGGTACATTTCCACTTGGATCACCTGTCGCTCCACCTTTACCGTCATTTAGCAAATTCGCCGGCGCGGTTTTTGCCTCACCATATTTTGGTGCCGTCACAAATGCATGTGGAAGCCCAAAACCAGCTTGTTGAAGATCATGACGAAACATCTCAAGGCCGATTACGCCTTCAATATTACTTTCTTCACTTGCTAACAGGCGACCGGAACTTTTTAAAATCGATTCAAAGGCTGACCCTGTTATCACTAAAACCACAATAACAAGCGCCATTGTGATAAGAATTTCTATTAATGTAAAACCACTGTTATTCTTCATGACTGCGCTCACTTATCTGATTTTTATGGTGCCGGATTAGTAACAAGCGTGGTAATTGCGTGATTAAATTTGTTTCCTTTGTAGCGCCAGGAAACCCTGACTAATACCTCTTTTGTATTAGTACTGGCAGAAGAAATTGTACGAGCAACAGAATAGTTACTAAAACCACCCCGGTTTTTTCTGCTCACATAATCTGATGATGAAGCAAGATTTGAAAACGAAGTTGAGTCAATTATAGACGTTTTGATGAGTACCATCTGCTCGTCTGAAAGAGACATTGCCTCATTACGGAGTACGGTTCCCATATTATGAACGGTTGCCATATTGACCGCCTGAAGTAGTCCAAGCAAGCCGACCATCATGATAACGACGGCAACACAAAACTCAATGAGTGTAAAACCAGCCTGATTATTTGAAATCGCATTTGGATGTAGATACATTCCATTTCCCCATGTTCACCCTAGCAGCAGATATAACAACACAATTTACAGAAGGTGATGCATCAACCGGGTTTACAATAACCTTAAATCCGGTTGCCAAATTAGTAAATCCAGTAGTGTCAAATAGAACGGTTGCATTAGTAATATCCGTAGTTAAATCGCCCAGAGTCAACCCAAATTTAAAATTTTTTGTTGCTATTATAGTGCCTTTAGTTTGGGCATTTGCAATTGGCGAATATTCAGCCTCCGAACTGTACGACTTCATCACATAACTATTCGGTTGATAAACAACCCCGTGTACTTTCTTCTGTGTGAACGCTTTTATTCGAGCTTCCTCAAGATCAGCAAAAATTTCGCGAGTTTGTGCTTCCATCTTGTTCTTTGTCTGCCAGGAATTGAATGAAATCGTTGCCGTTGCCATAAGAATAGCCATAACTGAGATTGATATTAAAAGTTCAATCAGAGAAAAACCTGCTAAACCGTACACAATATGTAATCGAGCGCGTGTGGATCTCATGCTATTTTTCCTGAAGGTGCAATATCTTCTTTGGTGGTTTATTTCCGGAATTGCTTATGATTGAAAACTCACTTGAATTTTTACCGGTTAGCGCTGTGCCGGTTTTTCTTCCATCGTTTGCAGTCAGCGCAGTTTTTAAGGTAACTTCTTCAAGGCTTCCGGTCGAGACCTGAATAATAGCCTTTCCGGATAACCCTGCTGCGGAAGCTGTACCACCCGTATCATATTTTACGCACCAGAGAAACGAGTTACCGCCGAATTTACATACATCGGAGGTTGGCATAAATGTGGAATAACAGACCGTACCATTTGCCTGAGCAATGGGGTCAGAAATATCGCGTTCCGCATCCAGTGGATCAGCCTGCCCTGCCAGGCTGATATACCAGCCTTTATTGTCCGTGCCCAAGGTGCCGATTGTATCCTGTTGTTTGAGGTCGGCGAGAGCTAAAACTTTGCCGGCACCCGCAGATGTTGTATCACAATTTTTATTGAGAACATTTGATGTCGTGTAGCAACCCTCTTGCACGCCCATAATATAACGCTGATTTGTAGGATCATCCCCGTTGAATAAAAATCGTCCCGTCCCAAAATAGAGCCACAATTTTTTATGTTTTCGATCCTGTAATTTTGTAACTCCTGCCGTCACCGGCCCAATATCGCTGATTACTTTACTTACAACCCAGTTATCTGGATTCAGATCCTCTTTTGTTAATAACCTGACAACACCGCCCTGTGTCCACTCGGTACTGCTTGTAATCGCGGTAGTATCTGAAATGTTTGCTTTTGTATAGCCAACATAGATCGCGTCATCCTGATAATTGCCATCCGCTCCCTTATTCCATCTGTCCGTATCGATGGCGGCATTTACCATATTGCCACCAAAAGCACGCATTATGCCGGTGTTTATAATCCAGTAACTTGTACCCAATTCAAGCGGCGCAGTGGCTCCCAAATCGATTACAAAGAACTTGAGCTCCTGATCTGATTTACCTTTAAACTGATGTAGTGCTGTATCAATTGATCCGGTAGGGCCGGAAGCAAAAACGGCAAATGTTTTACCATTTTTTGTGGTGTCTGAGACACCTGCAGTCGTTTTAGCACTGATTCTGACAATGGCTGCACCACTTGTTGAATATCCCAGTTCAGAATGTGAAAATTCCCACTTGAGAACTGGTTGATGTGCAAGCACACCGGTGCTGCTGTCAAAATTCTGATCAGTAACATCAAATGCAAAGTAAGATGAATAGCCGGTGTCAGCTATAGGGGTTTTTACGCACGTCCCATTGCCACTAGCAAGGTTGCTACAGGTATCACTTTTGTTGCGTGATGCCCCACCAAGTCCCATACTGCCGATTAGAACGCTCTTCCAGTTTGTCCCGCTACTTGTGTCCTTGGGACAGTTCCAATAGTTTGTTTCAGATGTGCAGGAATTAATCGACATATCTGATATAACAATCGGTCCATCAACGTAGTAGAGGTGCTTGTAGTTGTTCCTGTCGGTATAATATTTTAAATATGGCAAAGCGTTTTTTGGAATATATGCCCACTGCTCTTCTCCCAGATCCGTACCAGAAAGTGTCGCTTTGATATCACCGGAAATAGCGGAACCGGTCACTGTTAATTTACCAAGTTTAAATGCGTGTAACATGCCATCGTTCGCACCGACATACACCATACCTCTGTTTTTATAGGTGGTTGTATTGATAAAAGCTGCGTAGCTCGTATCCCCATACCCTATCGGTGAAGCAAGATTATAAATGTTTTGTTTTTGCGATGACTGCAGGCGTGGTGTTGACGAAACAATATCGCCCAACTTCCATTCGTACCAAAGATTTGGTGTCAGTGCCTCACTTGCCAAAAGAGATATCTTACGAGACCGATAGGTTTTATTTACGTCATCAGTACCTCTAATGTAACTTATAAGCTTCTCAGCTTCAGCAGCATCAGCCACTTGGAGAAAAGGTGTCAACGCATCGCGCCTGGTAGTAGCCGTCCAAAATCCGCCTTTAAGGTCTGATGATGTGCTTAACAAGCCTGTTCCTGTTGTTGAAGTATGGATTGTTCTCGAATCACCGGTTCTTAAACGAAGTTGACTGCCGGCACGCCAGAGGCTTTTAATGTCTTCAACCTTTGCCGTAGAAGTAATAACCGTATCACCTGAACCATCACCGTTTGTATCCTGCTTAAGCTCAACGAGTGTCTCCGTTCCATTAAAGAAATATCTGGCGGCATAATCGCTTTTAAGATTAAGAGAATGAGTTTGGCTTGAAGTTGATAATCCAGTCATAACAAAGTCAGAGTCTTCACGAACAGAGCTATTGTCCAGAAACGGATCAACGTAGTACCACATGTTCTGAACTTCACCGATCCAGTTAACTTCCGTCGAGTTTTCAAAAATTTTGTTCGGGTAAAACACCGCCTGCAGCAAGTTTGCTCCACTTCCTTCACTATTACTGAGTATTGAGGCTGCAGTGCCTGAAGCAACTTTAGCCAAAATGCTTGACATGGCGGTCATTATGCTTGATTCAAGCACGGCACCATCGTCACCTTGATAATACGTATCTGGTATTCCATTCCCGTCTTTGTCCCATTCTGAATTTTGATCAGGTGATGCATACTTGTTGGGGGAAGTTCCTGCATCATTTCCATTTTTACTCTCATAGCCACCATATTTTGACATCATCTGCAGCGTTTTGGTACCGGTACCATTCCCAAAAGCATAGACTGAATAGAACGTAATGTTCTGAGTACCTAGCATGTCATTACTATACGCCGCACTTCGCAAGTCTGTATTATGGGCATAGAAAGCGACCGCATCGACATATTTGCCATTGGAGGAACCAGGAAGATCAGCCGCAAGCAGATTATCACCCCATTCGATAACATCAAACACAGGTTCATCCGTTGAATTTAATGTTCCAGCAGATAGACCTGGAAGTTTATTATTACTGTTAGCTTCACCATCTGTAAGTAACAATACAAAATGTTTTTGGCAGGCATATTTAATAATTTCATTACCCGTTGGATTCCACGTAGTATCTCCGTAATCTGTTCCACTATTGTAAGCACTCTTCTTTGCCTGGAAATATCTGACCGCCTCATAGAGTGCTTCTGCTATTGGTGTGTATGTACTAGGATCTGTCTTGGTACCTTCAACCGCTGCAACTAAGGTTGCGTTTGATGACCCCAATTTTGCGATGATTGTCCCGCCATCTGTGCTGGAATTAGAAGTACTTCCAAAGACTTCAAGGCCAAATCGAACCCGTCCAGCAAGGTTTTGAATCAAACCCGTTGGTTCTGTTGCGCCATATTCAACCCAATATTTCGTGTTTGTATAGAGGTATTTGGTCGTAAGCGAAGACCTGTTTGTACCAGCAAGAGTGGTTGAGCCTTTATCGGTTACTCTCCCTCCAACTAAAACCTTACGAACAACATCAACTTTATCCATATATAGATAATTGAGATAATTTCCTGATTTACCTCCTGAAGACATATTAAGTGTCACAGTGTCTTTCAGAAACACTTTGCTGTTACTGCTATCAATTTTGTACATGGTATACGGGTCAAAATAGCCATAGAAAATAGTTGAGCAAGGTACAGTTTTACTATGGGTTGAATTACAGTTGTACGGTTTATTATTTTTATAATAAGCGTTGCCACCACCTCCCATACTGCCTGAATTATCAAAAATAATCAGAACGTTTGGCGATAAATTAGATTGGCCTTGAACAAATGGTGGTATCTGGCAATAATCATCTCCAGCTGTTGGAACATTTGCAGTAAAAACTACCTTTAACATGCCATTTGCAGTTATGTCGCTGAAAGTATATGAATTTGTTGAAAGAGGAGCTATGTCCGCGTCGGAATAGCCTTTATTTGTATCAGTGACATAGACATGAGCTATTGAATAGCCGGTATTTGCGGTAATAGTAAATGTCATGATTCCGTTTTGCGTCACAGGTACGTTGGTAACAGTTGTGGAACCGGAACCGGGTGGGGTTATGACTCCAGATCCGGAAGGGCTTGTACTGTCTACAGAAACTGCGATCGATAGATTACTTTTGGGGACAAATTTTACCGTAAAGCTGCTATCGCCTGTTATAGTTGGCGTAGTGTAGGTACTCCCACTGATACTGGGTGTCGTAGTAAGGACACTATTAAAAGTGATACTTTCAACAATGCAACTATTTGAGGAGCTCAGGGTAAATGTTGTTGTTGACCCAGAATTTACATCTTTTGTAGATGGAGAAACTGACCATGGACTACAGGTTGCATCTGAATTGACAGTATCGACCGCACCACCAACTGCATATGTAGTTGCTGAGGTAGAAGCAAAAATCACCCAAATAACATATTGCTTGCCGCCAGTAATATTTAAATTAAATGTTTTATCATTCGTAGGGTCAGCTGGAAGAGAAACATCTATCCATGTTGTAGGGGTTAATGTTTCACCATATTTTATTGATACTATTTTATATCCATCAGCAGGCTTAACTTCAACATCCCTGACTGCATCATCGGTTCTTGTGTAGCTATCAGCCTTGCGGTTCACCAGGTCATCATTTCGCTTAACTTTGCCACCCTTGCCATTTGCCTCTGGTGAATCATAATCAATGGTGTTGTTTGTACCCCACCAAGCACCGACCTGACCACCAGAGGTGCTTGTAGAACCCAATGTTTCAAAAACCACCCAAATAACATATTTTTTACTGTCAGTCGTACCCTCAAGCTTGAAATCAAAATCTTTTGTCGGCTTCGATTCAAAACCGGTAATGTTTTGCCACGTACCAGTTATAGTGACACTGTTTGCGTTGCTCCAAGAAGCTTCAGCCCATTGAATTGATTTTATTTTGAAATTGTTTTCAACATTTATTTTAATTTTATTATCATCTTTACCTGTTGTATAGGCACGGGCAGATTGGTTATCGGTATTTCCCAACCGATCAGTATCCCAATCCTTACTATCGAGATAAACCTGCCCACCAAGCCAATCGGCAGCAGCGGTGTTGAAGCCAGTAGTGTTTGTAGTCCCATAATACGAGGTGTACCATGCACCCACACGAGCGGGCTTTGTCTTTTTTGCAAAAGCATCACCTGAAACAAGAAACACCCCAATAACAAGCATAAAAATTATACTGATTTGTTTTCGCATAACGACTCCTATTACTAGCCAATATTAATATGCTGCGGGATCAATCCACCTTTATCCAAAGACCTTTCCCATATTGATAACCAACTCACCAAGCAGCGGAACCGGAACAAGGTCACCTTCCCCAAATACGTCAGGCTGGACATATGTGCCATCATTGCCAAGCCGATACACAAGAAGCGTTCTGTCATTTGGATAGAGAAGCCAGTATTCCTTTACTCCATAACGTTGATACAGATCATACTTAGTAGTGATGTCGTGCTTTGATGTGCTTGGTGAAATTATTTCTATAATCAGATCTGGTGCGCCTTTACAGGCACGGTCGGTCAGTTTTTCCGGATCACAGACAATTAATATATCAGGCTGAACAACGGTATCAATTTCTTCATTCAATTCGTTAGAAATGGACGAAAGACAGACATCAAATGGAGCAACGAGAATACTGCACTTTTTATCATCAAGATAATCAGCAAAAGGTCGTGCGAGAGACAGTAATAGCTCTTGATGCCGTCGGCTCGGCCCCGGACTCATACAGAATACTTCGCCATCAATAAGCTCCCAACGCTGATCGTCATCCCACGTCAGATAGTCTACATACGTGAAGCGGTCATCATCTTTTAATTTGGGTAGTGCCATGACTACTCTCTCCTGATTATTTGTATTACCGCTTCAAAAGCTGCGGATTCGAAACGATGACGACCCCGGCGATAATTAAAACAACAAAAATTGTGGCGATAATGAGATTCCTGGTCGAAAAAACTTTAGACATCAATTGCTCCATCGGCGTCAATATTTTCCCATGACAGTAAATGCAAACCTTCAGTTTCTTTGAAATTGGTTTATGACAGTATGGGCAGTTGATAAGCATTTCTTTGACGACCGGCTGTTCAGTTTTCTGCTTGCGGGCTGCCAGTTGTTCTGCTTTTTGTGCCTTATATTTTTCATATTCACGGGCGTAATCCTTATAAATCAATGAACCGGTTATAGTTACGAATAATTCTTCAAGTTGTTTCAGGTTCTCCGTCGCACTCTGTCGTATCGCGGGATCCGCCGAACGCATGGAGTTTCCGTATTCATCTTTCAGTTTTCGATATGTTTTTTCAACCTGTTCAGGGTTGTCACTGAAAGAAAGTCCCATCGCCTTGTAGCAAAGCTCTATATCGGACAGTTCATTCTCTTTTTCAGCTGCATCGCTCATATCTGTTCTCCTTCTGAAATCTATCACCGATGCGAACGTTCGCTTATCAGTGCACCTGAAACGTTATGACAACAGCAAAATTAGTGCCGTATATAGATTGCTCATATATGTTTAATATTACTATAACAAATATTGAGCTACACTCAACTACGCAATTACTACATAGAATTATTGACATGCACACGCCCCATACTATGCAATAATTGCATAGTATGGGGCGTGCAGGGTCTTTCTCAGTAATAAATTTACAGGGCAGTTGGTGAATCTGTTTCCGGTTGCAGGGTGAAGAAAAACGTAGTGCCACGGCCAACTTCTGACTCAGCCCAGATTCGTCCTCCATGGCGGAGAATAATCCGTTGGACAGTCGCCAGGCCGATACCTGTGCCATTAAACTGATTTGAATCATGCAGTCTTGAAAATACCCGGAACAGTTTACTGGCATCTTGCATATCAAAACCAGTCCCATTATCTTTGACGTAATAAACCGGTACAGAGTGCGACGGAATAGTCCCGAATTCCAGAATAGCATCATGAGTGTGAGCAGAGTATTTCCAGGCATTGTTAAGCAGGTTGGTCATCATGATTTCCAGCAGGCGTTGATCTCCTTCAGTACTAAGATCAGGTTCGATTCGGTACTCTACCGTGCGGTCAGGTTCCGCAGATACGAGATCACGCAAGATGGTTTCGGCGATCAAACTGAGGTTGACAGGTACTGAATAAAAATCGGAGCGTGTCAGTTGTGCCAGACGAAGCATGGCATCGATCATATCGTTTAAGTGACTGCTCGCCTCGTAGATACGGTTGATATACGTAACAAGCTGAATATCGAGCGTAGCGGAACTATCTTCTTCAAGTAATAGCTGACAGTAGCCGGAAATACGGGTCAGCGGACCGCGCATATCGTGGGAGACGGAATAATTAAAGGCTTCCAGTTCGCTGTTGGCGGCTGATAGATCGAATGCCTGTCGACTGAGCTCTGCATTAAGCTGCCGGATCTGTTCAAGATACATGTGATCAGTTTCTTCTGTCATCTTGCGCAGGGTAATGTCCCGATCAAATCCGAGAGTGTAGCTGCGCCCCTCTATAGTAATCAATCCGGCATGAATCTCGATCGGGAATTGCGTACCATCTTTTTTCTGATGCCAGATCTCGGCTTGAACCCACTCGCCTTTCGCAACCCGACCGAAGATTCCAGGAGCAACCTTGTTGGTCTCATCCGTATTAAGCTCATGAATACTCATTGAACAGAGTTCATTGACAGTATAGCCATGCTGATAGGCTGCAGCCTGGTTAGCGGCTATGATGCGGCCAGCCTGGTCTCCTTCCATGCCAATGATAATGATGGCATCCGGAGCACGCTCAAAGAGAAGTCGATAGCGTGCTTCACTTTCTCGAACTCTTTTTTCGGCGGCTTCCAGAGCATCCAGCATTGTATTGATTGAAACAGCCAGACTATTGAGTTCATCCTGATGGTGTGAAAGTGGAAGGCGGGCAGAGATGTCCTGAAGCGCTGTCATCTGCGTAACTTTATCGCTGAGCGAAGCCAGGCGTTTTAGGACAGTACCCCGAATAAAAACCAGCATGACGCAGCACACAACAGCGCAGGCCAGTAAAAGTGCAATAATAATATACGCGATGGTCGCTTTACCCTGTTCATATAGCATTCGTTTTTCAACGACCTGAACCAGATAAGATGGCTGGTCCGCAAGATTGGACAGATAGAAATAGCCGGACACATGATCCTTATCAACGACAGAAGAAACAATTTTTCCAGACTTCAAGTTCAGTTCGTCTGCAGGTCGCAAAGTAGTAGCAGGCGGTTGACTGTTAAGATCAGTGATTAAAACGGTTGAACCTGTTGCCCTGAAAATTCGATCCATTTCAGTGCGATCAATAAACCAGCCGACGGCGGCAATAACCTGGCTATCTGTATTGTTTTCCGGTGAGTTTCTGATTGAAATCATCAGAGGGGTACCGGCAAGATTTACTATGCCATGGTTTTTTATGGTTCCCTCTCTGGCGATATGCGACAGGAGTTCAGTCAGCGCCTGTTGCTGAGGTGCCGGTACTGTAGTCGAAATTCCTTTTTCGCAATCGAATCCTTTCACCGTCGTGAGGTGACCGTCAGTTGAGCATACGGCTGCTACATCGATCCTGTGGGTACGCATATACTGTTCGGTAAGCAGGTTTTGAGGCGGCGTGGTAAGGCGACGGGGTAATGCAGTGGCAGATAAATTTTCGGCCAGATCGGCTACAGCCAGATCGAGCAGCTCCAATTTGTCAATAATCTGGTTGCGGACATGCTTGGTGTGGGTTTCAATGCCCTGTTTTTCTTGGGTTGCATAGCTCGAAAGCAGGATGACGTCGGAGGTCACGGCAAGGATGAACAGCAGTGCAATGAACGTACTGACTACAATCAGAATAGTCCGTTTTGAGAGGGTCATACACACACCGGGGAACTGGAAGTTGAGCGTATCCTGAAATCGTGTGTAGTAATAGCAGAATATGAATGAAAGTGCCAGATTGTTGACGTAGCCTATTCGCTCTATTTTGCAATGTAAATCCACAGCACCTGTTTACAATATCTTCTCATTACGAGTGATTGTGCTATAGTGCTGACAGAATTCTGTCTCAGTATTTTTTTAATATATGCACAAATGCTCGATCTCATAACGGATTTTACGTATGACACCCTCTCAACAGCCGCTTCCAACTCCTATTCCCGCTCTAACGGACATTTCCCGTTACTGCGAGAGTGATGAAATAGCTCCCTTCCTTCAGATGGTCAGCGCTGCTTTGGACACTGATTATCTGCAGCTCGTCACCTGGAGTACCAGGAGTGCGCGTCTGATAGAATGCATTGCAGAAAGCTCAGGCCCAGCGCTAAAGGAAATTCATGACGAACTAAATCAGATTGAGATGGAGCGCTTTCTCTTGTCCTGTTCGGTGGCTGCTTTACACCAAGCCTGTACTCACTACCGGGATGTTTTGTCACAGCGTGTCATGAAACTCGTAAGCGCTGAAATGGCTGCCGACGGGTGGATAACGCCGGAGATCGTGTTTTCTTTAATCAGCATGGGGAGTGATGGTCGCAGCGAGCAGACTCTGATAACAGACCAGGACAACCTCCTGGTTTATGCCGATGGAGGTGGAGAACAGGCAGACACCTATTTCCAGGAGTTTGCAGTCCGTCTGGTTGATCGCCTGGAGGAGGCAGGCTTTAAACGCTGCAACGGTGATATCATGCCCACCAACCCATTCTGGCGCGGGTCGGTCAGCCAATGGCACAAACGTCTTCTGTCGATTGTCAGGTATGAAGTTGAAGATGCCGGTAAAAATATGATGGATTTAATCGTGTTGTCCGACGCACGCTTTGTGGCAGGAAATCAGGAACTGGCGGAGCACTTGATCGACATGATCAGGACCATGGAACGGGAATATTTCCAAGTCCTGTGGGGTATGGCCAGAGCAGCAACGGAAATGAAGCTTGCACTTGGATTTTTAAAACGCATCTGGACTGAAGGGAGTGGTGAACACAAGGGCGAATTCAATGTCAAGCTGCTTGCCTGGGCGCCCTTGGTTATGAATATCCGGATACTGGCCATCAACCAGAGTATTCCAGCTACCAGTACGGTAGAGCGAATAGCCATGTTGGAAAAAGAGGGGAGCTTTTCTGCTACGTTTGCCCAAGAGCTCATCAGAGCCTACCAAATTCTGACCAGGCAACGGATTCTGATTCAAATAAAAAACATTAAGGGCATTCAGAATGATTCATATTACCTTAATCCATATCAGCTTCCATCAGAGGAAAGGGAGCATCTTCGACATGCCATGATCAAGATTGAGGAGCTGCAAACGCTTATTCATACGAACTTTCATATTGTTTGAAAGTAATTGCTGTTGAGCACTGATACGTGCTATAGAAATCATCACAGTAGTGAACCACAGTGCTCACCCAGGGCAGTGTGGTTTTTCATTTCCAGATAAGGAGCATCACACCGGTATGATTTCAGCGTCAAATATTACTCTCGCATATGGCAAACGAATTCTCTTCAAAGACGTCAATATCAAATTTACGCCCGGCAACTGCTACGGGCTTATCGGCGCCAACGGCGCCGGAAAATCCACGTTTCTCAAGATTCTTTCGGGGGAGATTGATGCTGACAAGGGTGAAATCACTGTCGGTGCCCGTGAGCGAATTGCAGTTCTCCGTCAGGATCAATTCGCATTTGACGAAGAAACGGTTTTCAATACGGTCATTCTAGGGCATAAAAAACTGTATGATGTCATGGTTGAGCGAGATGCCATCTATGCCAAGGCCGAATTTTCGGAAGCGGATGGTGTCCGTTCAGCAGAGCTTGAAAGTGAGTTTGCCGAGATGAACGGCTATGAAGTTGAATCTGAGGCTGCTGTTCTTCTGAATGGCCTCGGCATATCTGAAGAGTTGCGCAATAAACAGATGAAGGATCTGGAGGCGGGCGACAAGGTACGCGTGCTACTGGCTCAGGCGCTGTTCGGAAACCCGGATGTACTGCTACTTGATGAACCGACCAACAACCTGGATCTCAAATCGATCAGATGGCTGGAAGATTTTTTGTACCGTTTCTCCAACACTGTCATCGTGGTCTCTCATGACCGTCACTTCCTGAATCAGGTTTGTACGCATACCGCCGACATCGATTTTGGCCGGATTCAAGTGTATGTCGGTAACTACGATTTCTGGTATCACGCTGCCCAGCTGAACTTAAAGCAAAAACAGAACGAAAACCGTAAAGTGTCTGAAAAAGCTGATGAACTTAAAGCATTTATTCAGCGCTTCAGTTCCAATGCATCCAAAGCAAAACAGGCTACTTCGCGTAAAAAACTGCTCGATAAGCTAACGTTGGAGGATATGCCGATCTCTTCGCGTAAATATCCGCACGTTGTTTTTAAACCGGAACGTCCCTGCGGAGATATCATTCTGGAGATTCAGGGCCTCAGCAAACAGATTGATGGCGTGCAGGTTCTGGATAAGCTGGACCTGATAGTGCGCAAAGGGGACAAGATCGCGTTTGTGGGTGGTAATACCCTGGCCAGGACGACGCTGTTCCAGATCCTTGCCGGCGAACTTGAGCCGGATAACGGCACGTTTCGCTGGGGTGTTACCATAACGAGTGCATATTTCCCCAAAGAAAACAGCAGCTATTTTGAAAAAGATTTGACCTTGATCGACTGGCTGGGCCAGTATTCGCCTCCAACCGAGGGTGAAACCTTTGCGCGTGGCTTTCTTGGCCGAATGCTCTTTTCTGGTGAAGAGGCCATGAAAAAGACCAGCGTGCTCTCCGGTGGTGAAAGGGTGCGTTGTATGTTGTCGCGCATGATGCTGACCGGTGCCAATACGCTGATCCTCGATGAACCGACCAATCATCTGGACCTGGAATCAATCACCGCATTGAACGACGGCCTGATAGCGTACAGTGAGGTAATCCTGTTTGCATCACATGACCATGAATTTGTCTCCACGATAGCCGACCGTATTATAGAGATTACACCCGGTGGCGTTATTGACCGGGTCATGGGTTTTGAAGAGTACCTGGAAAATGAGGATGTCAACCGCGAGCGGGATAAGATGTACCATGGTCATGCAGACCTGAGTCTGTAGATACTTCATTTCATGCGATGAGATACTGAAAGGGACGCTGGCAACGGCGTCCCTTTTTGTGTTTAATTAATGGATTCAGCTGTGATATACATGGGTAGATATTTGTTGGTACGATCACTCCTAACGTAAGGATATTAAAGTGAAAAAAATATTAATCGTTCTATTGATGCTTGGGTGTGCGGTTTCACTTGTGTTATCAGGTTTTGGATGTGAGGCAGTCGCTGCTGATCCCGGAATCATAAAGATCGGCCTTAATTATCCGGAAACCGGACCGTATGCCAAGCAAGGGCTTGATCAGAAACGTGCCGCCGAACTTGCGGTTGAGGAGATTAACGCCGCTGGCGGGATTCTGGGTAAGAAAGTGCACCTGGTACTGCGCGATACAAAATCGAATGCCAAGGTCGCCAAAGCAAACGCTGCCGAGATGTACGACGTGGAAGGGGTGCCGATGATTCTGGGTGGCTCATCCAGTGCCGTTGCCATTGCGACCGGCGAGGTGGCGCTGCAGAAAGACCGCTTGTTTTTTGCGACGCTCTCATACTCAACCGAAACAACCGGTGAATACGGGCATCGTCATATCTTTCGTGAATGTTTTGATGCCTATTTTGCCGGAAAGGTGATGGCTGAATATCTCAACAAGAACTTTAAGGGGCGAAAATATTTTTATATAACCGCCAATTACACCTGGGGATGGACCACCGAATCGGTGCTGCGTTCGTTTACCGACACGAAAGACACTGCCAAATACCCTGAGGTACTGGCCGAACTGGGGGCCAAAGATTTCAGTGTTGCGTTGCGTCAAGCACGGGAAAGTGGTGCTGAAGTATTGGTATTGTCACTGTTTGGCCGCGATATGGAGATAGCTGTCAAGCAGGCCTACGACATGGGGCTGAAGAAGAGCATGCAGATCATTGTGCCGCAGATGAATGAGGATATGGCACAGGGTGCCGGTCCCGAGGCGATGGAAGGAATTATAGGCGCGACCCCCTGGATGTGGAGCGTACCGTTTACCTACAAATATCCGCGTGGGATCGCATTCGTTACTAAATTTGAGGAGCGCTACCAGCGTTATCCGACAACTTCCGGTGCTTCGGCGTACGTGATCCTGCACGAGTACAAAGCGGCTGTTGAACAGGCTAAAACCTTCAAAACCAAAGCGGTGATGCGTGCACTGGAAGGGCGAAAATACACCGGTTTAAAGGATCAGCAGTACTGGCGCTCTTTTGATCATCAGTCGATTCAGACGGTGTACGCGGTCAAGATCAAACCGGCGAAAGGTGTCAAGAAGAGTAAATACGGGATGGATTATTTCGACATAATCGCCACCATGAAAGGTGATCAGGCGGCAGTTGATTTCAAGGAGTGGAGCGAGATTCGCGATATGGTCGGGATGAAGCCGGAGTTGGAAGAATACGTCACTCCGCAATGAATATGTCGGGAGACGCCATGATTTCGTCCTCCAGTCTCCGGATTGGGTGGCTTCAGCCCGATCTTGATGAAGAACGCTGGGAGTTTTTCAATCATCCGGCCAAACAGGAGTGGTATCGTTCACATGCTGTTACGTGGGAGCAGATTCTTACCAGATTCACGGATGGAATGCTGCTTCCGTATCCACGAGCCGCGACAATCGGCACCCTTCCTGTTGCGCTTTCCTACCATCACTACGATGAATATCAAATCTATCTGGCCCGTGCAAAACGGGGCTATCGGAAGAATTATTCGCGCATGGAAGATTCTCTACAGGAGGCCGGACAGCTGACGCTTCCGGCTCCTATCATTCTGGTCTGCAATGGTAAAGGTCTGCTCTTCTCCGGTTACCGACGGCTCTGTCTTGCCTGGAATTACGGTATTGTCCCGTATGTATGGATGGTTACTATTTAATGCAATTCTTCCCGAAATTTCCCTCTATATCTCTTCTATTATATTAGAATTGATGACTTTCTGAGATTGCTATGATATTCTAACGCCGTTCTTAGATTAATGTGCGGATACGCCACGACGGAAGGAGCAGCAAGTGCAAACATATATAAAAGATAAAATGGCACTGCTGGTGGCAGGTGACTTCGTAGTAATGGTTGTAGCCTATCTTTTGGCGCTTTTATTTGGGTACAAAAGCACGTTTTCTGAAAAATTGATTTTTTCGAATTTTGCCGGTTCCGTAATACTTATTTTCTCGGCTCTGGTTATATTTTTCGTCATAGATGCATATTCTCTTCATCGAACGCCACTTCGTTTGATGCGTCAGAGCCTGGTCATTATTCTGGGCCTCCTTCTGAGCTCCGTTGCCACTACATTTATATTCTTTTTCTTTCGTGATGCCGTGCCACGTAAAGTTTTTCTTCTTTTCTATCTGTTCTCGGCACTCCTGATTATCGGGTTACGATCTATTACCGTAAGGAAGGCACCTACCCAGACACACAGAATGCTGATCGTCGGCGGGTGCGGAGGACGCAGTAAATTTATCGAAAATCTGATCACCAGCAATGACTATCTCTGTTCGAACATCGTCGGTTTGCTGTCTGATATTCCCGAAACCCAGAAGAGGACTGCATGTCCTCAGCTTGGCGGTGTCAAAGATCTGCTGTCTGTAGTTAAAGCCCATAAGATCCAAACTGTTATCGTCGCCAGTAAAAAAGTCAGCGATGAAATGGCGCGACTTCTGGTTGAATGCATGCAGATGAAGGTACGAGTCTGTAGTTTTTCGCGTACCGTTGAAGAAATAGCTGGCCAGATTCCGGTGAACTATCTCGACGACAACTGGTTTATTATCGAGCTTGGCAGTCAAAACAAACGCTATTTCTGGCTTGTCAAACGCTATATTGATATCGGTATTGCTATTACTGGAATCATGTTGGCGTTACCGCTGTTCCTGGTTGCCTCGCTGGCTATCAAACTTGAATCATCCGGTCCGATTTTCTACAGACAGATACGTGCCGGACGGGATAATAAGCCGATCAAGGTTTGGAAGCTGCGTACCATGATCGATGGCGCTGATAAAAATAATGTCCATTGGACTTTGGACAATGATAACCGTATTACCAGAGTGGGCAAATTGTTGCGCAAAATTCGTTTTGACGAAGTACCCCAGCTGCTTAACATACTCAGCGGGGAGATGAGTCTGATCGGACCGCGCCCGGAAGCGGTCAGCCTGGTCGAAAAATATATCGAAGCGATTCCGTATTATCTTCAACGGCATATGGTCTCACCCGGCATTACCGGATGGGCGCAGATCAACTATCGCTACGGCAATACGATTGAAGATACCCGTCAGAAACTGATGTATGATTTTTACTATAGGGGGGTAGCTAGTTAGCTCCTCCTGCGGAATGGTTCCAATTATATCCGCATGTTACATCTGACAATGTAACCGGCTTGGTTGCCATAGCCTGTTCCATAAGTCGATAGAAAACGAGCCCCC